>ENA-ORCZ01000063-ORCZ01000063.1-marine-metagenome-genome-assembly--contig:-NODE-63-length-153389-cov-41.103697_pt1 | contig 153389 bp, 144 predicted proteins | sample MGYA00237785_ERZ508519 | MGnify/ENA primary metagenome ERZ508519 (study PRJEB26189, sample SAMN06268790) | marine metagenome | isolation source: Bioluminescent Bay, La Paraguera, Puerto Rico | place...
ACAAGGATCTCCGATCCCCGTCCTCAGGTCAGCACCCCACTCACACGGGGTGTCTCACACCATCTTGACCAAGAGGGGTCGGGGTGTTGCCGGGATCGGGTCATCGGATACTCCGCCTGGTGTCTGGATCGAACGTGGGAGCCGGCGCTGGCTGTGCGTCCAGGTTCAGGCCACCCTGCGGGTCGATTTCTGGATGCCGGGAGTGCGTATTACAACGTGTCACGGCCGGTGGATGGGGATCGCGAGTACGTGTGGACCGACGAGGGCCTAGCCCTGACCAGGTGCTGTCTCCATCCATGGGCTGCGAAGGGGTTGACTGTGGATGGCTGATCAGGAGTCTCGGTGGGCTGCCGTGTGGACCGCTGACGTTGGTCGATGGGGTCCTGGGTTTGCCTGGTCAGGGTGGATGGCCAGTTTTGAATTCATCTGTTGGTGTCTTCCGGTGATCGGGTGGTCACTGTAGCTTGATGGCAACTGTCTTGATCTTGGGGGTGCCGCTGATGTCGGGTCGTCGGGTTGCCGGCTGGCTGTCGGGTGTACGTGCCCGGGTCGCGGCGGTGATGGTGTTGGTGGTGGTGGCGTCGGCGTTGGCGGCTCCGCGGGCGGTGGCGGCGCCGGTGGGGACGGCGGCGGAGCCGGATGTGGGTCAGCGGTCGGTGCCGGTGGCGGAGCATGTGCCGGCGGGGGTGGATGACGAGGCGTCGGTGGCGGATTTCGCGCCGGTGCCTCCGGTGTGGCCGCGGGCGGCGTCGGTGGTGGCGGATCTGTCGTCCGGGTCGGCGGCGGTGGATGTGGGTGGTCTGCCGGTGGTGTTGTCGGCTCCGGAGCCGGTGGGTGACGTGTTGTCGGGGCGGGTGCGGGCTGATTGGGCGGATGCGTCGGAGGTGCCGGACCGGGTGCGGGTGGAGGTGGTGGATCCGGTTGAGGCGTCGGCGGCGGGGGTGGCGTTGGTGGTGCGGGTGGCGGTCGAGGGTGAGTCGGTGGCCGGTGGTGGGGTGCGGTTGGAGTTGGACTATTCGGGGTTCGCGGGTGCGTTCGGTGCGGCGTGGGCGTCGCGGTTGCGGTTGGTGGGGTTGTCGGAGTGTGCGTTGGTGGAGACGTCGGATCCGGAGTGTGCCGGGCCGGTGGGGTTGGGTTCGCGGAATGATCCGTTGGTGGGGCGGATCGGGGCGGATGTGGAGTTGTCCGCTGGCGGGGCGGGGGCGGGTCGGGCCGACGCCGCTGTTTCTGGTGGTGGTGCGGTGGTGGGGTTGCTGGCGGCGGGTGACGGGGAGACGGGGTCGTTCAAACGGACGTCGTTGGGGCAGTCGGCGTCGTGGCAGGCGGGCCGGTCGGGGGGTGGGTTCTCGTGGTCGTATCCGTTGGAGGTGCCGCCGTCGCCGGGTGGGTTGGAGCCGGAGGTGTCGTTCGGGTATTCGTCGTCGGCGGTGGATGGTCGGACGAACGGGGAGAACTCGCAGCCGTCGTGGATCGGTGAGGGTTGGGATTTCCATCCGGGGTTCATCGAGCGGTCGTACCGGACGTGTAGTGATGATCTTGAGGGGTTTCCGGCGCATTACACGAACGCGACGCCGGATCCGTGTTGGCGGGAGCCGAACGCGAAGCTGATGTGGCGGGGGCAGTCGACGGAGATCGTGCTGGGTGACGGGGACGGGAAGTGGCGGCTGGCCAACGATGACGGTTCCCGGATCGAGTTGTTGACCGGCCGGCATGGTTACACGCACAACGGTGAGGCGTGGCGGTTGACCACGACGGACGGTACGCAGTTCTACTTCGGTCGGCAGCGGTTGCCGGGGTGGAACGCGGGGGATCGTGAGACGAACTCGGTGATGGGGCAGGGTGTCTTCGCGAACCACACGTGGGAGCCGTGTTATCAGTCGACCGGTTTCTACTATTCGCGGTGTTTCATGGCGTACCGGTGGAATCTGGATTATGTGGTGGATGTTCACGGGAACTCGATGTCGTACTGGTACGACCGGGAGTTGAGCCGGGCGGGGATCACCGGGACGGGCACGTATCAGGTGCAGTACGACCGGGGGAGTGCGCTGCGGCGGGTGGAGTACGGCACGGTGGCCGGTGGTGAGGCGGACACGGTGAACCCGCCGATGCGGGTGTTGTTCGCGGTGGGTGACCGGTGTCTGTCGTCGTGTTGGAGCGGGAGTTCGCCGAACACGGCTAACTGGCCGGACACGCCGTGGGATCTGCAGTGTGACGCGGCACCGTGCAACAACAACATTGGGCCGTCGTACTTCACGGCGAAGCGGTTGACGTCGGTGACGACGCAGGTGCGGGTCGGTGGCGTCTACGAGGACGTGGACCGGTGGGACCTGAGTCACAGCTTCCCGTCGACGAACGAGTCGAGCGCGTTGAATCCGCCGTCGTTGTGGCTGTCGGGCATCCAGCGGACGGGTCTCGCCGGTGGGCAGGTGGCGTTGCCGGCGGTGACGTTCGGCGGGACCCGGTACGCGAACCGGACGGATCACAACGTGTCGGCGGCGGTGCCGGTGACGAACAAGTACCGGGTCACCGAGATCAACACCGAGTCGGGTGGGCGGATCGAGATCACCTATGAGGGTTCGGACTGCACGGTGTCGTCGCAGGCGGATCCGGATCACAACTCGAAGCGGTGTTTCCCGCAGTACTACAAGCCGGACGGGTCGCCGGCGGGTTGGTCGTGGTGGAACAAGTACCGGGTGACGCAGGTGGTGGAGCGGGACCTGGTCGGTGGTTCACCGGCGGTGACGCACAGCTACGCGTATTCGACGGCGGGGGCGACGTCGACGGTGTTGTGGCATCACAACGACGCGGATGTGTGGTCGCGGTCGTTGCCGTTGCGGACGTGGTCGGATTTCCGTGGCTGGCCGACGGTGACGGTGACCACCGGCACCGGGAGCGGGCATCAGACGCAGTCCCGGTACCTGTATTTCCGGGGGATGCACCGGGACCGCACCGACGCCGGTCCCGGCACGAGATGGGTGACGTTGACCGGCACGGACGGCGCGGTGCACGGCGACGACTGGTGGCGGGCCGGGTTCCTGTACGAGCGGATCGACTACGCCGCGCCGGGCGGGCAGCAGCTGAACCGGACGATCCAGCAGGTGGCCGGCTACGCCACCTCGAGCCGTGTGGAGGATCCGGTCCACGCCCAGCCGGCCACCTGGCAGTCGGTGATTTCCCGGGTCGTCACCACGATCGGGTACACGTGGCTGGAACACGACGGCACGTGGCGGCACACCCGGACCGTCGACACCTGGGACACCACCTACGGCACCCTGATCTCCTCCGACGACCGGGGTGACGTGGACACCCTCTCCGACGACGTGTGCACCCGGTACACGTACGCCCGCAACACCGGCGCCCCGTGGCTGATCGACACCGCGTCGCGGGTGGAGACCGTCGCGGCGCCGTGCGGCAGCACCCCGTCCTACCCGGACGATCTGCTGTCCGACACCCGCTTCTACCGCGACGGCGCCACCAGCCACACCACCGCGCCGACCCGCGGCCTGGTCACCAAGGTCGAGACAGCGCGGTCCCACGACGGCACTACCCCGACCTACATCACCACCGGCACCACCACCTACGACGCCCACGGGCGGCCGTTGACCGTCACCGACGCCCTCAACCGGACCACGACCACCGCCTACACCCCGGCGTCCGGTGCGCCGACGACGGCCGTCACGGCCACCAACCCGCTCGGTCACGACGCCACCACCACCCTCGACCCGCGTCGTGGCCTGCCGACCGAGGTCAGCGACATCAACGACAAAGTCTCCACCGGCGTGTACGACCCGCTCGGCCGGCTGACCAAGGTGTGGGCTCCGGGCCGGCCCACCACCGAGACACCCGACCTCGAGTACGCGTACACGATCACCAAGACCGCTCCCAGCCACATCCGGACCCGCGCCCTGGGACCGAACGGCAACCAGATCGACAGCTACGACATCTACGACGGGCTGCTGCGCCCCCGGCAGACGCAGGTCACCGCCCCGGACGGCAAACGCACCATCAGCGACACCCAGTACGACGTACGCGGCCAGACGGTCAAGACGTCCACGTTCTACAACGACGCGTCCGGGCCGACCGGCACCCTGGTCACCTTCGCCGACACCGCCATCGAGTCGCAGACCCGCACCGTGTACGACGGCGCCGGCCGGCCCACCCGCACCCAGTTGTGGTCGGCGAACGTCATGCAGTGGGAGACGGTGACCGGCTACGACGGTGACCGGGTCACGGTCGACCCACCCACCGGCGGCACCCCGACGACGTCGATCATCGACGCCCGGGGCCGGCAGACCGCGCTGCGCCAACACACCGGCTCGTCGCCGACCGGCGCCTACGAGGAGACCAGCTACGGCTACAGCCCGCGTGACGAGCTGACCACGGTCACCGACCCGGCCGGGAACCAGTGGACCTACACCTACGACCTGCTCGGCCGGCGTACCGGCACCGTCGACCCGGACGCCGGCACGTCGAGCAGCACCTACGACAACGCCGGCCAGCTGGTCACCACTACCGACGGCCGCGGCGAAACCCTCTGGCACGGCTACGACACCCTCGGCCGGCCCACCGAACTACGCGACGACACCTCCACCGGCGCACTGCGGGCGTCGTGGACCTACGACACCCTTGAGCTCGGCCTGCCGACCTCGTCGACCCGCCACCACGGCGGCGACGCCTACACGACGGCGGTCACGGCCTATGACGACGGCTACCGGCCCCTCGGCGCCACGGTCACCATCCCGGCCGCCGAGACCGGGCTGGCCGGCACCTACAGCACCAGCCACACCTACCACGGCAACGGCGCCCCGGCGACCACCAGCCTGCCCGCGATCGGCGGCCTGCCCGCCGAAACCCTCACGTACGGCTACCACACCGCGTCCGGCCTACCCACCACCCTCACCACCGGCACCGACACGTTCGTCTCCGCCACCAGCTACCACTACGACGGCACCATCGCCCAGCGCATCCTCGGCACCGGCGGCACCCGCATCCGGGTGTCCTCACCGGTCGAGACGGCGACCCGCCGTCTCGCCGCCTCGCAGGTCGACACCGAACACCCCACCACCCCCGACACGTGGGACGACGCCGCCACCACCAGCTACAGCTACGACCCCGCCGGCAACGTCACCTCGATGGCCGGCACCACCGCGGGCGTCGCCGACCAGGCCGAATGCTTCACCTACGACCACCTTCGCCGCCTCACCCAGGCCTGGACCGAAACCACCCCGACCTGCACCACCCCGCAACGCACCGGCGCCGACCCCTACCGGCAGGCCTTCACCTACGACCCCACCGGGAACCGGCTGACCGCGACCACCTGGTCCGCGACCGGGTCGACGACCGCCACCTCCACCTACCCCACTCCGGGCAGCCCTCAACCGCACACGGTCACCGCTGTCGACCACACCGGCGAGACCACCGGCACCGACACGTACGCGTACACCACGGGCGGGCACACCCAAACCCGCACCGTCGACGGTGTCACCCAGACCCTCACCTGGGACGCGGAAGGCCGCCTCGCCACCACCAGCGAACCCGGCCTGGACACCACCAACATCTACGACGCCGACGGCAGCCGGCTCATCCGCCGCGACACCACCGGCAGCACCCTCTACCTCGGCCACACCGAACTCCGCCGCACCGCCAGCAACGGCCAGGTCGACGGCACCCGCCACTACCAACACGCCGGCGCCACCATCGCCGTCCGCACCGTCACCGGCCTCACCTGGCTCATCCCCGACCACCACGGCACCAACCAGATCACCATCGACCCCACCAACCTCGATCTCACCCGCCGCCGCACCCTCCCCTTCGGCGACACCCGCGGTACCCCACCCACCGCCTGGCCCGACGACAAAGGCTTCGTCGGCGGCACCCAAGACCCCACCGGCCTCACCCACATCGGCGCACGCCACTACGACCCCACCCTCGGCCGGTTCATCTCCGTCGACCCCATCATGGACCCGGCCGACCCCCAACAGATGCACGGCTACGCCTACGCCAACAACAACCCCACCACCTGGTCCGACCCCACCGGCCTACGCGTCTGCGCCGACAACGACTGCGGCCAGGGCGCAACTCCCAAGCCTGGCGGCGGCTACAACGAGCCCACCGGCAAACCCAGCTGCCACCCCAACTGCAATCCCAATTCGACCAAGCAACCAACGACGGGCGGTGCCCCCAAGCCGCCCACCAAGGGCGGCAACGGATCCGGATCACAAGACTACGCTTGCGGAAAGTACGGCGCATGCGGCGGAGAAGCTAAGCCCGAAGCCTGCGGGAGCTGGAACGGCGGATGCCTCGCAGACTCGCCGGATCCGGACGTTGCGGGAGTGCAGCACGTCGCATTCCTTGAGATGACCGGCATAGCGGACGCCATGCGATGCTACCAAGGTCAATGGCAGGGATGCGCATGGCTCGCTACCATCCTCATCCCAGGCGGCCTTATCGCGAAGGCGGCCGTGAAAACACCGATCGCAGCCGCCCGCGCCACCAAAGCAACCAGAACGGCCCGAGCAGCCAACATAGCCTGCAGTTTCAGCGGCGACACCAAAGTCCTGATGGCCGACGGCACCACCAAACCGATCGAAAACATTGAAGTCGGAGACAAGGTAGCCGCGACCGACCCCGAAACCGGCGAGGAAGGCCACCGCAAAGTAACCCACCTCTGGATCCACGACGACCAACTCGTCAACCTCACGGTAGCCAGCGGAGACCTTACAACCACCGAAGACCACCCCTTCTGGAACCACACCGACCAACAATGGCAACGAGCCGACAACCTCGACCCAGGCGACCACCTCCTAACCGCCACCGGCGAAACACTCCCCGCCACTGGCATCGACTGGGCTACCACCCAGCATGACACCGCCTACAACCTCACCGTCGCCGACATCCACACGTACTATGTACTCGCCGGCAACACGCCCGTCCTGGTCCACAACACTTGCCCCCTTGGCGCGGGAGATGTTCCACGAAAGGTTGTAAACTCCAACATGGGTCATATTGATCTAGAAAGAGCGCAGCGTGCGGGTTTTGATACTGTTCAGTCGGCGCAATCGGCGGTAAGAGAACTGGGAGTATCGATCAAATCGGACGGCTTCCCCAGGGGCACTATTCCCGACACTTCTCGCTCCGATCGAGTACTGGTCCCGCTCGGCAAAAACGGGTACGGCGTGTACCAGATTCTACCTAATGGTAATGCCGTCTTTAAAACGATCCTAACACAAAGAGACTGAATGGAGAGCCTGAGGATGTCGTACTTGCTCGACGACGAATCGCCAATCAGTGAACCCTTTTGGGTGTTTGAAAGTGCATCCGAGGAGATGGCTGTCGACGCATTCTTACGACGCCGGTTTGCCGAAACGTTTGCCATCATTTCCGAATGTCTCGAGGTTGCCGACCCTCTCGATGTCGTATATCCAGGAAACCCAGGAGAGTATGCTGATGCGACAAGGGAAATAGTTGCCCTACTGTCCCCTTCCAGTGGAGACCTTCGTCGAATTTCCGCTGAGGGTCTTGACAGGGTGGTGAGAGAGGGCTTGGCAAGGCGATTTGGAGAATTGCCCGACGATGAGCGAGTCGGAGTGGCTGTACGGCTTATTCGCGAAAAAGTTCACCGCGCGGCGGAGGTCGACCCGCCCACTCCGCCAGTGTGATCGCCAGCGCCATCACCACCCCAAGGTGGCCCCAAGATGGCATTCGACGACGTCGCCGCCCTCGGCAAACCTGCTACCGGGCGGCGGCAGCCACAACGGCGAACGGATCCTCAACGTCGCAGACTGCCAACGGATGCTCACCAACGCCAACACCGGACTACGGCGATCGACCCGGAACGCCTACGCCGCACCGGCGACCACAGCCTCGGCGTCGTTTTCAACTAGCCCGCCCTGGTTCATGGGCGTGCTCGCCGGTCCGCGCAGCTTCGACACGCCGGCTGCTCCCGTCCCGGACCGCGACCTCGCCTTCGCCCTGCTGACCAACCGAGCCCATCCCAACTGGAGCTGGGCCGGCCCCGACCCGGTCCAGTCGCCGCAGCCAACGTCGTTGCCCGCGACCTCGGCTGACAGAACCCCGGGCGACATCGACGCCAGCGGCGACCGTGCGGACCGCTCTTCAGCGGGGGACGAGGCCGATCCCAGAACGTGACACACCTTTCGCTGCTTGCCGCCAGCCGGCGGGATGTGGGTGCTCCGTGGGTGATCGGATGCCAGCCACCCTGGACGGATTCCATCCTGACATATTGGATTCCTGCCCCGAGCGACTGCCGATCAGGCGATTACAGTGAGCGATGGCCGCGCTGACCTGCCGATACTGCATAACTCCTGCCTGGATTTCCGGGCAAGAATCCCGACGAAGACGCTTCACATCCAGTAGCAATGACAAAAACGCCTGTTGATGATTAAAAGTCCTCAGCTCTGCCGATTGAGCTAACGGCCCGTCAAGGGCCAACCCTACTCCGCCTGGCCGCGGCTTCTGCATCCGCCCGTCTGCCGCCCGGGGTCTGGGGCTGTCGCGGCTGGCCGGCGGACGGCGGGTGGCGCGTCGGGCGATCTGGTGTCCTCAGTCGCAGGTAGGGGTCGTCAGGGGGTTGGTGTGGTCGCAGATCGGGAGGTGGCGTCGGCGGGTCGGGTCGGTCAGGCGGCCTGTGTGCGTCGGCGGCGGGGAACCAGCGCGGCGGCGGCCTCCGCCTTGTCCCGCTCGACCTGCAGTTCGACGATGACGGAGGTGTAGATGTTGCTGGTGATGGTGATGGTGGAGTGGCCGAGGAGTTCCTTGACATCGGTGGAGGTCGGCGCCGGAGGCTTTCAGGTAGGTGGCGGCGCAGTGTCGTAGGTCGTGCAGCCGGACCGGGGGCAGTCCGGCGTCGCGGACGAGGCTGTCGAAGCGTTTGCTGACGGTGTCCGGGTGCCACTTCTCGCCGTCGGGTTGGACGAAGAACCATTCGGTGTCCGGCCAGCTGCCGCCGCTGGCCAACTTCCAGCGGGCGCGGCGGGCGAGGTAGGCGCGCCACGCGGCGGCGGTGAAGCTGTCGAGGGCGAAGGTGCGGTTACCCGCTTCGGACTTGACCTTCTTGTCGACCGCTTCGTAGCCGACGGTGGTGCCTTGCAGGTCGACGGTGACGAGGACGGCGTCCAGGTCGACGGTGCTGTCCCGCAGGCCGAGTGCCTCACCGCGACGCATTAGGTTCTGGGTTCGAGTCCCAGGCGGCCCACCCGAGACGGCTACCCAAACGGAGGGATCATGAGCTACGAAGCCCAACTCATGACCGATGGCTTGTTGCCGCACGTCTGGTGGGCTCCGCACCGAGGCGGGTCGGTGGGTGAGCGACGATGGTCCGCGCGGCGGTGCCGACCGCCCGAGCAAGGAACGCGCCTACGTGAGCTACCGCAGCCAACAAGCCCTCCACCGGCTCGTCGCGTTCGTCAACTCGCCGTAGTCGAATCATCGCCTGCCCTGCGGTGATCTCTTGGTTGAAACCCTCTTCTTGCGGTGTGGTCAATCATCAGGGCTGCGCTGCCAGGACGTTGGGCAGATCGCCGAAGCGGGCTTTCGCATCGCGACTGAGGATGATTCGTCCGGTCTCGGCGGCGTGCGCGGCGACGATCAAGTCGTGCGCGCCGCGTGGTGTTCCGGCGTGTCGTACGTGCGCGATGAGTCTGGCGTGGTGAGCGGCCGTGGCGTCGGTGTAGTCGAGCACGTCGACTGCGGAGACGATCGCGGCCAAGGCTCGGGCGCGGTCTGCCGCGCGGGCGACGGTGTCGGCCATTTCGATGCCGACCCGGTACTCGGCGACGGTTATGGCGGCGATCGCCAGTTCGTCCTCGTCGAGGGAAGCGCGGTCGAGCGTGCCGCGCTCGTAGGCGATGACGACGTTGGTGTCGAGGATCAGGCGTCGGCCCACGGATCCGTCCGTTCGCTCGTCACGTAGCTGAGAGCGTCGGCGAGATCCGTCTCGAAGCGGTCGTCGGGCGCGGGCATGTCGGCGAGTGCTGCTCGTAAGTCCCTGCCGGTGCGGCGGTGCGCCGGACGGATCTCAGCGATCGGGCGGTTTCCCCGCGTGACGGTGACGCTCTCGCCGCGCTCGATGGAGTCGAGGAGATCGGAGAATCTCCGTGAGGCTTCTGTGGCCGAGATGGTTCGCATGGACCTAGTCTATCTGATAATCAGATCAGTTGCCGCGTACGCCCGCGCCCGGCGGTGCCGGCACCGGACAAGATCGCGGGTGGCAGGCCCGGTCTTCGTCGGGGCCATCGGTTGCGGCCCGAGGCGGGCATGCGAGCCAAAGCCAGCGGCCGTGGATCACCGGCGATCGTGGTCGGCGCGGTTCACATGGGGCACAGTGGCCGGCAGGCCCCGCCATTGGGCGCTGCGGAGGAGCCGACTCCGCTACCCTCACCTGCTCCATCCCCGAGAGCTACCGGTACCAGCAGGCCCACGGTCACCAGTCGGGCGACCAGACCGACTGTGACTGAGCAAGAGCGCCGGGTCAAGGTGAGCGACATGATCGCCGCTGGGCGGCTCCGACCGGGAAGCACTCTCCACGGAACCTACCTCGGCGTGACATATCGGAGCGAGTTGCTCCCGGACGGTCGGGTCCGTTACAGCGGGCAGGTCTACTCCTCGCTGTCGGCTGCTGGCCAAGCGGTCAAGGTGGCAGCCCTCGGGAGCGATGCTCCGGAGTCGAAGCTCTCAACGGATGGACTTGAGTTCTGGCGGGCCACCGATGCCGTGAGCGGCGACGTGGTCAGCGTCAAGGAGATCCGACGGCGAACTGCCCGGGACGCCACCCGCCACAGTAGCCCAGGTGGCGTATGAAGCCTGGGACGGCAAACCGCTCGAAGCTGGTGGGCGAAGCGGAGCTACCGCTGGAGCGCGTCCGATTCAATGCCCGCCGGCTGCTCGGGCTGCGCCTGGCGGCGGCGCTTGAGGATCATGTCCCGCACGGTACGGCGCAGGTCCGGCGGGATCAGCCAGATCTGGGCGAACGTGAGGTAGTCCAGCGTGCCCGGCTGCCCGTGCCGGCGCGCCTCACGCAGCAGTGTCGCGAAGACCTTGCCGCTGCGGGTGGGTGCCGCCATCGAGCTGATCACACTCATTGTGAGCGCGGCGTACGCGCGGGGCGTCATCAGCGGACGGCTGCGCCGCAGCCACTCGAACTGTGCCTGCCACGGCGAGTCCAGGCTGATCCGTGGCCGGTTCTCATCCTGATGCCAGATGACCAGCGGCTCGTCGGCGAAGGTGAGCGCCACGTCGTCGTGGCTCAGCGCGCGCAGCGACCAGTCGAGCTCCTGCATCCGGGGCACCGTCGGATCGAACGGCACCCGGCGGAACAGCTCGGTCGGGGCCATGATCGTCGACGTCTGGATGAAGCCGTCCCCGTGGAACAGTCCGCGCCGGACGGTGAAGTACTCGCTCGGCGGTTCACCCGGATCCGGTAGCCGCCGGGGGATCACGAACTCGGCCCGTGGGGTCCGGTTGACCAGCCGGCTGGCGACGATCGGCAGCGGCGCGGACGCCTCGCGGGCCACCTCGAGCTGGGCGGCGAGCTTGTGCGGCAGCCACTCGTCGTCGTCGTCGAGCAGCGCCACCCAGGGTGCGCGGGCCTGCCGTACCCCGGCGTTGCGGGCCGCCGGCGCGCCGCCGCTGGCCGGCAACTCGACCACCCGCAGCCGGGCGTCGGCGACCGCGTCGAGCGCGGACCGGGTAGCCGTGTCGGGCCCGTCGACCACGACGATCACCTCGATCTCCTCGACGCTCTGCGCGAGGGCGCTGTGAGCGGCGCGGGTCACGAGGTCCGGGCGGTTGCGGGTCGGGATGACCACGCTGACGGCTGGGGTATCGGACATCACGCCTGACGATGGCGACCGTGAGCGACCATTGGGTGAAATCTGGGTAGTCATCATCCGTACGGGTCGGGAACACCCTCGGCGACCGGACGACGTACCGGCGACGACCCGCATCCGGCCCCGGCACCCGGCCCGCCAGGGCGCCAGGAGCGGACCCGGGTCGGCATCGCCCCTGGCTAGACTCCGGCCGCAGCCTGTGGAGGGAGCGGTGTGACCAAGGTTCTGTTCATCGCGGCGTGGGGACGCAGCGGCACCACCATCTTGGACAACATTCTCAACTCGTACGAGTCGGTCTTCACCGTCGGTGAGCTCACCTACCTCTGGCTCCGCGGGCTGCAGCAGCGCCGGCCGTGCGGCTGCGGCGTCCCGGTCCCCGAATGCCCGCTCTGGCAGGAGATCCTCCGCGCCGCGTACGGGGACGACCCGCCGTCGGCCACCGAGGTGTACGCGCTGCAGCGGCGCGCGCTGCGGGTCCGCCACACGCCCACCCTCCTACGCACCCGGCCCGCCCCCGACGTCGAGCGCTACCGACGGCTGATGGCCTCGCTCTACCGGGCGGTCGCGGACGTCACCGGGGCCACGCTGATCGTCGACTCGTCCAAGTCGCCCGCCGACGCCGCGATGCTGTCGGGCGTCGCCGGGGTGCAGCCGTACCTGCTGCACGTGGTGCGCGACCCACGGGCGGTGGCGTACTCCTGGTCCCGGACGACCTCCCACCACGATGCCTCGACCCCCGGCCTGACCCACCACCACAGCCCGGCCGAGAGCAGCCGGCTGTGGCTCGGCTGGAACCTGCTGATCGAGCGGACCGCCCGCGCCTATCCGGGCCGGCACCGGCGGCTGCGGTACGAGGATTTCATGGTCGAGCCCCGGGACACCGTCGAGAATCTGCTCCGCTTCGTCGGCCTGCCGGAGGAGGTCGTCTCGCCGCCGGCAGGCGGGCCGTTCGTCGACCGGCGTACCGTGCGGTTGCGACCCAACCACACGGTCTCCGGCAACCCGAGCCGGTTCCGCACCGGTGAGGTGTCGCTGAAACTGGACGATCGCTGGATCGACCAGCAGGCCCGGGGCCAGCGGCTGATCTCGACCACGGTGTCGATGCCGTTGCTGCCCCGCTACCGCTACCCGCTGTGGCCGGCTCTGCGCCGCACCGCCGACCCGGCCCACTGAGCACGGACCCGCCGGCCCGCCATCCAGGCGACCACCACCGTCGCCTTGGCCAGCGACCGTACGCCGGCCACCTCGACCGTGGTCGGCACCAGCGCGGCAGGTGCCCGGCGACGCCGGGACGGCCGGGGCATGCCGTTCGCCAGGTCGGTCACCTCGAACCGGGTCAGGTCCACGACGCCGACCTCGTCGGCGGGCACGTCGCGGTGGCCGTACACCGAGGTGACCGCGTCGAACAGCGGCTCGTCGGCGGAGCGCACCCACCGCGCCCGGCTGAGCGCCGCGGTCCGCCACAGCCGTACGCCGGCCTCCCGCGCCGGGTCCGCTCCGGGCTCGCCGACGTCGACCCGGACCACACCGGCCTGGTGGCGGTCGGCGACGTCGATCAGGCGGCGCAGGGCGTCCGGTGCCAGGCCGTACGCGGCCGGCAGGTCCAGCAGGTACGGCGCGGGAAAGACGCTGCCGGGCCGTTCGGTGGCCAGCCGGACCCGTGGTTCACCCCGGTAGGTCGCGGCGATCAGTCGCAGGTCGCGCAGCGGGTCGGTGAGCACCCGTACCCGGGCGTCGTCGAGCTGATCCCACGGGCCGACCAGGGTGACCCGGATGTCGTGTTCGCTGCCGCGCAGCACCGAGTCGACGGCCGCCCGTACCCGTTCCAGCGGCTGGTCACCGACTGCCGTGACCACCTCGACGAGCGGGACCGACCAGGACGTCCCGCCCACCTTGCGCCAGCTGCGCGGGTACGGGATCCGGTCGGCGAAGAACGGGCGGTTCCAGCGGGCGATCTCCTTGCGGGCGCGCATCACGTGGGTCCGCCCCAGGTGCCAGCTCCGCGCGGCGGGCTCCGGCACGAACACGGCACCCGCCTGGGCGAGCCGGTAGCCGAACTCGGTGTCCTCGCCCAGCCGCAGCTGCGCGTCGAACCCGCCGGCCCGCTGGTACAGCTCGCGGCGCAACGCGGCGGTCGCGCCGACGTGGATCTTGAACGCGTGATGGTCGGCGATGCGCAGCTGGTCGGTCTGGTTGACGTACCGCTCGACGTAGCTGTGCGGCTCACCTGGGTCGCCACCGAACAGGTCCGCTGCCGCGCCGCGAGCCAGCGTCTGCGCGACCGTCTCCGCCGACGGCCACCGCCCGTCGCCGTCCGGGTCGACGAAGCGCTTGTAGCCGAGGGTGACCGCGTACGGCAGCACATGCTGCCAGCGAACCTGGGCCGCCACATGCTCGGGAAAGGCAATCATGTCGGCGTCCAGCCAGTGCAGGATCTCGCCGGTGCTGTGCGCGACGCCGCAGCGCAGGGCGGCGGCCCGCCCCCAACCGGCCTCGCCGTCGGCACCGACCCGGACGATCTTCGTCCGCGCCGGCCGGACCTCGGGCAGGGTCAACGGCGGGTCCGAGCCGTCGTCGGCCACGACGACCTCGAGCAGGTCCGCCGGGTACGTCTGCCGGCTCAACGACGCCAGGGTCAGATCCAGCGTGGGCTGGCAGTTGAAGGCCGGGATGACGACGCTCACCGTCATCGTGGGCCGCCAGCTGTCCAGATCGGGTACGGCCACCGACGACCAGTCGTTGCGGACGACCCGTGGGACGACGCCCGCCGGCTGCCCGACTGCCCCGGACCCGGACCCGGACCCGGACCCGGACCCGTCGAGCGTCCCGGATCCGTCCGTTGCGGTTGATCCGTCTGCCTGCGCCACGGGCAGAAGTTAGCAGGGGAAGGTGACCGCCGGGCGATACGCACCGCACGTACGGCCGGCCGGCGGACTCGTCGTCCGGCGGGGTGCCGCGCCGGCCTCAGCTGAACTGCGTACGCGGCCGTTGCTGGGCGACGCCGTCGACGTACAGGTCGACCTTTTCGCTGTAGAAGCAGGCCAGGCCGGCGATCTTCTGGCTCTCCGGCAACGGCGCGCGGTAGATCCAGACCAGGTCGTCGTACGTCCGCTCGCCGAGCCGCACCGACCAGTATTCGGCGGTCCCCTTGTACGGGCAGTGGGTGCGGGTCTGCGACGGCACCAGCAGGTCCCGCCGCAGGTCGGTCAGGGGCAGGTAGTAGCGCGGCGGCAGCCCGGTCTCGAACAGGATCCGGGGGGAGCCGGAGTCGGCCAGCGTCACCCCGTCCAGCTCCACCCGCACCCGCCGGCTGCTGGCCAGGATGTCGACCCGGGTGTACGGGTCACGCGGGTGCGTGTAGACCGGCTCGTCCTCTTCCAGCCACTCGTCCATCGCCGCCCAGTCCAGCCGTACCGCGTCGCGTAGCTGCGGCAACGGTGAGTCGGGGTAGCGGCGGGCGGCCCCGGCGGCGGTCCGGCCGTCCCCGGTGACCACGTCGAGGATCTCCGCGGTGCCCCGGCTCGGCGACCGTTCGGTGGCACCGGTCGCGACGAGTGTCGCGCGGACCTCCGCCGCCGGCAGGTAGTAGGTCGGATAGTAGGGCTTCTCCCAGACCAGCAGCGGGGCGGTGGTGTCGGCCACCACCTCGCCGTGCAGGTACACCCGGACCCGTTTGAGGCCCGGCTCGACCCGGACCGCGCCACGCCGGCCCGGGGCCGGGCCGGCGCGGAACGTCTCGCCTCCGCTGTCGGGTCCGTTCACCCCGGAATCGTCCATACCACCGGCAACGATCATCGGGGGGTGGATGTTTCCCGTCGGCGGAGTCCGGGCTGGGGATCCCGTGGGTCGGGGCTCCCGCAGGTCAGGGCTGAAGATCGTCGCAGAGGTTGTGTGCGCTGCCGACGGTGAACCGCAGTGTCCGGTACCCCGACTTGCTGACGTCCAACGTGTAGATCCCGTTCGGGACGTACATGCCGCTCGGATAGTTGCTCTTTCCTTCGTGCATGCCCAGCAGGATCGGACCCCAGACCCGCCAGGTCACGTTGTTGGAGTACGAACCGCCCGGCCGGATGTTCAGCACCGAGGTGCCGCTGATGTCCACCTCGACCGACTCCCCGGTCGCGATGTTGGTGACCCGGTAGATGAGCGCTCCGGTGTAGATCTCACGCTTGGACGAGCCGTCCGGGTACGTCGCCAGCACCATCTTGACCACCCGGTCCAGCACCGGCTCACCGCTGATCGGGAAGTCACAGGTGACACCGGCTTCCTGCTCGAAGGGAGCCGACGGCACCGGCACCCAGTCGTCGTCGCCCGAAGGCGGACGACCGTTGTCGGGGGCCGCCGACGCGGGTACAGCGGCGAGGAGCACGGCGGTGGCCGTGGCCATTGCGAGGTAAGTGAATCGACGCATGGACCGAGTCTCGACGGCGGCCCTCACCATCGACTCACCACGATCTTGCCGAACGCGGGCCGCTAGGTCAGGTCGCCGCCGGGTGCCCGCAGGTGGCCAGGCTGCAGAACCGTCGACGGCCACTGTGGTCGAGGAACAGCCAGCCGCAGTGCGGGCCGGGGCAGGCGCACACCGTCGACCGGCGCGGGTCGGCGAGCAGTTCGCCGGCGCTGCGGGCCGCGGCGTGCAGCGGCGCGCGCAGCCCGGCCCGACGGGACGGGTGCCAACTGCCCAGCCCGTCCGCTCCCCGCCGGAACACCGCGTCCCGGGCGGCGTCCTCCACGAACCGGGCGACGGCGGCGAACGCGCGCGGATCCGCCGGATCGGTGAGGCAGACGTAGAGCCGCTCGCGCAGCTGGCGGGCCTCGTCCAGCACCGTCGCGGCGCCGATCGGATCCTGCGCGGCGGTAGCGAGCAGGCCAGTGACGACACCGTCGTCGAGCAGATCCTGGTGGCCGGCCCAGACGGCGAGCGACGAGTAGCTGCGCAGCCACTCCGCGCCGGGGATCCGTTCACCGCCCCAACCCGCGTACGTGTTGCAGAACTCCAGCGCTGGATGGCCGCCCACGCTCCACGGCAGCCAGTGGTCGCGGACCCGCACCGCGTACACCGGGGCCGCCGGTCGTTCGAGGCGCGGGTCGCCGACGAGGATCCGCTGGTAGACGGTCTCCAGGTCGGGGCCGGGCTCGACGCCGAGTTCGCCGATGAGAGTCTTGCGGGCGCGGTCGTACAGGCGCAGCGCGTCGGCCTGCCGGGCGGACCGGTACAGGGCGGTCATCACGCTCGCGACCAGCGCTTCCCGGCCCGGATGCTGCTCGGCCAGGTCGGTGAGCTCGCGGACCACGCGCTCGTGGTGGCCCATGTCGAGCAGCGACCGCGCGCACGTCTCGGCGACGCTGAGCCGCAGCTCCCGCAACGGTTCGCCGAGCCGTTGCCGCAGCGGTTCGTCGACCAGGTCGGCGAGGAGCGGCCCGCGCCACAGGGCCAGGGCGGCGTCGCCGAGGCGTACCCGCTCGGCCGGGTCGGTGGTGCCGGCGGTCTCCCGGGCCAGGTCGGTGAAGCGGGTCGCGTCGACCTGCCCGGCCGGCACCGCGTAGCCACGACCCTTCGTGGTGATTCGCACCCCGTACGGCGACAGGGCGGCCCGCAACCGCCCGACGTAAGTGTGCACGGCACCGCGGGCGTTCGGCGGCGGTGCACCGTCCCACAGCAGGTCGGTCAGCCGATCGGTGGCGACCGGACGACCGGCTGCCAGCAGCAGGATGGCGAGCAGCAGGCGTTCCTGCCGGCGCCGGCCCACCGATACCGGCCGGCCGTCCCGTACCACTTCGAAGTTCCCGAGCAGCCTGAACTCCATACTGGAAGGACGCTCCGGCCGGCCGGCTTCGATGTCAACCGCGCCGACGGGGTTTCACCTCGCGGTACCGTCGGCGACGTGACCGGATTCGCGGCGGTGGTGCTGGCCGGTGGCGCGGCCCGACGGATGGGCGGCGTCGACAAACCGGACGTACCGGTGGGTGGGTTGGCCATGCGGGACCGGGTGCTGGCCGCCGTCGCGGGCGCCGACCCGCGCGTCGTCGTCGGCCCGCTGGCCGACCCGCCGCCGGGTGTCCTGGCGGTACGCGAGGAGCCGCCCGGGGCCGGTCCGGTCGCCGCCACCGCCGCCGGCCTCGCCGCACTCGCCGAGGCCGCCGGCCGCACCGGTCCCGCCGCGTTCGCCGAGCCGGCCGGTCTGGTCGCGCTGCTCGCCGGCGACCTGCCGCTGCTCACCGCCGACGCGGTGGACCTGTTGACGCGGACCGTACGGGCGGGTGGTGTCGACGGGGCGCTCTACGTCGACGCCACCGGTCGGCGGCAGCTGCTCTGCGGTGTCTGGCGTACTGAGCGGCTGCGTGCGGCGGTGGGCCGGCTCGCCGCGCGACGCGGCGGCGGCCTCGTCGGGGCGTCGATGCGGGCGTTGTTCGGCGGCCTGTCCGTCGCCGACGTGACCTGGTCCGGCGCCGGCCCTCCGCCGTGGTTCGATTGCGACACCGACCAGGACGTCCGGCAGGCACGGGAGTGGGTCCGATGAGCGACACGGTGGGTGCGATGAGCGACACGATGACGAGCTGGGTGGCGTCAGCCGCCGCCGAACTCGGGCTCGACCCCGGCGAGGTGCCGGTGCCGGTGGTGCTGGACCTGGCCCGCGACGTGGCGCACAACGTGCTGCGCCCGGGTGCGCCGGTCACCGCGTACCTGTTGGGGTTGGCCGTCGGCCGTGGCGCCGACCCGGTCGAGGCCGGTGCCCGGCTGGCCGCCCTGGCCCGTGCCTACGGTGACGGCGAGGTCAGGCCGGCTCCAGGCGGATGACGATCTGCTTGGACGTCGGGGTGTTCGACCCGGCGGCGGTGGAGTCCAGCGGCACCAGCACGTTCGCCTCCGGGAAGTACGCGGCCGCGCAGCCGCGCGCCGTCGGGTAACTCACCACCCGGAAGGCGCTGGCCCGGCGTTCGACCTGATCCGACCACTCCGACACCAGGTCGACCTGGTCGCCGTCGGCGAAGCCGAGTGCGGTCAGATCGTCCGGGTGGACGAAGACCACCCGACGCCCGCCCCGGATGCCGCGGTAGCGGTCGTCGAGCCCGTAGATCGTGGTGTTGTACTGGTCGTGGCTGCGCATGGTCTGCAGCAGCAGCCGGCCCGGCGGCACCTCGATCACGGTCAGCGGGCTGACCGTGAACGCGGCCTTGCCGGACGCGGTGGCGAAGGTCCGCCGGTCCCGGGGCGGGTGCGGCAGCACGAATCCGTCCGGCTCGGCGACCCGGCGTTCGAAGTCGGCGAAGCCCGGTACGACGTCGGCGATGGTCGCCCGGATCGCCCGGTAGTCGCCCTGGTACGCCTCCCACGGCACCGGCGAGTCGGGCAGTGTGGCGCGGGCCAGCCGGGCGACGATCGCCACCTCGGAGAGCAGCTGGTCGGAGGCGGGGGCGAGCCGGCCCCGAGAGGCGTGCACCGCCGACATCGAGTCCTCGACGGTGACGAACTGGTCGCCGCCGGCCTGCCGGTCCCGTTCGGTGCGGCCCAGGCAGGGCAGGATCAGCGAGGTCGCGCCGGGCACCGTGTGCGAGCGGTTCAGTTTGGTCGACACGTGCACCGTCAACACGCACGACGCCAGGGCGGCGACCGTCACGTCGGTGTCCGGGCTGGCGGCGGCGAAGTTGCCGCCGAGGGCCATGAAGACACGTACCTCGCCGTCGCGCATCGCCCGGATCGCGCCGACGGTGTCCAGTCCGGTCGCGGTCGGCATCGGTACGCCGAGTCGCCGGCCGAGCGCCGGCAGCCAGGCCGGCGGCTCGTGCCAGATGCCCATGGTGCGGTCACCCTGCACGTTGGAGTGTCCGCGCACCGGGCAGAGCCCGGCCCCCGGCTTGCCGATCATGCCGCGCAGCAGCTGCACGTTGACGATCTCGCGGATCGCGTCGACCGAGTCCTGCCGCTGGGTCAGCCCCATCGCCCAGCAGACGATGGTCGCGTCGGAGGCGGCGAACAGCCGGGCCACCTCGACGATCTGGGCCCGGTCCAGCCCGGTGGCGGCGGTCACCGCCGTCCAGTCGAGCCCGGCGAGGGCCGTGCGGTACTCGGCGTACCCGCTGGTGTGGGTGTCGACGAAGTCGGTGTCGACCGCATCGTCGGCGACCAGCAGCGCACCGATCGCCTGGAACAGCGCCAGGTCGCCGCCGATACGGATCTGCAGGAAGTGGTCGGCCAGCGGGGTGCCGGCCCCGACCAGGCCGCCGGGGCGTTGCGGATTGCGGAACCGCAGCAGCCCGGCTTCGGGCAGTGGGTTGACGGCGACGATGGTGGCGCCGTCCCGTTTGGCCCGTTCCAGCGCGGACAGCATCCGGGGGTGGTTGGTGCCCGGGTTCTGCCCGACGACGACGATCAGTTTCGCCCGGTGCAGGTCGTCCAGGGTCACCGAGCCCTTGCCGATGCCGATGGTGCTGAGCAGCGCCACCCCGGACGACTCGTGGCACATGTTGGAGCAGTCCGGCAGGTTGTTGGTGCCCAGCGACCGGGCGAACAGCTGGTAGAGGAAGGCGGCCTCGTTGGAGGTGCGGCCGGAGGTGTAGAACGCGGCCCGGTCCGGCGAGTCGAGGCCCCGCAGTTCGTCGCCGATCAGCCGGAACGCGTCGTCCCAGCTGATCGGGGTGTAGTGGTCGGCGCCGGGTCGGCGGATCACCGGGTGGGTGAGCCGGCCCTGCTGGCCGAGCCAGTGGTCGGAGCGGGTGGCGAGCTCGCTGATCGAATGGGCGGCGAAGAACTCCGGGGTGACCCGGCGCAGGGTCGCCTCCTCGGCGACCGCCTTGGCGCCGTTCTCGCAGAACTCGGCGTGCGCGCGCCGCTGCGCGGCCGGCTCGGGCCAGGCGCAGCCGGGGCAGTCGAAGCCGCCCGGCTGGTTGACCCGGGCCAGGGTGAGCGCGGTGCGGCGTACGCCCATCTGGGTGACGCCGGCCCGCAACGCGTGGGTGACGCCCGGCAGTCCGGCCGCGCTGGTCGCCGGCTGGTCGACCCGTAGGTCGCGGTCGCCGGCGTCGTCTCGGGGGGCGGAACGGGCCATGCTGCCACCTTCTCACGTGCTGCGATCCGCCGGCTACGTCCAAAAGGCGCAGGCCAGCGGCGGTACGGCGAGCTGCGATCGGCCAGTGCCGGTTATCCGACGGCAACCGGGGCTAGCCGGTGTGGTGGCTCATCTGGGTAGGGTGTGCGCACAACGGGACTGAGTTGATCATCGTGGGGGAGCAGGTGCCGGCATCAGGGGATCAGGCGTCCGGGAGTCAGCCGGCGGCGCACGAGCCGCTCCTGCTCGACGAGCCGAGCACGGCCGACCTGCGGGAAAAGGTGACCCAGGCGTGGCGGGACTTCGCCGCCGCGCTGGCCGCCATGCTGCCGACGCTGCCGGCCGGTGCACAGGTGGAGCTCACCCTCGATCCGACAGCGTCCGGCACCGGCGACGCGATCTACTCGGTGGATGTCTCGATCGGCCTGCAGGACCGGTTGACCGCGTCGGCGGTGAGCAACGCCACACTGCCGCCGGACTACCGGATGGACCGGGACGCCGTCGCCGAACTGGTCGCGCTCGGCTGGTCGCCGCCCGGGGTGGTGCCGGGTTGCGGTGACAACTTCGGGCTGGCCACGACCACCACGGACGTCGCCCGGCTGGCCTCAGTGATCACCCATACGCTGCGCCAAGTCTACGGTGCCCCGCATCCGGCCTTCGTCGTCTACTCGGTGGGCGACGACAGCGACTCGCCGATCGAGGTCGAGCCGCTCGGCACCGCCCGACCGGCGTCGTCCCTCGGCGACCATCTCGGGCTGCCGACCGGCGACCCGGTGCCCGGCGACGGTGACGACGGTCCGGGTGACGCGCTGCCGCTCGACGAGCGGGTCCGTACGGTGGTCGCGACGATGATGCGCAGCACCCCGGAGCATCTGCATGTGGACGCTGACGGCGACATCGGGATCCGGGCCGGCTCGGCGATGGTCTTCGTCCGGATCCGGGACAATCCGCCGCTGGTGGACGTCTTCTCGCCGGTCCTGACCGAGGTGGAGCCGACCGAGCAGTTGTACGTGAAGCTGTCCGAGTTGACCAACCGGATGCCGATCGGGCGGCTGTACTGCACCAACGACACGGTGTGGGCGTCCGTGCCGGTGTTCGGCCGCAACTTCCAGCCCACCCATCTGATGCTCGCGGTGCAGGTGATGACCGGTCTCGCCGACGAGTTGGACGACCGGTTGCACGGTGAGTTCGGTGGCAAGCGGTTCTTTGGCGACGGGGACAAGCCGTCCCGGGGCGACACCGGGGATCACCGCACCGGCATGTACCTCTGACCTGGTCGGGCGCTGGCCGGTCAGGCCAGCGGGTCGGGCACTTGCCGGGTCAGGCCAGCGGGTCGGGGACGGCGACCGGCGCCGGTGCGTCGACCAGCCGGGAGAGCACGATCATGCTCTTCGTGGCGGTGACGAACGACTCGGCCCGCAGCCGTTCGAGGGCCTGTTCCAGGTGCGCGATGTCGGCTGCCCGCAGGTGCACCAGGGCGTCTGCCTCGCCACTTACCGTGTACGCCCCGACCACCTCCGGGTGCTGGCGGGTAGCCGCCGCGATCTGGGCCGGTGTGGTCCGCCCGGTGCAGAACAGTTCGATGAACGCCTCGGTGGTCCAGCCGACGGCGGACGGGTCGACGACGGCAGTGAAGCCGCGGATCACCCCGGCCGCCCGCAGCCGGTCGACCCGGCGTTTGACCGCCGGGGCGGACAACGACACCCGGGCGCCGATGTCCGCGTAGGACGAACGGGCGTCGGCCACCAGCGACGCAATGATTCGCTGGTCCACGGCGTCGATCTGCAACGTTTAGTCCTTCAGGCGCAACGATCAAGACTTCTTATTGTGTGACAGCATACCTACTCTTGGTTCCCGTGACCGATGTGTGCGCTGCCGCCGGGCAGCCCCGGACGTACCTGATGTGTCCGCCGGAGCACTTCGCCGTCGAGTACGCGATCAATCCGTGGATGAACCCGCAGTTGCCGGTGGATACCGAACTCGCCGTCAAACAATGGGAAGGGCTACGCGAGACGCTGACCGGCATCGGGCACCAGGTTCGGCTGCTGCCGGCCCGCGTCGACCTGCCCGACATGGTGTACGCCGCGAACGGTGCATTCTCGGTTGACCGCACCGTCTTCGGGGCCCGGTTCACCTACCCGCAGCGGGCCGCGGAGGCCATCGCGCATCGGGAGTTCTACGAGGAGCTCGGCTGGCGGTACGTGCGGCCCACCGAGACCAACGAGGGCGAAGGCGACTTCACCTACCTTCCAGGGGCGTACGGCGGCACGATTCTCGCCGGCTACGGGTTCCGTACCGACCCGGACGCGCACCGCCGGCTCCAGGAGACGCTGAGCCGGCCGGTCGTGTCGTTGCGCCTGGTCGACCCGCACTTCTACCACCTGGACACCGCGCTGGCCGCCCTCGACGACGAGACCGTCGCCTACTACCCGCAGGCCTTCTCCCCCGCGTCGCAGCGGGTGCTCCGGCAGTTGTTCCCCGGGGCGGTGATCGCCGACCGGTCCGACGCGCTGGCTTTCGGGCTGAATCTGATCAGCGACGGCCGGCACGTGGTGGTCAACAGCGAGGCGACCGGGATGGCCGACAAGTTGGCCACCGCCGGCTACCAGCCGCTGCCGGTCGAGTTCACCGAGCTGCACAAGGGCGGAGGCAGCGTGAAGTGCTGCGTCGCCGAACTGCGCGGCTGACCACGGCTCCAGCCCAGCGCGTGCCCAGCCCAGCGCGTGCCTGGCCCGGCTCAGGCCAGCGCGGCGCTCAGCCGAGCGTGGCGAGCTCGGTGATCAGCACGTTCGACAGCACCGGGCCGTCGCGCAGCACCTCACGCAGGTACCACTTCTGCTGCGGCGTACGCGGCTGGTTGAACTGCCACAGCCCACGCGGGCTGTCGATCTGCCCCACCCGGCCGAGCGCCAGGTTCAGCTCCTGGGATGAGACACCCGGTCCGGCGGACCGGATCGCCTTGTCCAGCACCTGGGCCGCGTCGTAGGACGACATCGCGTACGTGGTCGGCGGCGCCCCGTACCGCTTGCGGTAACCGGTGGCGAACTGCAGGTTGGCCGAATTATCCAGGTCAGCCGAGTAGTTGAGAGCGGTGACGATGCCACTCGCCTCTTCACCCAACTGGTCGATGACGTTGCCTTCGGTGAGGAAACCCGGACCGTAGATCGGACCTTCGAAGCCGGCGTCGCGCAATTGCCGGATGAACTCGACCGCCGCCGAGCCGGTGAAATGGCAGTAGACCGCCTCCGGATCCCGGAAGATCACCTCCTGGATCGGCTCGATGAAGGTGTCCCGACCCGGATTCGGGGTGGCGTTGGCCCAGATGACCGCCCCGGAAATCCGCTCGTCGCTGGCGCCGAAGCCTTCCCGGAACCCCTGCACCACGTCGCGGCCGGCGGGCTGGTCGGCGGCAACGATCGCCACCTCGCCGTTGGCGGACACCTCTCGGGCCAGGTAGCCGCCGAGGGCGAGGCCGGGCTCGTCGGCGACGTACGAGGTACGCCAGATGTAGACGACGCTCTGCAGGCTGCGTGGCGAGGCGTTCGAGCCGATCAACGGCACCCGGGCCTCTTCCACTGCGTCCCGGATGGCGAGCATCACCGCCGAGTTGGCCACCCCGGTGAGCGCCAGCACCTGCTGCTGGAGCAGCGAGTCGACCGCCGCCCGCCCGGACTCCGGGGTCTCCCCCTCGTCGGCGATCACCAGGTCGACCGGGCGGCCACCCAGCCGCTGCTGGTGGGTGTCCAGGTAGAGCTGGAAGCCGTTGAGCATCTCGTCGCCGATCGGTTTGTAACCGCCGGTCTGCGGGACGATCAGGCCGATGCGTACTGGCCGGTCGCTGACCAGGCCGTCGTCTTCGTTCGAGTCGTCACCCGTGCCGACGCTGCAGGCACTGGCCAGCCCGGTGGCGCCGAGCGCGGCCAGCAGCTTCAGGGCTTGCCGGCGGTCGATGTGAGGCACAGGGGTGGTCCTCTCCCATGGGTACGACGGTCGGTCGCGCAGGTGGAGTACGCCGACGGTGGCGAGCTGGTCGACAGTCCACTCGGCGTTCTACCCGCTCGGCTGCGTCCAGTCAATGCTAGGTGATCTGCCGGTTCACGCCGCCGACGGGCGGCGTGAACCGGGGACCGACGGGCGGCGTGATCGGGGGACCGGCGAGCGGCCGGCCCTGGTGCTGCGTCAAGATGGAGCCTATGACCGAGACGTCAGGCTCCCCGGAAGAGACCAATGAGTCCGGCCCGGCGGCTGGCCGGCCCGGCGCGGTGGTGGTGGTCGGCCCGGACGGGCGACCGGTCGGCACGGTGAACGCCGGCGGTACCGGTGCCGCAGGTGCCCCCGGCGACGCCAGCGGGGCCACCGGTGCCGGCGACGAGCCGGTCGACCCGGAAGACCCGTCGCAGCTGATCGAACAGCCGGCCAAGGTGATGCGGATCGGCAGCATGATCAAACAGTTGCTGGAGGAGGTCCGCGCCGCCCCGCTCGACGAGGCGAGCCGGCAGCGGCTGCGCGAGATCCACCGGCGTTCCATCACCGAGCTGGAGGACGGCCTGGCACCGGAGCTGCGCGAGGAGCTGGCCCGGATCTCGCTGCCGTTCGAGGACGGCGCCACCCCGAGTGAGAGTGAACTGCGAGTCGCCCAGGCCCAGTTGGTCGGCTGGCTGGAAGGGCTGTTCCACGGCATCCAGGCGGCGCTGATGGCCCAGCAGATGGCAGCCCGGCTGCAGCTTGAGCAGATGCGTTCCGGCGGGCGGCCGGCACTACCGGTCGGCCCAGGTGGGATGATCCCCGGCATGCCGGGGCAGCCGGGCCAGGCCGGTCAGCCGGGCGAGGGCGGCGGCACCCGCACCGGCCAGTACCTCTGACTCTGCGCCAGTAACTGCTCCAGGTAGGCAGCCACCCCGTCGTCGGCGTTCGACGCCGTCACCGCGTCCGCGATCTCCTGCACCGTCGGGTGGGCGTTCGCCACCGCGACCGCCTGCCCGGCCCAGGTCAGCATCGGGACGTCGTTCGGCATGTCGCCGAAGGCGACCACGTCGGCGGCGCCGATCTGCCAACGGGCGCAGAGCCAGGCCAGCCCGGCCGCCTTGGTGACCCCGGCAGCCGAGATCTCCACCAACCCGGACTTCGACGAGTGGGTGGCCTCGGCCAGCCCGGCGAGCGCTCCGGCGACGATCCGGACGAACACCTCCGGGTCATCGTGGCTGCTGCGGGCCAGCAGTTTCACCGCCGGCGCGGTGAGCAGCTCCGCCGAGTCGGTGACCTGCCGGGCGGTGGGGTGATCGCTGTTCCAGTGCGCCGGCCAGTCGGTGCCGTGCCGCATCAACCGGCCGTCCTCCACCTCGACGGCGAAGACCACATCCGGGACTTCGGCGCGCAGTCGCCGGGCGACCTCGGCCATGATCTCCGGGGCGAGCGGGTCGGCGCGCAGCACGGTGTCGGTACGCGGCTCGTAGACCACGGCACCGTTCGCACAGACCGCCGGCACCGGAGCCCGCAGCTGCTCGTAGACGGCCGGCAGCCAACGCACCGGCCGGCCGGTGACCAGCACCACCTGCCCGCCGCGCCGCTGGAACTCGTCCAGCGCGGCGGCGGTCCGGGCACTGAGCGACTTATCGGGCCGCAGCAGTGTCCCGTCGAGATCGGTGGCGACCAGACGTGGATGCACTTCCATCTCCGGACAGTAGCCGGTCGAGGTAAATCGCTACGCCGTCATCATCATTACGCAGTGTAACCTCATCGGCGGCACGGCGTACTGTCGGATGGGCGTTCGACACCGCCACCCGCGACCACCCGGCCCAGGCGAACATCGGCAGGTCGTTGGGCATGTCGCCGAAGACCAGCACGTCCGCCGGGTCGACGCCGAGCGACTCCGCGACGACCGCCAGACCGCTGGCCTTGTCGACGCCGGGCGGACAGATCTCGATGAAGCCCAGCCCGGCCTGGGTGACCGTCGCCAGCGTCGGCGGGACGATCTGCACCGCGGCGGCGAGCAGCGCGTCCACGTCGTGCGACGGCGTTCGGGCGAACGCCTTGATCACGTCGGTGGCCAGGCACTGCTGCCGGGTACGGGCCTCGAACCGCTCCGGGTACCGCCACTGCGGGTCGAAGTCGCCCCACAGCGGCGCCTCGTGCTCGTCAGACGCTTCGACCATCACGATCAGCGGACCGACTGCCGCCTCCAGCTCGGTGATCAGCTGGGCCAGCACGTCGGCGGACAGCCGCTCGTCGCGCAGCACCCGTACACCGGTCGGGTCGCTCTGGTCGACCACCCGCCCGCCGCCGGCCATCACCAGATAGTCTGCGGCCCGGATGTCGTTTCGGGTCAGCTCCATCAGCCGGGGTCCGCGGCCGGTCGCCCCGACGACCGGGATGCCGAGGTCGCGGGCACGGTCGAGCACCCCATGGGTGTACGCGGAGACGGTCTCGTCGCTGCGGACCAGGGTGCCGTCGAGGTCGGTCGCGATCAACTTGGGTAGACCGGAGCGCGGCATGCTGTCCTCCTTGATCCCCGGGTCGACGGGTCAGCAACCGTACCTCGCGTACCGTGACCTGACCATGACTTCCGCGCGAAGACCGCGTGCACACTGACCGGGCGCCAAATCCGCCGGCCACCCGGGTCACCGTCAACCGGATGACCGGGACCCTCGAAGGCGTCGGCGTGTTCGTGGCTGAACCGAAGTAGGGCGGCGTCAGCTGATCACCCGTCGTCGAGTGGAGGGCTGGGGTACGTAATTCCGCGAGAATTACGTACCCCAGCCCTCCACTCGATGTCACTCAGCCGGGGTCCGGCGGCCGCCAGAGCCAGCGCAACGCATCCGGCAGCAGTACCCCAGGGTGGTTCGGGTGGTGCCCGCCGTCGCCGAGCACCAGCCGGAAGTCGTACCCCGCTTCCGCCAGCGCGGCCGCAATGCGCAGGTTGCTGGCGAACCAGTTGTCCTCCGGTTCGTTCCAGTTGATGTCTCGGTGCCCGGCCTGGAGAAAGACCCGCAACGGCCTGCCTAGGGTGTCCCTGATGAGCTGCGGATAAGGGTTGCCGGTTGGCATCTGGACGAAGCTGGACAGGCAGCAGAGCACCCGGCGGAACCTGTCCGGGCGCAGCCAGGCGACAGTGAAGGCGCAGTTGCCGCCGCTGCTGATGCCGCAGATCCCCCACTGATCCGGGTCATCGGTGATCGAAAAACGCTCTGTCACCTGCGGGATGATCTCGTTCAACAGCAGGTTGGCGTAGCGGTCGTCGAAGGCGTCGTACTCGACGTTGCGCTGCCTGCGCTCGAGGCCGTCACCGGTGCCGCTGCCGCCGCCACCAGGGCCGCCACCAGCGCCAGCGCCGTCAGGCATGGACCCAGGGTCGACGAACACACCGATCATCGGAGGGATGTCGCCCCTATGGATCAGGTTGTCCAGGACGATGCCAGCGCGGACCTCGCCGGCCGGGTCCAGGTTCCACCAGCCGTCCTGGAACACCAACAACGCCGCCGGCTGTGTTGGCTCGTAATGCGCCGGCAGGTGCACCCAGAACTTCCGGAACGTACCCGGGTAGATGGCGCTGTCCGCCCAGTCGAACTCGATGGTCCGGCCGGCCGGGACACCAGGTAGGCGTAGAGAGTCGGGGCCGTGCAGGTACCTGACGTCGGACTGGTCGACCGGCAGATGCTGGAACGGCACCTCGACTGGTGAACGCCGCACCCGTCGCTCCCTTGGCAGGGCGGGGACGTCAGGCGGTGGCCAGGGGTTCCAGGACGTCGCGGCCGCCGAGGTACGGCTGCAGTGCCTTCGGTACCCGTACCGAGCCGTCCGGCTGCTGGTGGTTCTCCAGGATCGGGATCAGCCACCGGGTCGTCGCCAGGGTGCCGTTGAGGGTGGCCACCGGCTGGGTGCGGCCGTCGGCGTCGCGGTAGCGGATGTTCAGCCGGCGGGCCTGGAATGTGGTGCAGTTCGACGTGGACGTGACCTCGCGGTAGCGGCCCTGCGACGGCACCCACGCCTCGCAGTCGTACTTGCGGGCCGCGCTGGTGCCGAGGTCGCCGGCGGCGACGTCGATCACCCGGTACGGGATCTCGACCTTGGCCAGCATCTCCTCTTCCCAGGCCAGCAGTCGCAGGTGCTCGTCATGGGCCTGCTCCGGCGGGCAGAAGGAGAACATCTCCACTTTGTCGAACTGGTGCACCCGCAGGATGCCGCGCACGTCCCGGCCGTACGAGCCGGCTTCCCGCCGGAAGCACGACGACCAGCCGGCGTAGCGCACCGGGCCGTCGAGGGTCAGGATCTCGTTCGAGTGGTACGCCGCCAGCGGCACCTCGCTGGTGCCGACCAGGTACAGGTCGTCGGCTTCCAGCCGGTAGATCTCGCTGGCGTGCTCGCCGAGGAAGCCGGTGCCTTCCATCGACTCCGGCTTGACCAGCACCGGGGTGATCGTCGGGGTGAGACCGTACTCGACGGCCTGGGCGATGGCCAGCTGCAGCAGACCGAGCTGCAGCAGCGCGCCGACCCCGGTCAGGTAGTAGAAGCGGCTGCCGGAGACCTTCGCGCCTCGTTCGACGTCGATCGCGCCGAGCGCCTCACCGAGCGCCAGGTGGTCGCGCGGTGCGTCGATGTCGGGCCGCTCACCGACCTCCCGCAGGACGACGTAGTCGTCCTCGCCACCGGCCGGCGCACCCGCCTCGATCAGGTTGGGGAAGGCCAACTGCGCCCGGCGCAGCGTCTGCTCGGCCTCGGTGGCGGCGGCTTCGGCCGCCTTCACCTGGGCCGACAACTCCTTGGTACGGGTCAGCAGCTCGGCCTTCTCGGCCGGTTCCGCCCGGGGCAGTCGCTTGCCGAGCTGCTTCTGCTCGGCGCGCAGCGCCTCGAAGGCCTGCACCGCCGCGCGGCGGGCCTCGTCAGCGTCGATCAGATCGTCCACCCGGGACTCGGACTCGCCGCGGGCACGCTGGCTGGCACGGAAGAGGTCCGGGTCGTCACGGAGCAGTCGGAGATCGATCACGGAAGTCAACGATACCGGCCCACCGCGTCGGCCCGCGCGCAGGTTTTCGGCCGGCTCACCAGCGGTGCGTCCTCACCATCGGTGCGTCTGGTGCGGCGGGTTGTCCGGCCGGACGAACGGGGCGGTCGGCCCGACCGTCAGATCGGCGGGTGCACCCCCGCCTGGATCCGGGCCGTCGTTGGATGGCCGACGCCACGGCAGGTCGGTCGGCGCGGGCGCCGTACCCGCCGGATCGCCGGTCGTCGGTTGCCCGCTCCCGTCAAGCACCCGACCATGGTCGACACCGCCTTCGATGCCGGCACCGCCACCTCCAGTGGTGCCGCCACCTCCAGTGGTGCCGCCACCTCCAGTGGTGCCGCCACCTCCGGTGGTCCCGCCACGGCCGGCCGTGGTCCGCCCGGCCAGGTACAGCGCCAGCAGCAGCGCGCCGACGCCGACCAGGCCGGCGGTCACCGCAATACCACGGCTGACCAGCACCTCCATCTCGGTGGGAACCTGCAGCGACGACCTGATCAGCTCGTCGCTGTTCAGCATCACCGTGACCAGCAGCGCGACCAGCCCGGCACCGATGGTCAGCCCGGCGATCCGAGTGTCGGGGCGGTTGCGGTGGGAGCCGAACAGTGTCAGGGCCGCACAGACCAGCAACGCCAGCAGACCGAGCAGGTACCCGGTGCCGAAAGCGCCGAGTTCGGCGAGCCGCACGGTGGCGGCGTAGGGACCGCCGCTGCTGACCTCGACCCCGGGGATCTCGAAGGTCAGCCACACGCCGCCGAGTGAGCCGGCCGCGGCGAGCACCCCGACGGCGGCGAGCAGCAGGCTGGGCAGGTTGCCGCGGCCGGGTGTGCCGAGTCGGGTCCCGGCTGCGGCACGGGCCCGGTCTACCGTCGCGGCGGTCGCGCCGGACAGCCGCTCAGCGACGGCGGTCCACCGTCCGGTCCCGGGGCCAAGGCTGGAACCGGGGCCAGGGCTGGAACCGGGGCCAGGGCTGGAATTGAGGCCGGGACCCGGGCCATCGGCCGGCGCGGTGGCGCCGCCGCCGAGCTCGATCACCGCCGGCTGGTCGGCCGGCGGGCGGGGCATGGCGGGTTCCGCGCCGCTGCGGCGGCTGTCGTCGGGCATCGGGTCCGAGCCTCCTCGGTGACCTTGCACGGGCATCGTCGCGTCGGGCATTGAGGTGAGCTAGCGTCATGCCCATGCCTATCCGTACCGCATCTGCCCGCTGGCAGGGCAATCTGACCGAGGGTTCTGGCACTATCCGCACCGGGAAGGGCGGGTACGAGGGGAACTACTCGTTCCGGTCCCGCTTCGAGGAGGGCGAGGGCACCAACCCCGAGGAGCTGATCGGCGCCGCCCACGCCGGCTGCTTCTCGATGGCGTTCTCGAAGGGTCTGGCGGACGCCGGGTTCACCCCGACGTCGGTGCAGACCACCGCGAGTGTGCACCTGGACAAGACGGACGCCGGGATGACCGTCACCCGGATCGACCTGGAGACGGTGGGCGAGGTGCCTGGCGTCGACCCGGAGACCTTCCAGAAGCTGGCCGAGGCGGCGAAGGCGAACTGCCCGATCTCCCGCCTGCTGTCGCCGGGTGCCGAGATCACCCTGAACGCCAGCCTCTCCGTCTGACCGCCCGCCCACGACGCCATTTTGACGATCTTGGGCTTGTCCGGCATCGTCGACCGATCTCACGTTCGCCGATACCTGGACAAGCCCACGATCGATACCTGGACATGCCGGCAGGCCGATACCTGAACATGCCCGGGACCGCCGATGGGAGCCCGGTGGTACGGCAGAATGGACCGATGCCGGTCGACATGAGCCGCGAGCGCTTCGAGGAGTTGGTCGGGGAGGCGCTGGACGAGGTCCCGGCGGAGCTGCTGCGGCTGATGAGCAACGTGGTGATCCTGGTCGAGGACGAGACCCCGCCGGGCGAGCCGGAGCTGCTCGGTCTGTACGAGGGACACGCGCTCACCAGTCGGGGCTGGGACTACGCCGGCGTACTGCCGGACCGGATTCTCATCTTCCGGCACCCGATCCTGCGGATCTGCGCGACCGAGGCCGACGTGGTCGACGAGATCGCGATCACCGTGGTGCACGAGATCGCCCATCATTTCGGCATTGACGACGAACGGCTACACGACCTGGGCTGGGGTTGACCAAGGATGGTCCGGCCGGGCGATGACGTGCGGTTGCGCGGGTTACCTACCCTTCGGTCGATCAACCTGACCAGGAGGAACCCATGCGCAGTGCCCTGTTCTCCGCCGATCACCTGGAGAAGGAGTCCGCCCAGCCTGGGCTGCGGCTGCAGAACTCCAAACTGTTGAAGATCGAGCTCAACGGCGAAGCGATGGCCCGGACCGGTTCGATGGTCGCCTACCAGGGCCACGTGCAGTTCCAGGCGCTCGGCTCCGGCGGTCTCGGCAACTTCATCAAGCAGAAGCTCACCGGCGAAGGCGTACCGCTGATGAAGCTGACCGGCCAGGGTGACGTGTTCCTCGCCAACGAGGCCGCCGACGTGCACCTGATCGACCTGGAGCCGGGCGACGCGCTGTCCATCAACGGCTCCAGCGTGCTGGCCTTCGACTCCACGCTGCAGTACGACATCCGGATGGTCCAGGGGATGGGCTTCGCCTCCTCCGCAGGCCTGTTCAACTGCGTCTTCACCGGGCAGGGCCGGCTCGCCATCACCACCAAGGGCACTCCGGTCGTGCTCTCCGTCGACCAGCCGACCTACGTCGACCCGCAGGCCGCCGTCTGCTGGTCGGCCAGTCTGCAGACCGGCTACCACCGGGCCGAGCAGCTGGGCATCGGTACGCTGCTCGGCCGGCGTACCGGGGAGGCGTTCACGATGAGCTTCGCAGGCCAGGGCTTCGTGATCGTCCAACCGTCCGAGGAGCCGCCGGTGCGCGGCGCCGGCCAGATGCCCCAGTAGTCCGACCGACGCGCGGGACGCGCCGGTGACTGACCCCGCTGGCGGTGTCCGGTCGGCTCAGTCCAGTTGGCCGGCGCGGATCCGGGCCAGCCAGGCGGCTGCCTGCGCGTACTCGCCGTCGTGCCGGCCGGCCGGCCCACCCGTGGTGCGGCCGCCGGCCGCCGGCGGCCAGTCGTGCCGCGGGTAGGAGCCGAGGAACCGTACGTCGGCGCAGACCCGGCGGAGCCCGCGCAGCGCGTCGCCGAGCCGGTCGTCGGCGACGTGCCCGGAGCAGTCCAGGAAGAAGGCGTACCGACCGAGTGCCTCCCCGGTCGGCCGGGACTCGATCCGGGTGAGATTGACCTCCCGGACGGCCAGCTCCATCAGCACCGCGAGCAGGGCGCCGACCCGGTCGTGGGCGATGTAGACGGCCAGGGTGGTGATGTCGTCGCCGGTCGGGGCCGGCGGCGGTCCGGGGCGCCGGACCAGGACGAACCGGGTCACCGCGTCGGCGTGGTCGGCGATCTTGTCGGCCAGCACGGTCAGTCGGTGGCCGCTGGCGCCGATCGGCGCGCAGATCGCCGCGTCGTATTCACCGGCCGCCGCGCCGACGGCCGCCGCGCCGTTGGACAGTACGTCGACCACGGCGGCGTTCGGCACCTGCCGGCGCAGCCAGGACCGGCACTGGGTGGACGCCTGCGGGTGGGCGGCGACGGTGCGGATCTGCTCCAGCGTCGTGCCGGCGGGTGCGGCCAGCACGAAGTCGACCGGCAGCACCACCTCCTGGGCGATCACGAGCGGCTGGCCGTTGGTCAACTCGTCGAAGGTGACACCGACCGCTCCGCCGACCGAGTTCTCCAGCGGCACCAGGGCCGCGTCGACGGTGCCGGCCCGGACCGCGTCGAGCGCCTCCGGCACGCTGCGCGCCGCGACCCGCTCGCCCTGCCGAGCCGCCAGGATGGTCAGCAGGGCCTGCTCGGCGAAGGTGCCTTCGGGGCCGAGGAAGGCGAATCGGGTCGGCGCGGGGACGGACATGCCGGCCAGCTTACGGAGTGGTCGGCGGGATCGGCACCGACTCGCAGGCGAGCGTACGGATCCCGGCCGGCGCGCCGACCCGGACCGGGATGACGCAGACGTCCGTACCGGCGGTGACCAGCGTGAACGAGGTCGGCGACCCTTCGGTCACCACCTGCAACGGCTCCCGGGACGGGATCTGCACCACGGTGTACTGCCAACTGCCGGCGCAACGGGGTGCCACCGGCACGCTGACCTGGGCGCCGGGCGGTAGCAGCCCGTCGGTGCGGCGCAGCAGCGCCACCACCTGGGCGGCGGACGGCCGCCCGGCGCAGTCGACGGCGACGGCCACCGGGAAGCCGTCGGCCGTCGCGGAACGGCTCGGGGTGGCCGACGGCGGGTTGGACGGCGACGGCGTGGGAATATCGGACGGTGCGGTCGACGGCGGTGCGGTCGGCGTCGGCGTGCCGGTCGGTGCCGGCACCGCGTCCGCCGTCGGTGCGCCGATCCCGGGTGGCCGACCGCAGCCGGCGACCATCGATACGCCGAGCAGTGCCGCGCTGATCAGCAGCAGTCCGCAGCCGGCGCGCCGGCTGAGCCGGCCGGGGTGCCGGCTGCCGGCCTGGGACCGTCGACGTGCGGACAGCACCAACTCATGGTACGGCTGCGCCGGCGACCCGGTGGCCGCTGCCGGTCAGCGTGGCCAGAGCTTCGGACAGTCGGACGGTCGGCACCAGCAGATAGTCCGTGTCGAAGGTCGAGAATGCCACGATGTTGACCCGGGCTTCAGCCAGCGGGCCGGCGAGCGACGCGAGGACCCCGGTCAGCGCGAGGTCCAGCGGGCCGACCACCCGCAGGCAGCGCCACGGCGTCTCGACTTTGGCACCGGGCGGCACCCGGTCGGTGCGGCAGATCACCGACACCTCGTCCTCGGTCCAGGTCACCGAGACGACCCCGGCGGTGGGGCCGGCCAGGTATTCGGCCGGCAGCGAGGACCCGGCCGGTAGGCGGCAGACGGCGTACTCCGCTGGCAGCAGGTCCAGGTCGAGCATGAGGGCAGCGTACGGCAGAGGCGTCGACCGGCGGGCCGGTCATCCGGCCGAGTACGCGGTGGTGATCGGTGCGAAGAAGGTCAGCGACCCGGTCACCTTCTTGCCGATCCACACCGGGGTGGCGATCGCGTCCACGGTGCCGTCGCCCTGGGCGGTGGCCGCGTCACTGTCGACTCGCAGCAGGCCGCGGGCGAGCCGCCCGGAGCTGAGCGCAAGCAGCGGCGGGATCTTGTCGATCTCGGTCTCGTCGAGCTCGCCGCGTTGCGCGGTGAAGTCGACCAGCCGCAGGCCGGCCAGCAGCGGCCGGCCTTCGACCTGGCCGGGTTCGCCGAGGCCCAGCAGGTCGCAGCAGGACCGGGAGATCGCGGCGACGGTCAGATCCTGGCGCAGGACGAGACACGGCTCCAGTGCGGTAGCGGCGGTGGCCACCCACAGCTGGAAGTTGTCCACGCGCATCGGCTCGATCGGCTCGCGGGCCTGGGGAACCAGCGGTTCCGAGATCGAGAGCTCGACGTGCGCCACCCGCGCCTCCCCTGACTCAACCGGACAACAGCAACGCTATCCGGTCTCTGCCGGGTCCGTCGACTGATGCCGAGCAGGCTCCGGATCGGACAGACCGGGGTAAACGGGTGCAGTCGTCACAAGCTGGTCGGCAGCGGGACGTACGCCGTAGTGAGGTCGTCAGCGCCTTCGCCCCGAAGGCTACCGCCGGCTGGTCGGCTTGTCAGCGGCTGAACGGCCGGCCCCGTACCACCGGTAGTCGGTCGCCGAGCGGTACGGAGCGTTCAGCCAGGTCTCCGGATGCCGGGCCACCTGGTACAGCTTCTCGGCGGTGGCCGAACTGATCCGGGTGCCCCCGGCGATGAGCAGCCGGTCCAGCTCCCGATGGGTGGTGACCATGCACTCCTTGGGCAGCCCGTACACGCTGATCACCCCGGAACCGACGAAGGTGAGCACCGGGGCGACCGGGATGGTGTGCCCGACCGCGGCGGACATCGCCTTGCTCGCCCGCTTGGCGTCCCGGCGGGCCTCGGCGACGTACGTCGGTCGCTTGCCGTTGATCTGCACCACGTCGCCGGCGACCAGGACCCGGCTGCGGCCGTGGTCGACGACGGTGACCGCGAAGAGCCCGCTGGGCCCGATGGCCAGGAACCCGGCACGTTCCTCGCGGCCAGCGGTCTCCAGCCCGAGCACCCGGTCCGGGCTGTCGGTACGCGGCCAGTTCACCACGTGCCAGGACGGGCCGAGCTGGTCCAGGCGGTTCAGCGCGCGGGCGCCGGCCGCCTCGATCCGCTTGGCGCCACGCTCGGCCCGACGGCGTCGGGCCCACTCCATCGGCGACGGCCGGATGGCCTCCAACGTGCCAGGTGGGGACTCCTCCATAACCTGTTCGCCCGCTCGGCGGGGCAGCGCCCGCTGGGCGGGCAGCACGCGGCGCTCATGGAAGACAGTCATCACGACCTCCGGCAAAGGTCCCCTGGACGATGGACTACCAACTACCGTACGTGGCGACACCGGTACTGAAGCAAGACGCCAGGCCGGAGTGAGTAGGGATGAATGCCCTATTCACCCCACGACTCTTTCAACAGATGGTGCCAAACGACTGCCATAGGCTGCGAGTGTGACGCACTACGTCGACAGTGAGGTAGGCCACCTCCGGGTGGTCATGCTGCACCGTCCGGGCAGCGAACTGGCCCGGCTGACCCCCCGCAACAGCGGCGCCCTGCTCTTCGACGCGATCCCCTGGGTCGCCGGCGCCCAGGCCGAGCACGACGCGTTCGCCGCCGTGCTGCGCGAGCGCGGTGTCGAGGTGCTCTACCTCGAACAACTGCTCGCCGAGACGCTCGCCGCCACCCCGGCTCGCGCCGAGGCCGTGGCAACCGTACTGGCCGGCCGCCGGTTGGGCGAGACCCTGCGTGACCGGGTCGCCGAGCAGCTCGCCTACCTCGACCCGGCCGGGCTGGCCCGGGTGCTCGTCGCCGGCCTGGCCCGTGGCGAACTGTCCCGCCGCGACGACCGGCCGGCCGGGCTGGTGCATGCCCTGCTGCGCGAGCACGACTTCATCATCGACCCGCTGCCCAATCTGCTGTTCACTCGCGATTCATCGGTCTGGATCCGCGACCGGGTGGCGGTGACCAGCCTGGCGATGCGCGCCCGCCGCCGGGAGGGCCGGCTCACCGACCTGATCTACCGGCACCACCCCCGGTTCGCCGGGACCGAGCTGATCCACCGGCCCGACCAGGAACACGTCGAAGGCGGCGACGTGCTGCTGCTCGCCCCCGGTGTGCTGGCCGTCGGCGTCGGCGAACGGACCACACCCGCCGGAGTGGAGCGGCTGGCCCGGCGGGTGCTCGGCGACGGGCTGGCGCACACCGTCCTGGTGGTGCCGATCACCCAACGGCGGGCGACCATGCACCTGGACACCATCTGCACGCTGGTCGACGTGGACGCGGTGCTGATGTACCCGCCGATGGCCGAGGAGCTCGCCGCGTACACGGTGATCCGTACCGCCTCGGGCGACCTGCAGGTCGCCGGACCCGCGCCGTTCCTGCGGGCCGCCGCCGACGCGATGGACATCGACCGGCTCCGGCTGGTCGGCACCGGGCTGGACCCGGTCACCGCGGAGCGGGAGCAGTGGGACGACGGAAACAACACCCTGGCGCTGGCCCCGGGGGTGTGTGTGGCGTACGAGCGGAACACGGCGACCAACACGCAGCTGCGCCGGGCCGGGATCGAGGTGGTGACGATCCCCGGCGCCGAGCTCGGGTCCGGCCGGGGCGGTCCACGGTGCATGTCGGCACCGCTGGTCCGGGATCCGCTCCGGCCCGACTGACCGGCCGCCGGGTCAGCGCAGCGTGAGCTGCCGGCCCAGCAGGCCCTGCCGGGACCGGCGGGCGGCGGCGTCGAGCGGATCGGTGACGCTGGCCGCCGCCGCGAGCCGCTCGGCGAACTCGGCCAACGGCTGCTCCCACTCGGCAGCCTCCGGCCCGGACGGCAGGTCCCACACCGGCACCAGCAGCCCGTGGGCCCGGAACATCCCGGCGAACCGGGTCTGCGGCCCCATCGGCAGGTCACCGGCGGCGCTCAGCCGGGCCAGTGTGTCCAGCGTCCGGTCCTCGTCACCGGGCAGTACCCAGCGCACGTGCGCCCGCTCCCCCACCCGGCACCAGTACGCGGCGGGCGCCGCCGCCATCCGGGTCGTCGGATAGATGGACGCGTCGGCCCGCTCCAGGGAGGCCTGCACCGCCGGGTTGGCGGCCGCTTCGGGCTCCACCCAGAACGCGAAGCTGTCGTGCACCTGGACCGTCAGCGCCCCGTCGGCGAGCACGTCCTGCAGCCGGGGGCCGGGTCCGGGCAGCGGCGGCACCGGCACCGTGTCGCCCGGCTCGGTCTCCAGCGCGGCCAGCAACGCCGACGCCAGGTCGCGGGAGACGTCCCCGGACTGGGCGTGCCGCTGAAGCCCGATCATGATCTGGCCGTCGGCCCGGACGACGGCCGGGGCCGCCATCGGCAGTACGGTGGCCAGCGTCACCGTCCGGTCGGCGTACTTGCCGGCCAGCTCGGGTTCGAGGATCAGCGGCGCGGTGGCCGCCGGGACGAGTTCGCGCAGCGCGACCCAGTCCGGCTCGTCGGCCAGCCCGGCGAACGGCCGGGGCACGAATACGTCGCGGATCTTCTCCCGCTTGCCGCCGCTGGCGGCCCGGTCCTGCTTTCGGCGCTTGCCCACGGCCAGACAGCCTAGAGGAACCCGCCCACCGCCGAGGGATCCGCCCGGACCCTGGGCCGGTGACCGGAGGGAATCCGCCCGAGCCCGTCCCGGCGTCCCGCCCCGGCTCAGCCCGGATCCGGCTCGCCGATCTCCGCCCAGACGCAGCGGCCGGAGCCGGCGGGTTCCACCCCCCAGCGGCGGGCCAGGGCGGCGACGATGCCCAGGCCACGGCCGTTGAGCGCGTCCGACGGGGCGGTCCGGACCTGCGGCACGTCCCCGGACCCGCCGTCGGTCACCCGCAGCAGGACCGTGCGGCTGTGCCGGCGCGGGGTCAGCTGCCAGGTCACCCGGATCATCCCGTCCGGCAGCGGCCGGGCGTGCCGTACGGCGTTGCCGACCAGTTCGGCCACGACCGTCATCACGTCGGACAGGAAGTCGGGGCGGATCCGGTCGGCCAACGTCCTGGCGAGCTGGTGACGGGCGAACCGGGCGCCGCTGGCATGGTGCGGTACCAGCACGCTCCACACCCGTCCCGCCAGTGCCGAGGTCACGCCGCCTCCTCTCAGCTGCGGGGCAGCCGCACCTCGGCGACCGTACCTCCGCCGTCACGGGGCCGCAGGGACACCCAGCCGTGCTGGCGCTCGACGATCTGTCGGACCAGGTACAGGCCGAGTCCGGCGCCGGGGTAACGGCGCTGGTCGCCCGATTCGCCCTGCCAGAACCGATCGAACGCTCGTTCCACGTGTTCCGGACGTACCCCGATGCCGCGATCACTAATCCGCAAGGCCACCGAGCGTTCGTCGGCGATGGCGGTGACCTCGATCGGGCTGCCCGATGGCGAGTACTTGTCGGCGTTGGTGGCCAGTTCGGTGAGTACGGTGGTCAGGCTCGCCCGGTCTCCGACCGCTTTCGGCAGGTCATCGGGCAGCTCGACGGTGAGCCGCTGACGCAGTCCGGCGGGCAGATCCTCGACAGCGGCCCGCAGCGTCTCGACCAGATCGAACGGGGCGGACGGCGCGCCGACCGCCGGTCCCGAGTCGTTGGCTGCGGAGAGTAGCCGGTCGACCAGCCGGGCCAGTTCGGTGGCCCGCTGCCCGAGCACCCGGGCGGCCTCCCGTCGGTCCCGGTCGGTCAACGACTCCCAGTGGTCGCTGAGGGTCTCCGCGTACCCTTTGATCACGGTGACCGGGGTGCGCAGCTCGTGGCTGGTGACCGCGATGAACAGGTCGACGTCGTGATCGCGGTGGTGCTGGTCGGTGATGTCCCGAAAGGTGACCACCCGGGAGGCGACGAAGCCCGGCAGCTCCCCGGAGGTGATCCGCAGCCACCGGCCGTCCGGCAGCTGATGGTCCACGACCTGGCCGGGGGGCGGCACCGGGAACGGGATCGGTCGGTGCAGCCGGTCCTGCGCGGTGCTGCCGGTGAGCCGCTCAGCCGCCGGGTTCCACAGCCGTACGCAGGACTCGTCATCGACGATGGCCAGTCCGTCGGCGAGCGCGGCGACCACTGGCCCGTCGCCGTGCACCGGCAGCCCGGTCTGGTCGCCGTACATGTGGGCGATGCAGGACGCCAGGTAGGCGATCAGCGTGTGATGGTCAGGGCTGGCACTCTGGTCCGGATCCGGGTAGTAGGCGTGCAGGCTGCCGATCAGCACCCCGCCGATCTCGGCGCGCGCGACCAGCATCCGGTGCAGGCCTCGGCCGGCGATCTGGTCGGCCAGGGCAGCGGTGAGCGCCGTCACCGGGAACTCGACGGTCCGCGGTCCGGTGAGCAGCCGGGCGGTGGCGGGTTCGTCGAGGTCGACGGGTCGGCCGACCGACCATTCGGCGGCACCGGTGGCGGCGATGATCCGACCCCTGCGTGGCCCGTACTCGGCGAACGAGGTCCCGGCGGCGCCGAGCGCACGCTGCGCGAGTCGCAGCAGGTGGTGCAGGATCGGCAGCCCCGACTCACCGCTGTTGATCATATCGAGGACGACGGTGTGTCCAGCGATCAGACTCGGATAGTCGGGGCGTTCCGGCATGCTTCGAGTCTGCCCGGTGCCGGCGGATTTGGGCAGTGCCGGGCCGCCAGCGCCGGGCCGCCGGTCAGAGGACCCGGGGCGGTTCGCCGGACTCGCTCACCATCGGCCGGGAGTGCGCCGCCCAGTCCTGCATGCCGCCGGTGAGGTTGCGGACGTTGTCCCAGCCGTGCTGGTTGAGGTAGGCGACGACCTGCCCGGACCGGCCGCCGGACCGGCACACCACCACCACGTCGCCCTCCTGTGGGACGTCGGCCAACCGGTGCGGGATCTCCATCATCGGCAGGTGGTGGGCGCCCGGCGCGTGCCCGGCCGCCCATTCCTCGGGCTCGCGGACGTCCAGCAGGTACGCGTCGGCGGATACGTCGGGGACGTCAACGGTGGGGATCGGTGGTCCATGCATGCCGAACAGCCTATTCCTGGCCCGCCAGCACCGACGGGTTGGCGAGGATGAACTCAGCGAGGTTGTCGTTCTTGACCGCCTGGAACATCTCCTGGCTGAGCGGATCGATGTTCTCCCGGCCGGCGTCGTTGCCGTTGAAGCTGCCGCCGTTGGTCCGCAGCATGACCAGGTCGTTGGCGGCCACCCCACGCAGGGTGAAGACGAAGTCCGGCAGCGGCACCTTGCCGGTGTCCAGCACGAACGCCTTGCCGGCCGCGTCGATCAGCTCGTTCAGCTTGAGCGGGTTGGTCATCACCCCGTTGGCCATCGCCTTCTTGGCCATGGCCTTGATCAGCTTCTGCTGGTTCTTCTGCCGGTCGTAGTCGCCGTTGTCCAGCCCGTACCGCTGCCGGGAGAAGTCCAGCGCCTCCCAGCCCTGCATCTCGCGGCAGCCCTTCTTGTGCACGACCTGCTGCTTCTCCCCGCTGACCTGGTCGGCTTCGGAGTTCCACATCGGCTGGCCGTCGACCAGGGTCATGTGGATCGACGGGGTGTCCTCGTCGACGCAGAGCCGGACGCTGCCGAGGCTGTCGATGACCGACTTGAAGCCGCTGAAGTTGATGATCGCGGCGCCGTCGAAGCTGACCCCGGTGAGGTTCTTGATCGTCTCCGCCATCAACTGGGCGCCACCGGCGTGCCCGGCACCGTTCTGTGCGCCATGGAAGAACGCCTCGGTCGCCTTGCCGACCCCACCCGGCCACCCGCTCTTCTCGAACGGCGGGATCTCGACCTCGGTGTCCCGGGGGACGGAGATCAGGTACGCCTGGTCGTGGGTGGCGGGGATGTGCAGGATGATGATCGTGTCGGCCCGGGTGTCCGACTCCGCCCAGCTGCCCCGGTGGTCGATGCCGAGCAGCAACATGTCGATCGGACCTTCGAGGCTGTCACCGCCCTCGGCGTCGGTCTTGCCGGCGACGCCGAGCAGGTTCGACTGCTCGATCCCACTGGTCGCCTGGGCGATCAGCCATTTGCTGCCGACGATCGTGGTGCCGCTGAGCATCATCAGCAGCGCGCCCAGCACGACCATCGTGCGGGCCCAGACCGGGTCCTTGCGGCGGGGGCGCCGGCCCGAGCCGCTGCGGCCGGAACCCGGACCCGACCGGCCACCCGACCGACGTCCGGCCGCGCCGCGGGTGGCGAGCGGGTTCCCCGACTCGGTCGACGTCGAACGTCGGCGGGTCTGAACCGGCATGCCTGCTCCTGGGGGGCGTGACAATAGGGCGAGCCCACTGTACGGAAACTTGGTCGACTTATCGACCCTGCTCGGGTTTCAAATTTGTGTCGGATTGACCCGTCACCGGGTGACGATCAGCAATGTCCACTCAGTCACCGGCTCAGGGCTGTCAGTCACTGGCACCAGGACTGGGCGTGACATTGGCCTGGACCCAGGCGGTCATCTGATCGGCCGCCATCGCCTGGTACATCGACAATGCCTTCTCCCGGTCGGAGACGACCACCGATTCGCCGTTGATCGTCTCGCTGCCGTTGTGCGGACTGGTCAGGAAGTGCAGGTTCTCTCCCCTGAGCTTGCGGAACTGCAGCGCCATGTCGACCAGGGAGAAGCCCTGGTCGACCGTCACCGCCTGGGTCGTCGCCTTGAGAAACGCATTCAGTTTGACCGGGTTCGACAGTGTGCCGGAACTCACAGCCTTGTCCATCAGCGCGCGGAGGAACTCTTGCTGGTGACGCATGCGCGCGAAGTCACCATCCGGAAACTGTTTGCGTTGGCGGACCCAGTCCAGCGCCTCGGCGCCGTTCATGTGATTGACGCCCTCACTGAACTGTCGGTACGGCTTGTGGATCGACGTCGTGTCCTGCTCGACGGTCAGGTCGACCCCGCCGAGCGCGTCGGTGACCTCGACGAAACCGGCGAAGTCGATCGACATCACATGATTGATCCGCACGTCGGTGAAGCACTCCACGGTCCGTACCGCCAGCGGCAGCCCGCCCCAGGCGAACGCGGCGTTGATCTTGGCCCGTTCGCCGGTCTCGCAGGCCGCGGCGGCGTCCGACGGGATCGGCACATACAGGTCACGCGGGATCGACACCAGATAGGCGCGGTCGTGTGACGACGGGATGTGCATCACGATGATCGTGTCCGCCCGCCACTTGCCGGCCTGGTCGACCGGGGCGTCCGGATCCCGCGAGTCGGTGCCGATCAGCAGGATGTTCAGCGCGCCGTCCACCGCCGCCGGCGGCCGCCCCTCGGTGATCTGCGAGAACGGATCGGTCCGCCCCAGATCCTGGTTCAGCCCACGGGCGTACGCCCAGAGCCCGCCGCTGGCGAGCAGGGCCAGCACCACCAGCGCCACCCCGCCGACCAGGGCGATGCGCCCCCAGCGGGGCCGCGGCCGGCGTGGCGGGCCACCGACCTGATGGCCGGCACGACCGCCGTACTGATGGCCGGCACGACCGCCGACCGGCACCTGCGCCCGGCCGGTCGAGGACCCGTAGGCGGTGCCGGCCGGACCGGTCGTCCGGCCGGGGACGGCCCGGCCACCGTGGCGGCTGCTGGCTGACCGGTCACCGTGCTGGTTGCTGGCTGACATGCCTCCAGCGTACGTACCGGGCGCTCGCCCGCCGATGACTCGACTGCCGGGCCGCCGCCGATCAGCCGAGTCGCTGGCGGAAGTAGGCGATGGTGCGGCGCAGCCCGTCCTGCGGATCGACCGTCGGCTGGTAGCCGAGCCTGGTGCGGGCCAGGGTCAGGTCCGGACGGCGCATCTCCGGGTCGTCCGAGGATCGGGCGACCAGGTTGATCGTCGATGAGCTGCCCACCAGTTGGACGATCTGCTCGGCCAGCTCCCGCATGGTCAGCTCATGCTCGGTGCCGCAGTTGATCGGCCCGGTCTCGGTGGAGTCGAGCAGTGCGACGATCCCGGTCACCAGGTCCGCCACGTAGCAGATCGACCTGGTCTGCCCGCCGGTGCCGTGCACGGTGATCGGCTCGCCGCGCAGCGCCTGGCTGATGAAGGTGGGGATGGCCCGGCCGTCGTCCGGCCGCATCCGGGGCCCGTACGTGTTGAAGATCCGCACAATGCCGGCGTCCAGTCCGCGGTACCGGTGGTACGCCATTGTCGCCGATTCGGCGAACCGCTTGGCCTCGTCGTAGACGCTGCGCACCCCGATCGGGTTGACGTTGCCCCAGTAGGTCTCCGGTTGCGGGTGCACCAACGGGTCGCCGTACGCCTCGGAGGTCGACGCCATGATGAACCGGGCCCGGTCGGCGACCGCCCGGTCCAGCAGGTGCAACGTGGCGAGGGAGCCGACCCGGAGGATCTCGATCGGCAGCGTGGCGAAGTCCGTCGGGCTGGCTGGCGAAGCGAGGTGCATGATCGCGTCGAACCGCTGACGCACCGCCGGGTGATGATCCGGCAATCCGTCCGAAATGTCCGCCTCGACGAGGGTGAACCGAGGTTCGTCGGCGAGGTGGGCGACGTTCTCCTTGGAGCCGGTGACGAAGTTGTCCACCGCCACCACCGCACAACCACGCGCGACCAACCGGTCGACGAGGTGGCTTCCGACGAAACCAGCACCTCCGGTGACCAGCACTCGATGGCCGTCGCCGAATCGGGGAACAGGCAGCATGCTCCCGAGCCTAGTGGTAGCACCCCGGCCGGGCAGCGGTTGCCACCCGGGTCGGGCCGGGTGGTGCGCTCCGGACGCTGCGGAACGTGCCCGGACCGAGCTACCGGCCGCGCGGCTCGCCGAGTTCGCGGTACCGGCCGCGGTAGTGGATCAGCGGCCCGGCGTCGCCTTCGTCGCCGACCGTGACCGACTCGACGGTCGCCTCCACCAGCATCGCCCACCCGTACGGTCGGGCGTCGTCGAGCCGGCAGCCCGCCCACCCGCTCGCCCCCGCGAGGACCGGGCCGTACCCGGTGGACTGCCAGTCCGCTGCCTTGAACGGTCCGCCCGGTGCCGGCATCAGCCCAGCGAACCGGTCCGCGAGCTGCCGATGCGCCGGACCCAGCGGAACCATCGCGAACCTGCCCGACTCGCGGAGCACCTCCCACAGCTGCGACTCCTCGTCGAGCAGCCCGAGCAGTCGCGGCGGGTCACCGTCGGCCAGCACGGTCGACGACACGGTCAATCCGGCGAGCGGAGCCGACCCGCCACCGGCCGTCCACAGCGTTACCGGTGCGGCCAGCCGGCCACGTAGCCGCCGCGCGGGCGAACGGTCCTCACTCGCCGTGGCGAACGGGTCGCGATAGTGGATCTCGGCACCGGGCTCGGGATGATTCACGTGAAACATTGTGACCCAGTCGGGAGTCACCGGCGCGGCGTCACCGTGGCGAGCAGCTCCGGCATGCGTCGGTCCAGCAGGTCACCGGTGATGTACAGGCCCAGGGCCACCGCACCCAGGCCGTATCCGACGCCGACCGGCAGGGCAAACCAGTACCAGACCTCGCCGAGCAGCGCGGTGGCGAGCACGATCGGCACCGCAGCCGCCGCCGACGCGACCATCGCCACCAGCGCCAGCATGCTCTTCGCCACGCCGGCACCGCTGTTCAGCGCGAACGGATTCGACGTCTCCGGCAGCGAGTAGGCACCGACCACCGAGACGATCAGGTTGACCGCCAGCCCGGCACCGTACGCGGCGAACAGCGTCCCGGCGGCGACCGGGATCCAGCCCGGTTCGCGCAGGAACAACCCGAGGCCGGCCGAGATCACCACCAGCAGCGGCACGATGTAGACCGAGAACCCGACCACCCGGGCACGCAGCTCCAGCCGACCCGGCACTCCGGCGATCACGTTCGCCGCGTACGCGCTGCCGTCGAATCCGAACTGGTTGGCCAGGGTCACGGCGGCGAGCGCGCCGACGAAGAGCATCGAGATACTGACGCTGGTCGCCGACGCGGTCAGCCCGACGTCCAGCGAACCGTCCGGGTCGTAGGTGAAGGCGCTGAAACCGCCGACGTTGATCAGCGCCGGGATGAACACCCCGACCACGGCGACGGTGATCAGGTTGGCCCGCCGCCGCATGTCCCGCCACCAGTAGCGCACCTCCCGGGCGACCAGAGCGCCGTACCGGTCACGGGGGGTCCGGGTGAGCAGCCGGGGAAACAACTGACTCACCGGGGTACCGGACGCAGCGGCCACCGCCCTGGCCGGGCCGCCGCTCGCGGTGCCGACCATCGCCGACTCCAGCGACCTCGACCACCACCGGTACAGGCCGGCCAGGGTGGCGGCGGTGACCGCCAGCTTGACCGGCACCGCCCAGAGCCGTCCGTCGACGACGTCGAAACCCATCGTGTACGGGGCGGCCAGCGGGGTCCAGCCGAGGATTCCCGCCACCTCAGCCAGCTGGTCCCAGTCGGCGTTGCCCAGCCCGCCGATGACCAGCAGTTGCAGCGGGCCGAGCAGGGCGGCCAGCACGGCGAGCAGCACCGCGGCCAGGTCACGCACCCGGCGCGACCGCAGCATGCCGGCGAACGCGCTGGTGATCGCCCGACTGCCCAGGACGCAGAGCAGCAGACCGGCGGCGACCCCGACCAGTTGGACCGCGCCGGCCAGCGGGCCGCCGAGCAGCGCCGCGCTGAGCACCAGGCCCAGGCTGGCCAGGCCGGTGGCGATCGACGGCACGCCGATCAGTCCGGTGACCAGCAGCCCGGTGACCATGGTCCGCCGGGGCAGCGGCAGCAGCGCGAACCGGGCCGGGTCGAGCGTCTCGTCCACGCCGAAGAAGGCCAGTGGCAGCAGCAGCCAGCCGAGCACCAGCAGGGTGCCGCCGAACCCGGCGGCCAGCAGCATGCCCTGTTCGCTGTCGACGAACCCCGGCGCGGCGAGGATCAGGAAGCCGTTGCCGGCGAACCACAGCCCGGCGATGATCCCGCCGATGAACAACGCGATCCGCCAGCCCTGGCCACGTAGGTTGTTGCCCATCACCCGCAGCTTGAGGCGGACGAAGTGCCGGGCCCGTACCGGGCGCCGGCCGGCGACGGCGGGCACCCCGGCGGTCGACCCGGTCACCGCCACGCCGGTTCCCGGCCCGGTCACAGCCATGCCAGTTCCTCCCCGGTGGCCGTGCGACCACCGACGACGTCGACGAAGACCTCTTCCAGCGACCGCCCGGCCCGTACCTCGTCCAACGTGCCGACCTTCTTGATGACTCCGTCGGCGAGGATCGCCACGTGGCTGCAGAGCCGCTCGACCACGGCCATCACATGGCTGGAGAAGATCACCGTGCCGCCGCCGGCGACGTACCGCTGCAGGATGTCGCGGATCAGCGCGGCGGAGACCGGGTCGACCGCCTCGAACGGCTCGTCGAGCACCAGCAGCCGGGGGCCGTGCAGCAGCGCACAGGCCAGCCCGATCTTCTTCTTCATGCCCGCTGAATAGTCGACCACCAGGGTGCGTCCGGCGTCGTCGAGCGCCAGCACGTCAAGCAGTTCGCCGGCCCGCTGGTCGACCACCGCCGGGTCCATGCCGCGCAGCAGACCGTGGTACGCGAGCAGCTCGGCACCGGTGAGCCGGTCGAACAGCCGCACCCCGTCCGGCAGTACGCCGAGCAGTTGCTTCGCCCGCACCGGGTCGGCCCAGACGTCGTGGCCGAGGACGTGGGCGTGGCCGGCGTCCGGCCGTAGCAGCCCGACCGCCATCGACAACGTGGTGGTCTTGCCGGCACCGTTCGGGCCGAGCAGGCCGTAGAAGGAGCCGACCGGGACGTCCAGCTCGACCCCGGCGACCGCGACCTTGTCGTCGAACCGTTTGGCCAGGCCGCGCAGGACGAGCGCCTGCCCGCCGGGCTGGGCAGCATCTGTCATGGTCCGACGGTAACTACCGGCACCCCGGATACGCTCCCGCTGAGGGAGGATCCGGCTCTCATACCCGGGCACGACGGCGACACCGACGCCGCCGCAGGATGTCACGGTCGCAGGCTCTCCGGCGCGTGCAGCCGCAGCATGAGGGCGTTCACCTGACCTGGCAACCGCCGCCGGGTGACCACCGACACCAGCATCATCACCGCGAACGCCAGCGGCACCGTCCAGGCCGCCGGCTGGGCGACCAGGACCGCCGGCCAGCCGGTCAGTGGCGGACCCAGCACGGTCCACAGCACCGCGCCGACGGCGGCGCCGCCACCGGCGACGATGCCGGCGGCGGCACCGGCGTCGGTCAGGCCACGCCACCAGATGCCGAGCACCAGCAGCGGGCAGAAGCTCGACGCGGCCACCGCGAACGCCAGCCCGACGACCTGCGAGACGTCCAGGCCGGAGACGTTCAGCGCGAGGACCATCGGCACCGCGCCGGCGACCAGGGTCGCCAGCCGGAACCCGCGTACCGAGTTGCGCCGCAGCACGTCGGTCGAGACCGCCCCGGCGACGCTGGTCAGCAACCCGGACGAGGTGGACAGGAAGGCGGCGAACGCCCCGGCGGCGACCAGCGCGGCGAGCAGCTGACCGAGCAGTCCGCCGCCGAGCGCCGCCTCCGGCAGCAGCACCACGACCGCGTCGGAGCGTCCGGTCATCAGCAGTTGCGGCGTGTACACCCGACCGAGCACCCCGTACAGGGTGGGGAAGAGGTAGAACAGGCCGACCAGGGCCAGCACCACCAGGGTGGTCCGGCGGGCGGCGGCACCGTCGGGGTTGGTGTAGAACCGCACGAGTACGTGCGGCAGCCCCATCGTGCCGAGGAAGGTAGCCAGGATCAGCGAATAGGTGGCGAACAGCCCCTGGTCGCCCCGGTCCGGGTCACCGGGCAGCAGCCAGGCGGCTCCCCGGTCGGCTTCGGCCCCGGACACCTCGGGGACCCGGTCCCCTGCGGCGAAGGTCAGCTCGGTGCCCGGGGTCACCTGCTCGGTCCGCCCGTCGGCGTAGTTGAGCGTCGCGGACCGCTCGACCACCACGGTGGTCGCCTGGGTGAAGGTCAACCCGTCCGGTGGGCTGACCGGCGGCCGTCCGTCGGACTGCCACTGCATGGCCAGGAAGACCGCCGGTACGGCGAGCGCGGTCAACTTGAGCCAGTACTGGAACGCCTGCACGAAGGTGACCGCCCGCATGCCGCCGAGCGCGACGTTGGCGGTGACCACCCCGCCGACCAGCAGCGCTCCCAGCGGGTACGGCGCGCCGGTGACCGTGGCCAGGGTCAGCCCGGCGCCCTGCAGCTGGGGCAGCAGGTAGAACCAGCCGATGAAGATCACGAAGACGGTGGCCAGCCGGCGCAGTCGCCGGGAGCTGAGCCGGATCTCGCAGAAGTCCGGCAGGGTGAACGCCCCGGACCGGCGCAGCGGGGCCGCGACGAACAGCAGCAGGGCCAGGTAGCCGGCGGCGAAGCCGACCGGATACCAGAGCACGTCGACGCCGTACTTGAGGATCAGGCCGGCGATGCCGAGGAACGACGCGGCAGACAAGTACTCGCCGCTGATCGCCGCCGCGTTCCAGGACGGGCTGACGGTACGCGAGGCGACCAGGAAGTCGGACGTGGTGCGGGCCAGCTTCAGCCCGTAGAAGCCGATCGCGACGGTCACCAGGGTGACCACGACCAGTGCAGGGATCACGTACGGGTTGGTCATCGGCGCCGCTCAGCGTTCCGGCCGGCGGACCAGCGCGACGAAGTCCTGTTCGTTGCGTTCGGCGAGGTGGACGTAGGTCAGGCCGACCGCCACCAGGAACGGGAACGCGGCCACCCCGAGCAGCAGCCACGGCAGGTTGACGCCGACGATCTTGATCTCGGCGACGCCGGGGGCGATCGCGAACAGCATCGGCAGCGACCCGAGGCCGACCACGACCACCACCGCCAGCCGCATCGCCAACGCCAACTGTGCCCGGACCAGGCCGCGTACCAGTGCCTCGCCGATCTGGGTCTGCTCGGCCAGGTCGGTACGCAGCCGGTCGGCGTCCCCGCGCCGGCCGACCTCGCCCAGCACGATCCGCACCCGCCGGGGTGGCGGGTCGGCGGGCGCGGGCGCCGCAGCGGGCCCGGTGCCGTCGTGTTCGGCCATGCCGGCAGTCTCACGGCCCGTCGCGGAATGTCAAGGGCAGTCCCCGGCGCAGACGGATCCACGGCGCGTCGTCCGACAGCGAAGCGCCCAACCGCAGGAGGCGATTGGGCGCTGCTGAAGCCCGGCGAGAGGCTTTGTGGCCAGGGGCGGGGTCGAACCGCCGACCTTCCGATTTTCAGTCGGACGCTCGTACCAACTGAGCTACCTGGCCGGGTGTCCGGGACATCATACCCGCCTGCCGGTGAGAACACCGGACCGGTCGGGTCGGCCCCGAAAACGAAACGCCGCGCGTGGGAAACGCACGGCGATCGGCGTTGCGCGGTCCTGACGGGACTTGAACCCGCGACCTCCGCCTTGACAGGGCGGCGAGCACTCCGACTGCTCCACAGGACCTCGGTGTTGCTCCGGCCGGTCGGTCGGCCGGTGGTGCCCCCAACGGGATTCGAACCCGTGCTACCGCCTTGAAAGGGCGGCGTCCTGGGCCGCTAGACGATGAGGGCGGCCCCGTCATCATCGCACATCGCGACTCCGACGGTAGTGCTCCCATCCGGCCCCGCCGGAAGCTTGCGAAAGCATACGTGACGAGTATGCCCCGGACCAAACCAGATCGGCGAACCGGACGGATCAGGGGGAAAGGCTAGCACCGAGCAGGGTGATGCCGTACCGCTGCCTCAGCTCGTGGACCACGGCCGGGAGCGCGGCGACGGTGGCCGACCGGTCACCACCGCCGTCGTGCAGCAGGATGATCGACCCGAGCCGAACCTCGGCGGTGACCTGCGACACCAGCTTCTCCTTGGTGGGCTTGCGCCAGTCCTGCGGGTCGACGTCCCAGTCCAGCGGGACCATCCCCAGCTCCTCGACCACGGTGACCACCTTCGGCGTCCACAGCCCGCCAGGGTGCCGGAAGAGCTCGATCGGCACGCCGGGCACCACCTTGTGGATCTCCTTGTTGGTCCGCAGCAGGTTGGCCCGGATCTCGTCGGGAGACTGCGAGCCGAGGTCGAGCTCGTGGCTCCAGGTGTGGTTGCACAGGGTGTGCCCCTCCCGGACCATCCTGACGACCAGCGCCGGATACCGCCGCACCTGGGCGCCGACGACACAGAACGTGGCCCGCGCCCCGGCCGCCCGCAGCTCGTCGAGGATCAGCGGCGTCCACTTCGGATGCGGCCCGTCGTCGAAGGTCAGCGCCACCTGCCGACCGCCGGTACGGCGTTGCAGCAGGCGCTCGTCGACGGCCGGCCGGGCGGACGCCCCGGGTGAGCCGCTGGTCACGGCGGACGACGGTGGCTGGTCGGCGGGGTCGGCGGTCGGTGCCGGCACCGGGTCGCGGGGGCCGGGTGAGGGCACCGGCTCGGGGGTTGGAACCGGGCGGTCCGGCGCGGCACCGAGAGCGGCGGTGGCCGGCACCTGCGCCGGTACCTGCCGGGCACCACGCAGCGCGGCGATGCTTTCGCTGCCGACCAGCAGCGCGAACACCGCCAGGCCTGCCGCGACCATGGCACGTTTCGACACGGTGCGTTTCGACATGTCGACTCCGGGCGAGGGGGTGGACGGAGATCGAGCGAAGCACACGTTAGTCGATCAATCCGCACAACTCGACCCCGCACATCGGACACCAGGACTGCCGGCCGCCGGCGGTGACGGGAAGTGCCGCCAACAGCTACGGGACGTGCTGCTGGCCGATGGCCCGGTCGGCGGACCGGCAGAGGGTGACCGCGTCGGTCAGGTCGGCGCAGTGCCGTACCCCGTCCGGCAGCTCGGTGACCGGCCAGCCCGGCCCGACCGCCAGGACCAGCACCGGACGGTGCCGTCCGGATCGGGCCACGCGCAACTGCCCGAGGTCCGCGGTCGCCGGGGTGTGCGACCAGAGCACGACGGCGGCCGGCCCCGTCCGATCGACCGCGGCGACCAGCGCGGTCGCCGGCACCCGGGCACCGAGCAACCGGGCGACCACGCCGACCTCGACGAGTGCGGCGGCCAGCGCCTCCAACGGCAGGGTGTGCTGCTCCTCGTCGGTGCAGGCGAGCAGCGCACCGGGGCCGCCGCCGACCCGGCCGGCGGCGGTCGCAGCGGGGACCCGGCTGGTGGCGGTCGCAGCGGGGAGCAGGCCGTCCAGCGGGCGGTCCGACGGATCATCCGGCGGGGCCGCCGAAACCGGCCCGGTCACCGAGGCGAACGCGGCGGAGACGCACCGGGACAGCAGATGCTCCACCTCGATGAAGCCGGCGGTGGCCGCGTACCGGTCACCGACGCCGGCCAGCACCGGGCGGACCACCCGGTCCCAGGTGGCAATCACCCCGTCGGTACGCAGCCCACGCTCGATGATCTCCCGCATGGCCCGGTCGTCCAGGCGTACGGCGGCCCGGGCCAGGCCACGGGCGGCCGGGCCGGCGGTGCCAACCGCGATGGTGTGCCCGCCGCCGGCCCGGCCCGGCCCGGGGCCGGCGGGGGCGGCGGGGGCGGGTGGAGCCGCGTTGCCGCGTGCCCACCGCGCCGCCTCGGCCGGGGACACGCCTTCGGCGGTGAGCCGGCGCATCACCTCCAGCCGGGCCAGATCCTCCCGGCTGTACCGGCGATGATGCCCCTTGACGTGCCGGGTCGGGCCGAGCCCGTACCGCTGATGCCAGGTGCGCAGCGTGGTCACCGCCACGCCGAGCCGGCGTGCCACGCTGCCCGCGCTCAGCGCGTCATCGCTCACCTGGCCGCTCCGCAGCCGCGCTGTGCCGCTCCGCAACCGCACCGTGGTCCCGCCGGCCCAGCGCGAACAACTGGTCGACCACGCCGGCCAGCCACGGGGCGTAGGCGTGCGGGTCGTCGGTCAGGCCGGCCCGCAGCTCGTCCGGCGGCATCCAGCGCAGCTGCGCGATCTCCGCCGGATCGGGCCGCAGCGGGGTGGCCGGGTCGAGCTCCCCCAGCAGTACGTGGTCGTACTCGTACTCGGTCCGGCCGGTGACCGGGTCGGTGGCCTGGTAGGTGTGCACACCGAGCTCGGTCAACGGCACCGGCGCGACGCCCACCTCCTCGCCGAGCCGGCGGTTGGCCGCCTCGGTCACCGATTCGCCGGGCAGCGGATGGCCGCAGCAGGTGTTCGCCCAGCGCAGCGGGAACCGGGTCTTCACCGCGGCCCGCTGTTGCAGCAGCAGTTGGCCGGCCGGGTCGACCAGGATCACCGAGAACGCCCGGTGCAGCTGGCCCGGCGGCTGGTGGGCGGCGGCGACGGTAGCCGATCCGACCGGTCGCCCGGCCGGGTCGACCAACTCGACCAGATGGCTCTCCCGCGACGTCCCGGTCATCGGGCACCCCCCGCACCGGTGATCCGACCAGCGGCCAACTTGCCGGAGATCAGCACCATCGGCACGCCGACCCCCGGCTGGGTGCCGGAACCGACGAAGACCACGTTCTCCAGGGTGGGATGCAGGTTCCCGGGTCGGAACGGGCCGGTCTGGAACAGGGTGTGCGCGGCGGCGAACGGTGTCCCGGCGGCCATTCCGGCGTCGGCCCAGTCGGCCGGGGTGATCACCTCGCGGACCTCGATCCCGTCGGCCAGGCCCCGGTAGCCGCGCTCGGCCAGGGTGGCGATCAGCTCGTCGGCGTACCGCTGCGGCAGGTCGCCGCGCCAGTCCAGCCGGCCGCTGTCCAGGTTGGGCACCGGAGCGAGGACGTAGTAGGTGTGCCCGCCGGGCGGGGCCACCGACGGGTCGGTCCGGCTCGGGTTGGTGACCAGCAGCGACGGGTCGCTCATCAGCTCACCCCGGCGGATGACCTCGTCGAAGGTGCCCTTCCACAGCCGGCCGAAGTGGATGTTGTGGTGGGCGATCTGCTGGTAGCCCTGCCGGGCGCCGAGGTGCAGCACCACGCAGGACGGCGAGTAGCGCAGCCGGCGGCGGCGGGCCGGCGGCAGCAGCTCGGCGTAGGCGACGGGCAGGTCGGGGTTGAGCACCACGACGTCGGCGGGGATCCGGTCACCGGCGGCGGTGAGCACCGCGCGCGCCCGACCACCGGCGGTCTCCACCTGGGTGACCGTGGTGTCGTAGCGGATCTGTACGCCGTGCTTCTCGGCGGCGCCGGCCAGCGCCCGGGGTACGGCGTGCATGCCGCCCCGGGGGAACGACACCCCGGCCACCGAGTCCAGGTAGGCGATGACGGTGTAGATGGCCAGCGCGTCGTGGGGCGCCAGCCCGGCGTACATCGCCTGGAACGAGAAGATCCGCTGGGTACGGGGGTCGGTGAAGAACTGCTCGATCTTGGTCTGCATGCGCCGGAACGCCCCGGCGGCCAGCAGCCGCAGCAGGTTGCCGGTGAGCAGGTCCGGCGGGCTGTCCAGGTTACGGTCGATGAAGTCGGCCCGCTCCAGCTGCCACAGCTGCCGCGCGTAGTCGACGAAGCGCAGGTAGCCGTCGGCTTCGCGGGGGCCGCAGACCCGGGCCACCTCGGCTGCCATCCGGGCGGTGTCGGTGACGACATCCAGAGTGGATCCATCCGGATAGTACGCCCGGTAGGCCGGATCGAGCGGGATCAGCTCCAGCCAGTCGGAGAGCTCCTCGCCGACCGCGCCGAGCACCTCGGCGATCAGTTCGGGCATGGTCAGCACGGTCGGCCCGGTGTCGAACTCGTAGCCGTCGAGTGCCAGCCGCCCGGCCCGCCCGCCCGGCACCGACTCGCGTTCCAGCAGGGTGACCTGCCGGCCGGCACCGGCCAGGTGCAGGGCACAGGCCAGCCCGCCGAGCCCGGCACCGACCACGACGACGCGTTCGGTCGCCCCGGTCACGGTACGCATGCCGCGACCACCTCCTTCTGAACGATGCTCACATCATGCCTGCCGAGTGGTGGCGGTCACCGCCAGGCCGGTGAGCACGCGACGGGCGGCGGCGTCGATCGGGGCGTCGGCCAGTGCGTCGACCGCGTCCCGTACCCGTTGCTCGATCAGCTGTTCCACCTGGTCGGCGGCGCCGGTCTCGACGACGATCTCGACCAGCCGGCTCACCCGTCGCTCGGCATCCCGACCGGACTCCCGGTCGGTGGCGGGCAGCGGCCGGGTGAGTTCGGCGCGTTGCGCCTCGGTGGCCAGCTCGCGGGCGATCAGCAGCAGCACCGTCGGCTTGCCGGTCCGCAGGTCGTCGCCGGCGGGTTTGCCGGTGGTGGCCGGGTCACCGAAGACGCCGAGCAGGTCGTCGCGCAGTTGGAACGCCTCGCCGACGTTGGTGCCGTAGCGCTGGTAGGCCTCGTGGACCGCCGGGTCGGCGCCGGTTCCGGCGAGGGCCGCACCGAGGTGCAGCGGCCGCAGCACGGTGTAGCTGGCGGTCTTGTGCCGGGCCACCCGCAGCGCCCGGTCGACCGACCAGGTGTCGGCCTCGGTCTCGCCGAGGACGTCCAGGTACTGCCCGGCTATCGTCTCGACCCGCATCTGGTCGTAGCGGCGCCGCACGTCCAGCAGGGTCCGGGGTGGCACGCCGGCCTGGCCGAGCAACCGGTCGGCCCAGACCAGGCAGAGGTCACCGACCAGCACGGCGGCACCGTCGCCGAACCGGTCGGGGTCGCCGTCGCGGCCGGCCGCCCGGTGCTGCCCGGCCAGCCGCCGGTGGGCGGTGGGGCGGCCGCGACGGGTCGCGGAACCGTCCATCACGTCGTCGTGCACCAGCGCGAACGCGTGCAGCAGCTCCAGCGCGGCCAGCGCCGGCAGCACCGGAGCCAGCGGCGCGTCCGGGCCGACCACCCCGCGCCAGCCCCAGTGGGCGAAGACCGGCCGCAGCCGTTTGCCGCCGGCCAGCACGGTGTCCCGGGCGATCTGCGCGAACGGGCGCAGCGCCGGATCGATGCGGTCGAGCGCGTCGATCTCGGTGGAGAGGAAGTCGATCAGGGTGTCGTCGACGGCCGCGGTCAGCAGGTCACGGCGGTGGGCCGGGGGCGGCCCAGGGGTGGCCGAGCCGGCCGGCTCGTCGACCGACGCGCTGCGGTCGGTGCCGGCAACTGTGTGATTGGCCACGCGAACGAGCGTACCCTAGGGTCAGAAGTTGCGTCGATTCTTGCGTCGATAGATGAGGGGGCCCGGTGAACGTCGATCTGTCCGCTGCCTACGCGAACTGCCGTGACCTGCACCGACGGCACGGGCGAACCTACTATCTCGCGACCCGACTACTACCGCAGTGGAAACGCCGGCATGTTCACGCTTTATATGGATTTACCCGATACGCGGATGAGATCGTCGACCGCACCGACCAACTGCCGCCCGCCGACCGGGCAGCCGCACTCGACCAGTGGGGGCAGCGGTTCCTCGACGGCCTGCACGGCGCCCCGGTCGACGACCCGCTGCTGCCCGCCGTACTGCACACCATCGCGGTGTTCGACCTGGACAAGGCGGACTTCACCGCGTTCCTGCGCAGCATGGCGATGGACCTGACAGTCACCTCGTACCCGCGCTACACCGACCTGCTCGACTACATGGAGGGCTCGGCGGCGGTGATCGGCACCATGATGCTGCCGATCCTGGGCAGCACCGACCGGGCCGCCGCCCGGGAGCCGGCCCGGCAGCTCGGCTTCGCCTTCCAGCTCACCAACTTCATCCGCGACGTCGCCGAGGACCTAGACCGGGGCCGCACCTACCTGCCGGACGAGGACCTGGCCCGGTTCGGGGTGACCCGGGCCGACCTGGTCGACGCCGCCCGACACCGCCGGGCGACCCCGCCGATCGTTGAGCTGATCCGGTACGAGGTCGGCCGGGCCCGGGGCCACTACGCGGCGGCCGCCCCCGGCGTCACCCTGCTCGAACCCGCGTCGCAGGCCTGCATCCGCACCGCGTACGCGCTGTACGGCGGCATCCTCGACGAGATCGCCGCGCAGGGCTACGACGTGTTCCGGCGCCGGGCCACCGTTCCCAACCGGCGCCGGGCCACCGTCGCGCTGCGGTCCCTGCTCACCCCGGCCGGCACCCCGGTCACCCTGCCCGGCCCGGTCGACCTCACCGCCCCACCGACACCGACTCAGCCGACACCGACGCAGCCGCCGGCCACCCCCACGCCAGCGCCGACCGCACCCACACCGACTGCCGCCACACCGACCGCACCGTAGCGCCGTGCGTACCGCTGTCGTGCTGTTCACCCGCGACCTGCGGGTGCACGACCAGCCGGCGCTGGCCACCGCCTGCGCCACCGCCGGACAGGTGGTGCCGCTGTTCGTCCTCGACCCACGGCTGGCCGGCCGGTCGGCCAACCGCGACCGGTTCCTGCACCAGAGCCTCGCCGACCTGCGGGCGAGGCTGCGCGGGCTCGGCGGCGACCTGCTGATCCGCCGGGGCGACCCGGTCACCGAGACGATCCGGCTGGCCCGCGAGGTCGACGCCGACGGCGTCGCCGTCTCCGCCGACGTCAGCCACTACGCGCGGCACCGGCAGCGGCGGCTGTCCGACGAATGCGACCGGCACCGCCTCGCGTACCGCGCCTTCCCTGGTCTGACCGTCGTCGACCCGGGCGCGCTGACCCCGACCAACGGCGACCACTACAAGGTCTTCACGCCGTACTTCCGGGCCTGGGCCGGCGCCGACTGGCGTACCGGATGCGCCGCTCCGGACCGGATCCGGCTGCCCGGCGGTCCCGCCGTCGGGCGGTTGCCGGCCCTGCCGGACGGGGAGTCGCCGCAGGCCGCCGCCGGGGGCGAGACCGCCGGGCGGCGCCGGCTGCGCGACTGGCTGGGCCACGTCGACCGGTACGGCGACAGCCGCCTCGATCGATACGGCGACAGCCACGACGACCTGGCCGGCGACGCCACCTCGCGGCTCAGCCCCTACCTGCGGTTCGGGTGTCTGTCCCCGCTGGAGGTCGCCACCGCCGCCGGGGACCGCGCCGGCCCGTTCGTCCGGCAACTGTGCTGGCGGGATTTCCACTACCAGGTCGCGAACGCCTTCCCCGACCTGGCGACCACCGCGTACCGGCGCGGGGCCAGCGAGCAGTGGCGGTACGACGCCGACGCCCTCGACGCCTGGCAGACCGGGCGCACCGGGGTGCCGATCGTCGACGCCGGCATGCGCCAGCTGCGGGCGGAAGGCTGGATGCACAACCGCGCCCGGCTGATCACCGCCGGGTACCTCACCAAGGAGATCGGCCTGGACTGGCGGGACGGCCTCGCCTGGTTCGGCCGCTGGCTGCTCGACGGCGACCTGCCGAACAACTCCGGCAACTGGCAGTGGGTGGTCGGCACCGGCAACGACACCCGCCCACACCGGGGTTTCAACCCGCTGCGTCAGGCGCACCGCTTCGACCCGGCCGGGGAGTACGTCCGGCGGTGGGTGCCGGAGCTGGCCGGTGTCGCCGGGGCGGCGGTGCACGAACCGTGGCGGCTGCCGCTCGCCGTCCGCGCCGGCCTGGACTACCCGCCGCCACTGTCGGACCGCTGAGCCTTCGGTCGGTGCGCTGAGCCGGTGTCGGAGCGCTGAGCCGGCCGCCCGGTCGGCGGGCCGCCGGTGCTGGTGACATGCTGGCCGGATGAGTGAGCCGCAACAGGTGGACGTTGTCGTCGTCGGGTTGGGCGTGGCCGGTGAGGAGGTCGCCGGCCGGCTGAGCCAGGCCGGGCTGGACGTGGTCGGTGTGGAGCGCCGGCTGGTCGGCGGCGAATGCCCGTACTGGGGCTGCGTACCGAGCAAGATGATGATCCGGGCGGCGAACGCGCTCGCTGAGGGCCGCCGGATCGACGGCCTGGCCGGCACCGCCGACGTCCGTCCGGACTGGACGCCGGTGGCCCGGCGGATCCGCGACGAGGCCACCGCCGACTGGTCCGACACGGCCGCCGTCGACCGGCTCACCAACAAAGGGGTACGGGTGCTGCACGGTACCGCCCGGCTCACCGGACCCGGGCGGGTCGACGTCGACGGGCAGGAGTTCACCGCCCGCCGGGGCGTGGTGCTCGCCACCGGCACCGTGCCGGTGGTGCCGCCGATCGACGGACTGTCCGGCACGCCGTACTGGACGAACAAGGAAGCGATCGAGGTCACCGACCTGCCCGAATCGCTGGTCGTGCTCGGCGGCGGCGCGATCGGGCTTGAGCTGGCCCAGGTCTTCGCCCGGTTCGGTGTACGGGTGACCATCGTGGAGCCCAGCGAGCGGCTGCTGTCCCGGGAGGAGCCGGAATCCTCCGCGCTGGCCGCCCGCGCCCTCGGCGACGACGGGGTGCGGATCCGGCTCGGCAGCCGCGCCGAGTGGATCGAGCACCGCGACGACACGTTCGCCGTACACCTGTCCCAAGGTGGGCCGGAGAGCGGGCAGCGGCTGCTGGTCGCCACCGGTCGCCGCAGTGACCTCGGCAGCTTCGGCCTGGACACCGTCGGGCTCGACCCGGCCAGCCGCTACCTGCCGGTCGACGAACGGATGCGGGTCGGGGACGGCATGTGGGCGGTCGGCGACATCGCCGGCCACGGTGCCTTCACCCACCTTGCGATGTACCAGGCGGACGTGGCGATCCGCGACATCCTCGACCAGGGCGGGCCGGCCGCCGAGTACCGGGCGGTGCCCCGGGTCACCTTCACCGACCCGGAGATCGGCGCGGTCGGCCTGACCGAACGTCAGGCCCGCGAGCAGGGCGTGAACGTCGCGGTGGCGGTGACCGACGTCGCCGAGTCGTCGCGTGGCTGGATCCATGGGCCGGGTAACGACGGGTTCATCAAGCTGGTCGCCGACGTCGACCGAGGCGTGCTGGTCGGGGCGACGTCGGCCGGCCCGACCGGCGGCGAGGTGCTCGGCGCACTCGCCGTGGCGGTGCACGGCGAGGTGCCGCTGACCAGCCTGCGGCACATGATCTACGCGTACCCGACCGTGCACCGCGCCATCCAGACCGCCGTAGCGCAACTCACCTGACCGTCCGCGGCCAGCTGACCTTTCGGCTGTGTCAGGGCAGCGGGACGACGTAGGAGTCGACGCGGGCGATGAGCCCGTCCCGGAACGTGAACAGGTCGTTGAAGGCGAAGCGGAACGGTCCATGCTCGACGCTGGTGCTGCGACCCTCTCCGGTGGTGACGACGACCGGTCCGTCCTCGTAAGTGCGCTGGAGGTCGAGCTCGGGGCTGCCGGTGAACGCCGGATTCTCGATCTCGCCGTCGAACTCTGCCTTGCCGCAGGTGGTCCGGTGGCCGTGGATGACCCACTGGACGTCGTCGGTGAGGGTCGCGAGGATTCGCGGGTGGTCGCTCGTGCGGAATCCTTCGAAGTACTCCGCGACGAGGTGGCGCTGGGTTGGCTGGGTCATCGTGTGCTCCGTCCTGGGGTGGCATCGTCCTGCTGCAGGTGTGCGGCGAGGGCATCGAGGATCGAGGCGAGCCCGGTAGCTGCCTGTGCGGTACGCAGCTCGGCGGGGAGTCGACGCTGGTGGACCGTGAGATCGGTGCCGCCGTCGGCGGGCCGGATGCTGACGGTGGTACGTAGGCCGGTGACTGGCTCGTCGAATACGAGTTCGTGCGGCGCGGAGACGCTGACGTAGACGAACCGGAGTCGGCGGGTCGCGCCGTCCGGTGCGCGGGTGTCGAGGGCGAACTCTCCGCCGGGACGCAGGTCGACGAGCACAGACTCTGGCGGCACCGTTGCGTGCGAACCGCCCCAGAAGGCCGCGATGCCCGTCGGTGAGGTGAAGGCGATCCAGACCCGTTCGGGCTCCGCCGGGAGATGGCGCTTGGCGATCAGTTCGTCGTCGTGGAGTTCCGCGCTGGCACTCACTGGCCCGATCCGCTCTCGGTGTCATGCTGCTCGGCGAGGTGCTGTTCGAGGTGGTCGAGCCGGTCGTCCCAGGCACGGCGTTGCTCGTCGATCCAGGTGCCGAGCCGCGAGAGCTGGTCGACTCTGAGCCGGCAGGGGCGCCGGGTGCCCTCGCGCCGCTGCTCGACGAGGCCACACCGCCGCAGGACGCCGACATGGTGGGAGATCGCCTGTGGGGTCAGGTCGAACGGCTCAGCAAGTTCGCCGACCGTGGCGTCGCCCCGGGTGAGGCGGGTCACCAGGGCACGACGGACGGGGTCGCCGAGGGCGGCAAAGGCAGAGTCGAGGTCCGGGCCAGGTCCGACGAGCAGGGTTGGCATCGGGCTACCATAACGCAAGTGTACGTTTGCGCAAACCGTTGCTTGCAAATCTTCGAGGTGTCGTGCGGTGACGATGTGCATACCCGTCCGGGACGGACTCGGTCCGGCAGGCAATGATGACCATCCATGAAACGCTTTCCTGACAACTTTCTCTTCGGTGTCGCCACCTCCGGTCACCAGACCGAGGGAGGCAACACCGGCAGCGACACCTGGTTCCTGGAGAACGTCGCGCCGACGGTCTTCGCCGAGCGGTCCGGCCGGGCCTGCAACAGCTGGCAGCTGTGGCGCGACGACCTCGACCTGGTGCAGGCGATGGGGCTGGGTGCCTTCCGGTTCTCGGTGGAGTGGGCCAGGGTGGAGCCGGAGGAGGGCAGCTTCTCCAGCGAGGCGTTGGACCACTACGCGGCGATCGTCGACAGCTGTGTGCGGCGGGGCCTGGCTGCGGTGCTGACGCTCAACCACATGACCTGCCCGCACTGGTTCGCCGCGCGCGGCGGCTGGCTGGACCCGGCCGCACCTGAGCTGTTCGCCCGCTACTGCGACCAGATCATGCGGCATTTCGGCGACCGGATCAGCATGGCCGTCACGCTCAACGAGCCGAACCTGCCGCAGCTGCTCTCCTGGGCGGACGTGCCGGAGTCGGTGCAGAAGTTGGAACGGGTCACCCTGGAGGCGGCCGGCGCCGCCGCCGGGGTGCCCCGGTACCGGGTCAGCAACATCATGCTGCCGGAGGAGTTCGACGCGATGCGCGACGGCATGACGGCCGGTCACCTCGCCGCCCGGAAAGCGCTCAAGGCCAGGCGGCCCGACCTGCCGGTGGGGCTGTCGATCGCCATCGTCGACGACCGGGTGGCCGGCGACGACGCCACGCTGCGCGACCGCAAGCGCGCCGAGGTGTACGACCACTGGCTGCGGCTGGCCAGCGACGACGACTTCATCGGCATCCAGAACTACGAGAGTGCCGTCTACGACGCGGACGGGTTGTTGCCGCCGCCGCCCGGGGCCACCCTGCACCAGCTGGGCTCGGCGATCGACCCGACGTCACTCGGCGGTGCCGTGCGGTACGCGTACCAGGTCAGCAGGGTGCCGGTCTTCGTGACCGAGCACGGCGTCGGCGTCGACGACGACGCCCTGCGGGCGGCCTTCATCGCACCGTCGCTGGCCGGCCTGCTCGACGCGATCGACGACGGCGTACCGGTGCTCGGCTACTGCCACTGGACGCTGCTGGACAACTTCGAGTGGGCGGCCGGCTACCGCTTCCACTTCGGCCTGCACACCGTCGACCGGGAGACGATCGCGCGGACCCCGAAACCGAGCACCGCCCGGTACGCCGCCATCGCGACCAGCCGTACCCTGCGCTGATCATCCGCACCCCGCGCTGGCCATCCGGCGGCACGCCTCCGGTCAGCTCGTGCCGTGCGGCGGCAGCCGGTAGCCGAGTTGCTGGCCGTAGGTCATCAGCGGACGCAGCGTCGGGACCAGGACGGTAGCCTCCGCCGACCAGTGGCGTCCCCGGTTGCCGTCGAGTCGACGGTGCCGGGCCGTCGTACGGCTGCGTTGGCGTTGTCCGAGCCGCTCGCGGCGCAGATATTCGAGACGCCTGGACGCCGTGGACCGGCCGGAACGCCAGTCGAGCCAGCGCAGCCACCAGTCACGCACCATCTCGGTGATCATCTTTTCTCTCCTTGATCAATTGCTATGTCGACTGCCGTTTGGCCAGTCGGTAGAGTCCGTCGCGTTGCACGAATATCTCCCGCCGCTCGGCGGCCTCTCCGCGTTCGTCTATGACGTATCCGGTTAGCCAGATCCAACCGTCGTAGGTCGGTTTCCGGTCCACCGAGATGACACGAAATCGAATTCTCCGGTCGCCGGCGAACTGCATGCTCGCTTCCTGGCCGATCAACAGCACGTCCCCTGGATTCGGCTCCGGCGTCGGCAGCAGCCGGCTACCCACCGGGCCTTCCATCGCCACGTGGCCGCTGGACGCCGTCGGCACCCCGCTCCATCGGCCAGGTCGCACGCCCGCAGCTGGGGCACCATCTGGACTTCACTTTGAACGACCACAGCCCGGCACAGAAGCCGAGCAGCGCCGCCCCGACGAGCGCGCCCACCTCCACCGTCGACCCCCTCACTCATCGAGTCGCTTTCCCGTCGCAATCCACCCTGGACTCCCGCCCGAACATAGGGCAATATGAAATTCGCAGAGGTAAAGATGAGCCCGGGTTATTGGAGGTTATAAACATGACTGAACTGCCTACCGAGCTTCGACGGCTCCGGCTGTCCCAGCGCATGAACCAGACTCAATTGGCCAAAGCGGTAGGCGTGTCAAAGTCGCTCATCGCCAGCTTCGAGACCGGCCGGCTGGTGCCGAAGGAGGACACCGCGAAGGATCTCGACAAGTTACTGAACTCCGGTGACCAGCTTCAGCAGCTGTCCAGGGAGGGCAGAGAGGACCGCCAGCCGTGGCTGCGTTCCTGGGTCGATCACGAGCGACGCGCGGTGTTGCTGCGTGCCTGGGAGCCGACCCTGGTCCCTGGGCTGTTGCAGACCGAGGCGTACATGCGGCAGGTCTTCGCTGCCGTGCCGTCCAACCGGGTCCGGTTCGAGGAGGTGATCGCGACCCGTCAGACGCGGCAGCGCGCGGTGCTGGACCGCGATCCCCCGGTGGAGATGGTGGTCCTGGTCGAGGAGACAGCGTTGCGTCGTGGTCCACGCGAGGTGATGAAGGACCAGCTTGCCCACCTGGTAGACCTCGGGCACCGGCCGAACATCCGGATCCGGGCGGTTCCCGAGTCGGCCGGGCTCCACGCTGGCCTCGGTGGCCCGCTGGCGCTGGCCACCATGAGCGACGGGAGGCGGGTCGGCTATCTGGACGATCTGCTGCGTGGTCGCGTCGCCACCACCGCTGGTGACGTACTCGAACTGGAACTAGTCTGGGAAGCAGTCAACGAGTTGGCGCTGTCCGCCGACCAGACCCGAGACCTGATGTTAAGGATGATCCAGTGATCAATGAACCAGCGTGGCGGAAGTCGTCTCGGTCGAACGGTTCATCCGGCAACTGCGTCGAGGTGGCCGACAACCTGCCCGGCCGGGTGCTGGTCCGGGACACCAAGGACCGCGACGGCGGCACCCTGGCCTTCGGCCCGTCCGCTTGGCGCTCCTTCGTCGAGCTGACCAAGCACCACCACTGACCCAGCCGCGCCTACCCCTCCTCCGCCGACAACGTCAAAGAAGCGCCGGCCCGTCACCGAGCGGGCCGGCGCTTCTTCACGCTCGCGCTGCGGCGGCTCGCCACCAGTCCGCCGACTGGTGTACGGCTGGTCTCTAGGATCCTGGTCTCTGGGATCGAGGCGTCGCGCACGCCCGTCGGACCGCCGGCGTAGCGCGACCACAAACGTCCGCAGGCCAGGCATGAGAGCCGACATCACCAGCAACCTACGCCGCCAGTCCGGCAGCACCCCGCTTCGAGTCTCGGTCTGCCGTCGAGTGGAGGGCTCAGGCACGTTATTCGGGCGAATAACGTGCCTGAGCCCTCCACTCGAAGCAGCGTCGCCGATCGCGGCGTCCGGATCTGAACCTGCCGCCACGGGCCGCTCCGGCGGTTGAAGGTGTCGGGGCGGTACAGCGAGATCCGCTCATGCCGCGATCAGGGTGCACTTACCGACTCACTGCTGACGGTCGATCTCCACCCAAGCCAGTCCATCGAGCGCGGACCGCACCTCGGGAAGCGGCGCACGGCAGACGGTACCTGGCAGGGCCGGCAGGAGCGTGTTACCTGACGTGTCCGTCAGCGCCAGCAACACCGGTATGACGAAAATCGCGCCGGCGATCTTGCCGCTATGGACAAGGGATGGACGACGTGATGGACGGCGTGCTGTCACCTGGGGAGATCCCTAGCTGGGTGGCGTCGAGCAGGGCACGGACCGCTGTGGAGTCGCCGATGATGGCGACCGCTTCGGCACCCTCGATCGGAGCTCCACCGATGACCAGAGCCTTCCACGCGAGGGTCGTCGCCTCGACTCGCGCGTCGACGTCGTCGGGGATCGGTTCCTTCGACACCGTGGTACCGCCTGGGCCTACTGTCGCGAGGTACTCGACCGGCTCTTGCCCGGCGGCGCGGGAGTCCGTCAAGGTCAACGCGACGCGGCGGACGGGCTCACCTGCTGGTGCCGGCGACGCATGCGCCCGCATGGCGAGGACGAGTGTGTCCGGGCTCATGTCCGCCTCCAGCGGCAGTCGCGGCGAGCGCACGGCCCACCGTGACAGGGCTGTGTTGACGGCCTCGAGGTCGTATCCCCACTCGGTGAGGTCGTAGACGGTGACGTCGGCGGGGCGGGGCAGGGTGCGCCGTACAACGATGCCGGACTCTTCCAGGTCCTGGAGCCGGCGTGAGAGCGTTCCGGGGCCGATGCCTGGAATGTCGCGCTGAATGTCGACGAAGCGCTTCGGCCCCAGCAACAGCTCGCGCACGACGATGAGGGCCCACCGCTCTCCGATCAGGTCGAGCGCGTGGGCGGAAGCGCAGCCGTCGTTGTACGAGCCGTATGTCCTTCGTGTCGCCACGGAGCCAGTTTAACTACTTGCCTAGTAGCGTGTACTACTGTTTTAGTAGTGCCATGGATGCCCGACGCACCGATGTTTGGACTGCCGTTCACCGCGAACGCGCGGCTCTTGTCCGCGACCTGGAGACTCTCGCGCCAGAGCAGTGGAACGCTCCGACCGCCTGCGGTGAGTGGGACGTGCACGATGTCGTGGCCCACCTCGTCGACACGGCGAAGACCACGAGGATCGGCTTCATCCGACACATGGTGACTGCCCGCTTCGACTTCGACCGCCAGAACGCCGCCGGTCTCGCCCGCGAACGGTGCGACGACCCGAAGGACACTCTCGACGCGCTGCGATCCGTCCTGACCCGCACCAGCACACCGCCGGCGGCGATCGCCACACGCCTCGTCGAGGCCTTCGTCCATGGAGAAGACGTCCGGCGGGCGGTCGGGCTCACCGGCGACTACCCGGCCGACCAGGTGGCGAAGGCGCTGGAATTCCAACTTCGCACGACCGTGAAGATCGGCGGCGGCAGGGAGCGCGCGAGTGGTCTGCGGATCATCGCCTCCGATGCACCCGTGGACGGTGGAACCGGACCGCTGGTGCACGGATCGGCCCTCGCCCTCCTGCTCGCGGTCTCAGGTCGCCCCGTTGAGCCCGATGAGCTCTCAGGCCCCGGCGCAGCGACTCTCGCCGAGCGCGCTACCTCCTGAAGCCGCCAGTCCACCCGAATCTGCCGCTCCGGGTGGACTGGCGTCCATCACCGGCGGTGACGCACGGTGATATACGGCTGCTTCTCCTGTCCCCCGCCTCCCGTGTCGTACCGACCGATCAACTCGTCGTGCACGCCGCAGTGTCGGCCTTCCTGGGTGGTTACCGTGGCGAGTGGTAGCGGCTGTCGTCAGCAGCGGCCACCGACGGCTCGGATGATCGCCTCGTCAGTGGTTCCTTCCGGCGGAGTTCTACTGACGGTGTCCTACTCAACGAGCCAAGCCAGGGACGTCGCCGGCCCTTCGTCCACGGACCCGCCGCCGACCTGCCATAGGAAGCTCTACCGCGCTCATCCGTGACCAGGAACAGGCCGGCGGGACGATCTCCGTCATCGTCGACCGGCCGCATCGCAGCCAACTCGATACGCCGCAGCCGATTTCCGCCAGACTTTGCCGTCCGCCGCCACCATCGTAGAGAGCATGAGCTTCGTCATTTCCCCGATCCCACCCGAGCGGCTGAAGGCTATGCGCCATGACGGTGCCGACGATGCGGGTGAGCGCTTCGAGGCGTTCGTCGCCGAAGAGGACGGCGCCCCGCTGCGGTGCTGCCTGCGTGAGGCTCGCGCCGGTGAGCACCTCGCCCTCATCGCATACCGCCCCGAGGGCACCGCCGGCGCCTACCGCGAGATCGGCCCGGTCTTCGTGCATGCCGCCCCGTGCGAGGGCGACGCCGCCCACCGATGGTCGGCATCATCGTGTCGTTCTGATCGACCCGACTTTCCGACCGCGAAGCCACCCGGAACGCCCCATCGGCGGCCAAAGTAAGTAGACCGACGCGCCTCCGGCGCCGCCGGCCCGTCGGCGAGGGACAACCTGGCCGGTGATCCGGCTGTCGGTCGGACCCCTCTGCGGCGATCACGGTGAGCAGGCCGGTCCGATCATCGAAGTGATGCGCCGGTGCAGCACCCCGTGAAGGTACGGACTCATGCGGCAAGCCCAACTTGTCATTGACAAGATGCGCGCGCTAGACGCTATCTTGTCAATGACAAGATATGGAGGTACGCGATGGCTCCCCTGATCGCCCTCATCGGCGGCTGGCTGGTCCTGCGCATGACTGGGCTGCTCGGCATCGACGCGCTCGACAACTGGCAGCCGGCGCTGCGTGGTGGACTGGCCCTCATGTTTGTGCTCACCGGTGTGGCCCACTTCAGTGCGAAGCGGCGCGACTCACTCATCGCGATGGTGCCGCCGCGGCTGCCCCGGGCACCGCTGCTGGTCACCATCACCGGGGTCCTGGAGCTGGCCGGAGCCGTCGGCCTCGCGATCCCGTCGACCGCGCCGGTCGCGGCGATCTGCCTCGCGCTCCTCCTCCTGGCGATGTTCCCAGCCAACGTGTCGGCGGCACGGCGTCAGCTCAAGATTGCCGATCGGCCGGTCACGCCCCTGGTTCCGCGCACGCTGCTGCAGGTGCTCTTCGTCGCCGCCTGCATCGCCGCCGCTCTCTGACCAGAGGATGGCCACTTTCGACGGACCGCATGTCTGCTTGATCAGCGGGCGCGACCGGACACGACTCGCTACGCTGACCCGGTGACCGTGGCCGATGAGATCGCCCGTAGCCGGTACATCAGCCTGACCACCTACCGCAAGGACGGCACCCCGGTGGCCACACCGGTCTGGCACGTACCGCACGGTGCCGAACTCTGGATCGTGACCGAAGCGGGCTCGGGCAAGGTCAAGCGGATCCGGAACAACCCGCAGGTTCGGGTGCAGCCGTGTTCCTTACGCGGGGCGGTGGCACCGGACGCGCCGGGTGTGACGGGAACGGCCCGGTTGCTGGACGGCGACGGGTCGGCGCTGGCCCGCAAGCTGCTGGCCCGCCGGTACGTCATGGCACGGGCAGGGAACTGGTTCGCTCGCCTGCTCCGGATACGCCGCCCCCCGATGGTCGGCATCATCGTGTCGTTCTGATCGACCCGACCCTCCGACCGCAGAGCCACTTGGAACGCCCCCACGGGTGGCCAAGACAAGTGGACGACGCGCCGCCGTTGAGGACGTCACCGTCGTCCGGCGATGAGGATTTCCGTGTCACCGGGCCAGTCCCAGAAGAGGCCGCTCGTCGGCGACGCGCGCTCCAGCAGTGTACGGAGCTCCCCGATGAACTCACCCAACCTGGACCCGAACAGGTGAGGCGCAGCGAATGACATCGACATCAAGCCGGCGACGACGCCGTCGACATCACGCACGATGTCGGGCTGTCCCGGTGCGTAGATGATGCGCGGCCTCCCGAATCGGGTACGGGCAAGTGTCTGCTCGAAGCGCTCTGCCTGGTAGGACTCCGCTGGTCGGGCACCCGAGCGCCGCTGCGGCCCGAGGTAGGCACTGATGAGCCGGTCGACGTCGTCATGCGGGATCGGTGGCGTGTCCGGCAGTTGCTGCGGGGCCGGCCTGGTCGGGTCGTGAACGATGAGCACCATCGCGCCGCCCGGTTCCAGCGAATCGTAGACGGCTTCGGCGACACGGAAGCGGTCGGTGCGATGAAACGACTGTCCGAACGTCACCGCTCGCATCCGCTGCAGCTGCAGGTCTGGAAGATCTTCAGCAGTAGCCTGGACGAAATCGATCGCCGCCAACCCCTCTGCCGCCGCGTAGGCGCGGGCCTCGGCGAGCATGTCCGCATCCGGCTCCAGCAGCGTCACGTGCTCGAAGAGTGTGGCGCATTGCAGTCCCACCGTGCCAGGTCCGCTCCCGACATCGAGCAACCGGCCGGTGCCGTCGAGCCCCAGCTCGTCTGCCAGCACCTCACCCAGCTGAGCCGAGTAGGGCGGCCGCCCATGCCGGTAGTACGGAGCCGCGCCCTTGAACTGGGTCGGGTCATACACCAGAACAGTCTCGCAGCCCATCGCACCGTCCGGACGCGCCGCGACATGGTCTACCGGGTCTGCCGTCTACTGAGCGAGCAGATCAGGGCTGAGGCAGGGTCCACCGCCTAACACCTGCACCGATGCCGCCGAGCGGGCGCTACGTAAGGTATGCGCACACCTACGGTTGCAGTTGGCGACTCGGCACGCCGTAGGTGCAGCACTACCACTGCCAGGTGGTAGCCTCCGGTGGTATGACGCAGGCGATCAAGCGCACCCTATCCATGCGCCCCGAGGTCGACCGGATGCTCACCGCCCATGTCCAGCGCACACCCGGGGCCACGATGTCCGCGACCGTCAACGCCGCATTGGCCGAGTACCTGGAGGCTGCGGCGCTGGAGGCGTATCGGCGATGGGACGCCGAAGCCGACGAGGATGAGCGGGCAGCCCTGGATGAGTTCGCCGCACACCATGACGAGTCCTGGTCCGCTGGATGAGGCGGGGGAGCATTCTGCAGTACATGGTGGGCAGCCACCGGCTGCGAGTCGTCGTCGTCACAGCGGATCGATACAACCCGGCCCATGGTCTCGTCGCCCCGCTCCGTGAACGAACCGGACCGGACCTCGCACCCGCGTTCCTCGTGCCGCTCAGCCCGCAGGACTGGCCGACCGCCGCTGTCATCGATCTCTCCCGGGCGCGGTCGCTCGACCCGGCATCAGTCGCCGGACCGGCCGGCCAACTCACCCACACAACTCTCACGGCCTTGACGACCGCCGTCCGCAGCTACTTCGACGCGACGGACCGCGTTCCGTAGAGCTCCAACTTGGCCCGGCATATGCAAGACCGTCGAGGTTTGACCGGGCGTCAGGCGGGAACGTCGGAACGATGCGGGCACTGTTGATGAAGATCGAGCAGGCGACCGGGCTGGACCGGATCGGCGACCGGCTGCAACAAGGCGTTCAGCGGCGGATCAGCAACGAACGGGTCCGCGACCTGCTGCACGGGGTGTGGCTGGGGCATCCGCTGCACCCGGTGCTGATCCAGGTGCCGATGGGCGCCTGGATCAGCGCCGCCGTACTCGACATGCTGCCCGGACAGCGACGGGCCGCGACCACCCTGGTCGGCGTCGGCACCGCCGCCGCGATCCCGGCGGCCATCACCGGGGCGAACGACTGGGCGAGCCTGTCCCGCGAGCAGCGCCGGGTCGGCCTGGTGCACGCGATCGCCAACACCGTCGGCCTGGCCTGCTACACCGGATCGCTGGTCGCCCGGCTGCGCGGCCGGCACCAGACCGGCCGTACGCTCGGATTCCTCGGCCTCGCCGCGGTCGGTGCCGGCGGCTTCCTCGGCGGTCATCTCGCCTACAAGCAGGCCGCCGGGGTTAACCACGCGGTCCCCGAGCTGCATCGGATCTCCGCCGGCTGGCACCCGATCGCCGAGTTCGCCAACCTGCCCGAATCGGGCATGATCAGCCGGCAGGTGGACGACGTACCGGTGCTGGTCTACCGGCACGGCGAGGACGTCACGGTGCTGCTGGCCCACTGCGCCCACCAGAACGGACCCCTCGACCAGGGTGAAGTGATCAGCGCGGACGGCCACGCCTGCGTGGTCTGCCCGTGGCACGGCAGTGCCTTCCGGCTCACCGACGGCACCGTCGCCCACGGCCCGGCCGCCACCGATCAGCAGGTGCTGCGCAGCCGGGTGGTGGCCGGCGTCGTGCAGGCCCAACTGCCCTGATCCGACAGTGCCACAGCAGCCGGCAACCGTACGGTGAACTTCGCGCCGGCACCGGGGTGGCCGGCGGCCTCGATGGTGCCGCGGTGCGCCGTCACCACCTCGCGCAGCAGCGCCAGGCCCAGGCCGATGTGCAGCCGGTCCGCCCCGGCCCCGCGATGGAACCGGTCGAAGATGCGCTCGTCGGGGTCGAAGCCGTCGCCGGTGTCCGCGACGGTCAGTTCGATCGTGTCGCCGACGGCGGTGCGGCAGACGGCGACGTCGATCCGGCCGCCCGGTCGGGAGTGCCGCAACGCGTTGGTCAGCAGCTCGGACACCACCCTGCGCAGCGCCGAGGAGACCCCGGCCACCGGCAGCGGACCGGCGGACCGGTCCAGGGCGATCACCACGCCGTACTCCTGTGCCCGGTCGCTCTCGGCGAGGACCGCGTCCTCGACGATGGCGGCCAGGTCGACCGGTGCGTCGGAGGCACGGTCGGCCGGGGCGGCGCCGAGCCGGGCGGACAGCAGCAGGTCGTCGACCACCTCACCGAGTTGCCGGGTGGTGCCGACCAGCCGGTCCAGGTCGGCGGCGTATTCGGACGGAATGTTGCCGTTGCCGTTACGGGCCCGGCGGGCGAGCACCTGCGCCCGGGTGTGCACCTGGGCGATGGGCGTACGCAGCTCGTGGCTGGCGTCGGCGATGAAGCGCCGCTGACGTGCGAGCGCCTCGGCGAGTGGCGCGACCGTGAGCCAGCCGACGACCATCCCACTGGCCAGGGCGGCCAGCAGTCCGATCCCCTCGGTGATGGACAGGGCCAGGAGCAGGTGCCGTCGGTCGGCGAGGTGGTAACGGGCGTCGAAGACGGCCTGAATGGTGTCGCCGCCCCGGGGCTGAGTGAGGACGAAGTAGACGGTGCCGTTGCGCTCGACCCTGGTCACCTGCTCGATGCCGGTCGCGGCAACCGTCTCCATCACCTGGCGGAGCGGGAATCCGGCCGGGGCGGGGACTCCGGCTGTCTGCAGTGCGGCGACCGCTGCGTCCTGCGGCCCGGAGGCCGTCGCGTCCGGCGGCCCGGAGGCCGTCGCGTCCGGCGGCCCGGAGGCCGTCGCGTCCGGCGGCTCGCCGCCGCCGCGAAGGAACAGCCAGGTGCAGCCCGGCGGCCCGGACGGGTTGCCGCGGCTGGCGGTGTACCGCAACTCCCGGTCGATTTGTTGTTCCTGCCCGTGTACGAGCATGCCGTAGGCGATCCCGCCGACCAGGGTGACCAGTGCGGTGACCGCGAGGCCGACCAGCGCGCCGACGCGCAGCCGGGCCCGCGCGATGACCTTGCGTTCGGCGGCCGCCCAGGAGGTGCCGAACTGCTCGGCCGACGGGTGGGGCATCAGAGTTCACCGAGCCGGTAGCCGACTCCGTGCACCGTCCGGATCACCGACCGGCCGAGCTTGCGGCGCAGGTAGTAGACGTAGGTGTCGACGATGGAGGTGGCGTGGGCGTCGTCGAACACCTGCCGACGCAGCCCGGACCGGGAGTGCACCCTCGTCGGCGTCATGGCGATCACCCGGAGCAGGTCGAACTCCCGCAACGACAGGGCGACCCGGGACCCGTCGGGCAGCACCACGTCCCGCAGCCCGAGGTCGAGCCAGCCGTCACCGACCCGTACCGTCTCGGCGGTGTCGAAGGCGCGCCGGCACAGCGCCCGCAACCGGGCCGCGAGCTCGTTCAGCTCGAACGGTTTCACCAGGTAGTCGTCGGCGCCCGCGTCAAGGCCGGCGACCCGGTCGTCGACGGCGCCGAGCGCGGTCAGCATCAATGCCCGGGCCCGCACCGAACGGGAACGCAGCCGGGCGAGCAGATTCAACCCGTCGATCGCGGGCAGCACCCGGTCGATGACCATGACGTCGTACGGTCGGGTAAGTCCTAGATGCAGTCCGCGTTGTCCGTCGCGGGCGGCGTCGACCCGGTACCCTTCGTCGGCCAGCACTTCGGTCAGCAGACCCGCGAGGTCCGCGTCGTCCTCGATCAGGAGCAGGCGCAGTGCCGGTGGCGACGTCACGCTTGCCGTCATCACCTGTCGAGAATCGCACACCAGACCTGGATTTACATAGACCTTCGTCAATTTCTAGGGACTTCGGCCGGCGGGTCGACGATCAGGACTGCGACCGGTCCGGCCCCTCGGCGGCGATCGACACGTTCGAACCAGCTCAGCAGCGGCGTGGTCATCAACGTCGTCACCAGGGCGACCAGTACCAACGCGGTGAACATCGTAGAGTTGACGACACCGGTGGACAACCCGATGTTGAGCGCGATGAGCTGCATCAGGCCACGGGCGTTCATCAACGCGCCGACCCGCAACGCCACGCCGCTCGGCTCGCCCCTGAGCCGGGCCGCCAACCAGCATGATCCGAACTTGCCCAGGATCGCGACCGCCACGCAGGCCAACGCGAACAGCAGCACCGACGGATCACCGAGCAGGGCGAACTCGGTGTGCAGGCCCGAATAGGTGAAGAACAACGGCAGGAAGACGGTCTGACACACCGGGACCAGCGTCTCCACCACCTGGTCGGTCCGCGGGTCGTGCGGCATCACCGCACCGAGCGCGAACGCGCCGAAGACGGCGTACAGCCCGATCTCGTCGGTGTACCACGCCACCGCGAACAACAGCGTCACGACGGCCAGCAGCCGGGACTGGTCACCGAGCCGGCCGTCGCGCATCAGCGCCGCCGCCGTCCGGGCCCCGAACCGCCAGAGCAGCAGCCCGAACAGCACCGCCCCGCCGACGGTGACCAGCGCCGGACCGGGCCGACCGGTGGCCACGGCGAGGACCACGGCAAGCAGTATCCAGGCCACCACATCGTCGATCGCGCCACTGGCCAGGGCCAACGAACCGTGCCGGGTGCCGGCCTGCCCGCGTTCCGTGACGATCCGGGCGAGCATCGGAAACGCGGTCACCGCCAGGGTGACGCCGACGAACGCCGCCGTCACCCCGGTCGGGACCCCGTCGGCGAGCACCGGCACACGTCCGGCGGTGGCGAACACCAGCAACGCGCCCAGCGCCAACGGTGCCAGCACCCCGGCGGCCGAGACCGCGCCGGCGGTGCCGGCCAGGTCGGCCACCCGGTGGGTGGTGAACGCGTACCCGACCTGGAACATGAACATCACCAGGCCGATCTGCCCGACGACGTACAGCACCGGATGCAGCTGTTCCGGGAACAGCGCCCGCTGGGCGGTCGGGGCGAGCAGCCCGAGCAACGACGGCCCGAGCAGGACCCCGGCGAGCATCTCGCTCACCACGGCCGGCTGACCGACCCTGCCGAGCAGCCAGGCGACCGTCCGGCAGCAGAGCAGGATGACCGCCACGGCGATGAAGAACCGTGGCGCCAGATCGACCGTACTCATCGGCCCTCCAGCGAAGTTTCGGCAGCGTCAGCGCCCGGCATGGTCGAAGTGGTTCGCGCACAGCCGCAGCCGTCGCGCGTGGAGCACCATCACACTGCCCAGCACCAGCTGGACCAGGCTTCGCCAGACGTCGGCCCACCGGTCCTCGGTGCGCATCAGCCACAGCCGCAGTCGCCCGACCTCGCCCGAACCGGCCGGGAGCAGGAAACACGGACCCCGGCTCGGCAACGACCGGTCGTGGCGTACCGAGGAGACCAACGCGTACCGGCGCAGCACCTCGCGGGTCGCCGCGCGCATCATCACCGGCGCGACGCCGCGCGCCGGGCAGGCCCGGTTCGCGGTGACGCCGAACGGGACGAAGTGCGCCTCCCGCCGGGACAGCCGCAACCAACGGTCCGGGTCGAAGTCGTCGTCGGCGGCCGGTCCGGTGCGCTGGAAGGCCAGATAGTTGAACAGCAGCACCGAGCCGGCCGGCAGGGTGGTGCCGGCATCCACCTCGATCGGTGCCGAGGTGATCCGGTGCGCCACCCCGAACAGTGGATGCACCCGCAACGTCTCGTCGATCACCCGGTCGAGCAGCTCGTCGGCGGCCTCCGCCGGCCCGTCCAACGCCCGGCGCACCGCGAGCTGCGTCGGCGGATGCTGAGCGACGGCCAGCAGCAGATGCGCCATCGCCTCGGACATCTGCACGACCGCCGTGGTGAAGAACGCACCGTGCAGGTACCAGGCGGTCTCCTGGGCGGTGAACGGCTCCGGCAGCACGACCGGGGCGGTCCCCGCGTCAACGCGGGCCCGCAGGTAGCGGGTCAACCGGTTCCGCCGGCCCAGGTGCCGCAGCCCACTGCACTTCAGCGCGGACGACACGTCGCCGGCGTTCGCGACGATCAGCGCCCGCGCGTCCGGCGGGCACGCCTCACCGAAGACCAGCTCGTAGTAGACCTCGGCCCAGATCGGCAGCATCATGTCGCGTAGCCGCACCAGGCTGGTCCGCTCGGGCGGCAACCGGTCCAGCTGCCGGCGGGCGGCCGAGGCGGCCAACTCCGTCGACCGTCGCTGCGACACGGCCAGCACCCGCCGGGTGGTCCGGGCCACGGTGCGGTAGCGCTCACCCGGTTCGAGGTGCTCCTGGTGCATGTGCGGCCCCGGAGACAACCAGTACCAGAACAGATCGGACAGGCCCGCGCCCCGGCTGCGTCCGTCCGCCGCCGGGTGGGCGTACACCCGCTCGAAGTGCTCCGCGCCGACCAGCGGGCCGGGCACCGCGATCCCTTCACCACCGTTCACCCGGGCGAACACCCACTGCCGCAGGCCGATCACTGCCGGCGGCAGCCAGCGGGGCAGCGTCCACACCAGGACCGCCGCCGCCACAAGGGCAAGCAGCACGGGTACGCCGGGCCCGGTCATCGGCGTACCCCCACCGGCCACGCTCGGCCGCCCACCGCCGGGGTGACCAGGTCCGGGGTGATCGCGGCCGGAGAGTCCGCTCCGGCAAGCGCCATCGCCCGGTCCAGGTCGGCCCGCAGCAGCTCCAGGACCTGCCGTACGCCCATCTCACCGCCGGCGGCCAGGCCCCACAGCACCGGCCGGCCGACGCCGACGGCGACCGCGCCCAACGCCAACGCGGTGAGCACGTCGGTGCCGCGCCGCACCCCGCCGTCGAGCAGCACCGGGAGGCGGCCCGCGACCGCGTCGACGACGGCGGGCAGCGCGTCGACGCTGGCCGGTACGCCGTCGAGCTGCCGCCCGCCGTGGTTGGACACCAGCACCGCGTCGACCCCGTGTTCGACGGCCAGCGCGGCGTCGGCGGGGTGCAGGACGCCTTTGAGTACGAGCGGCAGCCGGGTGGTTTCCCGCAGCCAGTCGATCCGCCGCCAGTCCAGGGCGGCGTCCATCGTGATCGCCCGGATCTCGCCGGTCACCGGATCGCGCATGTTTTCGCAGCACAGCCCGTCGGGCAGGTCCAGGAAGCCGTGCCGCAGGTCCCGTTCGCGCCGGCCGAACACCGGCGAGTCGACGGTGACCACCAGCGCACCGCAGCCGGCCGCCTCCGCGCGCCGGATCACCGACTCGGTGAACGCCAGGTCCGGTTGCGGGTAGATCTGGAACCACAACTTCGGCGGACGGGGCCGGCCGCTGGCCGGCGCCGGCCGGGGCGGCATCGTGGCGACGGCCGCCGCGATCGTCTCCACCGGGGTGGTGGCTGCCATGCTCACCACCATGATCGTGCCGGCCGCCGCGATCGCGCGGGCACAACCCGCCTCCCCGTCCGGGTGGGCGAGCCGGTGAAAGGCGGTCGGCGAGGCCAGCACGGGCATCGAGACCGTCTCGCCGAACAGCTCCACCCGCAGATCACGGGCGCCGACGCCGCGCAGCACCCGGGGCAGTACCCGGTAGGCGTCGAAGGCGGCTTCGTTGTCGCGTACGGTCCGTTCGTCGCCGGCACCGCCGGCGAAGAAGTCGTCGTGCGCTGGGTCGAGCCGGCGACGGGCCGCCGCCCGCAGGTCGGCCAGGTTCACCGGGGCGGCGACGCTGGGCAGCGTGGTCCCGTTCATCCGCGTACGGTGGCCAGGCAACGGTCCAGGAAGGCGACCAGCGGCGCCCGGTGCACGTCCGGCCGGTCCCACCGGTTCTCCAGGTTCTCCGCCAGGTGGTGGACGTCGGTCACGACGCCGTCGCGGTAGAGCCGGACCACCGGATGCAGGTACGCGGCGTCGTGCGCCTGGCCGACCGAGTCCTGCGCGATCCGGTTGACCGACACGTCGAACGGGTCCACCTGGTCGTGGTCGGGCCCGTACTCCAAGGTGACCGCGAAGGCGTGGGTCGGCTCGTGGCCGGGCGCGGACAGCCCGTTGCCCACCAGGTAGTCGACCGGCACCTCCTCGTGGTAGCGGACATCCGGCCCGGCCACGGTGAGCACGTCGGCGAGCACCCCGAACAGTTGCCACAGCGCGGAGGTGCGGTTGACCCGGGCGATGATGGCGTCGGCCATCGCGGCCGGGTCGGCGTCGAGCTTCTCCGCCGGCCAGGCCTCACCGTGGTAACGCCGTCGCAGGATCCGGTGCAGCGCGCGGACGCCGTACCGGAAGCCGTGGATGAATCCGCTGGTCGACTTCTTGAAGTCGCGTTGCTGGGTGAGCGTGCCGGCGAAGAACAGGTCCGGCACGTTCACCGATTCCCACTCGGCGGTCTGGGCCGGGAACCGGTCTTTGATCGTCAGCGCCGGACGGGTGTCCGCGGCGAAGATCGACGGGTCGAACTGGAACCCGGTGCAGACCAGCACCCGGTCGTAGGGCAGCTCCTTGACGACCTCGTCGGCCCGGCTGAAACTGAACCGCACCCGGTAGCCGGCCGCGTCGCGGACGATGCTCCGCACCTCACCGTCCAGGATGGCGTTGGCCGACTTCAACTGGTACGTGTCGAGGAAGTTGTTGTTCACCGCGCGCAGGTGCCCCACGTAGTGGGTGCGCCACGCCATCCGGATCGAACTCGGCCCGGCCACGTGGATCAACGCGGTGGTCTCCAGCAGGTTGTCGGCCGTCTCGAACGCCGAGTTGCCCTTGCCGATGATCAGCACCCGTTGGTCGAGGAAGTCCTTCGGGTCGACCGGCATGTCGCCGTACCCTTCGGCGAGCTCGATGCCGGGCACCGGCGGAACGTACGGCTGGGACACCCCGGTCGCCACCACGACGCGGCGCGCCCGGTGCACCGTGCCCGACCCGTCGGTGACCTCGAAGCCACCGGCCGGGTCGCGGGCCACCCGGGTCACCCGGCATTCGTACTGCACCCGAACGCCGGTCGCGGCGGCGAAGTCGGCCAGGTAGCGCACCATCAGGTCGGCATGCGGGAAGTACCGTTCGGTGTACCGGGTGAACAGCAGGTCCGGATCGTCGCTGAGCAGCGAGTTCCAGTCCAGCCGCAGGTTCAGCTCGGGGTCGGTGGAGCCGGTGTGTGGCTTGTTGATCGAGATCAACTGGCGGTGCCGCGGGTAACGCTCGAAGAAGGCGCCCGGTGCGCCAGCGGCCTCCAGCACCAGGTAGGACGCTTGTCCGGACTGTTCGAAGTGCGACGCGAGCTGGAGCCCGGCCGGGCCCGCCCCGATGATCAGATAGTCGAGCATCGCTTGATTCACCGCCTGACGCTACAAAGGACAATTACCGAGGTTTCGCTGCCTGCCGGTCAGGTCCGGCGTCTGTCGATCCACTGCCGGCCGTCTCGTCGACGTGGTCGAGCAGGTCGGCTGCCCGGCGTACGTCCTGGTCGAGCGGGCGGTCCGGGTCGATCGCCGGCACCACCTCGACCAGCTGGTCGAGCAGCTGAGCGCAGCCCGGTGCGGTCGGCCGACGCGCCCCCACGTGCACCGCCTGGCGCAGCCCGACCGCCAGCGAGCCGCAGATCAGCCGCAGCAGCCGCGCCTGGTCCACCGCGCGCAGCGCGGCCTGGGTACCGAACGGCACGACGTCCTGGTTGTGCAGGTTGGTGGGCAGACTCTGTGAACTGACCGGCGCGACTTCCCGGCGCAGCTGCGCGACCAGCGCGGTCGCCGCCAGCTGCGCACCCTGCAGCCCGTGCTGCTGGCCGGGGCCGGCGGCGAGCATCGGCGGCAGACCACCGTTGCGGGCCGGATCGACCAGCAGATCCAGTTGCCGCTCGACCAGGTTGCCGACCTGGGCGGTGACCATCGCCAGCACGTCGGCGGCGAACGCGGCTGGCTGGCCGAAGAAGTTCCCGCCGTGCAGTACCAGATCATCGTCCGGAAAGAACAGCGGGTTGTCGCTGACCCCGGCCAGGTCCGCCGCCAACACCGTGTCCGCGTAGCGCAACGCGCCCTCGGCCGCGCCGAGCAGTTGCGGACCGCACCGGATGCTGTACGCCTCCTGCAGCGGCCGGCTGCCCGACGGCCGCGCCCCGGCCAGCAGCCCACGCATCCGCGCCGCCACCTCGACCGCGCCCGGATGGCCGTACGCCGCGATCAGTCGTGGGTGCAGGAACTGGTGGGTGTCGCAGCCGAGTACGTCGGCGAGCAGCGCGGCCAGCCGCTGCGCCGACCGGTGCGCCACCCGGACATCGTGCAGCGCGGTCGCGAGGGCGGCCGTCGTCACCGACGTGCCGTTCACCAACGCCAGCGCGTCCCGTCCGTCGAGTGTCAACGGCCGCAGCCCGGCCCGCCGGAGCGCCTCGGCCGCCGGCAGCCGCTCACCGTCGAGGTAGGCATGACCCTGACCGCGTAGCGACTGGGTGGCGTACGCCAGCGGGATCAGGTCACCGCTGGCCCCGACCGACCCGAACCGGGGCATCGCCGGAGCGAACGTGGTCGCGAGCATGGCGACCAGTGCGTCGACCACGTGTGGTGACACGCCGGAAGCACCCTGGGCCAACGACCACACCCGGACGAGCATCGCGGCCCGGGCCACCGCCGGGTCGATGTCCGGGCCCTGACCGGCACCGAGGTGCGCCAGGGTGTTGTCGGCCTGATCGGCGTCGTTGTCCCGGCCGGCGAAGCCGACCAGGGCGCCGAAGCCGGTGGTCGCGCCGTAGACGGTCCGGTCGCCGTCGAGCACGCCACGCAGATACGAACGGCAACCCTGCACCCGGCCGCGTACCGCCGCAGTGACCTCGATGTGCACTGCGGCAGCCACGCGCCGTAGGTCGGCCGGGTGCAGGGGGCCGATCAGATCGATTGCATCGATCTCGGTCACCGTATTGCTGGTCACCTCGCCGACCGTAACCACGGAATCTCAGAACACTCTCAGCCCGACAGCCCCGGACCCAGCCAATCGGGTCTGATGAATCTCTGAATACCCACCGCTAGCGTCGCGCCATGGCACACGACTATCTGATCATCGGTGCCGGGCCTGCGGGACTTCAGCTCGCCGCCCTGATGCACCGCGACGGCCACGACTACGCGGTCCTCGAGGCCGGGGCCGCCCCCGGCACGTTCTTCACCCGCTATCCCCGGCACCGGCAACTGATCTCCATCAACAAAGTGCACACCGGCTACGACGACGCCGAACTTCGGCTGCGGATGGACTGGAACTCGCTGCTCAGCGACGATCCGGAGCTGCTGTTCACCCGGTACAGCAAGCGGTACTTCCCGGCAGCCGACGACCTGGTCCGCTACCTGGCCGACTTCGCCAGCGCCACCGGGGTACGGGTCGAGTACCAGACCCGGGTGATGCGGATCGGTCGCGACGGCGACGGGTTCGCCGTACTCGACGAACACGGCCGGACCTGGCACGCCCGCCGGGTGATCGTCGCGACCGGAGTATCGCAGCTGTACGTACCGCCGATCCCCGGCATCGAGACGGCAGAACGCTACGACACCGTCAGCGTCGACCCGACCGACTTCACCGGCCAGCGCGTCATGATCATCGGTAAGGGCAACTCCGGATTCGAGACCGCCGACGCGCTGATGGAAACCGCAGCCGTAATCCACGTCGCCGGTCCCCGCTCCGTCCGGTTCGCCTGGCAGACGCATTACGTCGGCCACCTGCGGGCGGTCAACAACAACTTCCTCGACAGTTACCAGCTGAAGTCGCAGAACGCGGTGCTCGACGGCACGATCGAGCGCATCACCCGCGACGCTGACGGCCGCTACCTGGTCCGGTTCCGCTACGCCCGGACGGTCGAAGCCATCCGGGAGATCCGGTACGACCGGGTGATCGCCTGCACCGGGTTCCGGTTCGACGCCGGCATCTTCGACGACACCTGCCGGCCCCGGCTGGTCATCAACGACCGGTTCCCCGAGCAGACGTCCGCCTTCGAGTCGACCACCGTGCCCGACCTGTACTTCACCGGCACGCTCACCCAGCAACGCGACTTCAAGACGTCGACCAGCGGATTCATCCACGGCTTCCGGTACGGGGTACGGGCGTTGTACCGCATCCTCGGCGCCCGGTACCACGGCACCGGCTGGCCGACCACCAAACTCGACGCCACCCCGGAGGCAATCACCGACGCACTCGTCGCCCGGGTCAACCGGTCGTCGGCGCTGTGGCAGCAGTTCGGCGTGCTCGCCGACGTGGTAACCGTCGGGCCGGACGGCTCGGCGTACCACCACGAGGAGGTGCCGCTGGCGTACCTGACCGACGGTGGACTCGGCGCCAGCCTGCCCACCTTCGCCGTCACCCTGGAGTACGGGGCGAACCACGACTCGGTCGACCCGTTCGACGTGTCGGTGCCCCGGGTCGCGGAAAACGACGCCGCCGCCGCCCACGACGCCACCTACCTGCACCCGGTGGTGCGGTTCCACAGCGGCGGCCAGGTACGCGCGGTGCACCACCTCGCCGAGAATCTGGAGAACGAGTGGGACCTGGCGAGCGTGCATCAACAGCCGCTGGCCGTGTTCGTGAAGGAGTGCCTCACCGATGTCGGCAGTTGAGCCGGCTGAGCTGCCTGGACCGGCCGAGTTGCCTGGACCGGCCGAGCCGGCCCCGGTGTACCCGCAGCCGATCCTGGACCTACTGGCGGCTGCCGCCGACCGGACGGTGTTCGAGCATGGTACGCGCGCCGTCACCGGGGCCGAACTCCTGGACGCCGTCGGGCGGATCAGCACCGGTCTGCGCGCGGCGGGGATCGGGCCGGGTGACGGGGTGGCGATGGCGCTCGGCGTCTCGCCGGAGGCGTTCGCCGCCATGATCGCCGCCCAGGTGGTCGGCGCCCGGGTCGCCGGGGTGCGACCTGGGCTGACACCGGGACAGTTGCGCCACGTCCTCACCGGTGGCGGCACGGTGCCGGCCAACCGGGCGGTGGTGGTCGACCGGTCCACGGCGACCGACGGGCTACGGGTCGCGGCCGACGGACTCGACCTGCACGCTGTCGGCCCGTTGGGCGGATCCGCCGGCTCGACCGGGGTTCGCGACCTGCTCGCCGGACCGCCGTCAGCGGCCGCACTGGACTGTGCCGGCCGTCCGGGGGACGGCGGGCGGATCATCTACACCAGCGGCAGCACCGGCAACCCGAAGGGCTGCCTCCAGACGTACGCCGCGCTCGGTGCGGGCTGGGCGGCGCGCCCCGACCGGTGGCCGGCAGCCGTCCGCGACCTGGCCGCCAGGCTGGGCCGCTTCCTGGTCTTCGGATCGCTGAGCAGCCAGGTGATGATGGAGTACACCGTGCTGACCCTGGCCGCCGGCGGCACTGCCGTGATCGCCGAACCCACCGGCGGCCCGGAACCGTTCCTGCCTCACGCGATCGCCCGGCTGCGGGCGACCGCCAGCGTGATCACCGTGCCCCGGCTGCATCAGTTGGTTGCCGGCCAGCGGACCGGTCCGGTCGACCTGGGTTCGTTGCGCGCCCTGCTGGTCTCCGGTTCCCCGTTGGAACCCGGCCGGCTGGCTCAGGCTGTGTCGGTGCTGGGGCCGGTCGTCTACCACGGGTACGGCCAGACCGAGGCCGGCCTGATCGCCATGCTGACCCCCGCCGAGATGGCCGCGGTGCCGGCCCGGCTGGCCAGCGTCGGCCGGCCGCCCGACCCGGTCGACACACAGATCCGCGACGACGCCGGCAACCAGGTCCCGGCGGGCGGCACCGGCGAACTGTTCGTCCGTACCCCGGGCCAGGCCGCCGGCTACTGGGCCGACCCGGCCGAGACGGCGGCCGTGTTCGTCGACGGCTGGGTACGGACCCGCGATCTCGCCTGCTTCGACGCCGACGGCTACCTGTACCTGCTCGGCCGGATCCGTGACGTGATCATCGTCGACGCCAACATCCAGTACGCCGGCCCGATCGAACGGGTCCTGGCCGGTCATCCCGGCGTGGCCGAGGCCTACGTCGTCGGAATGCCCGACGAGCACAGCGGGGAGGCCGTGCACGCGTTCGTCGTACCAGCTACCGCCGAGCGGCCGGACCAAGCGGAGTTGGGCGAGCTGGTGGCCGACCGGCTCGGCCAGGCCAGCCGGCCCCGTACCGTCACCTTCATTGACTTGGTGCCGGTCGGGCCGAGCGGCAAGCCGGACAAGCGGCAGCTCCGGCCGGGCGGCGGCTGAGCAGCCGGATACCGGCGCGGTCGCGGCGGTGCCGCCCGAGTCAGGCGCGGTCGCGGCGGTACGGGCTCAGGTCAGCCCCGGTCGCGGCGGTGCCGGCCAGTCTCGCCGGACGTTCCGGCGGTACGCCGCTTCAGCCCGAGCATGGTGCCGATCTGCGCACCGACGATGCTCGCTGCGGTGATCACCGCAGTCACCGCGAGTGGACGGTTCAGGTTCTGCTCCGGGCCGGAGCGGCCGGCGGAGACGCCGCCGCCGAGGTTGCCGGTCGCCTCGTTGTCCACCTGCCAGGCGGGGCGGTCGGCGTCCGACGGTACGTCGACGGGCGGCGGGGTCTGCGGGGCCGCCGGCTGCTCCGGCGTCGGCTGCGACGGGGCCGGCTGTGACGGGGTGGGCGTAACCGCCGGGGTGACGACCGTGCCGGTGGCATGCGGCCGGACGCCGGTGTCCGTCGCCTCGGCAGGCAACCGCAGCAGTTGTCCGGCCCGGATCCGGTCCGGGTCGCCGATCTCGTTGAGGTCGGCCAGCTCCTGGTAGTCACTGAACCCGCCGAGGTAGCGGTCGGCGATGTGGCCGAGGTAGTCACCCTTGGCGACCCGGTACACGGCCGGCTCCGCCGCCTCGTCCGGCTGGTCTGTCGGTGCTGTGTCGCCGCCCTCCGGGCCGGTGGGTGCCGACGCGAGCGTGTGCAACGCCGCCGGCGAGACCAGCGGGGCCGGCGAGCCAACGGCGGCCGGTGCCGCCGCGGCGGACCGCCCGGAGGCACCGACGAGCTGGTTCGGCGTCGCCTGCTGGCCGGCGGGCGCGGCAAGCTCAGGTGCGCTGCCGAACCCGGTGCCCACCACCGCCGCCGAGGTCGCCTCGACCGGCCCCGGTGCGGCGTACGCCGCCGCCGGACCGGCCACCAGGATCAGCGAGATCGCTCCGACCAGCGCGGCGGCGACCCGCTGCTGACGGCCCATGCCGGGCAGTTTCGGGGCCGGCCGCCGCAGCAGTCGGGCCGGCACCTCCACCAGCACCGACAGCAGGAACGTCGCCCAGCCCAACCAGCCGACCACCGCCAACACCCGGATGAACAGCTGCCCGTCGTCGCGGCTGGTCAGCGCGGTGCCGATCTCGTCGATGCCGGGCAGGTGATCGGGCAGCGGGTTGCCGGCGAACGCGATCAGCGCGACCGGTGCACCGGCGAGCAGGATCAACAGGACGGTCAGCGCACCCAGGCCGGTGAGGACCTGCCCGAGCCGCCGGACGGGGGAAACGCGGGTCGCGCGCATGGTGCCGCTCCTCTCGAGGGGTCGGCTTCCCGTCACGGGTCGGTCCGGAGCACGGCGGTGGCCTGCCCGGTCACCGGGATCCCCGGCGGGAAACCGAAGAGGCTGAGCATGGTGGTCTCGTAGGTCATGTCGACGGTCACCGTCATCTGCTGCTGATCCGGGGCGACCTCGACCGTGTACCCGGTCACCCCGGGCATGTCGTCGAAGTAGTGGTCGACCGCGGCGGTGGCCGCCGGGACGTCGATGAACTGGCCCTCCCCGCTGACTGCCAGACCGATGTCGATCTGCTGCCCGCCGGTGCGGGCCGCCTCAGCGGCCAGGTTGTCCGCCCGTTGCTTGGTGCGGTACTTGCCGGCGGCGTCCACGGTGATCCCCAGGACGGTCGCCACGGCGAGGAAGGCCACGGCGAGGAAAACGCTGACCCGCCCCGCGTCGCGGTGACCGGACGCGTCGCCGTTGACGCCCGGCCGTTGGCGGCTTCCGCCCGGCCGCTGGCGGCTCATCCCCGCCCCCGGTAGCGGTCCAGCGGGGAACGGAAGTCGGCGCTGAGCAGCCGGTCCTGCGCTACCCAGGGCAGCCCCAGGTCGCCGAACTGGACCGTGCAGCTGACCCGGACGTGGATCAGCGCGGTGGTGCTGCCGGGCGCGGTGGCGAACGCCTTGGACAGGGTGTCCACCCCGTTCGGGGCGAAGTCGGCGGCCGGCTCCCCGGCGCAGGCGATGCCCTCCCAGTCGAGGCGCTGCTGCGCGGCGTACTCGGCGTTGGTCTGCGCCTCGGTCACCGACCGGGAGATGGACGCGGCGCGGGCGGCGTCGTGCGCCGCCGCGTCCAGGGCGTTGCGGGCCAGCACGGTCCGCCCGGTCACCCAGGCGACGACGACGAGCAGCAGGAACGCCGGGGTGAGGATGGCCACCTCCACCGAGACGGAGCCCCGGTCGCGGCCCTGGTCACGGCCCCGGTCGCAGCCCGCATGGCGTCGCCGCACGATCAGCCTCCCGCGACCTGCTCGAACCGCTCGATCTCGCCGTTGGCGGTCTCGCTGACGGTGAACGTCACACCCGGTATCAGGGACAGCGCCTTGCCGCTGACGGTGTACGACACGTACCGCCCGTCCGGGCCGACCGACGGCTCCGGCAGCGGGTCCGGGTCGAGCCAGTCGCCGGCGTCGGCGAGGAACGCGGCGGCGCGTTGCGCACCCACCCCGGTGTCGGCGTTGCCGCTGCCCAACGCGTCGTAGCCGCGTTCGGCGGTGACCGCCTGCTGGGCGGCGCTCAACGCCACGGTACGGGCCAGGAACAGCGCGGCGACCTGGATCGAGGCGAACAGCAGCAGCAGGATCGCCGGCAGCAGGATCGCCAACTCGACCGGCGCCGCGCCCCGGTCCCGGGCAGGCCGGGCCACCGGGGTGGGGGCGGGCCGGGGCACCGGGGTGGGGGTGGTCCGGCCCGCCCGGCGGACGAAGTGACGGCGCATGTCGCCGATCAATCGCCGCCGCCCGGGAAGTTGCCCGAGTCCGGCAGGTCGCTGGTCGGGTCCGGGTTGGCGTTCATGAAGTCGAACGCCAGGTTCGACGCCCAGGCGAGGACGGCGATCGCGACGAGCGCCAGCCCGACGATGATCACTGCGGTGGGGACCGGGCTGTCTCCCCGGTCCCGTTCGTCGGCACCGCGCAGCTCGCCGATCCGGTCGGCCACCGCGAGGTAGAGGCGGGTGAATATCTGCATGGTGAGTGTCCTTTCGGGGGTCTGCCCGGCGGCCGCCGGGCGGTCATATCCAGGCGGTCAGATCCGGGCCAGGAAGGGATATAGGACGAATCCGATCAGGACGAAAACCAGGAACGCTCCCGGGATGTCGAGCCGGCCGGTGACCGCCTCGGCCCGAGCCAGGTTGTCGGTCCTGATCTGGTCGCGCAACGAGTCGGCGCGGCTACGCAACGTCTCGTGCACCTGGGCACCTTCGGTGCCCGACGACTGCATGATCGATCCGACGTCACCGAGTTCCGGCACGCCGATCTGGTCGGACAGGTCCCGCAACTCGTCCCAGGGCGAATGCATCTGCAGCTGGGCCAGCCGCAGCGCCTCCCGGATCCGTTCGAAGACCCACCCGTCACACACCTTCGCCGCCCGTTCCAACGCCTGCACCGGCCCGTGCGCGGCGGACAGCTGCAACGCGACGAGGTCCAGATAGGTGCAGACCGCCCGGCTGAACTCCCGCCGGGCCTGCCGGGCCTTGCTGACCACGTCCTGGTGGGCGATCAGCGCGGCCGCCGCCGCCAGCACCAGGCCGGCGGCCACCGGTACGGCGACCGGCAGGTCGATGCCGACCACGCCAAGCGCCATGCCCAGCACCGGCGGCGCGACCAGCCCGATCAACGCCGACAGCAGCAGCGACAGGGCGTACTGCTCCGGGGTCCGGCCGAGCAGGGCGAGTTCCTTGTGCGGTGGCCGCAGCCACCGGACCACGCCGGTCAGCCAGGCCAGATCGCTGTCTACGGCGACCACACCCGGCCGGCCCTGGGTGTGGTGCAGCCGGCGCAGCGCCGGCCCGAGCGCCGGCGTGGCCGGGCTGGTCTCCCGCAGCAGCAGGAAGACCCCGAGGCCGACCAGCGCTCCACTGACCACCGCGACGGTCAACTGCCAGTTGAGGATCATGACAGCACCTCGTCCGGGTCCGGGGCGGCGAGGAACCGGGCCGGTCGGGGCGGGATGCTCATCTGCCGCACCCAGACCAGCAGCGCGACGAACAGGCCGCCCAGCGAGACCATCACCAGTTGGCCGGTCGGCGTGCCGTACGGCGCCATGTAGTCCGGGTTGACCAGCCCGTACCCGAGGACCAGCAGGGTCATCACGGTCAGGAACCGCACCGCGAACCGGGGCTGGGTGCGTTTGGCCTCCACCTCGCGGCGAGTGGCGACCTCGGCGGCGGCCGCGTTCGCGATCGACCCCAGGACGTCACCGAGCCGCTCGCCCCGGTCGGTGAGGTGCAGGATCAACGCCGCCACCACCTGGTCGCAGACCGGGTCGCCGATCTCGTCAGCGAACGCCAGCAGCGCGGTCCGGCCCAGCCAGCCGGCCTGTAGCCGGGACGCCAAATCCCGTACCTCCGGGTTGATCTGCTCAGGGGCGGTGCTGACCGTGCCGATGATCGCCTGCTGCAGGCCCTGGCCGGTGCCGGAGACATCCTTGAGTCGGCGGGTCCATTCGCCGACGGCTTCGATCCGGGCGATCGCCCGCCGCTCCGCCTTGCCGACGTTGAACAGCCACGGCGCCCCCGGCACGGCGACCGCGACCAGGATGCCGGCCACCGGCAGGCCGGTGACCAGGAAGGCGAACGCGCCGACCAGCCCGGCGCCGACCAGCAGCGCCTGGTGTTGGCGCTGCTCGCTGCGGCTGGAGCCGGAGCCCAACCAGAGCCGGCGCACCAGCAGCCCGGCCCGCGACGGCGGCCCGGGTGGCCGGCTGGTGCCGATCAGCGCGACGACGGCGAGGACCAGTCCGCCGACGCAGGCGGCGCCGGCGACGACCGCGATCACCTCGATGTTGGCGGGCAGGTTCACCGGTGCCCCCGCAGGACGGTGTGCCGTGGCCGACGCCAGGCGCCGACGCCGGCCTCGATGTAGCGGGACAGCATCCGGGCGTCGTAGCCGACCCGCAGCAACTGCTCCCGGATCCGTTCCGGCAGGTGCCGGGGGACCGCCCGGCCGTCCGGGCCGGGGCCGAAGACGGTGGTGGTGGCGATCCGACCGCCCTCACCGACCCCGATCACCTCCTCGACGTGCGAGACGAACCGGTGCTTGCGTCCGCCGATGCCGGTCTCGTCCTCGACGGTGACGTAGACGATCAGGTCGAGGGCGTTGCCGGCCATCCGGCGGGCCTGGTCGACGGTCATCTCCCGGCCGTGCGACAGGGCCAGCTCGACGATCCGCTCGCCGACCCCGGACGGGGTACGGGCGTGGATGGTGCACATCGAGCCGCGGCTGGTGGTCATCGCCTGCAGCATCGGCACGATCTCCCGGGACCGGACCTCACCGACGATGATCCGCAGTACGCCCATCCGCAGCGAGACCGGGATCAGGTCGGCGATGCTCACCTCACCGGCCGGTCGGCCGTCGAAACCGCGTTCGCCGTGGCCCTCCCGTGCCTCGAAGCTCATCACCGCCCGGTGCCGTTCGGTACGCCGGGCCGGCAGCAGTTCGCGGCTCTCCTCCAGCAGCACGTACGGCTCGTCGGGCGGGATCTCGTCCATCAACGCCCGGATGATGGTGGTCTTTCCGGCCCCGGCCAGCCCGGCGACCATGATGTTCAGCCCGGCCCGCATCGACGCCCGCAGGAAGTCGCGGACCAGTACGTCGATCATCTCGTCCAGGTCGGGCCGGCCGCCGGCCACGTCGTCGAGGCTGATGTCCAGGGTGTTGTGCTTGCGGATCACCGCGTACGGGCGGTGGCTGACCAGGTAGACGGCGGCCAGCCGGCTGCCGTCGGGCAGTTGCAGGTCCAGCGTCGGCTTCGAGGTGGACAGCGACCGTTCGGTGGCCCCGGCCCGGCGGGCGGCCGCCTGCAGGATCTCCACCAGTTCGTCGTCGCTGTCGGCGATCGGGGCGTGCCAGTCCACCTGCCCGTTGCGCCGGGTGATCCGCACCTGGTCGCAGCCGAGGATGTGGACCTCTTCGATGGTGTCGTCGACCAGCAGGGTCTGCAGCCGGCCGAGCCCGACGAGTTCGGCGGTGACCTGGTCGAGCAGCACCCGTTCCTCGTACGCGGTCAGCGGGGTGCCGGCCCGGCGGACCTGGTCGGCGTACTCGGCGACGACCGCGACGGCGATCCGGGCCCGCTCGACGTCCTCCTCGTCGATGGTGAACTCGCGACCCCGCTGCCAGCGGGTGAGCCGGGTGCTGAGCTCCCGGCGCAGCTCGCGGACCAGCGCGAAGTCGGTACGCGGCCGGGCCAGCGCACCGGTGCCGGTGGTGTCGGGGATGGCCGGCTGCGTGGTCGCTGGGGCCAGCGCGGTCGGCGGCGGGGCCACAGGGGGCGGGGCGGGGCGCGGCGGGGTCACGGGAGGCGAGGCGGTCGGCGGCGGAGTCACCGGGGGCAGGGTCGCCGGGGCGGCACCGGGCTGGATGCCGGGCCGGGGTGCGCCCGTGGGCCGGGCGGTGGGTGGCGCGGCCCACGCCGGACCGGACACCGGCGGGGCCGACACCGGTGGAGCGGCGGGTGCGTTGCCCGCCGGTGCCGCGCTGACCGGGACGACCAGCGGCCAACTGTGCCGCGCGCTGTGGCCGTGCTGTGCGGGACGCAGCGGCACGCCGCTGTGCCGGGTCGCGGCGGGCGGTACGGCGTCACCGGGGGCGGCCTCGCCCGGGATGCCGTTCGGACCGAGCGGCGGGGTGATCGAGGTGAGCGGGTCCGGCCGGTTCCGGGCCGGCCGCGGCGGCCGGCCGGCGGTGTTGTCGGACTCGTCGCGGGGATCGCTCAGCACTGGCTCAAATCGCATTCGGCACCCCTTCCGGCGTGGGCCACCGCAGCCGGGCCTGGCGCCGCTCGATCAGCGATCGGACCGGGACCTCCAACGCGCCGGCCGCCCGCAGCAGCGGCCGGTTGAGCTTGACCGTGCCGCCGTGGCTGAGCACCTCGGCGGTACGGGGGTCGGCCGGCAACCGGGAGATCACCGGCAGCTGCAGTGCCTTGCTGATCTCGGCGCGGCTGTGCCCGTCACCGACCAGCAGCAGCCGCAGCGAGCCGGGCGGCACCCGGTGCTCGGCGAAGTCCCGCTCGATGGCGGTCACCGCCGCCCGGGCACTGGACAGGTCGGGCAGGTGCGCGGCGGCCACCACCAGGACGATCGTCGCCGCCCGCAGAATCGGCCACGGTGGATTCGCGACGTAGAATCGGCCACAGTCGACGATCACGTCGTACGGTGGACGGCCGTGTTCGAGACCGACGAAGAAGTCGGCGAACCGTTGCCACAGCGGGGTGACGCTGCCGATCTGCGTCGGGTCGACCACGCCGGGCAGCAGCAGCCGCTCCCGGCGGGGGGCGTCCAGGTCGACCAGCTGGCTCCAGAAGGCCTCCTCCAGGTTGCCGTCGCGCAACTCGCTGACCGCCAGTTCCCCGATGCCCCGCGGGCCCTCCAGGGCACCGCCGAGGTAGCCGGCCATCAACGTCCCGCCGGCCGGATCGCACTCGGCGAGCACCACCCGGTGATGCCAGGAGAGCGTGCAGGCGAGCGCGCTGGTGGTGACGCCGGGGGAACCCTTGGCGGAGACGAGCGCGACGATGGCCATCCGTCAGGCCGCCGGGGCCAGCACGACCGCGATCCGGTCCTCGGCGGCGAGTACCACCACCGCCGGCACGTCCCGCGAGGCGAGCGCCAGGTAGGCGATGACCCCGCTGCGGTCGTCGGCGGCCACGTCGATCACGGTCGCGTCGAACCGGGTGACCGCGTTCTCACTGGCGTTACGCGTCGGGGTGCCGACGAGGATCAGCTTGTCGCCGGGGTTCAGCCGCCGGGCCGGCACCTGGTCGGCCCGCAGTCCGAGGGCGATCTGCTGCTGGTCCGGCCCGATCATCGGCTCGTTGGTCAACTGCGCCGGGGTGAGCAGGCTGCCGGGCACCAGGGCGACCGCGGCCCGCAGCCCGACGACCTGGTCGAGCTGGCTGGCCGGCACCGGCTTGATCGCCTGCCCGCCAGCCACCTGCACGGTCACCAGGTCGTCGGCGGACAGGACCGTACCGACCGACACGTCCCGGGCGACCGCCAGGTAGGAGCCGGTGGCCCGGACCGAGGTGACCGCGAAGGCGGACCCGAGCCCGCCGAGGGCGATCAGCAGCACCGCCAGCCCGAGCAGGCCGGGCCGGACCCGTCGCTGCCGGACGATCTTCGGCGGGGTGACCGGCGCATCGACGCCGCCCTGGCCGGTACGTGTCGTCGCCACGGTCATCGCCGTACCACCTGCAGTTCGTCGATCTCGATCTCGATGGGGTCGCTGCTGACCTGCGGGCTGGCGAAGATGTCCTGTTCCACATCGTTGATGAACCAGGTGACGTCCCAACTGACCGTGGCGGTGATCCGGTAGCTGCCCGGCGTCGGGTAGCCGTTGTCGTAGCCGCAGCCGGGGTTCCAGGGGTTGTCGACCGCCGGGTCGTATGCGTCGAAGACCTCGTCCCGTTCGCAGCTGAAGCTGTCGCCGTTGCCCATGTTGAAGGTGATCTCGTCGACCTCGGCCACGACCCGGACGCTGACGTCGCGGTCCGCCTCGTCCTCATCAAGCGGTCCCCAGACGGCGTTGGACTCTTCGGACCACACCCAGACCGGCAGACCGACCAGGCCGGGCTTGTCCGGGTCGGGCGCGGTGTGGATGACCGGCGGTACGAACCGGATCAGGGCGTACGCGCGGCGGCGCAGCTCGTACGGGTCCGGTGGCGCCTCGTAGCCCGACGGAGGTTCGGACAGCCACTCCACGTCTTCCGAGACCTGCCCGGCGACGCAACTGACGTTGTACGCGATCCGCCCCGGCTCGCCGCCCGGCGGCTGCGGCTCGGCCCGCTTGTAGTAGCACTCGTCCTCGCGGTTGAACCAGCCGACCTCCGAGTCGTAGCAGTCCAACTCGACGCCGTCGCGGTAGCACGGGCCGGCCCCGCCGTCGCCGCCGCCGTTGTTGCCGCCGCCGTTGTTGCCGCCGCCGCCGTCGTGGCCAGGGCCGCCGGGCTGCTCGACCCAGCCCTCGCACTCGGGTTGGGTGACGCCGCCGCAGCCGCCACCGGACGACTGTGCGGCAGCCGGCCCGGCGGCGGTCAGCCCGGCAGCGGCCAGCAGAGCGACTGCGGCCAGCCCGACGAACGTACGGCGGCCGGTAGCACCGACGCGGGTCAACATGGCTGGTCCCGGTGTGCGACACCCCGGCTGATCAGCCAGCGACCATCGTCGTAGCGGGTCGCGGTGGCGGTGGCCAGGTAACGACCCACCTCGGTGCCGGGAACGACCGTGTCGGGGTCGTCGGCGTAGACCATCCGGTAATTCGTCGCGTCCAGGCAGTCCTGGATGTCAACCGTCATCGGCACCGAATCCAGATTGATGTTGGTTATCGTGGGTTCGGAGGTTAGTGAGCCGGTACGCACGGCGCCGTGCTCCTTCGCTACTCGAATGCTCAGCCTGACCCGGGTCAAGAGCGGGTCGCCGAGATACTTCTTCAACTCGGGGTGGTGGGGGTCGGCCGCGTGTTCGGCCTTCTCGGCGGCGGCGAGGTAGCCGTTGTACGCGGCGAGCGCGGCTTCGGCGGCCTCGGCGGCGGCCGGGTCGTCGGTCGCCGCCGGTACGCGCAGTGGCGGCAGGGTGGCGGACTGCTCGCTGGCGCAGCCGGCGAGTGCGGCAGCCGCGAGCACCGACGCGGCCAGCATCACCGCTGGCCAGGGTCGCTGACTTGGCCTCACGTCCGTCCTCCTCGGTGCCCGCCGGGCCGGCCAGGGTGGCGCAGGGCGACAAGCACTATTGCCAACATCGATGTGTTGGGGTGTTGCCGTACTGTCCGCTGGAATGATCCAGTGCTGCCTCCGGCTGGTCCGGCCAGGTGTCGACCGACGCATTTCCGCCGGTCGGTCGGATGTTTCCCGGCGGTAGTGCATCGCTCAAGGGGGGAGCATAGGCTGACGCCCGCGACAGCAACAGGGGCAATTCAGAACAATACTCAGGGTTACGATCTTCGAGTCCGGTCCCGATGGAGGGCGGTGCGATGCCCAGTCATTCCGATCACCGCCCTAAGACGCATCCGAGTACGTCTGTCAAGTGGGTAGCGGTGATCGAAAACCGACACTCGTCATCGCGAATTGCCAGCCTGGGCCGGATTCTGTCCCATTTGGAAGTCGACGGCCAGCGCGACCATCGACGACCAGTGAACCGACCACAGTGCGCGTCGGAACCGGTCGACCGGACTCCGCCAGGCCAGTCGACACCGAAAGTAAGCGATCATGAAAACACGGACCGTGACCGACGTCGCGGAGGCCGGGAGAGGGCGCAGGGATGATCACCGGTAACGAGCGCCCGATCGGGACCGGGCCGGCACCGGCCCCCGCCCGGCGACAGCCCGGCCAGGCCGGCAGGCTGCTCGGCGTACTGCTGGTGCTGCCCGTGCTGCGCCGAGCCGTCGCCGTCCACTCGGTGGCACCCGGCGAACCGTGGCGGACCGGCTGTCCACGGTGCGGCACGCCGTTCGGCGCGGCCGGCCGGCCGGGGTCGTTTTCCCCGCCGGCGTCGCTGTCCCCGCTGGCCAGATGCGGGGGCTGCGGTGCCCGGCTCGGCCCGCCGCCGTTCGCCGTCGAGGTGGTCGCCGTCGCGGCGCTGGCGGCGTTGGTCTCCGCCGGCCTTCCCTGGCCGGTCCTTCTGGCGCTGATCTGGTGGGCGGCCTGGATGGTCCCGCTGGTCTTCGTCGATCTCGCGGTGCACCGGCTGCCGGACCGGCTCACCTACCCGGCCGCCGCCGGGACCTGGGCGCTGTTCGGTGCGGCGGTGCTGCTGCTGGGTGAGCCGTCAACGGCCTGGCTGCGGGCGGTCATCGCCGGTACGGGCGTCGCGGCGCTGTTCGCCGCCACCACCCTGGCGTTCGGCGCCAGAGGGTTCGGGCTAGGCGACGCCAAGCTGGCGCTCAGCGTCGGCGCGGTGCTCGGCTGGTTCGGATGGCCGATCGTGCTGCTCGGGCTGCTGGTCGCCTTCGTCGGCTCGGGCGGCGTGGCGGTGGTCCTGCTGGTCGCCCGGCGGATCCGCTGGACCCAGCAGCTGCCGTTCGGGCCGTTCCTGGTGCTCGGAGCCGTCGTCGGGGTACTGCTGGCCAGTCGACCGCCGGCGGGCTGAGCACAACCTCACCCCGACTCACGCCGAAATGCAGATCCGCTCGACATACTCGAAGATGTCCGCGTCGGTCTCCTGCTGCCAGGCTGGCAACGCGTCCCAGTCGGCCACGTACGACGGCTTCGGGTCGTCGAAGTGCTTGTGGATCTGGGCGATCCAGCACAACGCCACAAAACGCCCCTTCTGCTCCCGGCTCAGCTTCGCTGTGCAACCGGAACTGACCTGCACGAAGTCGTGAATCTGGCCGAACACGGCCGAAGCGGCCTGTCGCTCCCATTCGGGGGTAGCCTCCCACGGGGCGACGTAACCGGGCTTCGGCTCGCCCGGATAATGCCGGAGCACCCCGGCTGTCCACGCCTCACGGAAGTGGCGACCCCGCTCGTCGGTCATGATCGGCCCTGATTCCTCTCGTCTCGTCATCAGATCATTTCGCCGTCAGGCTGCAGCCGTCAGCAGGCCGGTTATCCGGTCGTTCAGCTGTGCGACCTGAGCATCAGCCAACAGGGCCGGCGTGAGTTGGCGCTGGAAGCCCTGCACCTTCCGGCCCAGGTAACCGACGGAGTGGGTCTGCTCGGCGATGCCGACAGCTTCGCTGCCGTACCGGAGCATCCGATCGATGTCGGTACGTTGAGCGCTCAGCAAAGCAAGATCGGCCAGGATGCCTCCCCGACGACGCGGCGACATCGTGCCGTCGCTGGCCGCAAAGAGCGCACGCTCGGCCAGATCGACCTGCCCCAATGCAAGGTGACAGGCGCCTCGCTCCTCACATATCCGGCTTCCATCGAAACGCAGCCAGCCACCAGGACTGGCCGGGCCGTTGAGACCGTGCACCTGCTCAGCGGTATCCAAGGCGTGTTCGCAAGCTTCCCGGTCGCCCAGTCCTGCGAACGCCTGAGCCTGCACAGCTGCGACCCAATGGCGGGTGGACAGTTGACCATCGCCACGTTGGGCGATCCGTGCTGCGGCGTCGAGCACGGTCACGGCCCGGCTGTACTGCTGGTCGTACAGGTTGACGAACGCCTGCCGGGTCAAGGCGCAGGCCCAGCGGTCGTAGGAACGCGACTCACGACCCGCCGACGCCGCCAACGAGTAACAATGTGCGGCCTCGGCGTACTGGTCGGCGTCGAAAAAGATCTCGCCCGCCAGTTGGAACAGGTCGCATGCCAGCACGCACAGTCTGCGGTGCTCGGCCCCCGTACGTGCCCGGTCGAGCCGGTCGACCAGCACGGCGGCCTGCTCCTGGACCAATGGGTAGACGAGGCGCTTGGGCCTGGTCAGCCCGAAGACCTGCCACAGGTGGGCGTTGAGTTCTGCGTATTGATCCAGGTCACCGGCCTCATGAGCCAGGGTCGCCGGGAGCAGAGCCGCCCCGTGGCTTCCAGTTGGTAGTGCCGTGAGGGCACCCGCGACGCTTATCAGGCGGAGAAGTTCGCGGCGATGCATGTCGTCGAGTACACCCGTCGGCTCTGACCGGACCGGAACCGGGCCGGCGGCGGTTGGTCGAGGTGTAGGAACAGGAGGAGACAGGTCCTCGTCCCCACCCATTAGCCAGTAGTCGAGCTGCTCTGCCGTTACCTCCAGGATCTTGCACAGCTTCAACCGCGTATACGGATAGGGGGTGGTGACGCCGTGTTCGAGTCGGGCGATCGTCGTACGGTCCACGCCGATCTTCTCGGCGAGAGTCTCCTGGCTGAAACCGAGCGCCTTCCGACGCTCGACGAACCGGCGGCGCTTGACTGCCACAGGCACCTCCGCCCTTTGGGACTCCCGTTCCAGCGTACGGGAGGCTGCGCTTGACTGAGTCGTCCGTCGCCCCAGATGCGTCACAGATGCCTCGGAAGCACTTGGGCCCAGTATCGTGCCGACGGATTTCAGAGGCGGCGGATGACCAGCCCTGGCTTGACGTCCGAGGCAGCCGACAGGTGCGCGATGTCCTCCGGGTCGCTGGTGAAGACGATCCCGCCGCAGGCAAGCGCGATGGTGACCACGCTGGCATCGACCACGTCACGCGTACCGGCCTTCCCGCACAGCACCCCGGCCGATTTGGCCAGTTCCAGACCGACTGGAACGATCTCGCAGCTGCTCAGGAACCGTCCGAGCTGGACCTGACGGCGGGTGTCTCGCCAGGCCTGGCCGACCACGACGGAAGGGACGAGCAGACGCCGCCCTTCCTCCACGGCCAGATGGTGTATCGCCCAGATCCGTCGGTCATTGCTGTCGATCGCCAGCAGCACCCCTGTGTCGTAGACGTAAGGGATGGTCACGCGGCCGCCCGGCCGGGCGCGCTGAGCGCCTGGGCGTCGGCGGCAGCCATCTCCGCGCGTGCCGCAGCGATCTCTTCAACGGTGAACGCCCCGTGCTCGGCCTGCCAGTCGGCGACCAACCGCCGCCCGACCCGCCGCCGGAGCTCACTTTCCGCAGCGCTCGCCACCAGCCTCGACAAGGGGACGCCATCGTCGCGAGCAGCCTCGCCGAGCGCCTCGACCAGTTCCTCGGGGAGGGTCACAGTGATCTTCTTTGCCGCCATACGCACACCATACAGCGATATGGCAGCACCTGAGGCGAGTGCTGCCGCCCTCCCGGCCGGTTCGCCACCTGCGAACCGGGGCAGGATGGGGTGCATGGGCAGGGCGAACGAGCGACGCAGCGTGCTGCGGATCGACGTCGGCGGTGGGTCGACCCGCCGGGTCCGTCGGATGGACACCGTCGCCGGGGAGGAGCCGCTGGAGATCCGGGTCGGCCCGGCCGGTGCGGCGCGGCGTCCCTCGCTGGCCGTCACCATGCGTACGCCGGGAAACGACATCGACCTCGCGATCGGTTTCCTGCTGACCGAGGGTCTGATCGGGGCCGCCGAGGACGTGGTGACCGCCCAGCTGTGCGCCGGCACTGACACACCCAACACGTACAACGTGGTCGACGTGACGCTCGCCGGGCACGTCCCGCCGCCGCAGACCGACCCGACCCGCAACTTCTACACCACCAGCTCCTGCGGGGTGTGCGGCAAGGCGAGCATCGACGCCGTACGCACCCGGTCCCGGTTCGACGTGGCCGCCGACCGGGCCACGTTCAGCCCGCAGACCCTGGTCGGCCTGCCGGACCAGCTGCGCGCCGCCCAGCAGGGCTTCGACCGCACCGGTGGGCTGCACGCCGCCGGCCTGTTCGCCGCCGACGGGCAACTCCGGGCGGTACGCGAGGACGTCGGCCGGCACAATGCCGTCGACAAGCTGATCGGCTGGGCGGCCCGGGAGGACCTGCTGCCGCTGCGCGGTCATCTGCTGCTGGTCTCCGGGCGGGCCAGCTTCGAGCTCACCCAGAAGGCCTGGATGGCCGGCATCCCGGTGCTCGCGGCGATCTCGGCGCCGAGCAGTCTGGCGGTCGCCCTCGCCGAAGAGGCGGGGATGACCCTGGTCGGGTTCCTACGCGGATCGACGATGAACGTCTACGCGGGCGCCGACCGCCTCACCGACTGACCCGGACGTGTCCGACGCTGCCGTTCGCCGTACGGCTCGCCGGGCTCCGGCGTGCCCGATAAGTTCACGTCTATCGCCGGTTCTCCTGGATCCACTGGTCGACCGAGGCGACCGAACTGGCCCCGCCACTGCGCCCACTGATGACCTACGGTCAGCAACTCGGCTACCAGGTCATCCGGCACGGCTCACCCTGACCGGCGCACTCCGACACTCACGATGCCGAGATCACCATGATCAGTTGAAGGTGAGATACCTTTCCTGTCGGCTGAAAGGTATCTCACCTTCAACTCGTGGCGTCAGCGATCCGCGAAGCCGGGAGCAGAGGATCTGTGTCGTCGGCTCCGTACACCTCACTGGCGGACGTACCCGACGTCCCCGACGTCTTCTGCGGAGTAACTGTCCCGGGCGCGACATGGGGTGATCATTCTGGCCGTTGACGGGTTGTCATATGACGCGGCGCTGGCGGCAGGCTGGCTGGAGCGCCGAGCTGGCCAAGCTGGCCGGCACGTTCCCGAGTACGTCAACGACCGCGTGCCTGACCGCCATGACCGGAGTCGGGCCGGCGCAGCACGGGGGTGCCCGGGATGGTCTACCGCGTCCCCGGCCGTGGTTGTCTGGTGTGCGCCATCACCGGCCGGGTGTTACCGCAGGACCAGCCGACCCGGGTGGGGCCATCGGGCGGGTCCGACTTGGCCAGCCGCCGAGTGCCCCAGCAGGCAACCGGGCCGAAAATGACCCGCCGCTCCGAGTTGCCGGGGTTCAGTGTGGGCGAGGTGCTGTGCACAGCCTGAGCAAGGCCGGCTGGGCGTAGGGCGACCGCGCGGACAAGGGCGCGACCTCGTGAAGTGCGCCGCGTACCCCCGCAAGATCCCTGCCGTGTCTATGCTCGGCCCTGAACAGCGCAGACAGCCTCAGATCGGAGACGGGGACATGCAGGTCGCCGAAGTCTTGGACGTGCTCGAAGCACTGTTCCAGACCAGCAAGCACCCGGACATCACCGACGTCCGTCGGTACGGGCAGGACACCGAGCCCGGCGGCAATTCGCCAGCCGGGGTACGGGTCTACTACTCGACGGGATCGACCGGGATGCTGTGGGCGGCCGTCGGCAAGCCCACACCGGCACCGGCGTCGTTGCCGGCCGAGATGCCCGCACCTCGCGAGCGGGCGCGTCGCACGCTCGCGTTCGCCGTACAACTGCTGGACTTCGCCCGACCCGAGGAGTTCACCTCGTGGGAGCCGTGCGCCTTCACCGGGGTGCACAGCTCCCCGTCCGGTGTGAAGATCACCTGCCGGGACGGCGGCGCCGTCTTCCTCCGGGCGACCGCCACCACCGGACCGGGCGGCATCGCAGGTGAGCCGAACGAGGACCCGTACCCGGACTACCAGATTCCGGAAGGAGTCCGTTCATGGCGCCAGGAGGTAGGTGCTCGGTCTGCGGTCAGCAGGTGACCACCGCCCCCGGCCAGCCCGCACCGCTGCACCAGGGCCCGGGAAGCCGGACCAGATGTGCCGGATCGGGGCAGCCCACCTCCTGACCGGCGCGACCGCAGCAGACCCCGGGGCGAGCCCGGGGTCTGTCCGCGTCATGCCCGCGCGGGGCGGGTTCACGGGCGGCGTCGGCCGGCAGGGCGGGCCCGGTCGAGCCGCTCACCGTCGGGTCGACGGCGCGGGCGGGTGTCCGCCCGGCCCTTACGCCCGCTGCGGTCCGGCTTGGGCCACGGACCCAGCGCCGCCGGTGGGATGCCGCGGACCAGGACGTCGTCCATCAGTTTGGCCATCGAGTAGCCGGGTTCGACGTCGAGCGCCCGGTCGAGGGCGACCCGGGCCAGGGCTCCGTTGCCGGCCCGCCAGGCGGCGAAGGCCAGCAGGCTGGCCGGCCCGGCGGCGAGCTCCGGCTCGGCCCGGCGGGCGATGTCCTGCCAGAAGGTGACCTGCCACAGCTCGTCGGTGACCCGCTCCCAGGCGTAGTCGCGCACCTCCAGGTCGGTCAGCAGCAGACTGAGCCAGGCGATGTCGTCGTCGGTCGGGGCGATGCCCCGGCCCTGCCGTTCCAGCAGCATCCGTACCGTCTTCTCCCCGGCCCGGCGCAGGGTGCGGGCACCGAGCAGGTCGGCCGGCGGGGCGTGGTCGACCAGCGCGGAGCGGCGGGCCCGGGCACGTTCGGTGGCGGACCGCATCGCCACCCGGGCCGGACCGGTGACCGGTTCCACCTGGCGGCACAGCGCGGCCCGGTCAGGCAGGGCGACCTGCCCGGCGACGGTGGCCGCGACCGCGACCGGGTTGATCTCAGCGTCAAAACGGTGGCCCTCCGGCGGGCAGCAGGTCGGATCGTCGCAGAAGGAGGACCAGTAGCGACCGTCGGCCACCCGCAGCGCGTCGAGCAGCACGGTGCCCTGTCGGCGCAGTGCGTCGGTGGTGTCCCGCAGGACCGGGTCGACGGTGTCGGCCGGACCGTAGCCGAGCACCACGGCGGCGCTGACCTGCTGGCGATCGACGATAGAGGTCAGCTGGGCGGTTGCCGCCGCACGGACGTCGGCCGGGACCGTGGCGTCGGGCAGGTCGGCACGGGCGGCGATGACGACCGTGTGGTCGCGCATCCCGACCACCACCACGCTGTCGGCGGGGTGGAAGCCGATCAGGTAGGGCACGGCGGCGATCAGGTCGGCGGGCTCGCGGACGGTGAGCGCGGCGCCCTGGGCCGTCCCGGCAGCCGGATCAGCAGCAGGGTCAGCAGCCGGGTCGGGAACGGAATCGGGGGTGGGTACCGGTTCGGTAGGTGTCATGCCGGAAACTGTCGCGCCGGACGGTGACCGGCGGTGGCCGCACCAACCCAACCTGTGGACGACACGCCGGTTATCCACAGGCACGCCGAGTAGTTTCCCTGGTGGCGGCGTTTCTGCTCACCACCGGTTGCGCCACTGGGTGGGGTGACGGGTAGCGCGGGTTACCGTGCCGCCATGGATCTGGCGTACCTGCGGGCTCACCCGGAGCACCTGCCGACCTTCCTCACCCATCAGCGGATCCGGGAGACGCCGGTCTCCGGCGGGTCGATCTGCGCGGCGAGCCGGCTCACCCTCGACGACGGCAACTCGGTGTTCGCCAAGTCCTGGCCGGAGCGGTCCGCCAGACCGCTGCCGGACGGCCTGTTCGCCGCCGAGGCGGCCGGGTTGCGTTGGCTGGCCGCCGCCGGTGGGGCACCGGTGCCGGAGGTGCTGGTGGCGCTGCCGCAGCTGCTGGCCCTGGAGTGGGTCGAGCCGGGCGAGGCGGACGTGGCCGCCGCCGAGCGGTTCGGCCGGGAGCTGGCAATCACCCATCGGGCCGGCGCGGCCGGGTTCGGGGCGGACTGGCCGGGGTTCGTCGGCGCGCTGCCGCAGGACAACGAACTGGTGACCGACCAGCCCTGGTCGGCCTGGTTCGGACAGCGCAGGCTGCTGCCGTACCTGCGGATGTCGGTCGACAACGGCGCGCTCACCGCCGCCGAGACCGGCCTGGTCGAGCAGGTGGTCGACAACATCAACATCAACGGGTACGGCGGCGACGAGCCGCCCGCCCGGATCCACGGCGACCTGTGGCCCGGCAACCTGCTCTGGGGCGCGGACGGGCGCTGCCGGCTGGTCGACCCGGCGGCGCACGGCGGGCACCGGGAGACCGACCTGGCGCAGCTGACGCTGTTCGGCGGCGCTCCGTACCTGGACCGGATCCTCGACGCCTACCAGGAGCAGTGGCCGCTGGCCGACGGGTGGGCGGGCCGGGTGCCGGTGCACCAGCTGCATCTGCTGCTGGTGCACACCGCCCTGTTCGGGGCGGCGTACCGCTCGGCCGTCGCGGACGCGGCCCGCGCCGCGCTGCGCTCCTGACGCACCGCCGCACTGCGCTCCTGACGCACCGCCGCACTGCGATCCTGACGCACCGGCGCGCTACGGTCGGCGCATGGCATCGAGCGCACGGCCCGCCGACGGCCGGCTCACCGATCGGTACGGGCGGGTCGCCACCGACCTTCGGGTGTCCCTGACCGACCGGTGCAACCTGCGCTGCTCCTACTGCATGCCGCCGGAGGGTCTGCCCTGGCTGCCCAGCCCGGACATCCTGACCGACGACGAGGTGACCCGGCTGATCGGGGTCGCGGTGCGTCAGCTCGGGGTGACCGAGGTGCGGTTCACCGGCGGCGAGCCGCTGCTGCGCCCCGGGCTGACCCGGATCGTCGCCGCCGCGGCGGCGCTGCGGCCCCGACCGGTGCTGTCGCTGACCACCAACGGGATCGGTCTGGACCGGTTGGCGCCCGGCCTTCAGGCCGCCGGCCTGGACCGGGTGAACGTGTCGTTGGACACCCTCGACCCGCAGCGGTTCGCCCAGTTGGCGCACCGCCGGCGGCTGCCGGACGTGCTCGCCGGGCTGGCCGGCGCGGCGGCGGCCGGGCTGACCCCGGTCAAGATCAACGCGGTGCTGCTGCGCGGGGTCAACGACGACGAGGCCCCGGCGCTACTGCGGTACGCCCTGAGCCACGGCTACGAGCTGCGCTTCATCGAGCAGATGCCGCTGGACGCGCAGCAGTCCTGGGACCGCGACCGGATGGTCACCGCCACCGAGATCCTCGACCGGCTGCGGGCCGAGTTCACCCTGCTGCCGGATCCCGCCGAACGGGGTGCCGCACCGGCCGAGACCTGGCTGGTGGCCGGTGCCGAGCGGCCGGACGGCAGCCCGGCCCGGGTCGGGGTGATCGGCACGGTGACCCGGCCGTTCTGCGGTGACTGCGACCGGACCCGGCTCACCGCCGACGGCCAGGTACGCGACTGCCTGTTCGCCCGAAAGGAGTCGGACCTGCGTGGCGCGTTGCGGTCCGGGGCCGACGACGACGAGTTGGCGCAGCGGTGGCGACGGGCGATGGCCGGGAAGCTGGCCGGGCACGGCATCGACGATCCGACGTTCCTGCAGCCGGCCCGCCCGATGTCGGCGATCGGCGGCTGACCGTGGGCGACTCCGTGGTGACGGTGCGTTACTTCGCTGGGGCACGGGCGGCGGCCGGGCGGACCGCCGAGGCCGTCCCGGCCGGGCTGGACCGGGCCGGGCTGGTGGCCGAGCTGACCGGTCGGCACGGCGACCGGCTGGGTCGGGTGCTGGCGGCGGCGAGTTTCCTGGTCGACGGCGTCGTCTGGCATGATCGTCACACACCGTTGCCGGCCGGTGCCACGGTCGACGTGCTGCCACCGTTCGCTGGCGGCTGAGGAGGGGCGCGTCCGTGCTCGCCGTACTCGGGTTCGTCGCAACGCTGACCCTGATCACCGGCCTGATCCACTGCTACCTGTGGTGGCGGCTGGTCCGGGACACCACCCGGCCGGGTCGGTGGCGGCGGGCCGGCACGCTGGTGGCCGTCGGGTTGGCGGTCCTGGTGCCGGTGACCATGGTGAGCACCCGGTCCGCCGGGATGTCCTGGCTTGCCTGGCCCGGCTACGTCTGGCTGGCGGTGATGTTCTACCTGCTGGTCGTCCTGCTGGTGCTGGAGCCGCCGTTGCTGGTGGCCCGGCTGGTCGGCCGGGCCCGCAGTCGCCAGCTGAGCAGAGTGGGCACGGTGCCGGTGACCGTACCGGCCGAGACGTCCGCCCCGCCGCCGGCCGAGCTGCCCGGCGGCCGGCCGGCCGACGGCTCGGTGCCGGACCCCGGCCGGCGGCTGCTGCTCGCCCGCGGTGCCGCGATCTTCGCCGGGCTGACCGCGACCGGCGTCACCGGCTACGGCATCCGGACCGCCCTCGGCCCGCCCCGGCTGGACCGGGTGCAGGTGCCGATCGCCCGGCTGCCCCGGGCCATGGACGGTCTGCGCATCGCCACCGTCTCGGACATTCACATCGGCCCGCTGACCGGGCCGGCGCACACCACCCGGATCGTCGAGCTGATCAACAGCCTGGACGCCGACCTGGTCGCGGTCGTCGGCGACCTGGTCGACGGCACCGTCACCGAGCTCGGCGGCACCGCCGCCCCGCTGGCCGACCTGCGCGCCCGCTACGGCAGCTTCTTCGTCACCGGCAACCACGAGTACTACTCCGGCGTCGAGGAGTGGGTCGCCGAGGTGGACCGGCTCGGCCTGCGGGTGCTGGTCAACGAACGCCAGGAGATCGTCACCCCGGGCGGGGTGCTCGATCTGGCCGGGGTCAACGATCCGACTGCGGAGACCGCGCGGCCGGCCGGGCAGAGTGCCGACGGGTCCGGGCCACTGGCCGGCCCGGACTACGACCGGGCGCTCGGCGACCGGGATCCGGACCGCCCGGTGGTGCTGCTCGCCCATCAGCCGGTGCAGGCCCACGAGGCCGCCCGGTACGGCGTCGATCTGCAACTGTCCGGGCACACCCATGGCGGTCAGATCGCCCCGTTCAACCTGGCGGTACGGCTGGTGCAACCGGTCGTCTCCGGCCTCGCCACGGTCGACGGCACCCAGGTCTACGTCACCAACGGCGCCGGGTTCTGGGGGCCGCCGGTGCGGGTCGGCGCGCCGCCACAGGTCTCCCTGGTCGAGCTGCGCAGCGAATAGGAGCGCAACGGTCAGCCGGCGGCGAGTGAGAGTCACGTCTCGCGGGTTTCCGCGCGTGGCGACACGCCGGGCGGCCCGGTCACGTGACAGGATGCGGCGTGCCCCCGTACCGCGCCGTGCCCTCTCCCGGCTCCGCCACGGGACTCGGGCCCTTCATCGCCGACCTGCACATCCACTCCCGGTACTCGCGTGCCTGCAGCCGGGACCTGAACATGTCGAACCTGGCCTGGTGGGCCCGGCGCAAGGGCGTCAGCCTGCTCGGTACCGGTGACTTCACCCACCCGGCGTGGTTCGAGCATCTGCGGGAGTCGCTGCGCCCGGCCGAGCCGGGGCTGTACCGGCTCAGCCCGGAGGCCGAGCGGGACGTCGCCCGCCGGCTGCCGCCCCGGCTGGCCAGCGCGGCCGAGACCGACCCGGTGCGGTACATGCTCAGCGTTGAGATCTCGACGATCTACAAGCGTGGGGACCGGACCCGCAAGGTGCACCATCTGATCTACCTGCCGGACCTGGACGCGGTGGCCCGGTTCAACACGGCGCTGGGCCGGATCGGCAACCTCGGTTCCGACGGCCGGCCGATCCTCGGGCTGGACTCCCGCGACCTGCTGGAGATCACCCTGGAGGCGAGCGCGGACGGCTATCTGGTGCCGGCGCACATCTGGACGCCGTGGTTCTCCGCGCTCGGCTCCAAGTCCGGCTTCGACGCGATCGCCGACTGCTACGCCGACCTGGCCGGGCACATCTTCGCCGTCGAGACCGGGCTGTCGTCGGATCCGGCGATGAACTGGCGGGTGTCCAGCCTCGACGGCTACCAGCTGGTCTCGAACTCCGACGCGCATTCACCGCCGGCGCTGGCCCGGGAGGCCACCGTGCTGGACAGCGCGCTGGACTACTACGCGGTACGTGAGGCGCTGCGCACCGGCGACGGGCTGGTCGGCACCATCGAGTTCTTCCCCGAGGAGGGCAAGTACCACGCCGACGGGCACCGCAACTGCGGCGTCAACTGGGCCCCGGAGCAGACCCGGCAGGCCGCCGGTCGCTGCCCGCAGTGCGGCAAACCGCTCACCGTCGGGGTACTCAGCCGGGTCGAGGATCTCGCCGACCGGCCCGACGGGCACCGGCCGGCCAACGCCAAGCAGGTCACCCACCTGGTGGCGCTGCCAGAGATCGTCGGCGAGATCAACCAGGTCGGTGCCCGGTCGAAGACCGTCGAGGGCCAGGTGGTCAACCTGGTCGCCGCGCTCGGCCCCGAACTGGACATCCTGACCAAGGTGCCGGTGGACGACATCCGGCGGGCCGGCGGCGAACTGCTCGGTGAGGCGATCACCCGGCTGCGTCGCGGCGAGGTCCGTCGGGTGCCGGGCTACGACGGCGAGTACGGGGTGATCACCCTGTTCGCGCCCGGCGAGCTGGCCACCGGTGGTGGTGCCGGTCAGCCGGAGGCGCTGTTCGACGTACCCGTGCCGGCGCAGCGCCCGGCCGACGGGCCGATGGCCGCCGACGAACCGGCACCGGCCGGTGCCCGGCGCGGCGGACAGTCCAGGGCCGGGACCGGACAGTCCAAGGCCGGGGCCGGCCGGTCCGGTTCCGGTGGGCGGCCGACACGGCCGGGCCGGGCCGGGCGGGCCGGGCAAGAGCCGGCGGCACCGCCGATCCCGCCGCCACCGACGCCGTCGCCGCACGAGCCGTTCGAGCCGATGCTGGCCGGCATGGAGGAGGTCGGCACCGGGCTACTGGACCGACTCGACGCGATGCAGCGGGTCGCCGCGTCCGCGCCGGGCGGGCCGCTGCTGATCGTCGCCGGGCCGGGTACCGGCAAGACCCGGACGCTGACCCACCGGATCGCGTACCTGTGCGCCGAGCTGAACGTCTTTCCGGAGCGCTGCCTGGCGATCACCTTCACCCGCCGGGCCGCCGAGGAGCTTCGCCACCGGCTCGACGGACTACTCGGCCCGGTGGCCGAGGACGTCACCGTGGCCACCTTCCACTCGCTGGGGTTGACGATCCTGCGGGAGAACCCGAAGGCGGCCGGGTTGCCGGCGACGTTCCGCATCGCCGACGACACCGAGCGGGAGCGGGCCCGCGCCGAGGCCGGCGAGGACGATGCCACGTACGCCAAGCTGCTGCGCGCGGCCGGCCTGGTCGACCTGGACGAGCTGGTCACCCTGCCGCTGCGGCTGCTGCGCGAGGACCAGAAGCTGGTGGCCCGCTACCGGGACCGCTGGCGGTGGATCTTCGTCGACGAATACCAGGACGTCGACGCCGACCAGTACGAGCTGCTACGGCTGCTCAGCCCGGCGGACGGCAACCTGTGCGCGATCGGCGACCCGGACCAGGCGATCTACTCGTTCCGGGGGGCCGACGTCCGCTACTTCCTGCGCTTCTCCGAGGATTTCGTCGACGCCCGGCTGGTCCGGCTGGCCCGCAACTACCGGTCGGCGGCGCCGATCCTGGCCGCCGCGGTGCAGGCCATCGCGCCCAGTTCGCTGGTCCGCGGCCGGCGGCTGGAGCCGGCCAGACTGGATCCGCAGGCACCGCTGATCGGGCTCTACCCCGCCGGTACGGCCGCCGACGAGGCGACGTTCGTGGTGCGTACGGTCGACGAACTCGTCGGGGGGATCTCGCACCGCTCGTTGGATTCCGGGCGGATCGACGGGCAGACCTCGTCGGTGTCGTTCTCCGACATCGCCGTGCTGTACCGCACCGACGCGCAGTCCGGTCCGATCGTGGACGCGCTGAACCGGGCCGGGGTTCCGGTGCAGAAGCGGTCGCACAACCGGCTGCGGGACCGGCCGGGGGTGGCGGCGATCGCCCGCGAGCTGCGCCATGCCGGTGGTGGGCTGGACGGTTCGCTGGCCGCCCGGGTCCGGCTCGCCGGGCAGGTGCTGGCCGACCGGCTCACCACGCCGACGCTGGACCTGCCGGCCGGGCCGCAGCTGTCGCCGGCGGACATCTGGTCGGCGGTGGAGCTGCTCACCCCGCTGGCCCGTCGCTGCAGCGACGACCTGCCGATGCTGCTGTCCCAGCTGGAGACCGGCGCCGAGGTGGACGCGCTGGACCCACGGGCCGAGGCGGTGACCCTGCTCACCCTGCACGCGGCGAAGGGCCTGGAGTTCCCGGTGGTCTTCCTGGTCGGCTGTGAGGACGGCCTGCTACCGCTGCGCTTCCCCGGCACTACGCCGACCGATGACGACGTCGCCGAGGAGCGGCGGCTGTTCTTCGTCGGCCTGACCCGGGCCCAGGACCGGCTCTACCTCTCGCATGCCCGCCGCCGGGCCCGGCACGGCAGCGAGCGGGAGACCCGGCCGACGCCGTTCCTGGACGCGATCGACGCGGGGCTGTTCGACCGGCTCGGCGACGAGGGGCCACGCCGCCCCAAGGACCGCCAGCTCCGCCTGCTGTAGGGGCTGGTCGGACCGCCGCCGGCCCGGTCACTCGCAACTGCCGGACCCGGTGCATCGTCGGGCCATGATGCGGTTGGCCGGCGGTTGGCGCGCTTCGGGGAGGTGAGCGGTTGGGGTGCTCACGCTACGGTGACGTCTGTCATCACCGACCCGAGCGGGTGGCCAGGGCCGGAACCGCCGTGCAGGAGGACAGGACATGTCGCAATACGGACCGCCCGGCGGGCCGTACCCGGGTGAGCAGCCAGACCGGTGGCCCGAGCATCGGCAGCCGTCGGAGCCGTACCGGGAGCCGTCCGATCCCTGGGGCGGGCCGCCCGGTCCCTGGGGTGACGCGCCCACCGAGGCACCGGGCCAGCAGTGGCACGGCGGCGCGCAGCCGGACTGGTCGACCGGGCAGCCTCCGCCCGCCGGTCCCGACTGGCAGGGGTACGGGCAGCACACGTCGGCCGGCGACCAGAACTGGCATTCGCCGACCCAACCGGCCCAGGGCTGGGCCGGAGCCGACGACCAGACGTGGCAGCAGTCCGGCGGTGACCAGCCGTGGCAGCAGCCGGGCGGAGGCCAGCAGCCGTACCCCGACGGCGGCCAGCAGCAGCCGGGCGCGGCACCAGCGTGGGAGCCGGCGGCGGAACCCCGCCGTTCCGGGCGCGGTGGGCTGAGCGGCGGACTGCTCGCCGTGTTGATCGGTCTGACGGTGCTGCTCTGCGGGGGCGGCGCGGCCGGCATCTACGTTCTGACCCGCGATGAGACGCCGGACGCTGGGGCGGAGTTGACGGCACCGACCTCCGAGCCGGACGACGCGCCGTCCGCGGCCCCGTCAGAGCAGCCCGAGCCGACCGCCGGGGCCGACCAGCCCAGCCCCACTCCGACTCCGACCTCGTCGAACGACGCCCGGTTCGTCGACGTCGGGCAGTGTGTCCGCAACGAGGCCGAGGTGGAGGAGGAGACGCCGGTCCTGACGATCACGGATTGTGACTCCGGCGCGTACGAGGTGCTCGCCCGCTTCGATGGTGTGACCGACGGCGAAGAGGACGCCAAGACCAAGTGCGCGGACGTCGAGGGCTACACCAACTGGTATTTCTTCAACAGTCAGCTCGACGCCCTGGATTTCGTGCTCTGTCTCAGGCAGCGGTGAACTGACCGGTGAGGCTGCCGCCGGATGGCAGCCGTTGGTTACCGTTCCGGTAGCACAGTTGATCCGCTGGACCCCTGCCCGGCGGGTGAGATTCGTGCCAGGCGGGCAGCGCCCCGCCTGATCCAGCGACGACGCTAGGGAGATCATGTCCAGCTACGGTCCGCCGGGCTACCCCGGTCCGGGACAGCCCGACGACCCCGCCGGTCAGTCCGGTTACCCGCCGCCTGGTTCCGGTTACCCACCTCCGGGCTCCGGTTACCCGCCTCCGGGCTCCGGTGCCCCTGATCCGACCACGCCCTACTCTTCGCCGTACCAGCCCGGCGGCTACCCACCGCCGACTTCCGGTGGCGGCGCCTACCCACCACCGCCGACCTCGGGTGGCGGTGGGTACCCGCCACCGCCCGGATCGGGTGGTGGCTTCCCACCGCCACCGCCGCCGGGTTGGGGTCCGCCGCCGCCCGGGATGCCCGGTGCCCCACCGCCGAAGAAGTCACGCACCGGGCTCATCATCGGGCTGGTGATCGGCGCGGTGGTGTTGCTGCTGCTCTGCGGCTGCGGTGTGATCGGGTTGTTCGCGTTGGCCGACAGCGGCACCTCGACCGCCAGCGAGGGCCTGCCGACGGTCGACGTTTCGACCGGCGCGCCCGACGATCAGCAGGGCGAGGACTCCAGTTCGCTGCCGCCGCCCGACAGCAGTCTCGACCTGATCGTGGTCGGTGACTGTGTGGTCAACGACGGTTCCGACGAGGACGCGGTGCTGCGCAAGGTTGCCTGCGATCCGGGCACCTTCGAGGTACTGGCCCGCATTCCGCTGACCACCGACACGGAACGCTGTGACGATCCGATCTTCGGCCACCCGGACACCGACACCACCTACACCCACGACACCGGTGAGCAGCTGCTCAACTACGTGCTCTGCATGAAGGAGCTCTGACCCGGGAACCGCTCTCGACCGATGACTAGGGCTTTCTAGCTGTCACGCTAGAGAGCCCTAGTCATTGCTCGACGGTCCGACAGGGGCTCGGCGGGCGGGTCGGCCTAGGTGTCGACGGACGTCGGCCGACACGATCGGGACCTATACCCGGTTCTAGCGCAGACGCTAGACGGCCCGATACGGTGCCAGACATGGATCCGATCCGGAATCCGTACGCCCCCGGCGCCGGCCAACGCCCACCCGAACTCGCCGGCCGCGGCCGCGAGCTCGACGTCTTCGACGTGGTCCTGGAACGCGTCGCCCGGGGCCGGCCGGAGCGCAGCCTGATGCTCACCGGCCTACGCGGGGTGGGCAAGACCGTCCTACTCAACGCGCTCCGTTCGCAGGCCATCGCCCGGCTCTGGGGCACCGGCAAGATCGAGGCCCGGCCGGACCAGTCGCTGCGCCGCCCGGTTGCCGCCGCACTACACATGGCGGTACGCGAGCTCGCGCCCCGGCACCGGGCACCCGAGCGGATCGACGACTTTCTCGGCGTACTGAAGGCCTTCGCGCTGCGCGCGAACCCGCCGGCCGCCGGCGGACGTGGCAACGCCCAGCCTCGGCTGCGCGACCGCTGGCAGCCGGGCATCGACGTGCCGGCGGCGACCGGGCGGGCCGACTCCGGCGACATCGAGATCGACCTCGTGGAGCTGTTCACCGACGCCGCGGCGGTGGCCACCGACGTCGGCACCGGGATCGCGCTTTTCATTGACGAGATGCAGGACGTCGACGCGACCGACGTCTCCGCGCTCTGTGCGGCCTGTCACGAGTTGTCGCAGCTCGGCGGGCCGCTGATCGTCGTCGGAGCCGGGCTGCCGCACCTGCCGGCGGTGCTCTCCGCCGCCAAGTCCTACTCCGAACGACTGTTCCGCTACCAGCGGATCGACCGGTTGGACCGGGTCGCCGCCGACCAGGCGCTCACCGCGCCGGCCGCCCGCGAGCAGGTCGAGTACGAGGCGAAGGCGCTCGACCTGCTCTACGACAAGTCCGGCGGATACCCGTACTTCGTACAGGCCTACGGCAAGGCCACCTGGGACCATGCTCCGCGCTCGCCGATCACCGCCGCCGACGTGCGGGTCGCCGCGCCGGAGGCGGAAGCGGAACTCGCGGTCGGGTTCTTCGGGTCCCGGTTCGAACGGGCCACCCCGGCGGAACGCGAGTACATGCGGGCGATGGCCGTGCTCGCCTCGGCGACCCCGGGGGACGGCCAGGCACCGGCCGTCCAGGGATACCACGACGAAACGAGCGATGGACCACTGGACCCGGCGGCGACGGCGGACATCGACCCGGCGGTGCCGACCGCCGAGATCGCCCGATCCCTCGGCCGGAAACCGGCCAGCTTGTCGCCGGCCCGGGATGCCCTGATCAAGAAGGGGCTGATCTACTCGGGCGAGCGCGGCACGGTCGCGTTCACCGTGCCGCACTTCGGCCGGTACCTGCGCACCCAGCCCGGTTGACCAGGCCCGGTGCGGCCCGGCAACCTTGCCGCGATGCGACAGCTCACCGGTTTGCCGGGTAACAGACCGCCCAACCGGGTATGACAAGGAGCATGAGACCCGTACGCACCACTGCCCGCGCTCTGCTCAGCGGCATCTTCATCGTCAGCGGCGCCCGTGCGGTGGCCAGCCCCGCGCAGTACGCCGACCGGGCGAAGACGGTCACCGACCGGGTCGCTCCGGTGATCGAACGGGCCGCGCCCCGACTGCCGACCGACACCGAGAGTCTGGTCCGGCTGCACGGTGCCACCCAGCTCGCCGGTGGCCTGCTGTTGGCGACCGGTCGGCTGACCCGGCCGGCCGCGGCGGTACTGGCGGCCTCGCTGGTGCCCACCACGGTGGCCGGTCATCCATTCTGGTCGGCGACGGAACCGACCGAACGACAACTCCATCAGGTGCACTTTCTCAAGAATCTGGGCCTTCTGGGCGGGCTGCTGCTCGCTGCGGCCGATACTGAGGGTCGGCCGGGTCTACGTTGGCGGACCAGCCGGGCCGTCCGGCGGAGCCGACGGTCGGTGCGGCGGAGCCGACGGTCGGTGCGGCGGGCGGTGCACTCGGCGCGTCGGGACGCCCGGATCGCGGTCCGGTCCGCCGCCACCGCCCGGCGACTGCCCGGCTGACCTGTAGATCCGGCCGAACGACGACCCGAACGAGGGCGGTAAATATCGGACTTCAGTGCGTAGTGAGCACCGAAAACCACGAAAGAGATAGAACACAGCACACAGCGTTAACGCGGTGGAAATATCGCGAACTAGTGTGGGATCGGACACGGTAGGGTAACGCGCCCGCCCCCGGACGCCGCTGCGTTCTAGGCTCGGACGGGCACTGAGCAGACTCTGCATTCAACGACCGGGGGTGGGTAGATCATGGTGACGGACGTCCGATCCCGGGTCCGTCGTCTCGCCCCACTGGGTCGGCGTCGTCTGGCGCCACTGAGCCGTCGCCTCGCGCCACTGAGCCGCCTGGTTCGCGACGTCGAGCGCGGCACGCTCGTGCGGCTCGGCCTCGTCGCGCTGGCCTGCTACGCCGCCTGGTACGCGATCGGCATGTTCGGCCGGCCGTACAACTTCTTCGACATGCGCATCTACCACGGCGCGATCATGTGGTGGGCCAACGGCGGCGACCTGTACGCATTCATCGCACCGGAAACCACCCTGGGCTTCACCTATCCACCATTCGCCGGCCTCACCATGCTGCCGATGGCGGTGGTTCCGATGATCACCGCCGGCTGGCTCAACGTCGCATTCGGTATCGCCGCCCTCACCGTCGTGCTGGCGGTGCTACTCGGCCCGATCGCCGACCGCTGCGGCTGGCCGCGCTGGTTCACCGTCGGTCTCGCGGTGCCCCTCGCCGTGGCCATCGAACCGTCCCGGGAAACCCTCGGGTACGGGCAGGTCAATCTGCTGCTGTTCGGCCTGATCATCGCCGACCTGGTCGCGTTGCGCTGGCGCGCCGCGCCCACGCCGCACCGGCTGGCCACCGGCGGCCCACTGCGCCGGATCTTCTTCAGCGGCATCTGGGCCGGCGCCGGCATCGGTTTGGCCAGCTCGATCAAGCTGACTCCCGCCCTGTTCATCGTCTACCTGCTGATCACCAGGCAGTGGCGGGCGGCCACCACCGCGATCGGCACCGCCGCCGCAGTCACCGTCGGCGCGATGATCGTCGCCGCCGACGAGTCGGCCGCCTACTTCACCTCGGTGCTGTGGGACACCGGCCGGGTCGGGGTGTCGGACATGACCCCGAACCAGTCGCTGGCCGGCCTGCTGGCCCGGCTCTACGACTCGATGGAGACGCCCGGCCTGCTCTGGATCTCGTTCGCCCTGCTGCTGCTGGCGCTCGGGCTGTCCCGGGCCGCTCACGCCCACGCGGACGGCGACGAGTTGACCGCGTTCACCCTGATCGGCCTCACCGCCAACGTGATCAGCCCGATCAGCTGGTCGCACCACCTGGTCTTCGTGATCCCGGCGATCATCGTGCTGGCCGACGCGGCGCTGCGGCGACGCAGCGCCAGCAAGGGGCTGATCTCGCGGCGCACCTACCCGCCCACTGGTGCCGGCATCAGCGGCGTGGCCGGGCTACGAACCCCGATCTGGTTCCCCGCCCTCACCGGGATGCGGCACGCCACCGCCGCGATCGCGCTCTACCTGCTCTTCCTGGTGTCGCCGATCTGGCCGTACGAGCACCAGTTGCCACAGGTCTCGCACTACCACGACGGCCTGTTCGGCGTACTGATGGAAAACTCGCTCGCCCTGGCGCTGATCGCGCTCGTCGCGGCGCTGCCCTGGCGGCCCGGAGCCGAGCCGGCGTTCTACACCGACCCGCGACCGCAGATCCGGCACCGCCAGCCGGCTGCTCCGACCGGCACCGGGCTTCCTGACGCCCGGACCGGCACCGGTCAGTCCGACGCCCGAACCTCCGGTCAGGTCAGGGGCAGTTGACCCACTCCTCGGTGCCATCGGCGAAAAGCTGCCGCTTCCAGATCGGCAGCCGGGCCTTCGCCTCATCGACGAGCCGGGCGCAGGCGGCGAAGGCCGCCGCCCGGTGCGCGGTGCTGACCGCCGCCACCAGGGCCACTTCACCGATGGCAAGCGGCCCCAGCCGGTGCGACACGGCGACGGCGTGCACCGCCGGATCGGCGGCCACCTCGTCGGCGACCTCCCGCAGCACGTCCTCGGCGCTGGGATGGCCCTCGTACTCCAGGCTGAGTACCGACCGGCCGTGGTCGTGGTCGCGGACCACGCCCTGAAAGGACACCACCGCGCCGGCCCGTGGGTCGGCGACCGCCGCCTCGTGGGCGGCCAGGTCGAGCGGTTGCGAGGTCACCGACACCAGAACGACAGGTCGGGTGGTCGGAACGGTCACGGCAGACGCTCCCCGGGCAGCAGTGGCAACGGTACGACGGGCACCTCGTCGTCGGGGCGGCCGCTACCGCCCGGCGGGATCACCGCGAAGCCGGCGGCGGCAGCCAGCCCGCGCAGCATCGCCGACCCGACGTGCCGCAGCGGGTACGCGGTACCGGTCACCGGATCGACCCGTACCAGGGCAAGGTGGGTGAAGTCACCACGACCCGGCACCGCCGCCCCCAGCCGGTGCCGGGGCAGGGTCGACAGCGGCCTGCCCTGCAACCCGGCGAGCAGCGGCGCGACCAGTGACACCAGGGCGACGATCGCGGACTGCGGGTTGCCGGGCAGCCCGGCGACGAACCGGTCCCGCCCGTCGGCACCGGTCACCCGGGCGACCAGCATCGGGAACCCGGGTCGGACCGCGACCGTGTTGACCACGTACTCGGCACCGAGTTCGGCCAGCGCCGGATGCAGGTGGTCCACCGGGCCGTGCATGGTGCCGCCCGTGGTGCAGACCAGATCGGCGCCGGCCAGCGCCGACCGTAGCCCGTCGACGTGTGCGGCGAGGGTGTCGGCGACCGGCCCGGTCACCGCCTCGGCAGGCAGTTCGCAGCCGTACCGGCGCAGCCATCCGGGCACCGCCGGGCCGAGCGCGTCGCGCACCCGACCGGCGCCGGGTGGCCCGGTGGTCAGCAGTTCGTCGCCGAAGACCAGCAGGCCGGCCCGGATCCGCTGATACACCGGCAGGTCGTCGTAGCCGCAGGAGGCGGCGAGGCCGATCACCCCGGGGTCGACCGGCGTACCGGCCGGCAGCAGTTCCTCGCCGGCCGACGCCTCTTCGCCGGGCGAGCGCCACTCCGGCTGCGGCCGTGGCTCGCCGCGTACCAGTCCGGTGTCGTCGCGCGTCGACTCCTCGACCCGCAGCACACTGGTGGCCCCGGCGGGGACCATCGCGCCGGTGGCGATCTGCACCGCGGTGCCGTCGTCGGACAGCTCCGGCGGCACTCCGCCGGCCAGCACCCGGCCCACCACCCGCCACGGGGCGCCGCCGCGCACCGCCCAGCCGTCGACGCTGGCGGTACGGAAGGCCGGCAGGTCGGTCAGGGTGGTCAGCGGCGCGGCGAGGGTGGTCCCGTCGGCCTGCGGCAACGGCAGCCGGACCACCGGGCGGCGGGCGGCCCGGCCGGCGGCGTGCACCAGGGCGCGGGCCTGCCCCCAGTCGACGGGTGGGTGCCCGGCGGCCGGGGCGGCCCTGCCGGTCGTCGGTTCGGCGCTCACCGACCGAGCCTATCCGCTGGCCGGGTGCGGCCGGGGGTGCCGGTGGTGTCAGCCGGGCCGGGGGTGTCAGCCGCGGGGGTGATCGCCGCCGGCCAGCTGGTCGAGCGCGTGGCGCAGGATCGGCCCGAGCACGGCCAGGCCGTCGCGGGCACCGCCGGTGGAGCCGGGCAGGTTGACGATCAACGTACGACCGGCCACCCCGGCGATGCCCCGGGACAGCGCAGCGGTCGGCACCGCCGACCGGCTGACCGCCCGGATCGCCTCGGCGATCCCCGGGATCTCGTAGTCGAGCACCGAGCGGGTCGCCTCCGGGGTGCGGTCGGTAGGGGTGATCCCGGTACCGCCGCTGGTGACGACCAGCTGGACCCCGTCGGCGACCGCCCGGCGCAGCGCCTGCGTGACCGGTTCGCCGTCGGCGACGACCAACGGGTCGTCGACCCGGCAGCCGAGGTCACGCAGACCGGACACCAGCAGCGGACCGCTGGTGTCGGAGTAGACGCCGGCGGCGGCGCGGTTGGAGGCGACCACCACCCGGGCGTACGGGCTCACGACCGGTCCGCCGGACGGTGCCAGTCGCCGGTCTTGCCGCCCTCCTTGGACAGCACCCGGATGTCGTCCAGCACTGCGGCCGGGTCGACCGCCTTGATCATGTCGATCAGGGTCAGCCCGGCGGTGGCGACCGAGGTGAGGGCCTCCATCTCGACCCCGGTCCGGTCAGCGGTCCGCACCGTGGCGGTGATCTCGATGGAGTCCGCGGTCAGCGCCAGGTCGACGACCACACCGTGCAGCGCGATCGGATGACACAGCGGGACCAGGTCGGGGGTGCGCTTGGCACCCATGATGCCGGCGATCCGGGCGACGGCCAGTGCGTCGCCCTTGGGCAGGCCGTCGCGGCGCAGCAACTCGACGACCTCGCCGGTGGTACGCAGTCGTCCCGCTGCCACGGCACGGCGGACGGTCGGCGGCTTGGCGGTGACGTCCACCATCCGAGCAGCGCCCGTTTCATCGACATGGGTCAGGTTCGGTACCTCGGTCACCTGAACGAGCCTATCGAGCAGACCAGTCGGCCCTGGCTCGACCGCCACGGTTGGCGGCAGAGTTGGCATCAGGCCGGTCGTACCGGCGACCTGCCGGCCCGGATGTCACCTTCCACTTCTCCACCGACCCGCACTTCCCGGATCACCTTCGCGGATACCTACTACAGCCCTCAAATCGTGCACGCCTAAGGAATCCATAAGGTTATGAGCGAACCTGTTCGAATGCATTCCGTCGGCGATCAATAACCAACGGTGACAAACCGCCGCCATCTTCACTAATCATGCGCATATGGACATTTATCCGTATGCAAGTGGCATATCGCAACTCTATGGTTCTCCTGTCAGCAAGAGCCGGCAGCACCAACTGCCCAATCGAGTGGAGGGGAAGACCATGCGCAGCAACGAATGGTACTGATACTGTCGTCTACCGATGACGAGCAGTAGTTCTGCGGGCCACGCAGCGCAACAAGATCAGGAACGGGTGTGACCCGCACGGTTCGACGCGACAACGAGACCGATCGGCAGCTGGTGCTGCTCGTCGGTCTCGTCGCCGTTTGTGCGGTGGCCGTCGGCGTCTCGTCGCTCTACCTCGTCGCCGGGTCGCTGGTCACCACCCCCGACGAATTGGCGCTCGTCGCCGCCTTGGTCTTCCTCGCCGCAGTCGGGGTCACCGTCAAATGGCGCGTCCGTATCCGGTCGACGGCCCACGCCATCGCCTGGAGTGAAGTCGCCATCCTGGTCGGACTCGCGGTGGCACCCGCCACCCTGGTGGTGCTCTGCACCGGCCTGGGCGTCGGCCTCGCGATGATCGTGCAACGAATCGCCCGGATAAAGGCGACTTTCGCCGTCGCGAAGAACATGCTCGTCGCCGCCGCCGCTGGCGCCGTCCTACACACGCTGAACTGGGATCCGGAGCTGGCGATCTACAGCGCGGCGTTCTTCGGGCCGCTCGTCACCGCCTATGTCGTAGCGGTCGTGCTCGACGAGGTGCTCACCATCCCGGTCATTGCCCGCGACACCGGAACCGGGCTCTGCGCCATCTTCCGGCACAACCTCGGACTCAGGATCTCCAGCGCGGTGATCCGGTTCCCGTTGATCGTCGCCATCCTGCTGATCCTCAAGGCGGACCAGTGGCTGCTGGTGACGATTCCACCAGTAGTGCTCTGCATCCACCTGGCCTACGCCGGACATGCCAGGGCCCGCGACGACCAGCAGGCCTGGCAGCGGCTCGCCCGGGCCACCGACGCGCTCAACGTCGTCGACCTCGACGCGGTGCTGTCCATCGCGGTGGTGCAGGCCGCCGACCTGTTCTCCACCGACCGGGTCGAGGTCGAACTCAACGAACCTGCCCGGCTGGTCCAAGGCAACAGCGACGGTGTGCAGTACGACGGCCCCACCGGCAGCGCCCCCACCCCGCACATGCGGACCGTGATCGCCGTACCGCTCGCCGGTCCAGGCAGCACCCTCAGCGTCGGCACCCTGCGGCTCTGCCTGACCGGCCCGGTCAAGTTCTCCGACCGGGAGCACTACACGCTGCGTACCTTCGCGTCCGCACTGTGCACGGCGGTCCGCAACGCCTCGCTCTACCGGCAGCTGAACCAGGACGCCGAACGGCACGCCCGCGAGGCCGCACAGGACGAACTGACCGGGCTGGCGAACCGGCGCCGGCTGATGGAGCACGGCTCCGAACTGCTCGGCCGACGGCGCACCGGCGGGATCACCGCGCTGCTCCTCGTCGACCTCAACCACTTCAAGGAGATCAACGACACGCTCGGCCACGGCGCCGGCGACAAGGTGCTGATCCAGGTCGCCCGGCGACTGTCCGCGAACGTGCAGCCCGGTGACCTGGTGGCCCGGCTCGGCGGCGACGAGTTCGCCGTACTGCTGACCACGCTGCCGGCTCCCGCGATCGCCGCGCACCGCGCGGACGCGCTACTCACCGCGATCTGTGAACCGATGGAACTCGACGGCATGCGGATAAACGTCGAGGCCAGTGGCGGCATCGCCGTCGCACCGGGCAGCGGCGGAATGGCCGAACTGCTGCGCCGCGCCGACGTGGCGATGTACCAGGCGAAGCGATCCGGCGGCCGGACCGCCGTCTACGCCCGCAGCCGGGACACCGCCGACGTCGGCCGGCTGGCGCTCGGCGGAGACCTGCGTCGGGCGGTCGCCCAGCACGAGTTCAACGTCGACTTCCAACCGATCGTCGACCTCGGCACCGGGGAGGTGATCGCCGCCGAGGCGCTCGCCCGCTGGCAGCACCCCGACCGGGGCCGTCTCGACCCGAAGCGCTTCCTGGAGACCGTCGAGCGCTCCGGTCTGCTCCCCGCGTTCGCCGACGCGGTCCTGGAGCAGTCCCTGATCGCCGCCGCCACCTGGCACGAATCCGGCTTCGTCCTGCCGGTCGCGGTCAACCTGTCCCCGCGCAGCCTGCTCGACCGGCGGTTCCCCGGTGCCGTACTGGCCCGGTTGCAGGCCCACGACGTCCCGCCCGACCGGCTCATCCTGGAACTGACCGAGACCCTTACCCTCAGCCAGCTCGAAGTCGTCGACCAGGTGCTCGGCCAACTGCGCGACGCCGGGGTACGGCTCGCCCTGGACGAGTTCGGCACCGGCTACTCGTCGCTGTCCATGCTGTCCCGGGTCCCGGTGCACGAGCTCAAGATCGCGCGTTCGTTCGTGATGAGCATGGAGACCTCCTCCGAATCGGCCGCCGTCATCCGGTCGACCGTCGACCTCGGCCGCAGCCTCGGCCTGGCCGTCGTCGCCGAGGGCGTGGAGAGCGAGCCACAGCGCCGCGCGTTGTGGACGATCGGCTGCACCGCCGGTCAGGGACACCTGTTCGCCCGGCCGATGCCGGCCCACCGGCTGCTCACCGCGCTGCAGTGCGGATCCGGCGGCCGACCCGGCAGCCTGGCCAGTCCACTGCACGACGAAGGCGCCGTCGTCCGCATCGACCAGACCCGCCGGGCAGGCCAACGGCACCGGAACGAGAAGGTACCGCACCTGCCAGCCTGACCGTTCTGTCAGACTTGCCGGCGTGACCGTCACGGCGGCCGGGCCCGCAGCTCGCCAGCGCCGCCCGGCTGGCCCGGCCCGGCGGTGGCGGGCCGTCGCCACCCGCCGCTGGGTGCAACTGGACCGGAGCGCCGACGGTCTCGTCGGCGACCTGGCCCTCTATCTGCTCTCCGCAGTCTTCGCGGCGGTCACCGCGGTCGCCTCCACGCTCGCCCCGCACCGGGCCTGGGGGGCCGTCGCGGTTGTCGGCTACGCGGCCGCCGCCCTCGTCGTGGTCGGCCAACTCGTCGTCCGGCGCGCCGCGACCCGCCAGCGGCTGACCGGCGGCGTCGCCCGCGCGTGGCTGACCGGAGTCACCTGGGCGGCGGTGGTCGCGGTGCCCCTGGTCCGGCAGGCCGAGCAGCGAGCCGATGGCCGCACCGACCGGGCCCAGGAAGAGGTGGTCGTGGTCGACGACGGCGGTGCCTCCCGGCTGCTCGCCGACGGCAGCCCGTACCTGTCCGAACAGCAGATCGCGGCGCTGCCGGCGGACGAACGGCTACTCGGGTACCTGCCGTACCAGCCCGGAATGGCGATCTTCGGGCTACCCCGGGCGCTGGCCGGCGCCGGTTGGTGGACCGATGCCCGGGTCTGGTTCGCCGTCGCCACCCTCGCCGCCCTGGCTGCGGCCCTCACTCTGGCGCGCCGCCGGGCCGGCCCGGCCGGCGATCGGGTACTCGTGCGCGCCGCTCAGCTCGGCACCGTACTGCCGATCGCCGCGCTGGCCATGAGCACCGGCGGCGACGACCTGCCGGTGCTGGCCCTCGCCCTGCTCGCCCTGGTGCTCTGCGCCAGCGGCCGGTACGCGGCGGCGGGGGCGGCCATCGGCGCGGCGGCCGCGCTCAAGCTGTTCGCCTGGCCGGTCCTGCTGGTGCTGCTCTGCCACGCCGGCACCCGTGGTCGACGGGCCGTGGGCCGGGTCGCGGCCGGTGGGATCACCCTGCCGACGCTCGCCCTGCTCCCGGTGGCGGTGCTCGACCACGCCGCGCTGATCCACAACGTGCTCGGCTTCCCACTCGGTGCCGGCATGGTCTCCAGTCCGGCCGCCTCGCCGCTGCCCGGCATGCTGATCGCCACCTGGTTGCCCGGCGGGCGGATCGTCGCCAGCGGGTTGCTGCTGCTCGCCGGATTCGCCATCGCGGTACGGCTGGTCCGCCGGCCGCCGCGGACCGCCGCCACCGCGGCCCTGATCTGCGGCCTCGGCCTGCTGGCCGCGACGCTGCTGCTGCCGTCGACCCGGTTCGGCTACCTGCTCTACCCGGTCGCCCTGTTCAGCTGGGTTCCTGTGCTCCGGGTCGCCGAGGTGCCGGCGCGGGCGTTCGCGCCGGACCGTGACGGGCTGGTGCCGGCGTACGGGCCCGACCGGTGATGCCCCGGGGGTCGGCGGCACCGGCGGTCCTCGCCGCGGTGGCTGTCGGCGGCGCGGCCGGAGCGGCCGCCCGCTACGGCATCGCCGCCAGCTGGCCGGGCCTGGCCGAGGATGGGCTGCCCTGGCCGACCCTGGTCACCAACTTCGTCGGATGTGCGTTGATCGGTGTCCTGATGCGGGTGGTCACCGCCGTGCCCCAGCCGCACCGGCTGCTCCGGCCGTTTCTCGGTGCCGGCGTACTCGGCGGCTTCACCACCTTCTCGGTCCAGACTCTGGAGGTCGCCGACCTGCTCGCCGCCGGACGGCCCTGGCTGGCCGCAGGCTACGCGCTCGGCACCCTGGCGGGCGCGCTGGTCGCGGTCTGGCTCGGCGGCGCGGCGGCCCGGCCGCTCGCCGACCGGATCGCGCGGCGGGTCCGGTGACCCGACCCGATCATCCGGAAAATTCGGGAGGTACGGGATGAGTCTGCTCCTGGTGATGTGTGGCGGGGCGGTCGGCGCGCTGGTTCGCTACCTCACCGACCGGGTCGTGGTGGGACTCGGTCAGCCCAGCTTCTGGGGCACCTTCCTGGTCAACCTCGCCGGGGCCGCGCTGATCGGCGTACTCGCCGGTGCCGGACTGGCCGGTGCCGGCTGGCTGGCCCGGCTACTCGCCACCGGCCTCTGCGGCGCGCTGACCACGTACTCGACCTTCGCCTACGAGGTGGTCCAGTTGGCCGGCGGCTCCGCGCGGGATCGCTGGACGGCCGCCGGCTACGCCACCGGTACCCTGCTGGCCGGATTCGCCGCGCTGCTGGTCGGCCGCCTGGCCGGCGACATCCTGGCAGGGTGACCGCGACCGTCGGTGCGGAAAGGGTGACCGCGACCGTCGGTGTGGAAAGGGTGACGGCGACCGTCGGTGTGGAATCCGCCGACCCGGCGGCGGGCGGGCGGGAAACGGCGTACACCTTGAGGACATGGAGATGGAATACCGGGACCGCCGCGACGCCGGGGAGCAGTTGGCCGGGCAGTTGGCGCAGTTGCGGGGGCGACCGGACGTCGTCGTCCTCGGACTGTTGCGGGGCGGGGCACCGGTCGCGGCGGTGGTCGCCGACCAGCTCGACGTGGCGTACGACGTACTGGTCATCCGCAAACTCGGTCTGCCGTCGGCGGCCGAGGTCGCCTTCGGCGCGATCGGGCCGGGCGGGGTGCGGGTGCTGAACCCGGAGATCGCCGACCAGCTCGACCCGGGACAGATCGCCCGGATCACCACCGAGGAGACCACCGAGTTGCGCCGCCGCGAGCGGCTGTTCCGGGGCGACCGGCCGCCGCTGGACCTGCGCGGCCGGACCGCCGTTCTGGTCGACGACGGGCTGGCCACCGGCGCGTCGGCCCGGGCAGCGGTCACGGTGAGTCGAAGCCTCGGTGCGGACCGGGTGGTGCTGGCGGTGCCGGTCGGCTCGGCCGAGGCGATCGGCACGCTCCAAGACGTGGTCGACGAGGTCGTCTGCCCGCTGCGGCCAACGGACTTCCGCGCCGTCGGTTGTTACTACCAGGATTTCCACCAGGTGTCCGACGACGAGGTCACCGCGTTGCCAGTCGGCAGGTGAGGATCCCAGCCGGTACCGTCGAGTCATGCAGATGAACTGTCCCAAGTGTCACGGCGCCATGCGGCAGTACGAGCGCAGTGGGATCACCGTCGACCAGTGCACCGAGTGTCGCGGCATTTTTCTGGACCGGGGCGAGCTGGAGCGCCTGCTGGACGCGGAGGCAGCCTGGAACGGTGGTGCCGGCGGCCAGCAGCCCGGTCAACCGCCCCGCCCGGCACCGAGCCCGGCCGGCGGATACCCGCCGCCTCCGCCACCCCCGCCGACGCACCACCAGCCCGGCTACCCGCCGCCGGCCCCGGCCTACCCGCCGGCTCCCGCCTACGGGCACCACGGCTACCACGGGCACTACCGGCACAAGCGGCAGAAGAGCTTCCTCAACCAGCTCTTCGACTGAGCCGGTGCCCCGGCGGTCCGGAACTCTGCGCTGGTTCGGAACTCTGCGCTGATCCGGGCCGCCGCGCTGCCGGGAGCGGGCGGCCGTCCCGGCATGGTGGCTCAGATCGCCATGTCGACGAACCGGGATAGGTGCAGCTGCGCGGCGACGGTCACCGTGTCGGTCGGCCCGTTCCGGTGCTTGGCGACGATGAAGTCCGCCTCGCCCGCCCGAGGCGACTCCTTGTCGTAGTAGTCATCTCGGTGCAACAGAATGACCACGTCCGCGTCCTGCTCGATCGACCCCGACTCGCGCAAATCCGACAATTGCGGCCGCTTGTCGGTACGCTGCTCAGGGCCACGGTTCAGCTGGCTGACCGCGATCACCGGGCACTCGACCTCCTTGGCCAGCAGTTTGAGCCCACGGGACAGGTCCGCGACCTCCTGCTGACGGCTCTCGGTGCGTTTCGGTGAGGTCATCAGCTGCAGGTAGTCGACGACGATCATCTTCAGGTCGTGCCGCTGCCGTAGCCGCCGCGCCTTGGCTCTGATCTCCATCAGGTTCATGTTCGGCGTGTCGTCGACGAAGAGCGGCGCCTCACTGATCTCGCCCATCCGCCGGGCCAGCTTCGTCCAGTCGTCGTCGGAGAGCTGCCCGGATCGCAGGACATGCAACGGCACCTTCGCCTCGGCGGAGAGCAGCCGCATGACGATCTCCACCTTGCTCATCTCCAGCGAGAAGATCGCGCTGGCGTGACCGGCCCGGATCGCCGCGTTGCGGGCGAAGTCCATCGACGCGGTCGAGTTGTGCGTCGGGATCATCGTCCGGCCGGCGAGATACAGGTGGTCGGCGTTGTCCACGGTGACGCAGCGCACCGGCACGCTGCGGACCGGTCGGACCGAGGTGATTCGTCGCTGCTGCTCGTCGTCGGTCTGGATGGTCACCGTGTAGACCGTGGATGGCGAGGTCATCCGGCCCTGGACGGTGGCCGCTGACACCGTGCAGTGCAGACCGAGGCTCGCCACCAACTCGCGTACCGCCTCGACAATCAGGCGCGAAGTGGTCCGGTACTCGTCCAGCCCGCCCGGGTTGCGGGTGCCGGCGGTGTCCAACAGACCGGTCAGCAGCGCCCGCCGCTGCCGCTCGGAGCTCCGCAGGTACGCGTCGGGGATCCGCCGGTCGACCTGGCGGTGGTCGGCAGCCGGGTCACCACCGGCAAGATCGACCCCCAACTGGTACGGCGGCACCGGCAGGTCGTCGCGGTCGGGCAGCGCCAAGGCACGGCAGTTCGCGACGGTGACCTCGGGATGCTCCGCCGGTGACCGGTCGAGCAGGTCCAGGATCTCCTCGGTGGTCAGTACCTGGGTGGCCCGCGCAGGTGCGGACTGGGCCGGTCGTGGCCGGCACCGGCCGGCCAGGGCCGGATCGGCCGAGACCGGTGCCGGGGTGACAGCGGCCAGCGCCGCGGCGGCCGCTGCCGGTACCGGCACGGCGGGCCGGTGCGTCACCTGCCAGAGGTGGTCACCGTCGGCGACGATGGCCGAGCCGTCGGAGAACTCGACCTGGTAGGACCGTCCGCCGAGCAGGACGGCAGAGGTGCCGACGACCGTGGTGGGTCGACCGGCGGCGTCGAGTAGTCGGTCGCCGACCGCGACCTCACCCATGGTGGTCCAGCCGGTCGGGGTGGGCAGCGGGGTGTCCAGCGCCAGCGCCTTGCCGAGGCCGGGCCGGCCGGCGACGATGATCAACTGCCCGGGGTGCAGCCCGTTGAGCAACCGGTCCAGGTCGGTGAACCCGGTGGGCACCCCGGTCATCATGCCGGCCTGGGCACCGACCGCCTCGATCTCGTCGAGGGTCGGCTGCAGCATGTCGGCCAGGACCGCGAAGTCCTCGCTCACCCGCCGTTCCGTGACGTCGTACACCGCCTGCTGGGCGAGGTCGACGACGTCGTCGATGTCCCGTCCGCCGCCGGCGGCGGAACCGTACCCGAGCTGCACGATCTTGGTGCCGGCCTCGACGATGCGGCGCAGCACCGCGCGCTCGGCCACGATCCTGGCGTAGTAGGAGGCGTTGGCCGCGGTGGGCACGCTCGCGATCAGGGTGTGCAGGTACGGCGCGCCGCCGATCCGGCCCAGGTCACCCGAGTTGGCGAGCGCGGCGGAGACGGTGATCGCGTCCGCCGGCTCGCCTCGCCCGTACAGGTCCAGCACCGCGTCGAAGACCGTGGCGTGGATCGGGCGGTAGAAGTCGTTCGGTTTGAGGATCTCCACGACGTCGGCGATGGCGTCCTTGGAGAGCAGCATTCCGCCGAGGACGCACTGTTCGGCGGCGACGTCCTGGGGTGGCGTGCGGTCGAAGGGCTCACCGCCGGTGGGTGGACCGGGTGGCTTGGCCGGCGGGCCGGGTGGACCGGACGGGCGGGCCGGTGGCCGGGGCTCGGTCTGCAGGTCGTCCGTGATGGACATCCGGGCGCCCCCCTTCACTACATCACTGCCGCGAGTCAACTGCGCGGGTACGACATCGTCTGCTCGTGCGTCGTCGACGACCTGCGGTCGGGCCCACCAGGGACCGGGCGACCGGGGGGCGTCGCATCGGCGTGGGAGGGCTCCGGGAAACGATACGGACTTGCGGCGGCATGCCCAAACACGGCGGTGGATGAACCTCTGGACAAGCTGTGGACAGGAGGGCGCAGGCTGTGCACAACCTTGTGCACAGCCTGTGGAAAACTTGCCGCCAACCCGAGGAGATGCCTGCTGAGCTGGGACTTTGCGATCCACAGCCGGTGGACAAAAATCTGCACCGGGCTGCCCACCGGGCTACCGGCTACTATCGGGCGGGAACTGATTCGCCGGCCCAGCCGATCACGGCTCGATAGCGAAGGGGCGAGGCTCCGGCGGTGGACTACCGGGACTGGGAGTACGGCGACCGCCCTCCACGCGAGCGGCGGTCGGCTGCCCGGTGGCCCGATGACACCGATGCCGACCCGGCACCACGCTCTCGTCGGTCACGGCGCTACGACCCGGCCGAGGATGACGCGGCGCCCCGCGGCCGGCGCCGCTACGAGGACCGACGCGGCCGCGACGAGGACCAGCGCGACGGTGCCCGGTACCAGGTAGACCGGGGCAGCCCGGCTACGGACCGGTGGGCGCTGCCCGCCGGCCCGACGCCGCCAGCGGGTGAGCCGGTCCACCGGGATCCGCCGGCTGGCCGGGCCGGGCGGCACCGCGACGAATCGTGGCAGATCCCCGAGCAGCCGGTACGGAGCCGCCGGTCCCGTGGCCGTCCGGCGCTGCCAGCGGCCGGGCCCGAGATGGACGCCCCCGCCTGGGACCGGCCCCGGCGGGCACCGGGCCGGCGCCGCGCGGCCGAGGACCCGATCTCCGGCGGTCCGATCTCGGGCAGCCCGGTGTCCGGGAACCCGATCTCCGGCAGCCCGGTGTCCGGCGATCCAGCGGGCTGGCGGCGTGAGTCGCCCGATAGCCGTTCCGGGCCGGTGTCGGGTGCCGGTCCGCTCGACCCGGGCGGTCCAGCCACTACGCCACCCGCTACCTGGTCGACCGCGCCGGCGCGGTGGTCGGCGTCGCCCAGTGATCCAGGTGACCCCGGTGACCTGGAGGGGTACGGCGGTCGCAGTCGTCGGGCGTCCCGTCGTACCGGCCAGCCGTCCGACTCCGACCGTCCCGGCCGCCGACGGCGCGACCGCGACGACATCCGGCGTCGCCTCGACGACGACCACGCGGCGCAGTGGCTACGCGACGACGAGTCCACCAGCGGGTGGTCCGGTGGATCGGACCACACCGGCGAGTGGTCGAGGCGTTCCGACCCCACCAGCGGATGGTCCAGCGCGACGGACCACACCAGCGAATGGTCCCGGGGTGCCGACTACACCAGCGAATGGTCCCGGGCCAGCGAGCGCACCGGCGGGTGGTCGCGGGAGGCGGACCAGGCCGGGCGATGGGACCGGCCCGCCCGTCGCGAGATCGAACCGCCCCGGCGCGAGTTCACCGACGAGACCGGTACCTGGCCGCGTACCGCGTCCTCGCCGCGGGCGATCGGTGCCGGCCCGGCGCAGCCGCCCGCCGGCCGGGCCGGGGAGCTCAGCCGCAGGGCGTACCGCCCGAAACCGGTCGACAGTTGGCGCGAGATCGGCGACCAGACCGATCAGTGGCACCGGGGCGACGACCCGGAGAGCTGGCCGGCCGGTAGCCGCACCGGGGCGCGCAAAAGACGCGCCGCCGAGGTCGGCGACGTCGACGCCGATATCCTTCCGCCGGTCGACCCGTGGCCACAGGTCGAGCCGGGCCGGGAAGGTACCTTCTGGTCTGGCACCCGGCTGGCGGCAGACGACCCCAGGTGGGTGGAGACGCCAGCTTCGGCACCCCGGTCACCGATCGCACTGCCGAGCGCGCCCCGCTCCCGGGTACTGCCCGAGCAACGACCACGGCCGAGGTACGAGCCGCCGTCGCAGCGTCGGCTGACGTACCGGATCGACGACGAACTGATCGACGCCGACCAGGGCGGCTATTTGTCGTCGCTGCTGTACACGGCTGCCTGGTACGCCCTGCCGGTGGTGGCGTTTCTGATCTGGAGCCTCACCCTGGACGGCACCCCGGCGACCACCGACTGCGTTCTCGGGGTGGACGGCGACTGCCTCTCCGCTCGGGCGCAGGCGATCAACTCGCTGCTGGCCGCCGCGCCGGACTTCGCGTACGCGCTGATGATCTCGCTGGTCCTGGCGGTGTCGATCAGGTGGGTCAGCGGCACGTGGCGCGCATCGAGTGTCGGCCTGGCGTCGGCGGTGATCGGCGGCGGCATGTCGACCGTGCTCGCCAGCGCCATCACCGGCCAGCCGATCGGTTGACGCCGGACCTACCGGGCGGGCCCCGGATCCCCGACTGTTCGCGCTGTTCGTCGCGGGTGCCGTGCTCCTAGGATCGACCAGTGTTCAGCCGCAGCCGGAGGATCAACCTGACCGTGGCCGGGCCGCTTCTCGCCGGGCTGGTGACCGGGCTGGTGACCGGGTGCGGCCCGGCCGGCGACGGCTCGGCGGTCGGTGCCGGTCCTCCTCCCAGCGGGGCGCAGCCTGGGGCGTCGTCCGCTACCACCGCGCCGGCCGCTGTCCCGTCGGACGGCACACCACTACCGTCCGGCGCGGCCGGGCTGGGCCCGGCCCCGGTGCCGTCGGAGGCTCCCGACCGGACGACGGCGGCCGGTCCGGCGGCCGGCAACCCCGATGGACAAGCTCAGGTGCCGGCGCGGGCCCGCGCGGTGGACACCAGCCGGCCGACCCGCACGATCGGCGACGGTACGCCGGCCAGTTGCACCTCCCAGGCGGTCGTCGCGGCGGTCGCAGCCGGCGGGATCATCACCTTCGCCTGCGGGCCGGAACCGGTGGTGATCACGATGGACCGGACGGCGAAGGTCCGCAACGCGGCCAGTCGGCAGGTGGTGCTGGACGGCGGCGGGCTGGTCACCCTCAGCGGCGGCGGGCAACGACGAATTCTGTACATGAACACCTGCGACCAGGCGCAGGGCTGGACGACCTCGCACTGCAATGATCAGGACCATCCCGAACTGGTCGTGCAGAACCTGACCTTTGCCGACGGCGATTCCACCGGTGAGCAGGTCGACGGTGGCGGCGGTGGCGCGATTTTCGTCCGGGGCGGCCAGTTCCGGGTGGTCAACTCCCGATTCGTCGGTAACCGGTGCGACCCGACCGGACCGGATCTCGGGGGCGCGGCGATCCGGGTGCTGGACCAGTGGCAGGACCAGCCGGTGTACGTGGTGCAGAGCACCTTCGGCGGGGCACCCGGCGACGGCGGGGTGTGTGCCAACGGCGGTGCGTTGAGCAGCATCGGTGTCTCGTGGATCGTGCTGAACAGCGTACTGACGCACAACTCGGCGACCGGCAACGGTGCGAATCCAGCCAAGCCCGGCACCCCGGGCGGCGGTAGCGGTGGGGCGATCTACGCCGACGGCAACCGGTTCACCGTCTCGATCGCCGGCACCGTCATCGCCGACAACGAGGCGCGGGAAGGTGGCGGGGCCATCTTCTTCGTCAGCAACGACCGGTCTGGCACCCTCGAACTCACCGATTCGGTGCTGCGCCGCAACACCAGTCACGGCTTCGCCACCGCCGGCTACCCGGGCATCTTCTACCTCGGGTCCGGGGATCCGGTCGTCGTCTCCAGCATTCTGCGCTGAGCATGGCTCAGGGGCCACACCGTCTGGTGTGGCCCCTGAGTCGGATGTCTCGCTCGCTGTGGCTGTCGGAAGCTACCTGGCCTGCAGCACACTGAGGTCGAACTTGGCGGTGACGTCCGGGTGCAGCTTGACCTTCACCGGGTAGGTACCGACCGACTTGATGTGGCCGGGCAGCTCCAGCCGCCGCCGGTCCAGGGCCGGACCGCCAGCGGTACGGACGGCGTCAACGACCTCGGCCGGGGTGACCGAGCCGAACAGTCGACCGCCTTCGCCGGCCCGAGCGGTCAGGGTGACCTTCAGGCTCTCCAGCTGACCCTTGACCTCGTTGGCGTGCCCGAGGTCGCGGATCTCCCGGGCGGAACGGGCCCGCTTGATCGAGGTGACCTGCTTCTCGGCACCCTTGGTCCAGGAGATCGCGAACCCTTGGGGCAGCAGGTAGTTACGGCCGTAGCCGTCCTTCACCTCGACGATGTCCCCGGGGGAACCGAGCCCAGACACCTCCTGCGTGAGGATGATCTTCATATCGGTGCCTCCGCTCAGCGGGCCGTCGTGGTGTACGGCAGGAGCGCCATCTCGCGGGCGTTCTTGACCGCGCGGGCGATCTGTCGCTGCTGCTGGGAGGTCACCCCGGTCACTCGCCGGGCACGGATCTTGCCCCGGTCGGAGATGAACTTGCGCAGCAGCGCGGTGTCCTTGTAGTCGATGTAGGTGATCCCGTCCTTGTCGAGCGGGTTCACCTTCTTCTTCGGCTTGCGAAGTGCCGCAGCCTTGGCCATTGCTCGTGCTCCTGGTTTGCGATCGCGGGCGTTGGAAGCCATATCAGAATGGAGGTTCCTCGTCGAAGTTCCCGCCGCCCGAACGGGCGGACGAGGCGGCCGGCGCGGCCGGCGCGGCCGTGGCCCATGGGTCGTCGAAGCCGCCGCCCTGGTTGCCACCGCCACTGGAGCCGCCGAAGCCGCCGCCGCCGGAGCCGGATCGGGACATCTTCTGCACCTTCGCCGTGGCGTACCGCAGCGACGGGCCGATCTCGTCGACTTCCAACTCGATGACGGTCCGCTTCTCGCCCTCACGGGTCTCGTACGACCGCTGCCGCAGCCGACCCGAGACGATCACCCGGGCACCCCGCTGGAGCGACTCGGCGACGTGCTCCGCCGCCTGGCGCCACACCGTGCAGGACAGGAAGAGCGGCTCGCCGTCCTTCCACTCGCCGGAAGCTCGGTCCATGTACCGGGGGGTCGAGGCCACCCGGAACTTGGCGACCGCTGCTCCCGACGGGGTAAAGCGCAACTCAGGGTCATCGGTCAGGTTGCCGATGACCGTAATGGTGGTATCTCCTGCCATGACCATCTCCTCGCGCACTCAGTCGACGTCCTCGTCACCAGGCTGCCAGAGCCGTGTGACAGGACCGACGAGGGCTGTCGGGCGGACCGGTGGGACGCGGTCAGCGCGTCTCCGGCCGAATGACCTTGGTGCGCAGCACCGACTCGTTGAGTCGCAGCTGGCGGTCCAGCTCGGCGACAGCATCCGGGGTGGCCTGCAGGTCGATGACCGCGTAGATGCCTTCCGCCTTCTTGTTGATTTCGAAGGAGAGGCGGCGGCGGCCCCAGACGTCGAGCTTCTCGACCGAGCCTCCGGCGGTGCGGATCACGTTGAGGTACGTGTCGAGCGAGGGCGCGACCGTGCGCTCCTCGAGGCTGGGGTCGAGGATGACCATGATCTCGTAATGACGCAAGACGTACTCACCTCCTGTGGGCTGACGGCCACGGTCCTTCCGTGGCAGGAGGTCCAGCGTCGTGACGCCGACGACCAGTCAGGCAACTGACGTCGGCGCAACCGAACAAGGATAGCCGGCTGCGGGCACGAGCCGCGGGGCGCCCCCTGTCCGCATTCTTTGGGTGGGACCTGGGGAGGAACGACCACACCGACGAGGTTGGACGTGAGGCGCCCCGCGGAGCCTGTGCAGTTGTGCGCTGGTCAGGGCAGGTGTTTGAACTTCTGCCCGTGTTGCACAACTATAACCCTTATTGCTGCTACAGACACGCCAATCACGGCAATTAGCGCAAGGAGCGCTAATAGTCCGATTGGATGATCTTGTCCGGTCAGACCGGCGAACCAGGAGGCCACCACGCCCTCCGCGAGCGACAGTTCTATCGGCACGTCCTCTCCCAGCACGAACGGTGGCGCCGGTCCCGGCATGAAGACGAGGACGAAGACGTCGGTGTCTCCGCTGATCGGCGGAGACACCGAGCCGGTTCTCTACCGGGAGCAACGACCGCGATCGGTGGCGGTGACGCGGCCGGCTCGCCGGGCGCGCCGGCCCACGTCCACCGGTACGAACCGGTGGTCGCACGAACCGCCGGTGCCCGGATCGTCAGGCTTGCCACGTAGGCTCGGCCCATGCGTATCGGAGCCCACGTCGACCCCAGCGACCCGCTCACCGCAGCCGCCGACCGACGGGCAGACGCGGTCCAGTTCTTCCTCTCCGACCCGCAGGGCTGGAAGGCCCCGCAGCCGCGCACCGACGCGGATCAGCTGGCCAGCTCGGACGTGGACCGGTACGTGCATGCTCCGTACGTGATCAACGTCGCCACCTCGAACAACCGGATCCGGATTCCGAGTCGCAAGCTCCTGCTGAGCCATGCCACCGGTGCCCGCCAGGTGGGGGCGAAGGGTCTGATCGTGCACGGCGGCCACGTCAGCCGGGGCGACGACGCAGCGGTGGGTTTCGACAACTGGCGCAAGACCTTCGCCTATGCACGGGATCAGGGCGGATTCCCGGTGCCGGTGCTGATCGAGAACACCGCAGGCGGCGAGAACGCCTGCGCCCGACGGTTCGACGCGCTGGCCCGGCTGTGGGACACGATCGGCGAGTTCGGGCCGGGTTTCTGCCTGGACACCTGCCACGCCCACGCCGCAGGTGAGGAGCTACTCGACATCGTCGACCGGGTCAAGGCGATCACCGGCCGGATCGACCTGATCCACGCCAACGGGTCCAAGGACGCCTTCGACAGCAGCCGGGACCGCCACGAGAACCTCCAGGCCGGCATGATCGACCCGGAACTGATCGTCGCGGTGATCCGGTCCGCCGACGCGCCGGTCATCGTCGAGACTCCGGGTGGCACCGACGGCCAGGCGGCGGACATCGCCTTCCTGCGGGATCGGCTGGGGCAGCGGGATCCAGCCCGATGACCGGCAAGCGGGCAGCCGCCGACGGCGACCGGGCCACCACGGCCGACCCGGTCCGCCCCGACCCGGCATCGACCAACGGCACCGAACAGCAGCTCGACGAGACGACGGTGGGCCGGCCGGAGGCCGAGCTGGTCACGACCGACGACCCGCCGGAGGCCAAGGCCGAGCCAACCGACAACCCGCCGGAAACGAAGGCCGAGCCGCCGGAGACCAAGGCCGAGCCGACCGACGATCCGTTTACCGCGTTCGGTCCCGCACCGGAGAGCCGGCCGGGTCGGCTGGTGCGGGCCCGGCGGGCCGTCGTCCGGGTGCTGATCCACGAATGGAGCCTGGCCACCGTCGCGGCGCTCGTCGTCGCGGTGGCGATGACCTGGCCCACGCTGCGCTACCCGCTCTACACGATCCCGCAGGACACCTGGGATCCGACTTTGCAGGCCTGGCAGATGGCCTGGTCCGGGCATATTCTGCTGGCCGACCCCACCCAGCTGTGGCAGTCGAACACCTTCTACCCGCAGTCGTGGAGCTTCGCCTTCTCCGACACCCTGCTCGGCTACGCGCCCGCCGGCATGATCGGAGACGGGCCGGTGGCGGCGGTCCTGCGTTACAACATCATCTTCGTGCTGGCCCACGCGCTGGCGGCGCTCGGCGCGTACGCACTGATCCGCCAGCTCGGCGCCGGGCGGACCGCGGCAGCCGTCGGTGCGGCCGGCTACGCGTACGCGCCGTGGCTGCTGTCCCAGGCCGGGCACCTGCACATCGTCTCCAACGGCGGCATCCCGTTGGCGCTGGCCATGCTGGCCCGGGGACACGGCTGGTCACTGCGGTACGGCTACCGACCGCAGCGGCGCAGTGTCAGCTGGGCGTTGGCCGGCTGGCTGACCGCGGCCTGGCAGGTCAGCCTCGGCTTCGGTATCGGACTGCCGTTCATCTACATCCTGGCGATCATCTGCCTGGTCTCACTGGCCATGTACCTGGTCCGGCGTACCTGGTTCTGGCCGCAGCGAAAGCCGTTCGGAGCCGTACTGCTGCTCACCGACGTGGCCGGCGGCGCGCTGTTCACCGCCGTCGGGGTGCTGCTGGCGATCCCGTACTTCCGGGTCGCCGAGCTGCACCCGAACGCCGCCCGGACCATGGACGACCTGGCCGCGTACTCGCCGCCGCTGTCCGGGTTCTTCACCGCGCCGGCGGAGTCGCTGATCTGGGGCGACCGGCACGCCGATGCCCGCGCGGCACTGCCCTGGCATCCGGAGATGACCCTGCTGCCCGGCTTCGTGCTGTACGCGCTGGCGCTCGCCGGGCTGGTGCTGTCCATCTGGACCTGGCGGCAACGGCTGTTGCTGCTCGCCGGGGTGCTGCTCACCGGGATCCTCGCGATGGGCAGCAGCTTCTTCGGCGGCACCTACAGCTACGGTCTGCTCTTCGAATACGTACCCGGCTGGGACGGAATCCGCACACCGGGCCGGATGATGCTGTGGACCACGCTGCTGCTGGCGATCCTCGCCGCCGGGGCGGTGGCGGCGTTCGTCGGCCGGGTCGACGACATCGCCCGGCAACGGGTCACCGAACGGCCCGGCGCGCTGCTGCGACTGGCCACCCTGCTGCCCCTGCTGCTGGTCCTGGTGGAGGGGTTGAACGTCACCCCGCACCCGGCGGTGCCCGAGCAGCCGCAGATCATGCGGGTCGACGACGGCCCGATCCTGGTGCTGCCCAGCAGCCAGAATCTCGACCAGCATGTGATGCTCTGGTCGACGACCCGGTTCCAGCCGGTGGTGAACGGCGGCAGCGGCTTCACCCCGGACCAGTTGGCCGAGGTACGGGAGGTCACCCGGACGTTCCCCGATCAGTCCAGCATCGGGTACCTGCGGGAGCTGGGCGTACGTACCGTGGTGCTCCGGCGTGACGAGGTGCCCGGCACGCCGTGGCAGACCACCATCGACCTACCGGTTGACGGGCTCGGCATCGACCGGGTCGACATCGGCGACACTGTCGTCTACCGACTGTGAACCACCGGGGGCCGGCCTGGGTTCGCGTTCGTCGTTGAACCAGCGGCGGACCTTGGCCACCCAGCCGGCGTCCGGCGCGCCGTCAAAGACGCCGCCGTCCGGGTCGTCGGAGTAGTTGCGGCGCACCACGTCCCGCTCCGGGTGGAGGATGTCGCGGATCACGAACACGCACAGCGCCACCACCGTGCCGAGCCGCAGCGTGGCGGCCAGCACGAAGACCCCTTCCGGGATGACCTGGCTGCCGGTCGCGGTGCCGAGCAGTTGCCCGTAGAAGGCGAGGAAGTAGCCGACCTCGGCGGCCTGCCAGGCGAGGAAGGCACCCCAGCGCGGCCGGGCCAGCACGATCAGCGGCAACAGCCACAGGGTGAACTGCTGTGACCAGACCTTGCTGAAGATGAGGAATGCCGCGACCACCAGGAAGGCCAACGCGGCCAGCCGGGGCCGACGCGGCGCGAGCACCCCCAACGCGCCGATGGCGAGGCAGGCCAGGCCGAACAGGACGTACGACAGGGTGTTCAGCGTCGGGATGTGGTCGCTGAGCCACTGGAACGGGCCCTGGTCGCCGGGCGTACCGCCGGCCCACTTGCCGTCCAGGTAGCGCCCGATGTACCAGAGCGTTCCCCAGTCGATCGGCCGTTCGGAGTTGAGTTCGAAGAATCGCCGCCACCCGTCGTGGGCGAAGAGGTAGACCGGCAGGTTGACCGCGACCAGGGTGCCGACCGCGGCGGCGATCGCGGTGGCGGTGGCCCGGATCCGGGCCGACCGCAGGCCGAGGACGAGGATCGGTCCGAGTAGGAACAGCGGCCACATCTTGGCGGCGCCGCCGATGCCGAGCAGGACGCCGGCGAGCAGCGGGCGCTGCCGTACCCAGGCGAACAGGCCGAACATCGCGAACCCGATCGGCAGCATGTCCCAGTTGACGGTGGCGGTCAGCACCAGCGCGGGGGCGAGAGCGAACATCGCGGCGTCCCACGGCCGGCGGCGGCGCAGAGCGAGGATCGCCGCCACGGCGGCCACCCCCAGCGCGCAGAGCACCAGGGCGTTGGCGTTGTAGAACCACATCGCCTGGTTGAGCTCGGGCCGGTCCGCGCCGAGCGCGTGCACCGGCAGCCCGAGTACGCCCATGAAGTAGCCGGTCACCACCGGGTACTCGACGGGGTGGTCGAGGTAGGGGACCTTGCCCTCGTTGAGCCCTTCGGCGTAGTAGAGAGCGAGCACGTCGGTGTAGCAGAACCGGGTGTACTGGACGTTGTCCTGCCATGCTCCGTCCATGCAGGGCGACTTCTGCACCCAGTGCGCGGCGAGACTGAGGCAGATCAGTGCGAGCACGATCCGGGCGGCGGTCCAGAACCGGCCGGGCCGACCGGCGGCACTGTCCTGCCCGGCGGCGTGCCGGCCCAGCGGGCCACCGATCGCTTCGGAGAGGCCGCGGACGAACCGGTCAGCGCGCGACGGGTGGTCGACGGGCGGCCGCTCGACCGTTTCGCCCTCGGCTGCGGTGGCCGGTCCAGGTTGCTCGGCCCGCTCAACTCCATCGATACCGTTCGGCGGCTGCACGCTCATGAACAGGCATCCTGCCGTACTCGACCTGCTTTCGTCTGCCCAGGACCGGCATGTCGAGTTCACCGATGTACCGCGCCGGCCGGTGACCAGGTCAGTTGACCTGGTCACCGGCCGGCGCGGTGGTTGGTGATCTGCGCCCGTCGATCAGCGTGTCGGCGGCGGCAGTGTCGGCGGCACAGTGGTGCCGCCAGCACCACCGCCGAAGTCGAACCCGATGCCGCCGTCGCCACCCTGGTCGTCACCGTCGTTGGGGTCGGTCCCGTTACCAGGAGTTCCGGTGGGGTTACCGGCACCGCCGTCGCCCTGGTCGCCGTCGTTGTTCCCGTTGTTGTCGCCGTTGTTTCCGCCGCCCGGGCAGAACAGGTCGCCCAGCGGACCGTCGCAGATTCCGCCGCGACCCGGCCGTTGCGGGTCCGGCGGCGGCGGGGCCGGCGACTTGCCGTTGCCGGCGTCGACGCTGCCGATCTCCCGGGCAGCCGGGAACTGTTCGACGTCCATCCCCTTGTGCGCCTCGTTCATGAAGCGCTGCCAGATGATGGCGGGCAGTCCGCTACCACCGATCTTGTTGTTGTTCTTGTCGCGGATCGCCTTGCGGTCTCCGACGTTGCCGACCCACACCGCCGTCGCGATCTGCGGGGTGTAGCCGACCATCCAGGCATCGCCGTTCTCGCCGCTGGACTCGTTGAGCTCCCAGGTGCCGGTCTTGCCAGCGACCGGACGCCCGCCGTTGAGGTCCCTGTTGATGTTGTTCGGGATCTGGGTCAGCACGTCGGTCAGGTCCGCCACGACCTCCTGCCGGATCCGCTGCTCCGGCTTGAGCTGCTCGCCTCCGGCCGTCACCCATTCACCGCTGACCAGGTTCTTCTTCTCGACCGAGATCACGAAGTGGGCCTTGTTGTAGACCCCGCGGTTGGCCAGCGTCGCCACCCCGTTGGCGTGGTCGAGCACCGTCACCGGGTACTGCCCGTACCCGACCACGTTGAAGAACGGCGACGGAGCAACCTCCTTCGGGTCGGCCGTGGTCAGGTCGTACGGCTTGTTGTCGGCGGTGTTCCACATGGTGGCGACGCCGGCCGCCTTGGCCATGCCGACCACCTTGTCGGCGCCGATCTGCTCGGTGACGTGGTAGAAGGGCACGTTGTAGGACTGGACGGTGGAGAACTCCAGCGAGCACCACTCGCCACAGCTGGCGTTCCGGCCGGCGTTCTGCACCTGGATCTCGGTGCCCTCGACCTTGAACGGCTTGGCCGTCCAGTGCGAGTCGACCGAGATGTCGTTGTCCAGGGCGGCGGCCAACGTGTAGATCTTGAACGTCGAGCCGGGCGAGTGGCCGCCGGTCCACTGGCCGTTCTCGTAGTTGCGGCCGGCGTAGTCGTGCCCGGTGCCGTTGTCGCCGCCGAAGTAGGCGAGCACCCGGCCGGTCTCCGGATCCATCGCGACCATCGCCGCCATCAGGTTCTCCGGCTGGCCCTCCATGGCCGACCCCTTGGCCTTACGCCAGATCGCCTTCTCCGCAGCGTCTTGCATCTTCGCGTCGATCGTCGTGACGACCCGGTAGCCGCCCTGCCGCAGCTCCTGCGAGCAGGTGTCCGGCGTGCAGATGCCCATCTGCACCATCTCGTCGCGGACGTAGTTGATGACGTTGCCCTCGGGGGTGTTGATCCCGCAGTCGATGATGCAGCTGTTCGGATCGACCTCCCGGATCTCCGGATACTCGGTCGGTCGGTCGGCCTCGGGCAGCCAACCCATCTCGACCATGCCACCGATCACGTACTCCCAGCGGGCCTTGGCCTCGGCCTCGTTGACCGCCGGGTCGTAGCCCTGGTGCCCGGTGGTCGCGTCCGGCTCCGGCTGCTTGATCACCGCCGCGATCACCGCGCCCTCGGCGACCGACAGGTCGGCGACCGACTTGCCGAAGTACTGCTGCGCGGCGGCCTCGATGCCGTAGGCGCCGCGGCCGAAGTAGATGGTGTTGAGGTAGAAGCCCATGATCTCGGACTTGTCGTACCGGTCGGTGAGCTTCGAGGCCAGCACCGCCTCGCGGACCTTCCGGGCGTAGGAGACCTCCTGCAGGTCCATTGCGTTTCGGGCGTACTGCTGGGTGATCGTCGAGGCACCCTGCCGGGTGCCGCCGGTGAAGTTGTTCCAGGCCGCCCGGGCGATACCGACGTAGTCGACGCCGGAGTGCTCGTAGAACTTGCGGTCCTCGGCGGAGGCCACCGCCCGCTGCACGTGCTCGGGGATCTGGTCGACGGTGACGAACACCCGGTTGAACTCGCCCAGCTTGGCGATCCGGGTGGTGCCGTCGCTGGCGTACATCGTGCTGGCCAGCGGCAGCGGCAGCTCCTCGGGCAGGGTCACCGTCGTCGAGTAGTAGGTGCCGCCGACGACCGCACCACCGGTGAGCATGATCAGGACCGCGAACGACGCGATCAGCAGGTTGATCCGCCGACGCTGCTTGGCCCGTTTCGCCGCGGCAGGGTCGCCGCCGCGACCGCCCCGGCCACGGCGTCCCGGCCCGGACGGGCCGTCGGGTCCACCAGGACCGCCCGGTCCGCCGGGACCACCCGGACCGCCGCCGAACCCACCGGCCGGCGAGACCGGTCGTACGCTGGCCCGCCCGACGGTCGCCCGGCCGACTCCGGCACGGCCGGCGGCACCACCGACCGGGGCGCTGCCACCGACCGGGGCACCACCGCTGACCGGAGCACGGCCACCGACCGAGGCCCGACCGGCTGGGCCGCCGCTGACCGATGCGCTGCCGACCGACGCGCTACCCACCGACGCTCGTCCGGCGGAGGCCCGTCCGGCGGAGGCGCCGCTGACCGGAGCACGGCCACCGACCGAGGCCCGACCGGTGCCGGGGTTGGCTGGTCCGCGGAAAGCCTCTCCGCCGGGCCAACCCGCTTCGGAGTCGCCCCGCGCGGAGTGGCCGCGGGCCGGCCCGGCGTCATCCGTCCCGGCCCAGTGGTAGTCATCCGGCTCGGATCCGTATCCGCCACCGCTGCCTGGACTGTAGGCACGCCCGTGGGCGGAGTTGGGGTCGCCGTACGAGTTCATGTGTCACACCCTGCCGGTTGCGGTGGTGCGCTCCAGCGCCACCACCGGTCTGCCGTGAGTTGGCCCACTACCGGTGCCGGAGCGACACCAGCAGCCGAAAGCCACTTCATCAGAAATATCGTGACTTGTCCGGTTAACCAGAAACGTTGCCCTGCCTACTCTCTGGTGCCTACGCAGCGACCGGGCAATCAGGTTCACCGTTGGGCCTCTCGCCTTCGTTTGGTCATCGATGGACGGCCGCCGCCGGACACGGCGACGGCGTCGTCAGCCTCGCCGTCACCGCCGACGCCTAGGCCATCCCGGCCGAGAAGATACTGCTCCACCAGGTGGTTCCAGTTGCAGACGCGACACACCTCGACGACGTACACCTGGAACTCACGCAGCGTCATCGCCAGCAACGACAACTCGACCCGGTTTCGGGCCTGTCCGGCGGACTGCTTCAGCTCATCGCCATAGATGTAGTGCACGTGGGTCAGGTTCTCGCGGTGACAGATCGGGCAGCTCTCGTCGGTCGGCTCGCCGTGGAACCGGGCAGCACTCTTCAGGTAGGGCGAGGCATCACAGACCTCGTGGCTGCTCACCCGGCCGGAGAACACCTCGCGCAGCACGGCTCGCCGCTGAAGCGAGTAGTCGACGACCTGACGCTGCGAACGCATGGCCACGAGCGTACGCGGTCCCGGCTGACCTTGGCGACACGGTCACGATCAGTAGCCGACCGTACGCAAGGAACCATTTGCCCGGTGTCTGGTTTCCGTCTACCGTGTCGATGTATCGGCTCGATACATCGAGTCGACGATGCCGGGCAGACCACGAGGTAGGAGGGGCAGCGTGCTCGAACTCGCCATCCTCGGCCTGCTTCAGGAGTCCCCTATGCACGGTTACGAGCTCCGCAAGGAACTCGCCGCCAAACTCGGGGCGATCCGTGCCGCGATCAGCTACGGCTCGCTGTACCCCACCCTGCGCAGGCTGCAGGCCAACGGCCTGATCGCCGAAGCCGACGACCCCACGACCGCCGACGCGGAGATCCCGGCACTGACCAGCCGCCGCGGCCGGGTCGTCTACACCATCACCGCCGAAGGCAAGGAGCGCTTCGCCGACCTGATCGCCCAGACCGGCCCGGAGACCTACGAGGACACCGGGTTCGGCGTGCACTTCGCCTTCTTCTCCCGGACCGACCGGGCCACCCGGCTGCGGATCCTGGAGGGGCGGCGGCGCAAGATCGAGGAACGCCGGGAAGGGCTCCGCGAGGTGCTCGGTCGAGCCGCGGAGCGGCTCGACGCGTACACCCTCGAACTCCAGCGGCACGGACTCGACGCCTGCGAACGCGAAGTCCGGTGGCTGGAGGAGCTGATCGCCAGCGAGCGGTCCGGCCGGGCCCCACGCACCGGCCACCCCGATCCCATGAAGTTCGAACCCGCAGAGAACGATCCGCCCCCGCCTGGACAGACCAGGGAGGCTCCGCCGGGACAGCCCGGAGACGAGCCGGAGCGGCCGTGAAGAACAAGAAGGAGGCAAACGCGATGGGCTCCGTCCGCGTCGCCATCGTCGGTGTCGGAAACTGCGCCTCGTCCCTGGTCCAGGGCGTGGAGTACTACCGCAACGCCGACCCCAACGACCGCGTCCCGGGTCTCATGCACGTCACCTTCGGCGACTACCACGTCTCGGACGTGGAGTTCGTCGCGGCGTTCGACGTGGACGCCAAGAAGGTCGGCATGGACCTCGCCGAGGCGATCAACGCCAGCGAGAACAACACCATCACCTTCTGCGACGTACCGCCCACCGGGGTGCTGGTGCAGCGTGGCCCCACCCTCGACGGTGTAGGCGAGTACTACCAGGAGGTCATCCAGGAATCCGACCAGCAGCCGGTCGACATCGCCCAGGCGCTGCGCGACGCGCGCGCCGAGGTGGTCGTCTGCTACCTGCCGGTCGGCTCCGAGCAGGCCGCCCGGCACTACGCGCAGGCCGCCATCGACGCCGGTTGCGCATTCGTCAACGCACTGCCGGTGTTCATCGCCTCGGACCCGACCTGGGCGCAGAAGTTCACCGACGCCGGGCTGCCGATCGTCGGCGACGACATCAAGAGCCAGGTCGGCGCGACCATCGTGCACCGGGCCCTGGCCAAGCTGTTCGAGGACCGGGGCGTCGAGCTGCTGCGCACGTACCAGCTGAACTTCGGCGGCAACATGGACTTCATGAACATGCTGGAGCGCACCCGGCTGGTCTCCAAAAAGATCTCGAAGACCCAGTCGGTGACCTCCCAGGTGCCGCACGAGATGGCCAAGAGCGACGTGCACATCGGGCCGTCCGACCACGTGCCGTGGCTGGACGACCGCAAGTGGGCGTACATCCGGCTGGAGGGCCGCTCGTTCGGTGACACCCCGCTGAACGCCGAGCTCAAGCTTGAGGTCTGGGACTCGCCCAACTCCGCCGGCGTGATCATCGACGCGCTGCGCGCCGCGAAGATCGCCCTCGACCGGGGCGTCGGCGGCCCGGTCCTGTCAGCCTCGTCCTACTTCATGAAGTCGCCGCCGGAGCAGTACGCCGACCACGACGCCCGCCAGGCGGTCGAGGACTTCATCGTCAACAAGATCGAGCGCTGATCCCGGCCGTTCGCCGGCAGATCGGCACCTCGCGTCGCCGGGCGGTCCCGCTGTAGCGGGGCCGCCCGATACGCGCGCTCAGGTCCATGCCTGGCGCAGCGCCACCGCCGCCTCCAGCTCCAGCAGGTGCCGTTTGCGGGGCAGCCCGCCACCGAAGCCGACCAGCTTGCCGCCGGCACCGACGATCCGGTGGCAGGGCACGATCACCGGGATCGGGTTGCGGTTGCAGGCCACCCCGACCGCCCGCGCCGCCTGCGGGTCGCCCACCGCCGCGGCGACCGCACCGTAGGTTTCGGTCTGTCCGTACGGGATGTCGGTCATCCGCCGCCACACGGCCCGCTCGAACTCCGTGCCCCGCCGCACCGACAGCGGCACCGTGAAACCGGTGGACGCACCGGCGAAGTAGCCGCGCAGCTGGTCGAGCGCCGCGCACAGTACCGGGTCCGTCGGCGCGGTGTCGACCACCTCGTCGGTACGCCCGAACAGCACCCGGCACACGCCGACATCGTCGACCGCCACCGACAGTTCACCAATCGGTGAGTCCAGCACCGCCCATCGCATCCGCCGATTGTCCGCCGGTCGGCTGACCGGCCGGGTCACCGGGTGCGATCGGCACCGCGGCCGACATGAACAGGGCCACCTCGTCGGCGTACGGCGGCGGGTAGCGGGTGGTGTCGATGCCGGTCAGGGTGAAGCCGAGCCGGCGGTACGCGCGTACCGCCGCGACGTTGACGTTCTGGGTCTCCAGCCAGATCTCCCGGGCACCGTTCTCCCGGGCGGTGACCTGCGCGATGCCGATCAGCTCCCGGGCCACCCCGCGCCGACGGTACGTCGGGGCCACGTGCAGCTCGTTGACCACCTGCCGCCCGTTCCACCGCTGGTAGGTGGTCGCCATGAAGCCGGCCGGCTGGTCGTCGGCGATCGCGAGCGCGTACAGGTCCCACGGCCGACCGCCCTCGGTGACTCCCTCGGTCAGGTCGTACCGTTTGCGCACCGGCGGCGACACCGGGACCTCCCGCAGCGTGAAACCGTCAGTACCGCCCACGACCTGCAGTACGGCGGAAGCGGTGAAGCCGGTGTCGAGTCGGCGGAGCAGGTCGATCTCGAAGTGCCCGAGTACAGTCCGGATCCGAATCTCCACTGGCGCATGGTCGCATGCAAACTAATCGCGCCCGGGGACGTCTGCACTTTGTGGAGGTGCTCCGTGGGCCGGACTGAGGATCAGGATTTCACCGCGTTCGTCGCCGAACGAGGTGCGTCGCTGCTCCGGATCGCGTACGCGCTGACCGGGGACCGGCACGCCGCCGAGGACCTGGTGCAGTCGGCGCTGGCCAAGGCGTACGCCCGGTGGAGCCGGATCCACGGCGACGCCGAACCGTACGTACGCCGGGTGCTCTACCACGAGCAGGTGTCCCGGTGGCGGTGGAGCGGTCGACGACCGGAGGTCATGTACGCCAGCGTGCCGGACCGACCGGTGACCGGACCGGACGAGCACACCGCACTGCGGATGATGCTGCGCGACGCGCTACGTCAGCTTCCGCCTCGACAGCGCGCGGTCCTGGTGCTGCGCTACCTGGAGGATCTGAGCGTGGAGCAGACTGCGCAGATCCTGGGCTGCCGGACCGGGACCGTCGCCAGTCAGGCGAGTCGGGCGCTGGAGCGGTTGCGCAAGCTGGTGCCCGATTTCGCGGAGTTGACTGACCAGTCGGAGGCGCTGCGATGAAGCAGACGGAAGCCGAACGGCTGCTCCGTATGGCGCTGCGCGACCTCGCCGACGAGGTCGACGTCGGAGGCTGGTCGCCGGTCGGACCGACCGGGGAGCCGACCGGCAGGGTCGCGGCAGCGGCGATCCGCCGTGGCCGTTGGCTGCGCCGTCGACGGCGGGCGGCGGTCGCACTGGTCGCAGTGGCGGCGGTGGCCGCGGTGGCGGTGCCGTACCAGTTGCTCGGCCGCTCCGGCGACGCGCTGGTCCCGCCGGTAGGCCCGCTGCCCGCGACGCCGACCCCCGCCTCACCGGGCCCGGCCGAGGTGCCGACGGCTGCCGAGGTGCCGGTCGTCGAACTGAACGCCGCCAACTGGGCCGATGCCCCGGTCGAACTGGCCGACGGCTGGGTGGTGACCGGCGCGATCTCGCAATCATGGTCAGCTCCGGCGACCGGCCCGGACCCGTCGATCGTGCTGGACCGGTCGGCCGGGCGGTACCAGGAGATCCCGCTGCCCGCGGCGGCCTATCCCGCGCCGACCGGTGCGATGCTGGCGATCAGCGACGACGACCGGCCGTTCGAGATCGGGTTGCTCGAGGCGGGTACCGACGCACAGGTGCGGTGGGTCCATACCGGGCAGCACATCCTGACGCCGCAGTGGTCGCCGGACGGCCGGCGGTTGCTGTTGACCGTCGCGGACAAGGAGAGCGCCGAAACCAGGTTGACCATCGTCGACGCCGACAGCGGTACGGTCGCGAGCTGGCCGGTCGACACCGACCGGGCGTTCTACTGCACCGACTACTGCGAGTTCACCTGGTCGCCGGACGGTCGGGAGGTGGCGCTGAGCCAGACGGACCCGGTCGGCCAGCGCTCGGAATCGATCCGCCATCCCCGGCGTGGGATCCAGTTCTTCTCGGCGCGCGACGGATCCGCCACCCGGTTCGTGCCGGTGCGAGGGGACGTCGCCGGGCCGTGGTCGTGGTCGCCGGACGGCAGTCAGGTCGTCGTCCAGGGTCAACAGAGCGCCCAACTGGTCGACGTGGCCACCGGGGAGGTGCGCTCCGAGCTACCGACCAGCCGGGTCTACTGGACCAGTGGCGACCGACTGTTGTACATGGACTCGGCCGCCGGCATGGTCGTGGCCATCGGACCGGACAGCACCCCGCACACCCGCTACCGCCTCCCGGACCGGCTGGCCGGTCGCGAGCTGTTCCTCGCCCCTGGCTGAGGCCCCTAACCGAGGCCGCGCCCTGGCTGAGGGCGCACCCTGGCCGGGCGGGGAGGTTGCCTGGCCGGGCTACCGTTCCGGAATGTGGACACGGGGACGTTGGTCTTCCTCATCATCGGTGGTCTGGGCGTGGTGGTGCTCGCCGTCGGGCTGCTCGGCGGCGAGTTCCTGCATCTGGGTGACGTCAGTGCCGACGGGCCGGTGTCGGTCGAGGTGGTCGCCGGATTCGCCGGAGCGTTCGGGTTCGCCGCGGCGATCGCCAACGAGTTGCTGGGTGCCGGCGACGCCGGCGCGGGCGGGTTGCTGGGTGCCGGCGACGCCGGTCTGACGGTGGCGGCCGCCGCGATCGGCGTCACCGCCGCGCTGCCGGCCGGCTGGCTGACGATGCGGCTGTCCCGGGCCGCCCGGAACATGCCGACGGACGGCACCCCGACCCGCGACCACCTGGTCGGCACGCTCGGCGTGGTGATCACCCCGATCCACCCCGGCGGGTACGGCGAGATCCGGGTCCGGCTCGGCGGGCAGCCGGTGAAGCTGAGTGCCCGCGCCGACCTGCCGATCCCGCTCGGTGCCCAGGTCTTCGTGGTGGAAGCAGTCAGCGACACCAGCGTCGTCGTCGAGCAGACCCCCACGATCCAGTGACGTCGAACCCCACCTCATCTCTCTAAGGAACCCGCATGACCCCACTGCTCATCGCGATCATCGGTGCTGCGGCACTGGTGCTCGTACTCATCCTCTTCGTGCTCTCCCGGATCAAGGTCGCCGGCTCCAACGAGGCGTTCATCGTCACCGGCCGCAAGGGGCGCACCACCCAGGCCCTCGACGGCACCCGGTCCACTGACATGTCCGGGCAAAAGGTGGTGATGGGCGCTTCGGTGTTCGTCCTGCCGGTGGTGCAGAAGCTGCAGGTGCTCGACCTGTCCAGCCGCCGGATCCATGTCGAGATCGCCGGCGCGGTCAGCAAACAGGGCATCCGGGCCAACCTGCAGGGCGTGGCGATCGTCAAGATCGGCGGTACGGAGGACGCGATCCGCGCGGCGGCGCAGCGCTTCCTGCACCAGCAGGACGAGATCGAGGACTTCACCCGCGAGGTGCTCGCCGGCGCGTTGCGGTCGATCGTCGGCCGGCTGACCATCGAGGAGATCATCCGGGACCGGGCGGCATTCGCCAGCGCGGTCGCCGAGGAGGCCGAGCATTCGATGACCAACCAGGGTCTGGTGCTCGACACGTTCCAACTGCAGGACATCATCGCCGAAGGGTCCTACCTGCAGGACCTCGGCCGGCCGGAGGCCGCCCGGGTGCTCAAGGACGCCGCGATCGCCGAGGCACGGGCCCGACAGGCCGCCGAGCAGGAGCGGCTGCTCGCCGAGGAGGCGATCGCCGAGGCCAACCGGAACCTGTCGCTGAAGCAGGCGTCCATCCAGGCCGAGATCGACGCGGCGAAAGCCAGGTCGGCGGCGGCCGGACCACTCGCCCAGGCCGAGCGGGACCAGGCCATCCTCTCCGAGCAGCAGAAGGTCGCCGAGCGCAACGCCGAGCTGAAGGAACGCCAGCTCGACACCGAGGTCCGCAAGCCGGCCGACGCCGCCCGCTACCGGGTCGAGCAGGAGGCCGAGGCTGCTCGCAGCGCTGCCGTGCTGGCCGCCGACGCCGAGCGGCAGGCGACCATCGCCGGGGCGCAGGCCTCCGCCGAGCAGGCGCGGCTCACCGGTGAGGGTGAGCGGGCCCGGCGGGCCGCGCTGGCTGAGGCGAACGCGATCGAAGGTGCCAAGGAGGGTGAGGCCGAGCAGCGGCGGCGCAGCGCGATCGCCGACGCCGTCGAACGGGAAGGCACCGCCGAGGCGTCCGCGATCCTGGCCCGGGGCGAGGCGGAGGCTCAGGCGATGGCCCGCAAGGCCGAGGCGTTCGCCGCGTACGGCGAAGCCGCCGTGCTCGACCTGCTGGTCAAGGTGCTCCCGCAGGTGGTCGAGGCGGCGAGTGCCCCGATGGGCTCGATCGACAAGATGACGGTGATCTCCACCGACGGTGCCTCGTCGCTGGCCAAGTCGGTGGCCAGCAACGTGGCGCAGGGTCTGCAGCTCGGCAACGACCTGACCGGGATCGACCTGGCCGGCATGCTGGCCAAGCTGGGCGGCGGTGCCGAGCCGGCCAACGGCGGGCGCACGGAGCGCAGGCCACTGACCGGTTCCGCGAGCGACACCGGCGCGGACCAGGGCTGACCGGTCCTCGCCGACAACGGGCCCGGGAGTCATCCCGGGCCCGTGGTGTGGTTGCCGCCGTCATCGTCGACGATCGACGTCGATGCGGTGGGTGTCGACAGTCAGCGCTTGGACATCTCTGCGGTGTAGAGCGTCGTACTCTGCGTCATGGTGTCGCCGTCGCACTGGTAGCTGGCCGGGTCGAAGTCGACGACCAGGGTCTGGCTCTCCGAGTCGAGACCCGGGGCGCTCAACGTGACCGTGCCGTCCGCGTCGACGTCGCTGAAGGAGACAGTGCCGTCGAGGGCACGGAAGCGGTAGGTGACTTGCCCGCTGACGGTGAGGGTGACGACGGTCCCGGCTACGAATCCTTCGAAGGTGGTGCCGTCGCCGTAGTCGGTGGTGCCCGACCCGTCCTCGCGCAACTCCACCCGGGCACCGGGGCCGACGCCGCTGAACCTGGTCCTGCCAAACGGCTCTTCCAGCGCGATGTCCTCCTCGTACGAGTCCACCTGCCAGGTGCCGACCACGCAGGGGTCGACCAGCGGCGGCGAGGCTTCCTTCGGGGTCGGCAAGGCGCTGGAAGTCGGCGACGCGTTGGGGGTCGGGGAGACACTCGGATCGGCCGTGACCCGGGTGCCGTCGCCAGTGCTGCGGACCGCGATCACCACGCCGATCGCCGCCACCAGTACGACGAACGTCGCGCCGAGGGCCACCAGCGGGACCAGGTAGGACCGGCCCCGGTCGGGCGGCTGCGGCGCCATCGGGTAGCCCGGATAGCTCGGCGCACCGCTGCCCGGGTAGCCGGGCGGCGCACTGCCGGGGTAGCTGGGCCCCCCGCTGCCGGGGTAGACCGGTGCCGGCGGCTGCTGCTGCGGCGGGTGCCCGGGGTAGCCGGCCGGGCTGGACGGAACACCGCGGAACGTGCCGCACTGGAGGCAGTAGCCGGCCTGGTTGACGGACACACCGCCGCAGACCGCACACGGCTGCATCTGGGCCCTCCCGGTTGATCAGCTCGGTGGCGCGCGACCGCCAGCAAGATCGCCGCGCCCGTCCGTCCTGCGACGGTAGTCGAGCGGCACAACGCCCGGTAACCACCGATTCGGGCGCGACGGGTGGCTAACCGGCGTCGGGCAGGATCCCTTCGGCCCGTGCCCACCGGAGCAACTCCGCCTCGGCCTCGTCGCGGTCCAGCGGCCCGCGCTCCAGCCGGGTCTCCTTGAGGTGCCGCCAGGCCCGACCGACGACCGGGCCCGGCGGTACGCCGAGCAGCTCCATGATCGCGTTGCCGTCCAGGTCCGGCCGGACCCGGGCCAGATCCTCCTCGGCCTGGATCCGGGCGATCCGCTCCTCCAGCGCGTCGTAGTCGGCGGCCAGCGCGGCGGCCTTGCGCCGGTTGCGGGTGGTGCAGTCGGACCGGGTCAGTTTGTGCAGTCGGGGCAGCAGATCTTCGGCGTCGGTGACGTAGCGGCGGACCGCCGAGTCGGTCCACTCGCCCCGGCCGTACCCGTAGAACCGCAGGTGCAGGCCGACCAGCCTGGCCACCTGGGTGGTGACCTCCTTGGGGTAGCGCAGCGCCTTCATCCGGTGCCGGGTCATCCGGGCACCGACGACCTCGTGGTGGTGGAAGCTGACCCGGCCGTCCGACCCGACCGCCTTGGTCGCCGGCTTGCCGACGTCGTGCATCAGCGCCGCCATCCGCAGCACGAAGTCGCAGCCGTCGCTCTCCAGCCGGACGGCGTTGCTCACCACGGTCAGCGTGTGTTCGTACACGTCCTTGTGCTGGGCGTGCTCGTCGATCTCCAGCCGCAGCCCGGACAGCTCGGGCAGGAACCGGTCGGCCAGCCCGGAGTCGACCAGCAGCCGCAACCCGGCGACCGGGTCGGCGCCGCACAGCAGCTTGCTGAACTCGTCCCGGATCCGCTCGGCGGTGATCCGGTCCAGGTCGGCCGCCATCGCGGCCATCGCCGCGCGGACGTCCGGATGCACGGCGAACCGCAGCTGGGCGGCGAACCGGGCGGCCCGTAGCATCCGCAGCGGGTCGTCGCCGAACGAGTCCTGCGGCGTCCCCGGGGTACGGATGAACTTCGCGGCCAGATCGCTGACCCCGCCGTACGGGTCGGTGAACCGGTGCTCGGGCAGGCTGACCGCCATCGCGTTGATGGTGAAGTCGCGCCGCCGCAGGTCGTCGGCGAGGCTGGTGCCGTAGGCGACCACCGGGTTACGGGTCACCCCGTCGTAGGCCTCCGCCCGGTAGGTGGTGATCTCCAGGGTCATCCCACCCCGCCGGGCGCCGATGGTGCCGAACTCGCGGCCGGTCTCCCAGATCGCCTCCGCCCAGCCCTTGACCACCGCCAGGGTCTGGTCCGGGTGCGCGTCGGTGCAGAAGTCCAGGTCGCTGCCGAGTCGGCCGAGCAGCGCGTCGCGGACCGAGCCGCCGACCAGGTGCAGCTCGTGGCCGGCGGCGGCGAACCGGTTGCCGAGCTCGTCGGCGACCGGGGAGACCCGGAGCAGTTCGGCGACGGCGTTGCGTTGCACGGCGGTCAGGTCACCCGGGGTCGCCGCAGTGCGGTCGGACCCGACGGCGGCACGAGCATCGGTGGCGCGAGGCGCGGAGGTTTCGGACATGGGATCGCCAGAGTAGCCGCTGTGGCCGCCGCCGCCCCCGCCGGGCAGGATGAGTCACCGTGCCGATTCCCGAACCGTTGGCCAGCCTGACCACCGATCCGACCTTCTGGGCGGCGTACCTGCCGCCGGTGGACGGACCCGCACCGGCCCATCACGCGCAGACCCGGGTGGTGCTGCCGGTCGCCGACGGCTACGGCCTGGTGCTGGAGATCGACCTCGGGTACGGCGAATGCCTGCTCGGCCTGCGCCAGCCGGGAGCGACGGAGCCGCTGCCGCTGGCCCGGCTGGATCCGGGCCGGCCGTACGCGGCGGTGCTGCGCTGGGCGGAGCTGGATCTGATCGGCCGGTTGCTCGCCCTGGACGATCCGGCGTGGCCACATCCCGGTCTGCTGGTGGCGCTGCTGCACCGGTACGCGCCACCGGCCGGTGACCCGCCGGAGGCGGACCGGGCAGCCACCATGCTGGCCACCGCGCTGCGCGCGCTACGCCGCGCCGACCCGCCGGTTACCGACGGCCCGGCGGCACCTGATGGCTCAGCGATCACTGGCGACGGTCCGGCGGGCGACCCGGACGGCACCGATTCGAGGACCGGCCCGGTGCAGCCGCCGCTGGAGCTGTTCGCCGACCCGTCCTGGTGGCCGGCACCGGCCCCGGTCGACCCCCGGATCCTCGACGACGATTCGGTGGCCCGGCAGGTACGCGACCATCTCGACCACGGCGCCCGGACACACTGGCGGTACGCCGCCGGCTGGGGCTGGGTGGCCACCGGGCAGCCGGACGGCCCCGGCGCGCAGGCACGCGTCCTCGGTGCGGAGTCCTTCCCGTTCGACGAGGTCACCGAGTTGGTACGCCGCGCGGCGGCCCGGCACCGCCGGCTGCTCGACACGCCGTGGCGGCGTACGCCGGCCGTGGCCGAACTGGCCCGGCGGGCCCGCGACACCGGCGACCTGGCGGTGGTGCCGGTACTCGGTCGGACGCTGGCCGAGGCCGGCTGCGACCATCCGACGCTGCTGGACGCGCTGACCGAGCCGGTGGTGCCGGCCGAGGCCGCCTGGGTGGTCGACGCACTGTCGGGCATCGTCCCGGCCGACGACGACGGCCGATAGGCTCGAGCCTGCGTCCGGCGCGGCGGTTCCGGCGTACCGGCGGGGTGGAGGTCCGATGAGTAGCGGGTTGTACCGGAGCACGAACGCCGACCCCGGTCGGGGCGGCCGAGGCTACCGTCCCCCAGAGTATCTTCGGCTGGCCCAGTGCTGAAGCACGATCGAAGCGTTCAGCAAGCTCGGCGGGGAGTACGCGCCTATCCCACCCCCTGTGAATGTTCCGGCTGGCGAGAATGTCCGGCCCACCCTTGGAGGCAGGAAGATGGCCGGTGGACTCTACCGCAGCGCCAACGCGCACGGCGGCGGACAGGTTCCGGACGACGAGGCTACCTTTATCTCGGCGGAGCCTCTGAACCAGCCGGCCGTTGAAGCCACCGCACCCCCACAGGAGATGGTCGCCGAGACCAGCGCCGCAGCGAACAGCGCGGTGATGGCGATCGGCAGCCTAGTCAGCCGGGGTACGGGATTCGTCCGTAATCTAATGGTCGGCGCGGCGCTGGGTAACCTAGTCGGCAACGTCTTCACCACCGCGCAGTTTCTGCCGAATCAGGTCTACGAGTTCCTGCTCGGCGGTGTCCTCACCAGCGTTCTGATCCCGGTACTAGTCCGGCGACGCAAGAACGACCCGGACCGGGGCGAGGCGTACGCCCAGCGCCTGCTGACCTTGGCGGTGATCGCCCTGGCCACCGCCGCGCTGATCGCCATGGCCTCCGCACCGGTGCTGACCGCGCTCTACGCCAGCGGCAAGGACGCGGACTACACCGACTTGGTCACCAAGCTGTCGTACCTGATGCTGCCGATGTTGTTCTTCACCGGCCTGAGTGCGCTGATTGCCGCAGTCCTGAACACACGAGGTCACTTCGCCGCGCCGATGTGGGCGCCAATCCTCAACAACCTGGTGGTCATCGGTGCGTTCGGCCTCTACATCCTGGTCTACGGAGCCCGGGCGCTGCGGCCGGACCAGATGGACGCGGGTCGGATCCTGCTGGTCGGTGGCGGTGCCCTGCTTGGTGTAGCAGTCCAGGCAGCCGGCCTGCTGCCGGCGCTTCGCAAGGTCGGTTTCCGGTGGAAGCTGCGCTTCGACTTCCGCAAGCTGGGTCTACGCGAGCTGGCTAAACTCGGCGGCTGGATGTTCTGCTACGTTGCGGTCAACCAGCTCGGGCTGTTCGTGGTAGTCAATTTGCTGACCCGGGCGGCGGGCGAGGACAGCGCCGGCCTGCTGATCTACAACAACGTATTCCTCCTGCTGATGATGGCGCACGGCATCATCGCCGTCTCAGTCATCACCGCGCTGATGCCACGGATCAGCGCGGCAGCCGCAGACGGCCGGTTTCGGGACTTCACCGCCGACCTCTCCCGGGGTACCCGGACGGTCACCGCAGTACTCGCCCCAATCGCGGTCTGCTATGCCGTGCTGGCCGGACCAATCTCGGTCGTGGTTTTCCGATACGGCGCCTTCACCGGCGACAACGCAGTGGCCACGTCGACCGTGCTGCTCGTAGCGGCGGTCGGCCTGGTGCCGTTCGCAATCAGCCAGCTGTTCACCTTCGCTTTCTACGCGCTGCCGGACACCCGCACACCGGCTCTGATCAATATTCCAGTGGTAATCCTCCGGGTACTCGTTCAGGTCGGGCTCTACCTGGCCTTCTCTGCTACCTTCGCGGCGGCCGGCATGATGCTCGGCAACGCTATCTCGTACGTTGCGGCGGCGGTGGTCTCGGTAGTCCTGCTACGCCCACGGGTCGGCCGGATCGGGCTGGGTCAGATCATGGGCACTCTGGGCCGAGTGGTGGTCGCTGCGCTGGGCGCCACCGTGGTTGGGCTACTGGTGGTCAAGCTGCTGCCCGGCGACTCGGCTAACCTGAGCTGGCCGGCCGCTGCAGTCCAACTGGCGATCGGTGGCGCGGTGATCGGTACGTCGTACCTCGGGCTGGCCGTGGTACTGAAGATCACCGAGATCACCGAGGTGCTCGGAATGGTCCGCCGTCGGCTCACCCGCTGACTAGTGCGTTGTCCATGAACGTTTACCGGGTCGGCGACACGCCGGGACGCGTCCTTTGGCGGTCGGTGCTGAGGACTCACTCTCGACGGCGGTGTCATTGGCTGTCGAGAGTGGGGTGGCGGGGTGGCCGAGCCGGTACGAGCACGGCGGTTGACGCAAGAAGAAGGCCGTAAGCTGCAACAACTCGTCCGTAGGGGCAAGCACGACTCGGTCCGGGTACGGCGGGCGCTGATCATCATGGCGTCGGCGTCCGGGACACCGGTCCCGGCGATCGCCCGGCTGATCGCCGGTCACGAGGACACCGTCCGCGACGTGATCCACGCGTTCAACGAGATCGGTCTCCGCGCGCTGGACCCTCAGTGGGCGGGAGGCCGTCCCCGCCGGATCAGTGACGACGACGAGGCGTTCATCGTCGAGACGGCCAAGGCCCGCCCGAGCACCCTCGGGCGGCCATTCACCTGCTGGAGCCCGCGCAAACTCGCCGACTACCTGGCCACCGACGCCGCCCGGCGGGTGGTCATCGGCCGGGAACGGCTGCGGCAGATCCTGCGACGTCACGAGGTCAGCTGGCAGCGGACCCGCACCTGGAAGGAATCGACGGACCCGGACCTCGACGCCACACTCGACCGGATCGAGGAGGTGACCAGCAAATTCCCGAACCGGTGTTTCGCGTTCGACCAGTTCGGGCCGCTGTCGATCCGTCCGCACCACGGCCGCGGCTGGGCGCCGCGATCGCATCCGGACCGGCTGCCGGCGACCTACCGTCGCACGCACGGCATCCGGTACTTCCACGGCTGCTACAGCCTCGGCGACGACCAGCTCTGGGGCGTCAACCGCCGCCGCAAGGGCGCGGATTACACCCTGTCCGCTCTGAAGTCGATCCGCAGGGCGCGGCCGGACGGCGCACCGATCTACGTCATCCTGGACAACCTGTCGGCGAACAAGACCCCGGCCATCCGGGCCTGGCCTCAATCCGTCAGAGGGTGTTGATCCCTGGTAGTCCGGTTCGGCTGACCGTTTTGTCCGCTCGGGGTGGAGGTCGG
>ENA-ORCZ01000064-ORCZ01000064.1-marine-metagenome-genome-assembly--contig:-NODE-64-length-153209-cov-38.232832_pt1 | contig 153209 bp, 129 predicted proteins | sample MGYA00237785_ERZ508519 | MGnify/ENA primary metagenome ERZ508519 (study PRJEB26189, sample SAMN06268790) | marine metagenome | isolation source: Bioluminescent Bay, La Paraguera, Puerto Rico | place...
CCCGTCGGCTCGTCCGCGATCCGGCTACCACCCGGCTCAGCCGCCGCGTTCGCACTCCAGATCGGGTTCACGTACACATCCGCACCCACGTACGGGTTGTCCACCCGCGGCCCACCGGTCGGTGGTGGCGTGGTGACCGGTGGGGGCGCTGTCGTGACCGGCGGAGGTGCTGTCGTGACCGGCGGAGGCGCCGTGGTGACCGGCGGCGGCACGGTGGTGACCGGCGGCGGAGTCGTCGGGCCGGTGCCACCGTTGCACGCCACCCCGTTCAAGGTGAACGCGGTAGGGCTGGAGTAGCTGCCGGTCCACCGCCCGTTGAAGCCGATCGAGGTGGACGCCCCGGTGCCCAGGTTGCCGTTCCACGAGGCGTTGGTCGCGGTGATCGCGCCGGAGCTGCCGCTCCAGTTCGCCGACCAGCCCTGGGTCAGGGTCTGACCGGACGGCAGGGTGAAGCGCAGGCTCCAGCCGTTGACCGGATCCTGCCGATTGTTGATGGTGATGTTGGCGGTGAATCCGCCGGAGCCGGAGCCTTCGTTCCAGGTGTTCGCCTGATAGGTGACGTTGCAGACCACCGCGGCGTGTGCGGCGGTGGTGGGGACGATCAGGGCTGCGGCGACCAGTGCGGTAGCGCCGCCGACGGCCAGCAGATTACGGCGTACGGTGCGTCTCGGGACGGATGGCATTGCGTTCTCCTACAGATCCGCAGGGCTGCCACCACGGGCCGGAGTGTCGGTCTGAACCGGCTTGCGACCGGATCTGCCTCGGACGGTGCGGCCGCACGGTCGAGGACGGTCGACGTGGTGGGCTGGGGAGAGGAGTGCCCGGCGCCGGATGGTGGTCACCCCCGGCGGTCCCCTCGGTCTGAAACGAGCCGCTCGCGTTGGCTCCCGGTGCGGCTGAGGCGAATTCTGGCACGCAACAATGATCGATACAATGACCGGTTCAGCCGGCCCGGACGGAGTTAATCCGTTCGGCCGGGTTGACGTCGTCTGCGAGCATGATCGCCGTGACCAAGCTGAACCAGATCATCGCGGTGGAGAAGGGCGTCAAGAGCAAGTCCTTCGCGGAGTTGACCGAGGCGCACCACGCGGTGCAGAAGCAGCCGCTGCTGTCCGGAATCTCCCGCACCTACCAGCCGAAGGACGAGGAGGGTGAGCAGTTCCCGCCCGAGTCGACCCGGGTCCAGGTGCACGCCGAGCAGGTGCTGCGGGACGTGGCGAAGACGCTGACCCGGCTGTTCGACGTGACCGCGACCAAGGACTGGGCGAACACCCGGGCCACCGCCGATGTCGTGGTCGACGGCCGGACCCTGGTCACCGCCGCACCGGTGTCGTACCTGCTGTTCCTGGAGAAGCAGCTGGTCGACCTGCACACCTTCGTCAAGAAGCTGCCGGTGCTGGACGCGGCCGAGTCGTGGAGCCGCGACGAGTCGACCGACTCCTGGCGTACCGATCCGGTGCGTACGGTCAAGACGAAGAAGGTGCCCCGCAACCATGTCAAGGCCGAGGCGACCGACAAACACCCGGCGCAGGTCGAGGTCTACTACGAGGACGTACCGGTCGGCTACTGGACGACGGTGAAGTTCTCCGGTGCGCTGCCGGCCCGGCGGGTCAACGAGTTGCTGGACCGGATCGCGGCGCTGCAGACCGCGGTCAAGTTCGCCCGCGAGGAGGCCAACGGCGCCGAGGTCACCGACCAGCGCATCGGCGACGCGGTCTTCGGCTACCTGTTCGGGTAGTCGCAGACCACCTGCCGGTGGATACGATCACAGTCTCCCCGGACTGAGCCCCGGGGTGGCCGTCAGCCGGGTTCGCACCGGCTGACGGCGGAGGAGCACCAAGCTGAAGCTGACGACGAATCTGACGAAGCGGTCCCAGTGCGGGTTCGAGTCCCGCCCCCGGTACCAGCCACACCGGGGTGGCCCAACTGGTAGAGGCAGCCGCCACACACTCAGGCTCTCGCTCCACGCTCAGCATTCGCCGCCGGTCGTCAGGTCGAGGAGGGACGGACAGGGACAGCTGGATGCTGGTTCGATTCCAGCTCGCGCCTCCACCGCGGCGCGGTAGTTTAAGGGCAAAACCCGGCGTCATAAAGAGTGATCTGTCCCTTTTAAAGGTACTGGCGACAGCAAATGGGCGGCAGCCCAGAGGCCCGGAGACAGGACAGCTCTCCGGGCCTCGCCATGTCCGGACGGGACCCGCTGGGCACACCATCGACCAGGTCAAGACCGACCCCGGCCAGAATGTTGATCGACGACAGACAATTTACAACCCGGTCTGGTGGGCCGTATCGTCCACATCATCGGACGACAGCACGGGGGATGTCTGAAATGATCGATTCCGGCCTGCCACGGACCAGCCTGGCGGACAGCCACGTACTCGCGGCCCAGCAGTGGGTCAACGCCACCTACGCCGGTGCGCCGGGATACCTCAGCTGTCCGGAGGACGGGCGCACCGGCTGGCCGACCGTACTCTCGCTGACCCAGGGGCTGCAATACGAGCTCGGCATCTCGCCGACGGTGCAGAACTTCGGGCCTGGCACCCTCGCCGCGGTCCGCACGCGTAACCGGCTGCCAGCCGAGGAGACCAACACCAACCTGGTCCGCATCTACAACGCCGCGCTGTGGTGCAAGGGCTACTGGGCCGCCACCGATCAGGGAGTCTGGACCGCCGACTCGGAGGACTCGTTCAGTCAGCTCTACGTCGACGCCGGGCTGTCGTACGCCGATCTGTCGGCCCGGCGGGCGATGTGGCCGCACGTCGCGCGGGCGATGCTGCGGATGGACCAGTTCCGCCTGGTGCCGCAGGGTGACAGCACCGTCCGGGGCATCCAGCAGCGGTTGAACTCGCGCTACGTGGCCGGCATCGGCATCCCCGCGATGAGTCTGGTGCCCTGCGACGGGATCTACTCCAGGGACGTGCAGCAAGGGCTGATGATGGCCATCCAGTACGAGGTCGGCATCCCGCTGGGCTCGATCAACGGCAACTTCGGGCCGGGCACCCAGGCCGGGCTGCGTGGGGTCGGCTCCGGCCGGCTCACCGGCGATCTGCGGCACCTGTTTCGGTCGGCGTGCTACGTCAACTCGCCGACCTTGCTGCCGGGCGATCCACAGCTGCCGCTGGCGTACCACCCGCAGGACATCGACACCGATGTGGAGACCGCCACCCACCTGGCGTGGCTGCGCGCCTTCCAGCGTTTCTCGCAGATCCCCGAGAGCGGCACCAACGACTACACCACCTGGGCCCAGCTGCTCGTCTCCTGCGGCGACACCGGCCGGCCCGCCACCGGCTGCGACTGCATCACCGAAATCACCGCAGCCCGTGGCGCGCAGCTCGTCGCGGCCGGCTACCGGATCGTCGGGCGCTACCTCGACGAGCATCTGCCGCCGTCGGACCCGTACTTTCTGAACAAGGCGCTCAAGCCCGGTGAACCGCAGACCATCCTCGACGCCGGGCTGCGATTCTTCCCGATCTTCCAGTACAACGGCACCCAGCTGGGCAACTTCACCTACCCCAAAGGGTACGACCAGGGCCGGATCGCCCATCAGAAGGCCGTCGAGCACCGGATCCCCGCCGGTACCTGCATCTACTTCGCGGTCGACTTCGACGCCCTGGACGTCGACATCGACGGCGGGATCAAGCCGTACTTCCACGGGGTGAAATCGGCGCTCGCCGAGATGGGCGACCGCTACCACTTCGGAGTCTACGGCTCGCGCAACGTGTGCAGCCGTGTCTCCCAGGAGGTCGGCGCACGGTGGTCGCTGGTTTCCGGGATGTCCTGGGGCTACTCCGGCAACCTCGGCTTCCCGCTGCCGGCGAACTGGGCGTTCAACCAGATCCGGGAGTACGAGTTCGCGTCCGGCTGGGGACTGGACCACGACGTATGGCGGGACGGAGCCGATCCCGGGGTCGCCGCGCTCGTTTCCGGCCAGTGAGTCGCGCTCGTTCCCGGCCAGTGAGTCGCGCTCGTTCCCGGCCAGTGAGTGAGGAGCCCGAGATGATCAGCAGACGTGTCCTGCTCGGCGGCGCCGTCGGCACCGGCGTGCTCGCCCTGACGCCCGCTGGCGCCGCCCACGCGGCCGAGGTTGCCGAGGCGCGGAACGAAATCCACGAGGTGTCCGCAAACGGCTGGCGGATCGATCCGGCCGCCATCGCTGTCCACCGGATCGAGGGTTCCACCGTCTCGGTAGCGCTGCGCCGAGGTCCCGCCGCGGGGGTGCTGCTGCACGTCGCCCGCCGCTGGCACTACGAGATCGGCCCGGTCGACACCGGCGAAGGCGGCGGCGTCGCCGGCTACGCTGCCGACCGCGTGGTGCGCACCGCCGTCGACTCCAACTACCTCTCCGGCACCGCGATCGCCCTGCACCCGACCGCCTATCCGCTGGGCGGTAGTGAGTCGCTGTGGCCGCACCAGGAGGCAGTCGTACGGGACATACTCGCCGACTGCGAAGGCACCCTGGTCTGGGGCGGTGACCTGTCGCCGGCGACGGCCTCGCACTTCCACGTAGCCGCCCGGCCCGGTGACCGGGCCCTGGCCCGGGTCGCCGCCCGGCTGGGACCCGGTGTCCACGTTGCGCGCCGGACACCGGCGGTCGTCGCCGGGTAGGCGCCCGCCGGCGTAACCGGTCGAGGGTGGCCGGTCGAGGGTGGCCGGTCGCACCGGCCACCCTCTGTCATCGGGTACGGGGGTCAGTCAGTTCACGGGCAGGGCTGCCAGGCCAGGTGGTACATCGTCTCGATGCTGCCGTCCGTCGAGTCCATGGTCAGGAAGCTAACGTCCGTCGACGATCCCTTGCTCAGGCGCAACTCGGTGTTGATGTTGAGGTTGCGGATCTCGCCACACGGATGCCAGACCACGGAAGCGATCGGCACCTCGTCGCTCACCATCCAGTTGTCGTCCAGCGGAGCCGGAATCGGATGGCTGCTGAAGGTGCCCTGAGTCATTCCCTGGAAGTAGTAGTTGGCCCGTTGCGTGGCGATGGCACCCGGACTGAGCAGCCCGTAGCCGCGGTAGTCCACCTTCACGATCGCGAAGGTGTAGCCCGCCGGCGCGTGCACCAGCACGTTGAGCTGACAGTTCCGGCGACCTTCGGTGACTGAGATACCCGGACCCGCCTGCACCAGGTAGTCGCTGTAGATGGTGGTGAAGGCGGTGTTGTCCGGCGAGACGGCGACGTCGGCCGTACCTGGCCGACAACCAGAACCCGCCATCGCGACCAGATCGATCACAACCTGGTCATCCGGTGGGTCATCCAGGATCCCCTTGGCAGACGCGGATGCGCCCGAGATCAACGATGAGGCGAGCAACGCAAGCACCACGCCGCCACGCGTCAGCAGTTTGCGCATGAAACCTCCTCCGATGTGTGATGCGACGATGCGTGCGCAACAATCTACGTACAGACATTGATGCTTGTCAACGTAAATTTAATTGCCACAGGGGTTTTGTAAATTGATCGCACGCCACCTCGCCGCCGACCATCCCAACCCAGCCGGCAGAGCAGACGGCGGCCGCATCAACCACGCAAATCGCCTATACCATGACAAGAGGTTGACCCAATTGCCTCCAATGACCAGCTAGTTGATCCTGCCGAAACGGGCACACGACATGCGACCTGGGCAGAATCAATATCAACATATCGACCCTGGCAGATACTTGCATGAATCGATGCTCGTCGCTATCATCCTTTCGCAGGACGCCCCGCCGAAACACTCTGGACCCAATCCCCCATGATCCAAAGGGCCCAGCAGACAAAGATCCACGGCGCGGTTGTTCCGCAAAGTCGTGTGTGCCCCAGCCGTCATAACCTGAGCCCCGAGGGGAACGGAATGAAAAGAAGCCTCACCGGCGCGAGACACGGAATGTCCGCCGCACTCGGCACAGTTCTCGCGCTGACTCTGACCGCTCCGGTCCATGCCTCCCCGGCGACGTCGAGCGCCGTGCCGGACAGCGACATCACCGTGGAGGTGGTGGCCGCCAGTGGTTCAGGCTGCGCGCCCGGCACGGCCAGGGTCGTTGCCAACCCCGACAACACCGGCTTCCGGATCCGCTACTACGACTTCCTCGCCACCGTCGGTGACGGGGCCGACCCGACGGACAGCCGGAAGAACTGCCAACTCGGTGTGCTCGTCAAGGTGCCGGCGGGCTGGACCTTCGCGGTCGCCACCGCGGACTACCGGGGTCGGGCCCGGATTCCCAGTGGAGCGACCGGCCGGCAACGAACGAACTACTACTGGCAGGGCTCGTCCGACAACAGCCGTACCGACGCCACGTTCGGCGGACCGTACAACGGCTTCTGGGCCACTGCTGACCACGCACCAGTGCTGGTGTACGTCCCCTGTGGGCAGCAGCGGGTGCTGAACATCAACACCGAACTGCGAGTGGACGCCGGTACCTCCAGCGGCCAGGCCAGCATGTCGATGACCACGACCGAAGGCAACGTCGACACACTGTTCAACCTGGACTGGGTCAGGTGCTGACCACCTGATCCGCCAGTCAACGCCGGGCGCGGGCAGATCGATGCCCACGCCCGGCGCTGTCGTACGCGGAACCGGACTCGGACCCGGAGCGAGCAGCACGGGCAATCCGGTCAGCGTCAGCGAACTGGTCAGCGCCAGCGTCGACCCGGTGGGCACGGAGAAAGCCGTCGACCGCCGTCGACCAGGGAAAGCCCTCCGCCCGGCGGCGGGCCGCCGCGCGTCGCGCCGCCACCGGTCGGCCGGCCAGTTCGCAGATCGCGTCCGCGTACTCCTGCCCGCCGCCGGCCACCGCCAGCCCGGCGTCTCCGATCACCTCCGGCAGCGCGCTCTCCGCGGCGACCACCACCGGGGTGCCGCTGGCCAGGGCTTCCAGGGCAGCCAGCCCAAAGGTCTCCACCGGCCCGGGTGCGATCACCACGTCGGCGCCGGCCAGCAGCCGGGCGACCTCGTCGCGGTCGCCGACGTAGTTGGCGAAGTGCACGGTCAGCCCGGCCTCGACAGCGTGTGCGCGCAGACCCGCCTGACGAGGGCCGGTGCCGACGATCACCCCGACGGCGGGTACGCCCCGATCGCGCAGCGCGGCCAGCGCCGCGAGGACCCGCTCGGGGCACTTCTCGGCGGACAGCCGGGCGCAGTGCAGCACCAGCAGCTCACCGTTGGGCGCGTACTGCTCGCGTACCGCCTCGTCGTGCCGGCGGGGGTGGAACTGGTCGAGATCCACGCCGAGCGGCACCCGGGCCAGGTTGTCCGCCCCGATCCGGGTGAACTCGCGCGCGGCCCACTCGGTGGTGCACACCACCCGGTCGTATCCGGCGGCGGTCGCCGCGTTGAGCCGGTCGGCGATCCGCTCGGTGATCCGGTCGGTCAGCTTCGCCGGGCCGGCGGATCGGACACCGAACGGCAACCGCAACAGGCCGTCGAGCGTCTCGTGGGAGACCATCAACGCGGGTACGCCGTGCCGCCGCGCCCACTGCCCGGTCCACCGCAGCGTGGTGCGGTCGGAGACCTCCAGCCGGTCCGGGGCGAGCTCGGTGAGCAGGCGGCGTACCCGGGAACGGCCAAGCAGCACCCGGTAGCCGCCGGTGCCGGGCACCGCCGGCCCGGCGATGGTGATCACCCGCCCCTGTGCGGTGTCCTCATCCGCGTCGGCCGCCCCCGGCACCACCAGCACCGGCTCATGGCCGGCGGCCAGATAGCCGGTGCCGAGTTCCCGCAGCGCGGTCCGTAACCCACCGGAGCTGCCGGTGATGAAATTCGCCAGCCGAACGATCCTCATGATGCCGTCACCATCCGGCCAGCATCGCAACCGCCGGGCGGCGGGCAGGGCACACGACCGTGACGTGTCGGCGAACTGTGCCCGACGGCTATCTTCGTCGTCGTCGGGCACCGGCGGGCGACGGCCCGGTCAGGACCAGCCGTAACCGGCCCGCAACGCCTGGCACACCCGGTCGAACCGGCCCCGGTCGAGGATGGCACCCTCACGCCGGATGCTGTCCTCCCGCATGGTGAGCACCCGGTCGAGCCGGATCCAGCTCGGCCGGCCGTCGTCGCCCCAGGTGCCCAGCGACAGCCAGTGCCGCTGCCCGTCGCGGTCGGACTGGCTGGACAGCATCAGCCCGAACAGGGTGCGGCTGCGCCGGCCCACCACCAGGACCGGACGGTCCTTGCCCTGCCGGGGGTCGTCCTCGTACGACACCCAGGTCCAGACGATCTCGCCGGGATCGGCGTGCCCGTCCAGCTCGGGTGCGTACGACAGTTGCCGCCGCTGCAACGCGGCCACCTGCCGGCGCCGGGCCAGCTTGGCCGGTGTCGGGCGCCGTTGCGCCGGTACGCGTTGACCGGCCAACCGGCCAACCGTCGCGGTCACGCCCTGCCACAGTTTTCCCACGACCGACGACCCTATCGGTAGGCGCCCGCGGCGGTGCGCGACGGGCTCGACCCACCGCGCACCGCAGGTCAGCTCCCGGTCTGTCGGATCGTGGTCAGCCAAGCATGCCGATGACGGTCCGGGCCTGGTGGGTCAGTGCGGCTGCGGCGGCCGGGTCGACCCGGTCGCGCCGGTGCGGATGCGCCAGATGGTGCACGAAGCGTCGCACGGCCTGCGTCGCCTGGTCGGCGCGGCCCCGGTCGAGGTGCCACTGCGCCTGGTGCAGCGCGGCGGACAGCCGGTGGGTGACCGGTCCGGAGATCGCGCCGTCGCGCCGGAATCCGTCGTACGCGGTCCGCAGCGCGGGCAGGCTGCCCGGTGTCCAGAGGTCCGGCACCGGGACCTGGCTGAAGTCGGTGTCGGCTGCCAGGTAGAAGCCGGGGTACGACGGCTGGTTGTAGGTGGTCTGCTGGCGGGCCACCTCGGCGCGGTACTGCGGGTCGTGCATCAGGGTGTACATCTTGCGGTCGGTCACCTCGGTGCTCAGGTGGATCCGGATCGCGGTGCTGTCGACCGTCCGCAGCAGCAGTTCCTCCCGCCAGTCGCCGAAGACGTCCGCGACCAGGCCCGGGTTTCCCTTGGTGTAGTTGTTGGTCCGGGTGCCCTCGGCGGTGAGCAGCCGACCCCGACGCCAGTCGTCGATGGTCGGGGTCTGGTCGATCGCGCCGTCGACGATCTGGGTGGTGCCGTCGGCCGCCCACCGGATGCTCATGTTGGTGCCGGGGATCTGCGAGCCGAGCGGCTCGCCGGCGGCGGTGTGCAGGCCGAGTCCGCTGACCGCCCACACCTCGTGGCCGGGGTGCTGCGGGTCGATGTCGCCGATCATGCCCCGGCCGGTGTCCACTCCGGAGTACCCGCCGAAGATCACTTCACCGGTAGCGGCGTCGAGCAGGCCGTGCCCGTACGGCGCCCACCGCCCGCCCTCGAAGACCAGGTACGCCTCCAGGCCGGGGCGGCGCGGGTCGATGTCGGTGACGTGCATGGCGTCGCCGTGGCCGAGCCGGGCCATGGTGCCCGGTGCCGCGCTGTCGGGTGGCAGCGGCGCGAACGCGCTGTACAGCAGGCTGCCGTCGTCGTCGATGGTGGCCGCGCCGTAGACGATCTCGTGCCGGCCGTCGCCGTCGACGTCGGCCGCGCTGATCGAGTGCTGCCCCTGGGTGGTGATGGTGGCGAACTCGCCGTCGGTGCCGTCGCGGCCGTGCGGCGAGTCGTCGAACGGGTTGGTCATCGGCGTCCAGCCGCTGTCGACGTACCACTGCTCGGTGAGCCGGCGCCCGTCCCAGCCGTAGGCCACCAGGGTGGAGCGGGTGTAGTAGCCGCGGGCGAAGACCGCCGACGGCCGGCGGCCGTCCAGGTAGGCCACCGCGGCGAGGAACCGGTCGACCCGGTTGCCCGGCTCGATGCGCGACATCGCGTAGTCGCCCCACATCAGGCCGTCGTCGTGCCGGCCGGGCTTGTACCGGATCGTCTGCAGTTCCCGCCCGGTGGCGCCGTCGAACACGGTGAGGTACTCGGGGCCGTCGACGATGAAGCCTTCGAAGGCACGCAGGTTGTTGCGACTGCTGCGGGCCGGGGCGTAGACGTCGATGAAGTGGTCGGCGAGGGCCTGCGCGTCGGCCCGGGACAGCGGATACTCGTACGCCGGGTTTATGCCGAACGCCGCCTCCAGGGTGGCCGGCCAGTTGCCGGCGACCACCTCCGGGTGGGCGTGCCAGCCCTGGAACATGTCGACCAGGTGGTCGTGGTAGTCGGCGGCGGACATCCGGTAGTCGTCGCGGTGCGAGTAGCCGGCCCGCCGGTCGGACTCCGGCATGGTGACGTAGCGTTCGTCGGCGACCCGGCCGTCCGGGCGGTAGCTGATCGTCCTGGTGCCGGGGGCGGTCTTGAGCATCATCTCCGAGCGGCCGTCGCCGTCGAAGTCGTAGACCAGGAACTGGGTGTAGTGGGCACCGGCCCGGATGTTGACCCCGAGGTCGATGCGGTGCAGCAGGGTGCCGTCCAGCCGGTACGTGTCGAGGTAGACCGGTCCGGTGTAGCCGACCTGGGAGACGTCCTTGGAGTTGGACGGGTCCCACTTGACGACGAACTCGTACCGCCCGTCGCCGTCGACGTCGCCGACGCTCATGTCGTTGGCGGAGTAGGTGTACGCCTCACCGGCCGGGGTGACCCCGTCGGCGGGCCGACGCAGCGGCAGGTCGTGGTAGGCCTGCGACCACGGGTGCACCGGGTCGCTGCGGTCGACCTCGACGCCGTCGACCACGGCGGCGACCTGGTAGCTGGTGCCGGTCGCGGGGTCGGTGTCCAGGTAGTTGGTGCTGTCGGTGACGGTGGCCAGCCGCCGGCCGTCCCGGTAGACGTGGAAGTCGGCACCGGTCATGCCGGTGGCACCCTGGCCGGTCACCTCGTGGCCGAGCAGTCGCCAGCTGAGGAAGACGCCCTGGTCGGTGGCGGCGGCGACCAGGCCGCGGTCGAGATGTTCGAGTTGGACGGCGTCAGGGTGGCCGCCTCCGGGCGCGGCGCCGGCCGGTACGCCGAGGGTCAGCGCGCAGACGGTGGCGAGCAACGCCACGGCGGTGGCTGGACGGTGCGGACGGCGACGTCGGGTACGACGGTTCATACCGGAATCTCCTCGGTCGACGGGCGGCGCGGCTCTGGCCGACCGGCCGGCCCGGTGCCGGTTTCAGGCACCCGTGACAGGTTCAATGAAACGATACAAGCCACTGAAGGCTATGGATACCTCCACTGGTGTGTCAAGGCAAGCTGTCACGGCCTGAACCGTTCCATTCGGACCGCGGACCGACTCGTCGCGGACCACGGTCACCTGAGGTCATCGAGTTGTGACCCCTGCGGCGATCGACTAGGGTCGGTGCACCGATCCGCAGCCAGTCGCGGCATCATCCGGCGGCACCACGCAGTTGGCGATGTGCACCAGCCCCGACGTGCACCATCCCGTCGACGCAACCCGGCCCGTCAAGCCCGTAACGGCGACAACGAGGTAGGAGACAGACGGTGAATCCCTCCCCAGCGTTCCCGCACCGGCGGCGATCCGCGCGTACCACCCGGTCGGCCGGACGCGCGACGAGCCTCGCCGCCGTCGCGGCGCTCGCGCTGGCCGGCTGCTCGGCCGGCGAGTCCCTGGAGACCGACGACGGGCCGGCCAGCTCCGACGGCACCCTGGTGGTGGCCATCTCCAGCGAACCGGACAGCCTGGACGTGCACGTCTCCACCGCGTCGCCCACCTTCCTGGTAATGGAGAACGTCTACGACACCCTGGTGGAGCCGGCCCCCGACCTGAGCTTCCAACCCGCGCTGGCCACCGAGTGGGAGGTCAGCGAGGACCTGCTCACCTGGACCTTCCAGCTGCGCGACGGCGTCACCTGGCACAACGGGCGGGAGTTCACCGCCAGCGACGTGGTCGCCAGCTTCGAACGGATCACCGACGCGGAGACCGCCGCGAACGCCTGGCGGTTCGAGACCGTCGACGAGGTACGCGAGGTCGACGACCGTACGGTGGAGTTCGTCCTCAACCAGCCGACCCCCAACCTGCTGGCCAACATCGGCGGGTTCAAGGGGATGGCGATCGTCGCCCCCGAGCTGATCGAGGGCGACGGGCTGACCACCGACGCGATCGGCACCGGGCCGTTCCGGTTCGTCAGCTACACCCCCGGTGACCGGATCGTGCTGGAGGCCAACCCGGACTACTGGGGCGACGGCCCGTACGTCGACCGGGTCGAGTTCCGGTTCGTCTCCGAGCCGACCACCGCGCTGACCAACCTGCGCACCGGAGCCGTGCACCTGACCAACAACGTGCCGGCCCAGGAGATCGCCACCCTGCGCGACGACCCCGACGTCGAGCTCGGCCAGCAGGCCAGCAACGACTACTGGTACTTCACCTGCAATTTCGACCGGCCGCCGTTCGACGACATCGACGTACGCCGGGCGCTGTCGTTCGCCATCGACCGCGAACAGGTGGCCCAGGCCGCCTTCTTCGACGCCGCGACGCCGGTGCAGTCGGCGATGCCGCCGGGCAACTTCTGGGCCACCGACTACGCCCCGTTCAGCCACGATCCGGACCAGGCCCGCGAGCTGCTCGCCGACGCCGGCGTCACCGACCTCACCGTCGACCTGATGCTGACCAACGAGTACCCGCACACCCTGGCCGCCGCCGAGGTGATCGCCAGCCAGTGGGGCGACGTCGGCGTCAACGCCGAGATCCGTACCCTCGACTTCGCCAGCTGGCTCGACGAGCAGGGCAACGGCAGCTACGACTGCTACGTCCTCGGCTGGCTGAACAACCTCGACGGCGAGTACGCCTACTACGCCCAGCACCACTCCGCCGGCTCGTTCAACTTCCACGGCTACGCCAACCCGCAGGTCGACCAGTACCTCGACCAGGCTCGGGCCAGCGTCGAGGACACCGAACGGCGCGACCTCTACCACCAGGCGGCCAGGCTGATCATCGACGAGGTCAGCTACGGCTACCTGTACAGCCCGCAGGCCACGCTGGCCTGGGCGCCGCAGGTGTCCGGCGTGGAGATGCACCCGGACGGCAAGACCCGGCTGCGGACCGTACGGTTGACCGACTGAGCCGGCGCGATGGCGCGTTTCCTACTGTGGCGGGCGCTGCAGACGGTCGTCGCGATGCTCGGGGTCAGCGTCGCGGTCTTCCTGATCGTCCAGCTGGTGCCCGGCGACCCGATCCGGCTGGCCCTGGGCACCCGCTTCGACGAGGAGCTGTACCAGGCGATGCGGGCCCGCGCCGGGCTGGACCAGCCGCTGTTGACCCAGTACGGCGGCTGGCTGGCCCGCGCGGTCACCGGTGACCTGGGGGTCAGCTTCCGCAGCGGTGAGCCGGTCACCCGGCTGCTGCTGGCCCGGCTCGGCCCGACCAGCCTGCTCGCCGGCGCGGCGCTCGCCGTCGCGCTGGCGATCGCGCTGCCGTTGGGCATCGTCTCCGCGGTGCGCTCCGGGTCACTGGTGGACCGGATCGCCACCGGGTTCAGCCAGCTGTGGATCTCGGTGCCGGACTTCTGGAGCGGGATCATGTACATCCTGCTCTTCGCGCTGCTGCTGGGTTGGCTGCCGGCCTCCGGTTACGTGTCGCCGTTGGACGACCCGGTCCGGGCGGCCCACCACCTGGTGCTGCCGGCGATGACCGTGGGGCTGATCTCCGGTTCGGTGCTGACCCGGTTCGTCCGCTCGGCGGTGCTGGAGGCGCTGCACCAGGACTACGCCCGTACCGCCCGGGCCAAGGGGCTGTCCCGCTGGCAGACGGTCCGCCGGCACGTGCTGCCCAACGCCTGGATCTCCATCGTGACCGCCGTCGGCCTGCAGCTCGGTTTCCTGCTCGGCGGAGTGGTGATCGTCGAGGTGATCTTCGAGTGGCCGGGCCTGGGCCGGTTGGCGTACGACGCGGTCGTCCGGCGTGACTACAGCCTGCTGCAGGGCGCGGTGCTGGCCATCGCGCTGATGTTCCTGGTGGTCAATTTCCTGGTGGACCTGCTGTACGGCTACCTCGACCCGCGGGTGCGGCGCCGATGACCCGCCGACTGTTCCTGCTGCTGCTGGGCAACCGGCTGGCCCTGGCCGGGCTGCTGGTGCTGGCCGTGCTGGCGGCGGTCGCCGTGGTCGGGCCGTGGCTGGCCCCGTACGACCCGAACGCGGTCGACGTGCCCGGCCGGCTCGCGGGCCCGTCGTGGGCGCACCCGTTCGGCACCGACAATCTCGGCCGCGACGTGCTCAGCCGGGTGCTGGTCGGAGCCCGGGTGTCGCTCCAGGTCGGGTTCGTCGCGGTGGGCATCTCGCTGACCGCCGGGCTGCTGATCGGGCTGGTCGCCGGCTTCTACTCCGGCGCGGCGGACGCGCTGCTGATGCGCACCATGGACGTGCTGTTCGCGTTCCCGGCGATCCTGCTGGCGATCGCGGTGCTGGCCATCCTCGGGCCGGGCATCACCAACGCGATGATCGCCATCGGCATCGTCTACACGCCGATCTTCGCCCGGATCGTGCGGGCCGCGACGCTCGTCGTCTCGGCCCAGTTGTACGTCCGGGCGGCCCGTGCCGTCGGCGCCGGCGACCTGCGGATCCTGCTCCGCCACGTGCTGCCGAACATCGCCGCGCCGGTGATCGTGCAGACGTCGCTGAGCCTGGCGTTCGCGATCCTGGCCGAGGCGGCGCTGTCGTTCCTGGGTCTGGGCGTGCAGCGACCCGATCCGGCCTGGGGACGGATGCTCGCCGAGGGCCGCGACTTCGTCAGTCAGGCACCATGGATGGGCATCTTCCCCGGCCTGGCCATCTTCGCGACCGTGCTGGCGTTCAACGTCGTCGGCGACGGGCTGCGCGACGCGCTCGACCCACGGCAACGGTCGGTCATCGAGTCGAGGGGGCAGGGCTGATGGCCGGCGACCCGGTGCTGTCGGTACGGGACCTGACGGTGCGCATCGGCACCCGGCGGGGCGTGGCGAGGGTGGTCAACGGGGTCAGCTACGACGTGCACCCGGGTGAGACGCTGGCCATCGTCGGCGAGTCGGGGTCCGGCAAGTCCGTCGGCGCGCTGGCGGTCCTCGGCCTGCTCGACGAGGCGGCCACCGCCACCGGGCAGGTGCTGCTGGACGGTGTGGACCTGCTGGCCGCCGGTGAGCGACAGCTGCGGCGGATCCGTGGCAACGAGATCGCGATGGTCTTCCAGGACCCGATGACCTCCCTCAACCCGGTGAAGACGATCGGGTCGCAGCTGGTCGAGCCGATTGAGCTGCACGGCGTGGCCACCGGCGCGGCGGCCCGCGACCGGGCGGTGGAGCTGCTCGAACAGGTCGGGCTGCCGGACGCCCGGGACCGGCTCGGCGACTACCCGCACCGGTTCTCCGGCGGGATGCGCCAGCGGGTCATGATCGCGATGGCGCTGGCCTGTGAGCCGAAGGTGCTGCTCGCCGACGAGGCGACCACCGCGCTGGATGTCACCACCCAGGCGCAGATCCTCGAGGTGGTCGCCGGGCTGCAGCGACGGCTGGGCCTCGCGGTCGTCTGGATCACCCATGATCTGGGGGTGGTGGCCGGGATCGCCGACCGGGTCGCGGTCATGTACGCCGGCCGGATCCTGGAGCAGGCACCGGTGGACGAGCTGTACGCCGCGCCCCGGCACCCGTACACGATGGGGCTGCTGGCGGCGGTGCCCCGGGTCGGCGCCGATCGGCCGCGCCGGCTGACGACGATCCCCGGCCAGCCGCCGGATCCGACGGCGCTGCCGCCGGGCTGCGCGTTCCATCCACGTTGCGGCTACCGGCACGACCCACGGGCGGCCACCGAGGTGCCGCCGCTGCGCACGGTCGGCCCGGACCACCGGGTGGCCTGCTTCTACGACGTCGTCGGTGGCACCGCCACCGGTACGGACGGTGGAGATGGCTGAGCAGCCGCTGTTGAGCGTGACCGACCTGCGGGTGCACTTCCCGGTCGCCGGTGGCGGGCTACGCCGCCGGCAGAATGCGGTGGTCCGGGCGGTCGACGGGGTGAGCTTCACCGTGGCGGCCGGCGAGACGTTGGGGCTGGTCGGCGAGTCGGGGTGCGGCAAGAGCACCACCGGGCTGGGCCTGCTGCGACTGGTCGAACCCACCGGTGGGCGGGTCAGCGTGCGGGGCACCGAGGTCACCGCGCTGCGCCGGCGGGACCTGCGGGCGATGCGCCGGCACCTCACGATGATTTTCCAGGATCCGTACGCGTCGCTGGACCCCCGGATGACGATCGGTTCGGTCGTCGCCGAGCCGTTGGCGGTGCACGGTCTGCACCGGGGGTCGCGGGCCCGCCGGCACCGCGTCGGTGAGCTGCTGGAACTCGTCGGCCTCGACCCGGACCACGCGCACCGGCACCCGCACGAGTTCTCCGGCGGGCAGCGCCAGCGGGTGGGCATCGCCCGCGCGCTGGCCTGCGAGCCCGATCTCATCGTCGCCGACGAGCCGATCGCCGCGCTCGACGTGTCGATCCAGGCGCAGATCATCAACCTGCTGGAGGACCTGCGCGACGAGCTCGGGTTGGCGTACCTGTTCATCGCCCACGACCTGGCCGCGGTCGGGCACCTCAGTGACCGGATCGCGGTGATGTATCTCGGCCGTATCGTGGAGGTGGCCGACCGGGCGACGCTGTTCGCCCGGCCGGCGCATCCCTACACCCGGGCGTTGCTGTCCGCGGTGCCGCTGCCCGACCCGGTCGCCGAGCGGGCCCGGGAACGGATCATCCTGCGGGGTGCCGTGCCGTCTCCCGCCGACCCGCCGAGTGGCTGCAACTTCCGGACCCGCTGCCCGGCGGCGTTCGACCGGTGCGCCGTCGACGATCCGGTGCTGACCGCACGCGGCGACGGCCACCTGGCCGCCTGCCACCTGTCGGACGACGGCACCGGCTGAGCAGCACCTGGATCGGTGGGTGTCGGGCGGGGTGCCGGACGGCCCGGTACCGGCTCAGTCGACGCGGGTCGCGGCCTCGGCCTCGGCCAGCCGACGCCGCAGATGTTCCCGGTCCGGTTCGGTGCCGGCCAGGTCCACCGCCTGCCGGTAGGCGTCGGCCGCGTCGGCGTGCCGGCCGAGCCGGTGCAGCAGATCGGCCCGGGCGGCCGGCAACGGGTGGTACGACCGCAGGCGCGGATCGGCGGCCAGCTCGTCGAGCAGGGCCAGCCCGGCTGCCGGGCCGTCGCGCATGGCCACCGCCACCGCCCGGTTCAACGCCACCACCGGCGACGGTGCGACCCGCAGCAGTACGTCGTAGAGGGCGACGATCTGCGGCCAGTCGGTGCCGGCGACGTCGGGCGCCTCGTCGTGCAGCGCGGCGATGGCGGCCTGCAGCCCGTACGGGCCGGGCGGGCCGCCGGTCAACGCCGTGCGGGCCAACGCACAGCCTTCCCCGATCATTGGTCGGTCCCACCGACGCCGGTCCTGCTCGTCGAGGAGCACCGGCACCCCGTCCGGGCCGGTCCGGGTATGTCGGCGGGCGTGCACCAGCAGCAGCAGGCCGAGCAGTCCGGCGGTCTCCCGTTGCGCGGGCAGCAGCCGGTGCAGGATGCGGGCCAGCCGGATGGCCTCCTCGGCCAGGTCCAGGCGTTGCAGGCGGGGACCGGAGCTGGCCGCGTACCCCTCGGTGAAGATCGAGTACACCGCCTGTAGAACACCGGGTAGCCGCTGCGGCAACTCGTCGGCACCGGGCACCCGGAACGGGATCCGCGCGTCGCGGATCTTGCGTTTCGCCCGGACGATCCGCTGGGCCATGGTCGCCTCCGGCACCAGGAAGGCCCGGGCCACCTCGGCGGTGGTCAACCCGCCGAGGCAGCGCAGGGTCAGCGCCACCCGGTCCTCCTCGGTCAGCGCCGGGTGGGCGCAGGTGAAGAACAGGGCGAGCCGGTCGTCGGGCAGGTCCCGGTCGACGTCCGCCGCCGGAGCCGGGTCGGCCCGGTCCGCCTCGGCCTGCAGCACCGCGATCCGCAGGGCCAACGTCCGGTCGCGGCGGATCCGGTCGACGGCCCGGCGGCGAGCCGTGGTCAGCAGCCACGCGCCGGGGCGGGTCGGCACCCCGGAGATCGGCCAGTGCGTCAGCGCCGCCTCGATGGCCTCGGCGGCGGACTCCTCGGCCAAATGCAGGTCACCGAAGCGGCGTACCAGGGTGGCGAGCAGGCGGCCGTGTTCCTCGCGGAACACGGCCGCCACCGACGCGCGTACCGCCGTCGGGTCCGTTTCCGGGCCCCGGGCGGCCGGCTGGTTCTGCGGCTCGCCGCCGACCATCCGGTGTCAGAGCCCGAACTCGGCGATCGGACGCACCTGCACCGATCCTCCGTCCCGGGCGCCGGGCGAGCGGGCCGCCCAGTCCAGCGCGACGTCCAGGTTTGGTACGTCGATGACGTCGTACCCGCCGAGCACCTCACGGCTCTCGGCGAACGGACCGTCGGTGACGATCCGTTGTCCGTCGGCGTCGACCTTGACCGAGGTGCAGGTGGTCAGGTCGGCCAGGGCGTTGCCGCTGACCCAGATGCCGGCGTCCTTCATCTGCTTGTCGTAGGCCATCCAGTCCTCGACGGTGCACTGCGCCCCGGGCTGGTCCGGGCTGTCGGTCGGCGGGCTGACGAACAACAGCATGTACTTCATGTCGGGCTCCTCGCAGGTAGTGGCGTTGCCGTACGCCTTGACGACGATCGGCGGGCCGCCGGATCGACAGCTGATCCGGCGAATCCTGCCGTGACCGGCGACCTACTCGGAGTCGGCCAGGATGGCGTACAGCTTGCGGCGGGTCTCGTCGAGTACGGCCAGGGCCCGCTCCCGCTGCTCGGCGGTACCGTTCATCATCACGTGCCGCAGCGCGTGCAACGTCTGCATACCGGATTCGCGTACGTCGTGCCAGCTCTCCACGGTTTCCGGGGCGAACTGCGTCCACGGCGCCTGCTCGGCGGCCTGCTCGGCCTCGGGGCGGCCGGCGTCGGTCAACGCGTACTGCCGGCGGCTGCCGCCGGCCGCGTCCACGGTCCCGACGATCAGCCCTTCGTCCTCGAGCAGTTGCAGGGTGGGGTAGATCGATCCCGGGCTCGGTCGCCAGGCACCGCCGGTACGGGAGTCGAGTTCCCGGATCATCTCGTACCCGTGCATCGGTCCTTCGACGAGCAGGGCGAGTACGGCGGCGCGCACGTTCGGCCGGCGCCGGCCGCGTCCGCCGCCCCGGCCCCGCCGCGGGCCGCCGCCGCCCGGCCCGGCGCCGAAGCCGGGACCGAAGCCGGGACCAAAGCCGGGGCCGGGACCGGGGCCGAACGGCGGGAAGCCGAATCCGCCCCGCATCCAGGCCTGCGGTCCGCCGTGGAATCGGTGGTGGAACCTCATGTCTGCCTCCTACGATGTCTTGCCGATACTCTGACGATATATCGCCAACCCGTCGACGACAACACGAGTGCGCCTGGCGGGCGCAGGGCCCGCCAGGCACTGGGGGTACAGTCGCTTTTCATGTAATTAACTGCTGATTGTCGCTTTCGTGGTCAGCTGCGGGCACCAAGGTTCGGGTAGCTGTGCGGCCGCAGGAAGGCAGAGCTCCGGATGCCGCCATCGGCGTCGCGTGGCCCGATCAGCAGCGACGGGTCCGTGCTGACGAGATCGGCGGCGCTCCAGGAACTCTTGATGTTCCACGAGTTGCCGGTCGCCGTCGAGTTGCCCAGCGACACCCCCGCACCGTTGCCGATCGCCAGGTTGCCGGTCAGCCGGGACGTGGAGTTGGCGAACTTGAAGCCACCGTCACCGTTGCGCCAGGCGCTGTTGCGCTCGACGGTGATGGTGCCCGGGTTGCCGTTGTCGATGAAACCGCCGACCGCGTTGTCGAACGCGAAGCTGTTGCGAATGGTGTGGTTCGCCGGCGGGTCGGGATCGCCGCCACCCATCTTGAACCCGTTGCCGTCACCGGAGTAGCCCGGCAGGTCCCACCGGTTGAAGCCGTTGCCCCAGGCCGCCGAGTCCTCGATCAGAATCGGCGAGGTGAACAGCCAGGCGTCGAAACCGTCGTCGGAGTTGTTCCACAACCGGGCACCGCGCACCACGTTGCCGCTGCCGGAACCCTCCTTGATGGCCAGGCCGTCGGCGCTCTCGCCGTTCTTGCGCGGATCCCGGTTGCCGTACGAGTCGAGGTCGATCACCTGGTTGTTGCTGGCCGCGCCCTGGATCTGCAGGCCGGACTCGTAGTTGTCGCGGGTTACCAGCCGTTCGAAGACGTTGTTGCTGCAGTCGCGGCAGAAGATCGCGTACGGTCCGTGCGCGATCTCCAGGTCACGCACCCGCCAGTAGTCGGCCTCGATATGCAGCACGCCGCGTTCGAGGTTCGGGATGCTGCCGCCGACCGGAGCCGGCGTATGCGGCAGATTCTCCCCGTCGAGCACCACCCGTTCACCGTCGTAGCTGGTGATCGTGTAAGGGTTGGCCGCAGTGCCGTCCTTCATGATCCGCACATTGGTGTCGAACTGGTAGGTGCCCCCGCGTAGCGTGATCGTAGTGCCCGGGGTCGCCAGCGCCACGGCACGCGCCAACGTCGCCAGCGGGGCACCCACCGTACCGGGGTTGGCGTCGTTGCCGTTGGTCGCCACGAACAGTGTGTCCGTCGGTGGGGGTGCTGTAGTCGGTGGGGGCGCCGTGGTCGGCGGGGTCGGCGGGGTCGGCGGAGCCGTGGTCACGGGCGGGCTCGTCGGGCCGGGACCGGTGCAGACCGTGCCGTTGAGAGTGAACGTCGACGGAACCGGGTTCGACGAGTCGTTCCACGTACCGTTGAAGCCGCCGCCGACGGTGGCGCCGGTCAGGATCGACCCGGTGTAGCTGGCGTTGCGGGCCACGACGGTGCCGCTGGCCGGATCCGCGGTGAACCCCCACGACTGGGTGATCGTCTGGCCGGCGGCGAATGTCCAGCTCAGCGTCCATCCGTCGATCGGCTCGCCGTAGTTGGTGATGGCGAGGTTGGCGCCGAAGCCACCCGGCCACTGCGCACCGATGGTGTAGGTGACCTGGCAGCCGCTCGCGGCGCTGGCCGACAGCGTGGTCACCACGGTCATCCCGGCGGTGGCAGCCGCGGTGGCCAGAGCCACCACCGGCCACGCCGCCCGACGCGGGTATCGAGACATGGAAGCTCCTGATCAGTCGACCGACGTTCGCCGGTGGGCGCGCACGTGTCGGGCGCGCCCACCGTGAACCGGGATCAGCGGTAGGTGAGGTCCGACGATGAGTAGAGACAGTTCGTGCTGTCCGGGCCGGTACCGACCTGGCTCGGCTCGTCGCCGCTGCTGTTGCCGTTGTACTTGCGGCAGATCACCATCGACCGACTGGAGTCGTTGACGATGGTGACCCCGCTGAACCGGGCGGTGTCTCCGTAGTTGACGTTGATGCCGGCGACGGTGCCGCCCGGCCGGGTCAACGTCACGTTGCGGATCACCACGTCGCGCTGGTGCTGGGTGGAGCAGTTCCCGCAGGAGCGGTAGAAGGTGCCGAAGTTGCTGGCCTGGAAGTTCTGGATGGTCAGCGTGCCCGGACCGTTGTGCTGGAAGACCTTGTCACTGGCGGCCCGGGCGCCACCACCGTCGACCAGGAAGCTCGGGTTGCCGCTGCCACGGAAGGTCGCGGCGTCCTCGCCGACGTCCTCCCACCACACGTTGCGCAGCGTGCACGGTCCCGAGCAGTGCACGCCGTCGCCGGCCGGCGCGCCGATGATGACGTTCTGCAGGGTGGCTCCGGCCGCGAGCTGGAACACCGGGTCCTGGCTCTCCTCCTGGCCGCCGTCACCAATGCAGCAGTAGCGACGCATGCCACCGTCGAGCGTCCCGGAGACCTGGATCGTGCCGTTGACGTTGACCTGCCCGGTCGGGGTCGGCCAGGAGGTGCTCGGCGGTGGGGTGGGGTTGCCGCCGCCGACGGTGTTCAGTTGCCACTGCTGGTTCCAGCCGTTGAGGTCGCTGTACCCGGCGAGGTAGCCGCCGTCGGCGGTGGACCACTCCCAGACGTCGATCACCTTGTTGCTGTGCCGGTTGACGAAGCGGACGTATCCGCTGTCGGAGTCGGCGAGGCGGAAGTGCTGGCGGGTGGTGCCGTTGTCGGAGTTCTGCACCAGCCGGGTGCCGTCGTTGGCGTCGGGTAGTTCGAGGTACTTGCCACTGTGCACGGAGCGGATCTTGTAGTAGCCGCTGCCAGCGTCGACGAACCGCCACTGCTGGACGGCCTGGTCGTTGCGGGCCCACTGGCGGATCTCGGCGCCATCGTTGGTAGCCCAGTTGTAGACGTCCATCGCCTTGTTGCTGTGCCGGTTGACGAACACGTAGGTGGCGTTGGTGTCGACGGTGGCGGCCGACGCGGTGGTGACGCCGATCGCGCCGATGGCGGCGGCGGTGATCGCGGCGGTGGCGCCGGCGAGGATCGCCATCCGTCGGCGTTGGCGGGTGCCGCCGGGGGCGGCGGTGCTTCTGGTCATCTTGTGCGATACCTCCGGGGACGGACCACGGCAGGTCTGCCGTGGCAGGAGAAAGCGCTTTCCTCGCAGGGTATTGACATGCACCGATCAAGTCAACACGTCCGCCGGCCGGAGCCCGGACACCCGAACGCACCGCGGTGATCTCGGTCCGGCACCCGGCCGGGTGATTCTCGGCGCAACCGCCTGCACCCCGGCGGCCCAGCCGGGAAGCTACGTTTCGTAGCGGACGACGGAGGTGGCGGATTGTCAGCGACCACGGAGGCCTTCTTCGCCGGTCTCGACGAACGCGCTCCCCGGATACCGCCGACGATCGACGGCACGGTGCGGTTCGACGTGCGGTACCGCGACCACACCGAGCAGTGGCTGCTGCGCTTCGCAGCCGGCGGCGTACAGGCCGAACGGTCCGGTGCCGACGCGGACTGCGTCGCCGTCATCGACGGCCCGCTGTTCGAGCGGTTGCTGCGCGGCGAGGACCGGCTGTCCGCGGCGTTCGTCCGGTACGCGATCACCATCGAAGGCGACTTCACCAAGGTGCCGGCGTTCGAGTGGCTGCTGCCCGACACCGTCGGTGCCCGTCACCCCCGGCAGCTGGCCGAGGGCTGGGGGAGGTCCCGGTGAGGAACCTGAACTACACCAGCATCCTCGACGGCATGATGTTCATGATCAGCGACGGTCGGGGGGACATCCTGCCGTCTGCTGAACTGCCGACCGGACTCTTCGCGTTCGACATGCGGGTGCTCTCCACCTGGGACCTCACCGTCAACGGCGAACGGCTCACTGCCCTGTCCGTCGACGACCTGCAGTACTTCGAGTCGCGGTACTTCCTGGTGCCCGGCGAACCGACCCACTACGTGGACGCGAATCTCTCGGTGATCCGGCAGCGGTCGGTCGGCGGCGGCCTGTTCCTGGAGCAGCTCACCGTCCTCAACCACCAGGAAGTGCCGGTCGACCTCCGGATTCGTCTCGACATCGGCACCGACTTCGCGGACATCACCGAAATCGCCGACGTACAGAAGAAGGGCAAGCTCTCGGTCGCCGTCGAGGACGGCACGCTGCACCTGCTCTACCAGCGGGACAACCAGCGACGTGAGGTGGTGGTCTGCAGCAGCGCCGACGCCGCCATCGACGACCACGGCATGACCTTCGAGATCCAGGTCGGTCCGCACGACGCCTGGAACACCACATTCCAGGTGGTGCTCTGGAGCCGGGGAGCCGAAGGGCGGGACATCCGGGAGGCGGTGCCCACCTACGACACCCCTGCCAAGGTGGAGATGGGCAAGGCGCTCGACGAATGGCTGGCCGACGCGCCGACCCTCACCTGCGACTCGGCGAGCCTCGACCAGGCGTACCGCCGCAGCCTCACCGACCTGGCCGCACTGCGGTTCCGGGGAAACACCCGGGGCGAGATGATCTTCGCCGCCGGGCTGCCCTGGCTGATGGGCAACTTCGGCCGGGACGCGGTCATCACCTGCCTGCAGGCACTGCCGTTCGCCCCGCAGCTCACCCCCGGTGTGCTGCACACCCTCGCCGACGCGCAGGGCAGCCGGCTCGACGACTTCGCCGAGGAGGAACCGGGCAAGATTCTGCAGGAGTTCCGGTACGGCGAACGCGCCGGCTACGAGGAAATCGCCGCCTGCCCCTACTACGGCGGCGCCGACACCACCCCGCTGTTCGTCGTCCTGCTCGACGAGTACGAACGGTGGACCGGCGACGCGGACCTGGTCCGGGAACTCGAGTTCCATGCCCGGCTCGCCCTGGACTGGATCGACGCGTACGGCGACATCATGGGCGACGGATACATCTGGTACGCCTGCCGCAACGAACGCCTCGGGGTGCGCAACCAGGGGTGGAAGGACTCCGCCGACGCCATCTCCTACAGCGACGGCCGGCTGCCGGTCGGCCCCCGGGCAACCTGCGAACTGCAGGGCTACGCCTACGACGCGAAACGGCGCGGCGCCCGGCTGGCCCGCCGCTTCTGGGACGACGCGGCGTACGCCGACCGACTGGATCGCGAGGCGGCCGAGCTCAAGCGTCGGTTCAACCAGGAATTCTGGATCCCCGACGGCAGGTACTACGCGCTCGGCATGGACGCCGACGGCAACCTGATCGACGCCTGCGCCTCGAACATGGGGCACCTGCTGTGGAGCGGCATCGCCGATCGGGACAAGGCCCGGCACGTCGTCGACCACCTGATGAGCCGGCGATTGTTCTCCGGTTGGGGCATCCGTACCCTCGCCGAGGGCGACGGGCGGTACAGCCCGGTCGGCTACCACAACGGCACGATCTGGCCGTTCGACAACTCGCTCATCGCCCTCGGAATGCGTCGCTACGGCTTCGACGAGGAGGCGGCCAAGGTCGCCGGAGCGATGATCGAGGCCGCGCAGTTCTTCGACGGCCGGCTGCCCGGCGCGTTCACCGGATACGACCGGGCGTTGACCAAGTACCCGGTGCAGTTTCCAGCTGCCTGCAGCCCGCACGCCTGGTCGGCCGGGGCGGTACTGATGTTCCTGCGCTCCATGCTCGGCCTGGACCCTAAGGGTGAACACCTGATCGTCCGCCCGCACCTACCGCGTGACATCGGCCGGATCGAGCTGCTTGACATTCCCGGCCGCTGGGGCCTGGTCGACGCGTTCGGCCGCGGGCACTGACCCGCGCGGGCACTGACCCATCGGTCACTCACGGTCGCCGGCGGCGCGGCGGGGGAGTAGCCGAGCCGGCGACCGGGTACCGCGAAGTCACGACGTGACCGACCCGTACGACGAAGGGAAGGACCAACGGTGACTTCGACCATGACCCATACCGCCCTTGCCGACCTGGCCACCGCCCCCGGCCCGTTCGTGTCGCTCTACCTGGACACCAGCGGCCGGGCCCCAGACACCCCCGAGCAGGTCCAACTGCGCTGGCGGGCGGCCCGTCGGCGGTTGGCCGACGCAGGCGCGCCCGACCACCTGCTCGACGTGATCGGTGGGCTGACCGGGCGGGCCCATCCCGACGGCGACACCCTGGTGGTGGTCGCCGACGCCGACCGGGTGCGGCTGGTACGCCAACTGCCGGAACCACCGGAGCGGGAGATCGCCAGCTACGGTCCGGCCGCGCACCTGCTGCCGCTGCTGCGCTGGGAGCAGCGGCAGTTGCCCGTGCTGGTGGTGGCGACCGACCGGGTCGGCGCCGAGATCGTCGCCCTGCAGCCGGACGGTGTGGAGGTGACCGAGACGGTCGCCGGGGAGACGTTGCACATCACCCGGTCGCATCCGGGTGGCTGGTCCCAGCGGCGGTACCAGCAGCGGGCCGAGGACCGGTGGGAGGCCAACGCGACGCTGGTGGCCGAGCGGCTCACCGAACTGGTCGACGAGGTCCGCCCCCGGGCGGTCGTGGTCACCGGGGACGTCCGGGCGGTGCAGTTCCTGCGGGACAAGTCACCGACCCGGGTCGCCGAACTGCTGCACGAGGTGCAGGGCGCCTACGACACCACCGACGCGGCGGTCGAACAGGCCGTCGACGTGGTGGAAGACATTGCCGACGCGGACGTGGCCGCCGCCGTGGCGGCGTACCGGCGGGAGATCGGCCAGGCCGACCGGGCCGCCGGTGGGGCGTCGGACACCCTCGCGACGCTGGCCCGCCGCCAGGTCGACACCCTGCTGCTGGTCGACGGTCCGCAGCTGACGACCCGTTCGGCGTACGCAGGTCCGCAGCCCGACCAGGTCGGTGCCACGACCGGCGCGGTAGCCGTCTTCGGAGTGACGGACCCCGTCGAGGTGCCGCTGGGTGACGCCGCCGTGCGGGCCGCCCTCGCCGGCGGCGCCCGGCTGGTCGTGGTGCCGGACAAGCTCGCCGACCAGGTGCCCGACGGCATTGGTGCGATCCTGCGTTACACCGTCTGACCGGGCGGCCGGGACCCGGGCGGCCGGGACGTCCGACCCGGCTGGCGGGCCGGTCAGCGGTGCGAATGCGGGCGGGCCACCAGCACCGGGCAGTGCGCGTGGTGCACCAGCGTCTGGCTGACCGAGCCGAGCAGCAGCCCGGTGAAGCCACCCCGACCGCGGGAACCGACCACCACCAGACCTGCCTTGCGGCTCGCCTCGACCATCACTGCGTCCGCCTCGACCCCTTCCAACGGCCGCTGCTCGATGGGCAGGTCCGGATGGCGTCGCCGGACGGCGGCGACCGCGGCGTCGAGCAGTTCGTCGGCCTCCCGGCGGGCACTGTCGGCCGGCGCCGCGACTTCGGTGCTGTCCCGCATCGGGCTCGGCCACCAGACATGGAGTACGGCCAGCCCGACCCGGCGCGCGGCGGCCTCGTCGGCCGCCACGTGCAGGGCCTGTTCCGCGTGCGCCGACCCGTCGACGCCGACCAGCACCGGGCCGTCCGCCTCGACCGGCGCGTCCGGTGGTCGGACCACCAGCACCGGGCAGTGCGCGTGCCCGGCCACCTGTGAACTGACCGAGCCGAGTAGCAGCCCGGCGAAACCGCCGAGACCCCGACTGCCGACCACCACGAGCTCCGCGTGCCGGGACTCCTCGATCAGCGTCGGTGCCCCACCGGCCGCCACCTGCCGGGTCTGCACCGTGATGCCGGGCCGCTCGGCGCGCAGCTGCGCGGCGGTCTCGGCGAGCATCCGCTCACCTTCCTCGTTCGGCCCGGGCAGTTCACCGTCGTACGGATTGATCGGGATCCCGTACCCGAAGGCGTGCAGATAGCCGTGGACCAGCACCAACGGCGCGCCGTTCCGGACCGCGGCCTCGGCTGCGTGTCGGGCGGCGCACAGGCTGGCCGGTGATCCGTCCACCCCTGCGACGATCGGGTCACTCATCGTTCCTCCCGGACCGTGTCGATCACGTCGGCCGGATCCCGACGTGGCGTCGGTCGGCCGGGCTGACCGTATCCGATCCTGATGACCATTTGTGGTGTTCCGAACCGTCCGAGTGCCAGCCGGAGCTGCTCGCGGGCCTGAGCGACCTCGATCGGCTGGGACAGCATCGACGCCGCCAGGCTAGCGTCGGTGGCCGTCAACAGCACCCGCTGCAGCGCCTGCCCGGCGGTGAGCTGGTCGCTCGGCGTGTTGCCGGTCGCGCCGAGCACCGCCACCAGCGGTTCGGACTCGAAATCGCGTCCCGGGGCGCGGCGGGTACTACCGAACGGTCGTCGGGGAAGTAGGTCGTGCGGCTCCGCGACCGGTCCACCGGCGGCCGCCGGCACCCCGTCCGGTGCTGGGAAGTGCCGGGTCCACCGGGCCACTTCCGCCCGGTACCCGGGATCCCGGTCGAGCACCCGGTTGGCGCTGGTGGCGATCTCCGCTACGGCGGTGACGGCGGTTGAGCCGACCACCAGCTCCAGCCAGCCGCCCTCGGCCCGGGCCGCCTCGATCAGCCGCCGCCGCTCCGGCGGCGGCACCGGGTCCGGCCGCAACGGCAGCCGGTTGCTGTGCCGGCGTGGCACCGCGGCGTACAGCCGGGACTCGGCCGGCGTGGCCGGCCGCGGCGGTCCGGGCACCAGCCGGGCCAGCAGCCACGGGTCGGCCGGCTCGGGGCGAAGCCGGACCTCGGCCGGTGTGCCGGCGGCGACCAGGGCGAGCCGTAGATTGAACAGGGCGGCCCCGCAGCCGATCCGGGCGGCCCAGCCGGTCGGATCGCAGGCGGTGAGCAGCCGGTCCGGGTCGAGCCGGAGCTCGATCGCGCCGTCGACCAGCCGGAACCGCCACGGCTGGCTGTTGTGCAGCGACGGAGCGCGGACCGCCGCGGTCACCGCGGTACGCAGCTGGGCCATGGTGAACGTGGTGGTCAGCATGACTACACGGTGCCCGGTCCGGGGCGGCACCGGCAGGGTCGTACGTCCCGGATTCTCCCGGGCCACCGGGCCCGTCCGCCGCACCGACTGGCCGGTGCGGCGGTGTTCACCAGGGACGTCCCGTCCGGCCCCGGCACCCGGGACTTTGGTCCCTGGCCGCGGCGCCCCGCGACAGGGTAGAAACAGGGGATGATCCGCGTCTTCCTGCTCGACGACCATGAGGTCGTCCGCCGTGGCCTTGCCGACCTGCTGCAGAGCAGCGGTGACATCGAGGTGATCGGCGAGTCCGGGTCCGCGCAGGAGGCGGCCCGGCGCATTCCGGCACTGCGCCCGGACGTGGCGATTCTCGACGCTCGACTGCCGGACGGCAACGGTATCGACGTCTGCCGCGACGTGCGGGCCGTCGACTCGTCGATCAACGGGCTCATCCTCACCTCGTACGAGGACGACGAAGCGCTCTTCGCGGCGATCATGGCCGGTGCCGCCGGCTACGTGCTCAAGCAGATCCGGGGCACCGACCTGGTGGACGCGGTGCGCCGGGTGGCGGCCGGCCAGTCGCTGCTCGACCCGGCGGTGACCCGCCGGGTGCTGGAGCGGATCCGCAGCGGGGTCGAGGAGCCGCACGAGCTGAAGTCGCTCACCGAGCAGGAACGCCGGATCCTGGAGTACGTCGCCGAAGGGCTGACCAACCGGGAGATCGCCGGCAAGATGTTCCTTGCCGAGAAGACCGTGAAGAACTACGTCTCCAGCCTGCTCGCCAAGCTCGGCCTGGAGCGGCGGACCCAGGCGGCGGTGCTCGCCACCCGGCTGCTGGGCCCGCGGCACTGACCCTGGGCCAGCGGCATTCTGCCGGGTGAGATCAGTCCCGTAACGGGACCATGCCGGGTCAGATCAGTCCCGTAGCGGGACCTTCCAGGTAAGGATGGTGCCGCGGGGATCCCCGGCGGCCACCGAGAAGGCTCCGCCGCGCTGTTCGGCACGTTCCCGCATGTTGACCAGCCCACCCCGGGCGGCGGCCGGGTCCACCCCGATCCCGTCATCGGTCACCGTCAGCGCGAGTTCACCTTCGAGTGCCGACACCCGTACCGCCACCTGACTCGCCCGAGCATGCCGTACCACATTGGACAGCGCCTCCCGCAGCACCGCCAGCAGGTCCGGACGGATCTGGTCCGGCACGGCGCTGTCCACCGGCCCGTCCAGCTGCAGGGCGGGCCGGAAGCCCAACCCGTCGGCGGCCAGGTCGACCGCCTCGCGCAACTCGGTGCGCAGCGCCGCGCTCATCGGCGTACGCAGCTCGAAGATCGCCCGGCGGATGTCCCGGATGGTGGAGTCCAGATCGTCGACGGCGGTGTTGATCCGTTTTCCGATCTCCGGCCGGCCATTGCACAGCGGCATCGCGCTCTGCAACTGCAGCCCGGTGGCGAACAGCCGCTGGATCACCACGTCGTGCAGGTCGCGGGCGATCCGTTCCCGGTCCTCCAGCACCACCAGCAGCTCGCGTTCCTCCTGCGCCCGGGCCCGCTCGATGGCCAGCGCCGCCTGACCGGCGAAGCTGGCCAGCAGCGGCGCGTCCCCGTCGGTCGGCCCGGCGGCATCTGCCCGGTGCGCCACCACCAGCACGCCGTGCAGCGTCTCCGCGACCGTCAGGGGAGAGATCACCGCCGGTCCGGCGGTGACCGGAACCGGCCACGGCGCGGCCTTAGCCAGGCTTTCCACCATGATCGGCTCACCGCTGGTGATCGCGCCGGCGAAGCTGGTTTCACCGGCCGGTAGCACCGCGCCGACCAGCCCGGAGGTCGACCCCTGTGGTACGTCCACCACCTCGACCGTGAACTGGGCCGCCTCGTCGTCGTTGACCAGGACCAGGACCATCTCTGCCTCGGCCACCTCGCGCGCCCGCCGGGCCACCAGGGTCAGCGCGTCGGTGCGCCGCACCGTGCCGAGCAGCACCCCGGTGATCTCCGCGGTGGCGGCCAGCCAACGTTCGCGCCGGTTGGCCAACTCGTACAGCCGGGCGTTCTCGATTGCCACGCCGGCGGCGGCGGCCAGCGCCGTCACGATCTCCTCGTCGTCCTCGGTGAACTCGGCCGCACCCTGCTTCTCGGCCAGGTACAGGTTGCCGAACACCTGGTCGCGGATGCGCAGCGGCACCCCGAGGAAGCTGTGCATCGGCGGGTGGTGCGGCGGGAACCCGTACGACCGGGGGTGCCGGGTGATGTCCGGCATCCGCACCGGTGCCGGATCGTCGATGAGCAGGCCGAGAACGCCGCGACCGTGCGGCAGGTCACCGATCGCGGCGTGCGTTTGCGGGTCGATGCCGTGGGTGACGAAATCGACCAGCTGCCGGTCCGGGCCGATCACCCCGAGGGCGCCGTACCGGGCTCCGGCCAGCCCGCACGCTGCCTCGATGATGCGCCGCAGGGTGCTGTGCAGCTCCAGGTCGGTGCCGATGCCGACCACTGCGTCGAGCAACGCACGGAGCCGTTCCCGACTGGTGACGACCTCGCCGACCCGGTCGAGCATCTCCTGCAGCAGCTGGTCCAGTCGGACCCGGGACAGCGGGGTCAGCCCGAGCGACGGCACGTCGCGGTGCTCGTCCGGCGGGGGGATCGCGGCGCTCACAGCGACGATGCTAACCGGCCCGCCGCCGGACACGCCCGGCTCGGGGTGCCTGCCGGTCCGGGCCGGTTCCGCTCAGTGCCGGTCCGACCTGATCACGACCAGCGGGCACTGACTGCGGTACAGCAGGGCGTTGCTCACCGAGCCGAGCAGCAGACCGGTGAAGCCGCCCCGCCCGCGGGCGCCGACCACCAGCAGTTGCCCCCGGGCCGACTCCTCGGTCAGCACCTTCGTCGCCCGACCCTGAACCGACAACTGCCGTACCGTCAGATCGGGGTGCTGCTGGTGGACCCCGGCGACCGACTCGGCGAGCAGCGCCTCCTCCTCCTTCTGCAGCGCCGCCGCGTCGTAGACCAGCGGCTGCATGTCACCCGGGCCGATCGACGGCGGGTGGGTCCAGGTGTGGACCGCGAGCAGCTCCGTACCGCGCAGGTCGGCCGCCTCGGCGGCGAACTCGACGGCCTGGGCGGACAGCTCGGAGCCGTCCACTCCGACGATCACCGGACCGCTGCGATCACAGTCGCCCCGGGCCACCAGCACCGGACCGTCGGCGTGGGTCGCCACCTGGGAGGCGACCGAGCCGATCAGCGCACCGGAGATCGGTCCGAACCCGTGGTCGCCGAGGACGACCAGCGCGGCGGAGCGGGCCTCGGCGAGCAGGACCACAGCGGCAGCCCCGTCGACCACCTGGGTGGCGATCTCGATCTGCGGCGCCTCGTCGGCCGCCGCCCGGGCCGCCTCGTCGACGATCTCCCGGGTGTACCGCTCGACCTCGCCCTCCGGGGGCACCGCCGGTGCCAAGGCCATCGGCGCCTGCACCGCCGGCCAGAGGAAGGCGTGCACGATCCGCAGCGGGCGCCGCCGCATCGCTGCCTCCCGGGCGGCCAGCCGGGCGGCCTGCACCGCGGCCTCGGAACCGTCGACACCGACCAGCACGGGTCCCTCGGGATTCATTGGCCCTCCTCAGGGTTCGTGGTGTGCACCTCACTGGTGTCCACCAGCTGCGTCGCCGGCATCCTCGGCGGATGCGGCGGGCCGGCGTGGTCCGGGCTGGCGATGCCGAGCCGCAGCACCAGGTACGGGTAGCCGAGCCCGGCGAGGATGTGCCGCAACGTCTGTCGGGTGGCGGCCACCTCGACCGCCCCGCTCAGCGGCACCACCGAGATGCCCAGTTCGGTCGCGGTCAGCCAGGCCGACGAGAGCGCCTCACCAGCGGCCAGCCACGACGCCGGTTCGTCGTCGTCGCCGAAGAGCAGGGCGTAGACGGCGGTCCGGTCGTGCCCGCCGCCGACCGGCAGGGTACCGGCCCGGCCGAAGTCACGTCCGGGCACCGTGGTCTGCGCGGCCCGCTCCGGCAGGACCTCCTCGGGCAGTCCGGTGCCGGGCGGGGTGCCCAGCCCGGTCCAGTAGTCGAGTTCGCCGCGGATCTGCGGGTCCTCCGACTCGGCCTCCTCCGCCCGGCTGGCTGCCGCCGCGAGCAGCATCACCTGGTCGGAGGAGAGGATCTGCAGCTGGACGCCGGCTCCGGCGGCGGCGGTGATCGCGGTGACCGCCGCGACCGGCAGCGGTTCGTCGCTGACCGGTCGGCGGTCGGTGTGCCGCACCTGCATCGCCTGGAACATCCGGATGGTGTCGGGCTGAACCTGGATCCGTTCGGTGGGCCGCAGCACCGCCAGCAGGTCCTCCTCGGCCGGCTCCGGCAGCCGTTGCACCTGCGCCGTCCAGCCCTGGGCGGCGAGCGCGATCCTCGCGTGGTGCAGCGCGGCACCGCAGCTGAGAATGAGCAACCGGCGGTCCGGATCGGTGGCCGGCAACTGCCGGTCCCGGGCTGCGCGCAGCTCCAGACTGTCCGGCCGGACCCGCCATTGCCACGGCTGGGTGTTGTGCACCGACGGCGCGTAGCCGGCCGCCGCGGCGGCCTCGGCCAGCACGGCGGCCAACGGCCGGTCGGCGGTCGCGGGGTCGACGCCGGGCACCGCCGTGTCGGCGGTGGTCCCGGTTCCGATCCCGATCCCGGTCCCGGTGCTGGTCCCCTTGGTGGTCGCCTCGTCCATCTGCTGCCTCCTGGTCAGGGTCTGCTCCGCCGCCGGCGCGTGGCCGACGGGACGCGGGGAATCCGGACCCGAACCACGTCCGTTCCCGCTCCGGGACAGATGTAACACCAGTGCGGGCAGCGCCGCGACAGCGGCACAGGCCGCCAACTCGGTCAGGGCCAGCGGCTCGGTGCCCAGCAGCGTGCGCAGCGGGCCGAGGTAGACCCCGGCGAGCTGCAGCAGACCCGCCCCGGCCACCGCGAGAACCAACGCCGGGTTCGCCATCCGCCGCCGGTCGCCGGCCGCCGCCGTACCCCGTTGGAGGCCTTCCGTCGCCGTGCCCCGGCGGGCCCGGACCGCGAGCGCGACGCCCAACTGGGCCAGCCCGAGGGTGACGAACACCATCGTCTGCCAGGGCCGGCCCGCGTGGTACGCGGCGACACCGGCCGCCAGGGTGACCGCTGTGATCAACGCGCCGGTGGTGAGCACCCCGGTGAGCAGGCCGGCGCCGAGCACCGACTCGGTGGGCGGTCTGGGTGGTCGACGCAGCACGTCCGGCTCGGCCGGTTCGGCGCCCAGCGCCACGCCGGGCACGCCATGGGTGAGCAGATTGATCCAGAGAATCTGACCGGGCAGCAGCGGCAGCGCCAGCCCGAACAGCGGGCCGAGCAGCATGACCGCGAGCTCGGCCACCCCACCGGCCAGCGCGTACCGCAGGAACCGCCGGACGTTGTCGTAGATTCGCCGCCCTTCACCGACGGCGGCCGCCACCGTACCGAGGTGGTCGTCGACCAGGACCAGGTCGGCCGCCTGCCGGGCGACGTCGGTACCGCCGCCCATCGCCACCCCGACGTCGGCCCGGCGCAGCGCCGGGCCGTCGTTGACCCCGTCCCCGGTCATCGCCACCACGTGTCCCTGGGCCTGCAGCGCGGCGACCACGTCGAGCTTCTGCTCCGGCTGGATGCGGGCGAACACCCGCGCCTGCTCCGGAGCGGCCGGGTCGGTGGCGACCGGGTCACCGGCGGACCAGATCCCCAACCGGCCGCCGACGGCGGCGGCGGTTCCCGGGTGGTCTCCGGTGACCAGCAGCAGCCGGATCCCGGCGGCGGCGAAGGTCCGGGCCACGTCGGGGGCATCGGCCCGTATCGGGTCACCGATCCCGAGCAGCCCCAGCGGCCGCAACCCGCCGGGGTGGGCCAGGTCGGGCAAGGTCGTAACGACCGCCGCCGCGACCGCCAGGGTCCGCAGCCCGGCGTCGGCGAGGCGCCGGGCCTGGTCGAGCAGTACGGTGAGCTGCCCGGGATCGGCGTCGGTGACCTCAGCGGTCAGCACCGTCTCCGGAGCGCCTTTGCAGACGAGCAGGTACCGGCCGTCACAGGTGCGGTGCGCCGTGGTCATCCGCCGGTGGGTCTGGTCGAACGGGTGCTCGGCGACCCGGGGCCAGGCCCGGCGGATCTCGTCGGCGTCCAGGCCGGTCCGGCCGGCGAAGGCGACCAGCGCGGCCTCCAACGGATCTCCGACGGCCCGCCAGTCCGGGGTACCGCCGTTCGCCGTGCCGCCGTGCTGCGCGTCGCGGTCTGCGGCGTCGCCGTCCCGGTCCGGCGCGGTCAGCTCCGCGTCGTTGCACAGCAGCCCGGCCCGGGCCAGCTGCCGAAGGTCGTCCGGGGCGACACCGACCGGTACGCCGGCGGTGCCGTCGGCGCTGCGGCGGACGATCCGCCCGGTCGGCCGGTAGCCGACCCCGTCCACGGTGTACTCGGCGACCGGGGTGACAACCCGCTGCACGGCCATCCGTCCCTCGGTGACGGTGCCGGTCTTGTCAGCGGCGACGACGGTCACCGAGCCGAGCGCCTCGACCGCCGGTAGCCGCCGTGGCACCGCACGGGCCCGGGCCATCCGGTGCGCGCCGAGCGCCAGAGCGAGGGTGACGACCGCCGGCAACGACTCCGGCACCGCCGCGACGACCAGGCTCACCGCGGTGACCGCCAGCTCGGCGACCGGCCGCCCACCGCCCAGGCCGATCAGGAACACCAGACCGGACAGCAGCACGGCGGTCGCCCCGAGCACCCGGCTCAGCCGGGTCAGCCGCAGCTGCAGCGGCGTCGGCCCGGGGCGGGTACGCCGCATCAACGCCGCGATCCGCCCCAACGAGCTGTCGGCGCCGGTCCGGGTGACGGTGCCGGTCGCCCGGCCGGCGACGACGACGGTGCCGGCGTGGGCCACGTCACCGTCGTCGCGCCGCACCGGCACCGACTCACCGGTCAACGTCGACTCGTCGCAGCGCAGCCGGGTCGCGGCGGTGAGGAGCAGATCGGCGGGGACAATGTCGCCTGCGGTGATCTTGACCAGGTCGCCCGGGACCAGTTCGGCCGCCGGCACGACCCGGTCGACTCCGTCGCGCAGCACCCGGGCCACCGGTGCCGCCAGCCGGTCCAGGGCAGCGATCGCCCGGTCCGCCCGGACCTCCTGCACCACCCCGATGCCGGTGTTCACCACCACGACGAGCAGGATCACCACCGTGTTCGGGTAGTCGGCGAGTGCCGTGGTGATCACCCCGGCGGCGAGCAGCAGCACGACCAGCGGGTCGCTCAGTTGGCGAACCACCCGCCGGATCAGCCCGGCGCGGCCGGGCCCGCCCGGCACGACGTTCGGCCCGTACTCGATAACCCGCCGGGCGACCTCGGCGGCGTCCAGCCCACCCGGGTCGACCGTTGGCCCGGGATCGACGGCAGGTACGCCCGGATCGACGATCGGTCGCGTGTCAACTGGCACCGGCCACCCCCACCGCGTCGACCGCCTGGGCCGGCGCGGGTTCGAGCAACTCGGCGAGCGGCCGGCGGGGCACCGGTGGGCTCAGCGGTCCGTAGCCGATCCGGATGATCGCCTGCGCCCGCCGTCCGTCCTGCTGGCAGCCGAGCAGGTCACGCAGTTCGGGAAACTCCAGCGGCTGGGTCAGCAGCGTGGTGGCCAGGCCGCGTACCGTCGCGGTGAGCAGCACCCGCTGCAGCGCCTGCCCGGCCCGCAACCAGTCCCGCGGGCTGTCGCCGACGGTGTACAGCACGGCGAGGACCGGGTCCTCCTCGAACGCGGCGACCCGCCGCCGTGGGGCCGGCCAGACCAGTCCGAAGTCGCGCACCGGCACGGTGCGGGGGACCGGCCAGGGCCCGAAGGCCTGCGGCGGTACGCCGTCGAGCCGGCCCGGTCGGTCCCGGGTCCACCGTTCCAGCTCCGCCCAGTACGCCGGGTCGACCCGGCGGCGGTCCTCGGCGGTGCCGATCAGCGCCAGAACCGACGAGCGCATCATCGGGTCGACGACGGCCAGCCAGCCGTGCTCGGTCCGGGCGGCAGCGACGAGTTCGTCGAGCACCTCGCCGGGCACCGCCAGGTCGGCGAACGGGCGTCGGTTGGTGCGCCGGTGCGCTACCGCCCGGGCGAGCAGCCGCACCGTCTCGTCCGTCTCGATCGGCGGTCCGACCGCGATCCGGGCCAGCAGGTCCGGATCGTCGGGTTCGGGCAGCAGCCGCATCACCGGTATCCGACCGTGGGCCAGCATCGCCACCCGCAGATTGAACACGGCGGCGCCGACGCTGATGGTCAACTCCCGGCCGGCCGGGTCAACCAGGTCGACCTGTCGGCGCCGGTCGGCGAGCACCTCGATGCCGGTCGGGTGCGGTCGGAACCGCCACGGCTGGCTGTTGTGCACCGACGGCGCGGCGGCGGCGGCCTCCAGACAGGCCGCCATCAGCGGACCGGGCCGCCCGTTCCTGATCCATCCGGCGTTCATCGCCGCCCACCACCCTTTCCGCACGTCACGCCTCGCTCGGTTCCACTCTCACCCGGTTCCACTCTCGTCCGGATCGGTCCGTCGGGGCAGGGGCATTGCGCCGCTTACCTACGGGCACTGCGTCCCGCCCGGGCGGGACCTCCGGCCCTGTCGCCCAGGGCGGACCGTCGGCTGCGATGGATGTCCGTGGTACGTGTCCGTGAGCGGACGGAGGAGCGATGATCCGGACCATCGATCTGCTCGACGCCCACCCGTTCCTGGCCGACCTACCCCGGCCCTGGCTGGAGCGGCTGTCGTACCAGGCGCGCCCCGGGGTCCGGCACAGCGGGCAGCAGATCTTCCAGCAGGGGCGGACGGCGGACCGGTTCTGGCTGCTGCGGACCGGGCAGGTGGTATTGAACTTCCAGGTGCCGGGCCGTGGCGAGATCGACATTGAGACGGTTGCGGCCGGGAGCGTGCTGGGCTGGTCGTGGCTGTTTCCGCCGTACCGCTGGGAGTTCGGGGCGGTGGCGGTGGACCAGACCCTGACGATCGAGTTCGACGCGGCCGGTACCCGTCGGTTGATCAGCCAGGACGACGCCCTGGGCCGGGAGCTGACCACCCGATTCATGCGGGTCGTGGTCGACCGGTTGCACGCCGCCCGGACCCGGCTCACCGAGCTGTACGCCTATCCGCCGGCCATCGACGAGGATCCGTCCCGACCGGCCGCTGACGTGGATCCGGCCGGCCGCCGGCCCGGTCGCGACGGGTGATGGCCGCGACGAAGTGACCGGTCGGTAATCGGACCCGGTGTGCGAACGCCTGCGGTGGGGTGGTCGTTGGAAGCGTGTCCGCCTAGCCGGAGCTCAGGGCGCGGTACAGCATGATGCGTTGTCTCGACAGGCATCGATTCAGCTGATGGGGTGACGGGCCGGCTCACGGACGTCCCCGCTGCGTGCTGCCGTCTCGGCTGGCCGCCACCACGTCGAGAGGAGACAGATGAGCATCGAGTACGCCGCCCGGCAACTGCCCGTGGTCGTGATCGGCGCCGGCCCGGTGGGACTGGCCGCCGCCGCCCACCTCGCCGGGCACCGGGTCCCGTCGCTGGTGCTGGAAGCGGGCGCCGCCGCCGGTGCCGCGATCCGCAACTGGCAGCATGTACGGCTGTTCAGCAGCTGGCGGGACAACATCGACCCGGTTGCCGGCCGACTGCTCGACGCCGCCGGCTGGTCGGTACCCGAACCCGGGCACCACCCGACCGGGGCCGAACTGATCGAGGAGTACCTGCTGCCGCTGGCGAAGCTGCCAGTGCTGGCCGACCGGATCCGCTACGGCACCCGGGTCACCGGGATCACCCGGCTCGGCGTCGACCGGCTGCGCGGCCCCGGACGCGTCGACGCGCCGTTCGTGGCCCGCCTGGCCGACGGCACCGAACAGCTGGCCCGCGCTGTCGTCGACGCGTCGGGGACCTGGGACACCCCCAACCACCTGGGTGGCGAGGGCCTGCCGGCGCTCGGCGAGCCGGCCGCAGCCGCACATCTCGACTTCGCCCTGCCCGATGTGCTCGGCGCCGACCGGGCGGCACATGCCGGCCGGCACACCATCGTGGTGGGCGCCGGACACTCGGCCGCCAACACCTTGCTCGACCTGATCGAGCTGGCCGACCAGCAGCCTGGCACCCGGATCACCTGGGCGGTCCGTCGGGTCACCGCCGATCCGATCTTCGCCCCGGGTGCCGCCGACGCGTTGCCGGCACGCGGGGCGATCGGCACCCGGCTGCGCCAACTGGTCGACGTCGGTCGGATCGCCCTGGAGACCGGATTCGTCACACACCGGGTGGAGCAGCTGTCCGACCTTGGCCCGGTCCGGCTGTCCAGCCGCGACGGACGGACCGTCGTCGCCGACCGGGTGGTGGTCGCCACCGGGTTCCGTGCCGACCACCGGCTCGCCGGCGAGCTCCGCCTCGACCTGGACCCGGTGCTCGGTACCAGCCGTGGCCTGGCCACCCTGCTCGACCCCGGGCCGGCCCGGGGTTGGTCGGCGCCGGCACCCGGAGTCGACGAGCTGCGCCATCCCGAGCCGGGCTACTTCGTCGTCGGCATCAAGAGCTACGGCCGGGCGTCGGCCTTCCTGATGGCCACCGGCTACCGCCAGGTCCGGCAGATCGCCGCCGAACTGGCCGCCGCACCAGTCAGGTCGGCGGCCGGCGGCGGCTGGCGTGGCGGCACCCACCGGTTCCGCTGGTCACCGGCGTGGCGGGCCGACCGCCCGGTCGCCGCGGCCTACGGCGACCAGGTCGGTAGCCGGTGAGCCCGGTGGTCGGGTAGTGCCGGTGGGGCTGGTGGTCGGGTAGTGCCGGTGGGCCGGTCAGTAGCCGGTAGGTCTCAGCGGCCGGTAAGTCTCAGTAGACGGTGAGCCCGTGGTCGCGGAACTGCCCCCGGACCCGCTCCAGCAGCGCGTCGTCCGGCGGTGCCGTCGCCGCCAGCGGAAACTCCAGACCCAGCTCGGCGTACTTGTGCGCGCCCAGCCGGTGGAACGGCAGCACGTCGACCCGCTGCACCGTCGGCAGACCGGCCGCGACCTCGGCCACCCCGGCCACGTTCGACTCGGCGTCGGTGAGCCCCGGCACCAGCACGAACCGGACCCAGATCGGGGTGCCGCGGTCGGCCAGCCGCCGGGCGAACCGCAGCGTCGGGTCGAGCCGCCCGGTGCGGGTCACCCGGCGGTAGGTCAGCGGATCGGACGACTTGATGTCCAGCAGCACCAGGTCGGTGGCGTCCAGCAGCGCGTCGTCAGCGCGGGCGCCGAGGAACCCGGAGGTGTCCAGCGCGGTGTGCAGCCCGGCGTCGTGGCACCGGCGCAGCACCGCGCGGACGAAGTCCGGCTGCATCAGCGGCTCCCCGCCGCTGAGCGTCACCCCGCCACCGGCGACCGAGATGAACCGCTGGTAGCGCAGTACCTGCGCGACCAGCGCGTCGTCGGTGGTCGGGGTGCCGGCCCGCCGGAACCAGGTGTCCGGGCTGTGGCAGAACTGGCAGCGCAGCGGACAGCCGGCGAGGAACGCGACGAACCGCGTACCGGGGCCGTCCACCCCGATCGACACGTCGTACGAGTGGACCGCCCCGGTGGTCACCTCACAGCCCTCCGTGGAACGTCCGGGAGATGACGTCGCGCTGCTGCTCGGCGGTGAGCCGCACGAAGTTCACCGCGTACCCGCTGACCCGGATGGTCAGCTGCGGGTACCGCTCCGGGTGCGCCATCGCGTCCTCCAGCGTGGCCCGGTCCAACACATTGACGTTGAGGTGGAAGCCGCCAGCGTCGGTGTAGCCGTCCAGCACGCCGACCAGGTTCGCCACCCGTTCCGCCGGGGTGCGCCCCAGGCCCGCCGGGGTCACCGTGGTGGTCAGCGAGATGCCGTCGCGGGCGCAGTCGTACGGCAGCTTCGCCACCGACATCGCCGCGGCCACCAGCCCGTGCCGGTCCCGGCCGTTCATCGGGTTGGCGCCCGGGGCGAACGGTTCGCCGGCCCGCCGGCCGTCCGGGGTGTGCCCGGTGTGCTTGCCGTACACCACGTTCGAGGTGATGGTCAGCACCGACAGGCTGTGCTCGGCCTCGCGGTAGGCCGGCTGCCGGCGCAGCTTCGCCATGAACGTCTCAACCAGCCAGACCGCGATCTCGTCCACCCGGTCGTCGTTGTTGCCGAAGGCCGGGTAGTCGCCGTCGACCACGTAGTCGACCACCAGTCCGGTTTCGTCACGTAGCACCTTGACCCGGGCGTACCGGATCGCCGACAGGCTGTCGGCGGCCACCGACAGGCCGGCGATCCCGCAGGCCAGGAACCGGTGCACCGGGTAGTCGTGCAGCGCCATCTGCAACCGTTCGTACGCGTACCGGTCGTGCATGTGGTGGATGACGTTGAGCGCGGTGACGTAGGTGGCGGCCAGCCAGTCCAACGTCCGGTCGAAGGCCGCGAGGACCTCGTCGTAGTCGAGGATCTCCCCGCCGACCGGCTGACTCACCGGGGCGATCTGCTCGCCGGTGACCTCGTCGCGGCCGCCGTTGATCGCGTACAGCAGGGCCTTGGCCAGGTTCGCCCTGGCCCCGAAGAACTGCATGTCCCGGCCGAGGCGCATCGCCGACACGCAGCAGGCGATCGCGGTGTCGTCGTCGTACCAGGACCGCAGCGTGTCGTCGTTCTCGTACTGGATGGCGCTGGTGTCCAGCGACACCTGGGCGCAGAAGTTCTTGAATCCCTCGGGCAGCGCGGGCGACCAGAGTACGGTCAGGTTCGGCTCCGGCGCCGGTCCCAGGTTGTAGAGCGTCTGCAGGTAGCGGAACGTGGTCCGGGTGACCAGGGTCCGTCCGTCGGTGCCGGTCCCGCCGAGGGATTCGGTAACCCAGGTGGGGTCGCCGGAGAAGAGCTCGTCGTACTCGGGGGTGCGCAGGAACCGGATGATCCGCAACTTGATCACGAAGTCGTCGACCAGTTCCTGCGCGGCCAGCTCGGTCAGCTGTCCGGCGTCGATGTCGCGCTGCAGGTAGACGTCGAGGAACGTGGCGGTCCGGCCGAGTGACATCGCCGCGCCGTTCTGTTCCTTGCAGGCGGCCAGGTAGGCGAAGTACAGCCACTGGACGGCCTCCCGGGCGTTTGCGGCGGGCCGGGTCACGTCGTGGCCGTACGCGGCCGCCATCTCGACCAGCTCACCGAGTGCCCGAATCTGCTCGGCCAGCTCCGCCCGGTCGCGGATCACGTCGTCGGTGGACGGGACCAGGTCCAGCGCCTCGCGCTGCGCCCGGCGGTCGGCGATCAACCGGTCCACCCCGTACAGGGCGACCCGCCGATAGTCACCGATGATCCGCCCCCGCCCGTAGGCGTCCGGCAGCCCGGTGACGATGTGTGAGCGGCGGGCCCGCAGCACGTCGGCCGGGTAGGCGTCGAAGACGGCGTCGTTGTGGGTCTTGCGGTACGTGGTGAAGATCCGGTGCACCTGTGGGTCGGCCGGATAGCCGTACGCCGCGAGGGCGTTCTCCACCATCCGCAGCCCGCCGTGCGGCATGATCGCCCGACGCAGCGGCGCGTCGGTCTGCAGGCCGACGATCAGCTCGCGGTCCTTGTCGATGTAGCCGGGAGCATGCGCGGTGATAGTGGACGGCGTCGTGGCGTCGATGTCGTAGACGCCCCGACGGCGTTCCTCGACGAACATGTCCCGTAGCCGGTCCCAGACCGCCCGGGTCCGGTCGGTCGGGCCGGTCAGGAACCCGGCGTCGCCGGTGTACGGCGTGTAGTTGGCCTGGACGAAGGCGGCCACGTCGATCGTGTCCCGCCACCGTCGTCCCTGGAAGGTCCGCCACGGATCGTGGATCTGCTCGGCGAACACGTCAGCCTCCATTGGGTGGAAGGCCCGGCGGGTCGGGGACGGCCCGCCGGGCGGGTGGTCGTCGGCGCGGTAGGCGTCGGCGGGGGTGGTCGTCGGCGCGCCAGCTCAGGGCACGTCGGCCGGGATGGTGTCGCGGATCACCGCGACCGGGCTGTGACTGTGGTGCAGCAGCTGCTGCGACACCGAGCCGAGCAGCAGGCCGGTGAAGCCGCCCCGGCCGCGCGAGCCGACCACCACCAGGCTGGCGGTACGCGACGCGTCGACCAGGACCCGGCCCGGGTTGTCGCCGACGGCCTCGGCGGTCATCGTGACCTCGGGGTACTTCTCCCGCCACCCGGTCAGCTCGTCGTCGAGCAGGGCGCGCTCGGCGGCGACGATCTCCCGGGGGTCGAAGGCCGGTGGCTGCCACCGCTGTGCCGGTGGGTGCCAGGCACGCAGCACCCGCAGCGGCACCAGCCGGCTGGCCGCCTGCTCGACGGCGAAGCGCAGCGCGGCCAGCGACGGCTCGGAGCCGTCCACGCCGACCACCACCGGGGCGGTGGGGTGTGCCGCACCGCGAACCACCACCACCGGGCAGTGTGCGTGCGCGGAGACGGCCACGCTGGTCGACCCGAGCAGCAGGTCCGCGAAGCCGCCGTGCCCCCGGTTGCCGACCACCAGCAGCGCCGCGTCCCGGGACTTCTCGCGCAGCCGCAGGGCAGCGGGTCCGTCGAGGACGACGGTGCTGATGTCGGCGTCCGGGTGCGTCTCGGCGGCCTCGGCGGCGGCGACCCGCAGCATCGTCTCCGCGTCGCGCCGGGAGGCCGCGTCCGGCCAGCTGGTCGGCACGGGGGCCAGCGGACCGGTCCCGGTCGGCCACTCGAACGCGAACGCGAGGACCACCGGGGTGGCGGTCCGGACGGCTTCGGCGACCGCCCAGCTGACTGCGGCGTCGGCGCTGGACGAGCCGTCGTACCCGACGACGATCGGTCTGATCACGGCGATCACCTCCGGCTCAGCTAGTGGGGTCGGCGGCCGAGGAGACCAGCGCGGGAACGGGGATCACCACGACCGGGCAGGTGGCCTTGCGGATGCACTCCTCGCTGACCGAGCCGAGCACGGTGTGCTGCAGGCGGCCGTGTCCGTGGCTGCCCAGGACCAGCAGGTCCGCGCCGCGGGCGGCGGTGGTCAGCACGTCGGCGGCGCGGCCCTCGACCACCTCGCCGACGACCGGCGACGCCGATCCGACCCGGGTGGTCAGCGCGGTGATCTCCTGGTCCAGCAGTTCGCTGGCGCGTTGCCGCTCCTCGATGGGGCTGACCGTGGTTCCACCGTCCCACCGCCAGGCGACGACGGCGCGTAGCGCGCCGCCCCGCTCGGCGGCTTCCCGGGCGGCCCAGTCGAGAGCCCGGCGGCTGCCCTCGGAGCCGTCGACACCGACGACGATCAGGTGACTGGCGCTCATTGTCCTCACTCCTTCAGTTGCACCTGACTACAGTCCACCTCCGTCGAGGGCTGGGGGACAGGTGCGAAGGACCCGCCGTTGCGGGACTGGGGTCCCGTCGGTCGACCGGCCGGCGTCGGCGGCCCGGCCGGGGTTGGATGTGGATTGGCCGGCGGCGATACGGTCGGCGTCGGCGTCGGCGTCGGCGTCGGCGGTCCGGCCGATGCCGGCTGGCCGCCGGTGAACAGCGCGAGCAGTTCGCCGACCAGGTGGTCGCATTCGGCCGGATGTCGGAACGGCACGTGCGGATTGACCGTGTACTCGTTGCGCCGGCCGACCCGGTGCCGGGCGAGGTATCCGGCTTCCTCCAGATCGGCGACGATGGTGTGCGCCGCGCGTTCGGTTATCCCGACCCGCGCCGCCACGTCCCGCAGCCGGGCCCGTGGGTCGCGGGCGATGGCGAGCAGGACGTGTCCGTGGTTGCTGAGCAGGGTCCAGGGCGGAAGGCGCCACGTGTCGGGGGTTGTCACAGCGTAATCATATGAGTACCAATACGTGAACATCGTCCACATGGCTGCTGTGTCCCGACCGTGCCGGGCTGCCGTGTCCCGACCGGGCGGGCCGGCTCACCGACTCAACCGTCGGGCCCCCAGCAGCCGGACCCACCAGGGCCGACGGCTGTCGGCGACGACCCGTGGCGCCGGACCGGGCAACCCTTTGAAACTGACCCAACCGCCTGGTCCCATGGTGACCGTACCGACGGCGGAGGGACGGCGGCGAGCCACCACCGCGACCGCTGCCGCGCTCACCGTCGCGACCACCACCGCTGCGGCCGCCGCAGCGACCCGGTCGGCGGCGACCACCGGCCGGTAGCGGACCCGGCCGGCGGTGCACACGAACGCGCCGAGCGGCCGGCCGCCGCTGCTCACCGGGATGAGCACGGCCGGGTCGGGACCTCCGGTGCCGATCACGGGGCCGAACGGACCGGACTGTGGACCGGCGACGACGGCCCCCGGACCGGGCGGGGGAGCTGACCGGGTACGGCCGACCGGGGCTGTGATCATCGTGGACCTCCTCGACGGTGCCCGGTGGGCCGGAACGCGCTCCGGCCCACCGAGCGGTTGATCAACGGGTGTCGGACCGGTGGGCCAGGCGCACGGCCGCACGTCCGGCCTCCAGCCGGGCCAGCGGCACCCGGTACGGCGAGCAGGAGACGTAGTCGAACCCGGCGTCGTGGAAGAACCGCACCGAGTCCGGGTCGCCGCCGTGCTCGCCGCAGACGCCGATTTCCAGGTCCGGCCGGGTGGCCCGGGCGTCCGCGACCGCGATCTGGATCAGCCGTCCGATACCGGCGGTGTCGATCGACTCGAACGGCGACACCGGGAAGATGCCGAGCTCCAGGTAGCGGCCGAAGAACACCCCTTCGACGTCGTCGCGGGAGAAGCCCCAACCCAGCTGGGTGAGGTCGTTGGTGCCGAACGAGAAGAAGTCCGCCACCTCGGCGATCGCGCTGGCCGTCAGGGCCGCTCGCGGCACCTCGATCATGGTGCCGACCGGGATCGGCGGCAGACCGTCGAAGTCGGCGAGCAGCGCCTCGGCCTGGTCCCGTACCGCCTCCAGCTCCTGCACCGCGCCGACCAGCGGCACCATGATCTGCGGGCGGGGGTCGCCGCCGGCCCGTAGCCGGGCGACGGTCGCCTCCGCGATCGCCCGCACCTGGGTGGCGAAAAGACCCGGCACCATCAGTCCGAGCCGGACACCGCGTAGGCCGAGCATCGGGTTGGCCTCATGCATCCGGCGGACCGCCGCGAGCAGCTGCCCGTCGTGCCCCGGGTCCTCGCCGAGCGCCTCGGCACGGGCTACCCGGGCGGTCAGCTCGTCGAGGGCGGGCAGGAACTCGTGCAGCGGCGGATCCAGCAACCGGATGGTGACCGGCTGGCCGTCGGTCTCGGCCAGCAACGCCTCGAAGTCCTGCCGCTGCAGCGGGCGCAGTGCGGCCAGCGCCGCCTCGCGGTCGGCGTCGGTCTCGGCGAGGATCAGCCGTTCGACCAGTTCCCGCCGGTCGCCGAGGAACATGTGCTCGGTCCGGCACAGGCCGATGCCGGCGGCCCCGAACGCCCGGGCCCGGCGGGCGTCGGCGGCGGTGTCCGCGTTGGCCCGCACCGCGAGCCGGCGCACCACGTCCGCGTGGCCCAGCAACCGGTGCACCGCCGACACCAGCGGATCCGCCTCCGGTGCCAGCTCGCCCTCGATGTAGCGCAACACCGGTGACGGGTGGACCGGGACGGCGCCGGCGTACACGGCGCCGGTCGCCCCGTCGATCGAGATCAGGTCCCCGGCGTGCAGCACGGTCGGTGCCGCCCCGGTACCGTCGGCGACGGTGAGCTGGCCGGCCGCCGTGTCGACGGTCAACGCCTCGGCGCCGCAGACGCAGGTACGGCCCATGCCCCGCGCCACCACGGCGGCGTGCGAGGTCTTGCCACCCCGGCTGGTCAGAATCCCGGCGGCGGCGATCATCCCGGGCAGGTCGTCCGGGTTGGTTTCCCGACGCACCAGGATGACCCGCTCGCCCCGACCGGCGGCGGCGACCGCCGCCTCGGAGTCGAACACCACCCGGCCGACGGCCGCGCCCGGAGCGGCCGGTACGCCGACCGCCAACGGCGTGGGCGCGCTGGCCGGGTCGAACCGGGGGAACATCAGCTGACCGAGCTGGGCCCCGGTGACCCGGTCGAGTGCCTCGTCGAGATCGATGACGCCCTCGTCGACCAGTTGCGCGGCGATGACGAAGGCGGCCTCGGCGGTCCGCTTGCCGACCCGCGTCTGCAGCATCCACAGGGTGCCGCGTTCGATGGTGAACTCGACGTCACACAGGTCGCGGTAGTGGTGCTCCAGGGTGTCCATGATCGTCATCAGCCGGTGGAAGCTACGCGGGTCGATCCGCTCCAGTTCCTGCAACGGGACCGTGTTGCGGACCCCGGACACGACGTCCTCGCCCTGGGCGTTGGCCAGGTAGTCGCCGTACACGCCGCGCGCACCGGTCGCCGGGTCGCGGGTGAACGCCACCCCGGTGCCGGAGTCCGGGCCCCGGTTGCCGAACACCATCGCCATCACGTTGACCGCGGTGCCCAGCTCGGCCGGGATCCGTTCCTGTCGGCGGTAGAGCACCGCGCGTTCGGCGTTCCACGACTCGAAGACCGCCCGGATCGCCAGGTCGAGCTGTTCGTGCGGCGACTGCGGGAAGTCCCGGCCGGTGTGCTGGTGGAAGACCTTCTGGTAAGCCTCGACCAGGGCGCGCAGGTCGTCGGCGTCGAGCGCCGAGTCGGCGGTGACCCCGGCGGTCCGTTTGACCGTCTCCAACTCGGCGGTGAACAGCTCGTCGGGCACGCCGAACACGGTCCGGCCGAACATCTGCACCAGCCGGCGGTAGGAGTCCCAGGCGAAACGATCGTCGCCGCTCTGCGCGGCGAGGCCGTGCACGGTGGTGTCGGTGAGCCCGATGTCCAGGACGGTCTCCATCATGCCCGGCATGGAGTAGCGGGCACCGGACCGTACGGCGAGCAGCAGCGGGTCGTGCCGGTCGCCGAGCCGCTTGCCCAGCCGTGCCTCGATGCCCCGGAGGTGGCGGTTGACCTCGTCGAACATCCCGGCCGGCGGTGCGCCGGCGGCGAGGTAGGCGCGGCAGGCGACGGTGGTGACGGTGAAGCCGGGCGGCACCGGCAGGCCGAGCCGGGTCATCTCCGCCAGGTTGGCGCCCTTGCCGCCGAGCAGGTCGGTGAGTTCGCGGTTACCTTCGATGAAGTCGTAGACGAATTTCGGCATGGCGCCCGCCTCCTGCACTGGTCGGCGAATCCTTCTCCTTCCGTGGTAGCAGCGGCGGGTACAGGCGGGGCAGGGCCGGTCGGGCCACCTCCCGGGGCATAGGTCCCGGGAGGTGGCCCGGACATCGGATCAGTCACCGGTCGACGGTGACCCGCACGCCGGTCAGTCGCCGGCGGGCGGCCGGGGGCCACCTTCGCGGACGATCGCCGTCGCGCACCCGGCATGGTGCAGCACCGCCTGGCTGACCGCGCCGAGCGGAACCCGCAGCGGATGGTCGCCACGGGCTCCGACGACCACCAGCCCGGCCTGGGTGGAACGCTCGATCAGCACCCGGGCCGGCGGGCCGTTCACCACCTGCTGGCGGACCGCGACGTCGGGATGCTTCTCCTGCCACGGGGTCACCGCCGCGGCGAGTTCGTCGGCGGTCGCCGCCGAGGCGTCGGCCCAACTCGACTCGCTCTCCCAACTGCGCACGACGATCAGGTCGCTGCCCCGTTGCGCGGCGGCGTCGAAGGCGAAGCCGAGCGCCCGCTCCGAGCCGGCCGAGCCGTCCACGCCGACCAGCACCGGCGCGGCCGGTTCGGGGGCCGGCTCGGATCCGGCCCGGGCGACCAGCACCGAGCAGTCGGCGCGGGCGGCGATCTGCACGGCGAGTGCGTCCAACGGCAGGCAGGTCCATCGGGCCAGGTCCCCGTCGCCGATCACGACCAACGACGCCATCCGGGACTCCCGGAGCAGCGCGGTGGCCGGGGCGTTTTCGGACACCTCGGTGGTGACGTCGATTCCGGGGGCCGTCCGGGTGGCGATCTCCACAGCGCGTTCGACGAACTGGTAGGCGTCCGGCTGGGGTTCGTCGCCGCCGGACAGGTCGTCCGGGATCCAGTTGAGGGCGTGCACCAGCCGCAGCGGCCGGTGCGCGGTGGCGGCTTCCCGGGCGGCCAGGGCGACGGCGGCCCAGCTGGATGCCGAGTCGTGGACGCCGGCCACGATCCGGTCGCGGGCCGGTGCGGCGTGCTCCGACATCGCAACTCCTTTCACCGCTTCTGTCCGGTGCATGGGCCGCTGCAGCGACCCGGCTCGGATCGAGAAAGGGGAGCTCACCTGCGAGGATAGCGCTCAGTGACCCCGCTCCGGGTCGATTCCGGTCGACCGGGCAGGATGGGGCCATGATCTCGGCGGTGGTGTTCGACATGGACGGCGTACTCATCGACACCGAGCCGGTCTGGGAGCAGGTCCGGCGCGACTACGTGGCCGGGGCCGGTGGTCGGTGGCTGCCGGACGCCCAGCAGCGGTTGATGGGGATGAGTACCCCGGAGTGGGCCGGCTACCTGGACGCGGACCTCGGCGTCGGGCGCGGCGCCGACCGGGTCGCCGACGAGGTGATCGACGCCATGGCGGCGCGGTACCGGGCCGAGCTGCCGCTGATCCCGGGCGCAATCGAGGTGGTCCGCGACCTCGCCGGGCGGTTCCCGCTCGCGCTGGCCAGCTCCTCCCCCCGCCGCCTGATCGAACAGGTGCTGGCCACGGCGGGGCTCACCGAGGCGTTCCGGGCGACCGTGTCGACCGAGGAGTGCGCGGCCGGCAAGCCGGACCCCGAGGTCTACCAGGTGGCGGCACGGCTGCTCGGCGTACCGCCGGGGCGGTGCCTGGCGGTGGAGGATTCGAGCAACGGGCTGCGGTCCGCGGTGGCCGCCGGTCTGGTGGTGGTCGCGGTGCCGCACCCCGCGTATCCGCCGGCGGCCGACGCCCTGGCCGGCGCGACGCTCGTCGTCGACCGCCTCGACGAGCTGACGGTCGACCGGGTGCTCGCCCTCGCCGTCGACAGGGGATAGAGTGGCCGATCCCGCCGTCGACAGGGGATAGACATGCCACCGGCGGTTCCAGCCCGGCGCGGGTGAGCCGGGTCCGCCGGGGGAGTCCCCGGGTGCCGGGCCGGATCCTCTAGACTGCGCCTGGCAGCGCTCCCAGCCGACCACGAGATCCTGGTCGGCCGCACCCCCCGGAGGTCTCCGCCGTGAGCATTGAGGAACGAGCCCCGGTCGGGGTGGACACCACCCGCCCCAGCGTCGCCCGCGTGTACGACTACATGCTCGGCGGCAAGGACAACTTCGCGGTCGATCGCCAGGCCGGCGAGATGGCGCTGCAGGTCACCCCCGACGGTCCGCTGGCCGCCCGGGCCAACCGCGGCTTCCTGCGCCGCGCGGTGCGGCACCTGGTCGCCGAGGCCGGCGTGCGGCAGTTCCTCGACATCGGCTCGGGCCTGCCGACCCAGGGCAACGTGCACGAGATCGCCCACCAGGTCGACCCGCAGGTGCGGGTGGTGTACGTGGACAGTGATCCGATGGTGCTGGCGCACGGTCGGGCGCTGCTCGACAGCTCTCCGATGACCACCGTCGTCCAGGCGGACACCCGCGACCCGGAGCAGATCCTGGCCAACCCCGACGTACAGTCGATGATCGACCTGGATCAGCCGGTCGGTCTGCTGATGCTCGGCATCCTGCACCATCTCGGTGACGACGAGGATCCAGCCGGGGTGGCGACGGTCTACCGGGACGCGGTCCCGAGCGGGAGCTACCTGGCCCTGTCCCACTTCCACAACCCGGGTGACAGCCAACCGGAGGCCGCCCGCAAGGCGGTCGTGGTCGAGAAGATCTTCAACCAGACGTTGGGTACCGGTCGGTGGCGCCAGCGCGACGAGATCCTTGGGTACTTCGGCGACTTCGAGATGCTCGAACCGGGCCTGGTGCCCCTTGCGGAGTGGCGTCCGGACCCTGACGACGAGCCGTCGGAGCAGACCGACACCTACTACACCTTCGTCGGCGGCGTCGCCCGCAAACCCTGACCCGCCGCGCCCGTCCCGTACGCTGTCGTAGCCGCCGCACCCTTGCCGTAGCCGGATCTGCTGGCAGACAGGGCCACGCCGCGCGTGTTAGCGTCCGACAGCCTGGGGCGCCTGCGGGTGACCGTCGATGCCCGTGGCCGGTCGCCCTACGACCGCACCCGTGCACCTGCTGCGGAGGTACGCCCCGATGACGATGGTCGACCCGGCAGTGCCCCGCCCGGTGACGGTGCACATCGACCCGGCGTTCGTGGTCGCACCGGTCCGGCGCCGTACCTTCGGATCCTTCGTCGAACACATGGGCCGGTGCGTGTACACCGGGCTCTACGAGCCCGACCATCCGACCGCCGACGAGCGTGGACTGCGCCGTGACGTGCTCGACCTGGTCCGGGAACAGGGCGTTTCGGTGGTCCGCTACCCCGGGGGCAACTTCGTCTCGGGCTACCGCTGGGAGGACGGGGTGGGGCCCAGGGACCAGCGTCCCACCCGGCTCGACCCGGCCTGGCACAGCATCGAGACCAACGCTTTCGGGCTGGACGAGTTCGTCAGTTGGGCGCGGTCCGCCGGTGTCGAGCCGATGTTGGCGGTCAACCTGGGCACCCGGGGTCCCCGCGAGGCGATGGACCTGCTGGAGTACGCCAACCATCCGGGCGGCACCCAGCTGTCCGATCTGCGCCGGGCGCACGGCCGGCAGGCCCCGTACGACATCCGGATGTGGTGTCTCGGCAACGAGATGGACGGGCCGTGGCAGCTGGGCCATCAGACCGCCGACGAGTACGGGCGACGGGCCGCCGAGACGGCCCGGGGGATGCGGATGATCGACCCCGATCTGGAGCTGGTCGTCTGTGGCAGCTCCGGTCCCGCCATGCCGACCTTCGCGGCCTGGGAGGCGACCGTCCTGGAACACACCTACGACCAGGTCGACTACGTCTCCGCCCACCTCTACTTCGAGGAGCAGGACGGGGACCTGACCAGTTTCCTGGCGTCGTCGGTGGAGATGGACCGATTCATCGGGGACATCGTGGCCACCTGTGACCACGTCCGGGCCAAGACCCGGAGCGGCAAGCGGATGCAGATCTCGTTCGACGAGTGGAACGTCTGGTACATGCGCCGGTTCCTTGCCGAGGGGGTGCCGACCGAGTGGGTGCGGGCGCCGTCGCTCAGCGAGGACGACTACACCGTCGCCGACGCCGTGGTGGTGGGCTCCTCGTTGATCACCCTGTTACGCAACAGCGACCGGGTGACCGCCGCCTGCCAGGCCCAACTGGTCAACACGATCGCCGCCATCCGCGCGGAGCCGGGCGGTCCGGCCTGGCGGCAGACGATCTTCTACCCCTTCGCGTACACCGCCCGCCACGCCCGGGGACGGTGCTGCGGGTCGAGTGTGGCAGCGGGCCGGTCGTGGAGACTGCGCGGTACGGCGAGGTGCCGCTACTGGATGTCGTGGCCACCCACGACGACGACGCGGATCAGTTGGTGATCTTCGCTGTCAACCGTGGGCAGCGGGAGTCCCTCGTGCTCGACATCGACCTGCGGGCATTCCCCGGCTACCGGGTCGTTGAGCAGTGCGTGCTGACCGACCCGGACGTGCGGGCCGCCAACACGTCGGCGCAGCCGGACCGGGTCCGTCCCCAGACCCTTCCCGGCCCGGCGGTCGACCAGGGGCGGCTGTCGGTGATGCTGCCGTCCGTCTCCTGGACGATGGTGCGGCTGGCGACGTCAGGCTGAGCCGCCTGCCGGGTCCGGCTGACACCTCTCTGTGGTGGGGAGTACGCCCGTGACGCCCCGGCGCGGCATCCGTCGGACCGTCACGGGCACCGTCCCGCAACTGCTAACGTCGGCTCCGCAGCCCCCCCGTGAGCGGGGGGTGCTGTGCTGAGCGACTGGCTGCAGCGGTTGCTGTCGATGGACAGTGCGTTGATCTACCTGCTGGTCGGGCTGTTGGTCTTCGCCGAGGACGCGCTGTTCGTCGGCTTCGTGTTCCCCGGCGAGACCGCCGCGGTGCTCGGCGGCGTCGCCGCCAGCCTCGGCACCATCTCGCTGCCCGGAATCACCGTGGTCGTGGTCAGCGCGGCCGTGGCCGGCGACACCACCAGCTACCTGATCGGCCGGGCCCTGGGGCCGCGGCTGCTGCGGATGCGCTTCCTGCGCAAGCGGCAGGCCTGGGTGCGGCGGGCGCAGCACCAGTTGGCGGTACGGGGCGGCACCGCGGTCTTCGTCGGCCGGTTCGTGACCTTCTTCCACGCGGTGATGCCCGCCCTGGCCGGCGCGGCACACATGCCGTACCGGCGGTTCTTTCTCTACAACGTCGCGGGCGCGTTGGTCTGGGGGATCGGCACGGTGCTGATCGGCTACCTGGCCGGCAGCTCGTACGCCGCGATCGAGGAGGTCGCCGGCCGGGCGGCCGCCGTCGTGGTCGCGGTGCTGGCGCTCGGGGCGCTCGTCGTCTGGCGGCTACGGGCCGCCCGCCGCGAATGTGCACCCGACGCGGCGGCCGGCCAGCCGAGATCCGGTCGTCACCGGCCCGGCCGAGGCCGTGACGGCTGCGACCGGTCCGGTGACCACGCCTGACGACCAACCAGCCACGCCCGGCGACGAACTCCTACGCCGGCACCGGTAGCAGCTCCGCCATCCGCAGCCCGTCCGCGGTCGGCGGCGACAGCGGCAGCCGGTCGATCTCGTCGATCGGCACCCACCGGATGGCGTCCGCACTGCCGCCGACCTCGGTGACCACCGGCTCGCCCGGCCCGACCCGCGCACTGTGCAGCAGCCCGACCACGTGCCAGTCGGTACCGTTGCGGTGCGCCAGGTACGACCGCACGTCCAGCAACCGCGACGACATCACCTCCAGCCCGGCCTCTTCCTGCAACTCTCGGGTAAGCGCCTCGCCGGGCTGTTCGCCCGGATCGAGACCACCTCCCGGCAGATGCCAGGCACCCGGCTCGAACACCGGGGACGCCTCGGACAACCGGCTCAGCAGCACCGCCGAGTCCCGGACGATCACCGCGTACGCGCCCACCCGTAGACGAGGACCTTCGCTCACCGTAAACCTCCAGCTCGTAGCGACTTGCCAGTGCGCACACCAGCCGCCAGCCGTCTCAGGTGAGTGCGCCGGGTGTGCCGGTGGCCGGACGGTTACCCGCCCGGCCACCGGTCACACCTGCTGGGGTGGCGGCGGCTACCGCGCGGCGCAGGACAGCGTCGGCACCGGGTTGCTGCCGCTCCAACTGCCGATGAAGCCGAAGGTCGTGCTCTGTCCGGCACCGAGGTTGCCGTTGTAGCTGACGTTGGTCGCCGAGACACTCGCCCCGTTGCCGGTGACGGTGGCGTTCCATGCCTGGTTGACCGACTGACCGCTGGCGAACGTCCAGCTCACCCGCCAGCCGCTGAGTGCCGAACCGCCGGCGGTCACCCGGACCTCACCCTGGAAACCACCCTGCCACTGACCGACCACCGCGTACGTCGCGGTGCACGCCCCGGCCGGCGGCTGGGTGGTCGGGGGTGCCGTGGTCGGGGGCGCGGTGGTGGGCGGCGCGGTGGTCGGGGGCGCGGTGGTCGGGGGCGCGGTGGTCGGCGGTGGCGTCCCGCCGCTGTAGACGGTCGCCTCCTGTGCGGTCTCCCGAATCCCGTTGGTGCCGTTGAACAGCCGCTGGCCCCACGAGGTGAGGCTGTTGACGTTGAAGTTGTTCACCATGTCGAGGTATTCGACGCCGCCGCTGTTGCCGCCCCACGACCAACCGAGCCAGCCGATGCCGTGCTGCCGGGTGTAGGACAGGATGCTGTCCTCGTCCGGGTTGCCGTCGGAGTGGTCGTGTCCGAACTCGCCGACCGCGATCGGTAGCCCGGCCGAGCGGAACCGCCCGAGGTAGTCGCTGATCTCGGCGGCGGTGTCGAACACGCCGTACATGTGGATCGAAAAGATCAGGTTGCGGGCCGGGTCGGCGTTCCACACCGACTGTGCGTTGTCGCGCATCGTGAAGGTCCAGTCCTGCCCCCAGTTCGGCGCGTCGACCATGATCGCGTGCTCGAAACCGGCGGCACGCAGCCGCTGTACGGCGCTCGTGGTGTGACTGGCCCAGTTCTGGTAGCCGCTGTTGCCGAACGGCTCGTTGCCGATGTTGATGATGACGTAGTTCTCCTGGCCGCGCAGCACGCTGGCCAGACTGATCCAGTAGTCGGCGGCGGACGCCAGGGTCGCGGCGGCCCCCTCCTCGCCGTACCCGGTGGTGTCGTGCACCTCCAGCACACAGATCAGCCGGTTGGCCTTGCACAGCGAGATGACGTTGGCGACGTCGTTGGCGTCGTTGCGGGTCCACCGGTGGCCGTTGCTGAGCACCACCCGGACCGCGTTCGCGCCCAGCGATTTGATGTTGGCGAAGGAACTGGTCTGGCTGGGGTACCAGGTGTGTGCGTGGTTGACCCCGCGCAGGACGAACGGAGTGCCGTTCGCCTCGACCAGCCGGCCGTCGCTGACGTGCAGACCGACGGCGGCGTGTGCGGGCTGGACCAGCACCACGACGGACGTGACCAGGGCGAGCAGCGTCGCGGCCGCGACGCTCAGACGTGTCTTCATGACCTACCTCGGGTAGCGGCCCGTGGGCGACCCACGGGAACGAAAGACACCGGCTGACGTGGTCAGCCCGATGTCGGCGACTACCCGGCCCCTTCGCGCAGGCATCAGAGTAGACCGGCGCGTTCCCGCTACGCAACCGGTTAAGTTGAGCCGGCCCTGATATCGGTCGACGCCTCTGCCTGATCGGGCCCCGTAACGCCGCTACCGGCGTCGACTCCCGAAATCCGGGGTCGACGCCGGTAGTGGACCGGTCAAGTCAGCGGGTCTCGTTCGCCACCTCGTACAGCCGCTCCGGCGTCACCGCGCCGGCGAACAGCCGGCCGTCGTCGGCGATCAACACGGTGAACAGCGCACTGGAGAACAGCCGGCCGCTGCCCCACGGCCCGTCGACCGCCGGCAGGTCACCCAGAATCTGCATGACCTGGGCGCCCTCCGCGGAGTCACCGGCGTGCTCCTCGGCCGCAGCCGCCGCCTCGGCCGGTGGCGTGACCGCCAGGACAGTGCCCCAGCCGCTGCCGACCGTACGGACCGTGTCCTCGCTGTCCGCCCAGCCCTGCGTCAGCTCGTCCAGCATGCCGTCCAGCTCGGTGTCGCCCGGCAGCTGGCCCGGACCTCGGCTACCGTCACCCGGCGTCGTGACATCGTCCTCGCCCGCCTCGATCACCTCGGTGCCCGGCGGCGGGTTGAAGACGAACTGCTCCTCATCCGGCGTGTCGAAGCTGACCTGGGTGAACGCCGTCTCGATGGCGGCCCGGTCGGCGCCGACCGGATAGACCGCGAACCGCAGCGGCACGTACTCGACCGAGTCGATCGCGATCCGGATCTCCTCGACCAGCGAGTCCTCGTCGCGCGGAGTGAGCACCAGCTCGTACGCGGTCCGCCCGGCGAGCTCCGCCGAGCGGCCCACCGACACCTCGGTGCTCGGGTCGATCGCCTTCAGCACCTCGTCGGCCGCCGCCTGCGGGGTGACGGGCAGCTCCGGCGCCGGAGCTGCCCCGGCCCGCTCGTCCGCCGCGTCGGCGTGATCGCCCTCGGCCGGCAACTCGAAGTGGGTGGCCTGCTGCTGCTGGCTGGACCAGATCCAGACGTCCCGCCCGTTGCGGATGACATCGGTCTCGCCCAGCGTGCGGACCATCGCCAGCCGGGCCTGATCCGGACCGGCGTACCAGACGCGCAGGGTCTGCGTACCGTCGATCAGCGAGCCGAGCCCGTTGCCGGCGCCGATCTGGCCGGCCAGATTGAGCGCCGCCGGCAGACCCAGCTCGGCGCGGTGGACGACCGTCCCGGACATGCCGTCGACCTCGGCGGTCTGCAGGTCGACCAGCAACTGCTCGGCGCTGCGCGGCGGCAGGACCGGGTCAGCGGACGCGGCGAGCGCCCCGACGGCCACACCGCCGCCGACGAGCACCGCCGCCGACGCGGTGGGGACCAGCCAGCGCATCGCCGGCCGTGATGTGAATACCGACATCTTCGTACCTCCTGCCACCCATCGTGCGTCGGGTGTACTGAGACGTTGCTGAGAGCCGGTGGCCTAGCTGAGAACACGCTCAGCGACGACGGTCACGGGTAGCCCCGTCGCCCGCCCATGATGGCACCCTTGACCGGTGCGTGTGCTGGTGGTGGAGGACGAGGTCCGGTTGGCCGACGCCCTGCGGCGCGGCCTGCAGGAGGAAGGCTTCGTCGTGGACGTCGCCGCGAGCGGGCCGGCCGGGCTGGAGCTGGCCCGGCACGGCGGGTACGACGCGATGATCCTCGACGTGATGCTGCCCGGGCTGTCCGGCTACCGGGTGGTGCGCCAGCTGCGGGCCGAGCGGAACTGGCTGCCGGTGCTGATCCTGTCCGCCAAGGACGGCGAGTACGACCAGGCGGACGGCCTCGACTGCGGTGCCGACGACTACCTGACCAAGCCCTTCTCGTACGTCGTGCTGCTGGCCCGGCTGCGCGCGCTGCTACGGCGCGGCGCGCCGCAGCGGCCGGCCGTGCTCACCGCCGGTGATCTGAGCCTCGACCCGGCCCGGCGGCGGGTCACCCGGGCCGATGCCGAGGTGGCGCTCACCGCCCGTGAGTACGCCCTGCTGGAGTACCTGATGCGGCGCGCAGGCGAGGTGGTCTCCAAGATCGAACTGCTCGACCACGTCTGGGACGCCAGTGTCGACACCGCGCCGAACGCCGTCGAGGTGTACATCGGGTACCTGCGCCGCAAGGTCGGCCGGGATCGGCTGGAGACCGTCCGGGGTGCCGGCTACCGGCTGGTCCCATGACAGGCCGACGGCTTTCGGTGGCGCATCCCGGTCGGTGGCGGGCGTACCTGCGGGTCCGGCTCAGCCTGCGCACCCGGCTGACCGCGATCAGCGTGCTGGGTCTCACCGCCGGCCTGGCCGCTGGGGCGATCGGGCTCACCGTCGTCCTTGCGCTGGCGTTGGAACGCAGCGCCGACGCCGACGCCCGGACCACCGCCGACGCGATCGCCCAGCTGGTGGCCGCCGACGCGGTGCCTGACCCGTTGCCGGTGGCCGGCAACGACGTACGGGTGCAGATCGTCGACGAGCGGGGACGGATACGCGCCGCGTCCATTGGCGCCGACCGACTCGTCCCGATGCTCTACGCGGGCGAGCGGGAACAGCTCGCCGCCGAACCGACCGGGGCGGTCACCGTGCCGGGTGCCCGGCTCGGTCTGCGCGGCCCGGTTCGGGTGATCGCCAAACCGGCCGGCGGGCCGGCGCAGCCGCGTACCGTGCTGGTCGCCCGGTCGATGGCCGACATCAACCGCAGCCTCGCCCTGGTCCGGGTGATTCTGCTGATGACGTTCCCACTGTTGGTGGCAGCGGTCACGGTCATCGTCTGGCGGGCCGTCGGGGCGACGCTGCGGCCGGTGGAGAAACTGCGGGCCGGCGCGGCCGAGATCACCGGTGGCGACCAGGCCGGCCACCTGCCGGTGCCGGGTGGTGGCGACGAGATTCACCGGCTGGCGGTCACCCTCAACGACATGCTCGACCGGTTGGAGGCCGCGCGGGCCCGGCAACGCGCGTTCGTCGCCGACGCCGCCCACGAGCTGCGCAGTCCGCTGACCAGTCTGCGTACGCAGCTTGAGGTGGCGCAGCGACTCGGTAGCCGCACGGACTGGTTGGCGGTCGCCGACGACCTGCTGGCGGACAGTCAACGGCTCAGTCGACTGGTCGACGACCTGCTGCTGCTGGCCCGCGCCGACCAGCAGGCCGGCCAGTCCGGTGTGGTGCTCGGCCCGGTCGGTCCGGTGGAACTGGGCGAGCTGGCCGCCACGGTGGCCGCCCGGTATCCACGGCCGCCGGTGCGGGTGGTGCCGCCGGACCGGCCGCTGTGGATCGCCGGCGACCCGGACGCGCTGGTCCGGGTGCTGGCCAACCTGCTGGACAACGCGGTCCGACACGCCCGCTCCGAGGTGCTGGTGACCGCCCGACCGGACGGGCCGGACTGGCATGAACTGCTGGTCACCGATGACGGTCCGGGTGTCCCACCGGCCGACCGGCAACGGGTCTTCGACCGGTTCACCCGGCTCGACGACGCGCGGGCCCACGACGCCGGTGGCGCCGGGCTCGGACTGGCCATCGTCGCGCAGTTGGTCCGCCGACACGGCGGCACTGTCGAGCTGGCCGATGCCGGGCGGGCGGACGATGCGGCGGGACGCGACGGTGATGCGGCAGGGCCCGACGGTGCCGGTACCGGACTTCAGGTTCGGGTCCGGCTTCCGGCAGACCCGGTGGACGACGAGCCCGGCCCGGCATAGACCGGGTCGGTCACCGGGCGTTCGCTGCCCGGTCCGTGCAGACCGGGTCGGTCACCGGGCGTTCGCTGCCCGGTCCGTGCAGACCGGGTCGGCCTGCCCGATCACGTCGGCCGAGTAGACCACGGCGACTGTGAAGCAGTAGTCGATCGACTCGTCCAGCCCGTACGCGACGAAGCTGTCCGCACCCGCCGGCAACGTCATGAAGGCCCGGGGCTGCTGATCGCTGCTTCCCCCGGAGATCAGCACCTGTCCCTCGGCACCCGCCGGATAGGTCCAGGTCAACGTCACGCTGTCCCGGTTGTCGCGCAGACCCACGCCGCCCGGCGCGGTACCCGGTGCGGCCGGCGGCGCAGCGCTGGTCGGGGTACCGGTCGGGGGGGTGGCCTCGGCTGGTGCCCCGGTCGGCCCGGAGGGCGTCTCGTTGACCAGGCTGACGCCGGCCACCACCGCCGCAGCGCCGAGCAGAACCACCACCACGCCGGTGAACACCAGCATCGGTCCGCGCGGGCGGGCAGCGGTCGTCACCGGCTTGGGTACCGGGACCAACTGTCCTCGCTGCCGTCGGACCGGAAGATTCCTGCGACGGTCGGGTATCCGGCTGAGTTCGCGCCGTGGCAGTCGGGACAGCGTCCCGGTGCTCCGGCCCGTGCCGGTGGTGCCGGTTCCGATGGTCGCGCCGGCTCCACCGGCTGCGACGCTCGCGGCCGGTCCGTCCGTGGCTCCGGTGCCCGGCCCGTCCGTGACCTCGGCGTGGCGGACCGCGGAGTCGGCATCGACCGAGGCGTCCGGGCCCGCGAAACCTTCGTCGGTCACCGGTGGTGCCGGCTCCGGTCGAGTGCCTGCCCTGTCGGGCACCCGTGGGTTGGGTACGAAGGCAGGGGTCTCGGGCGGCACCGGCTCGCCGGGCACGGCCGCCGGGTCGCTCATAGAACTGCCGGCCGTGGGAGTGTCGGCCGCTGACGGGCCGGTCGCCTGCCGGAACCGGACCGGCCCGAACGGGCTGACCGGGCCGGCGGCGTCTGGTGCGTCCGGGCGCTCTGGTGCGTCCGGGCGCTCTGGTCCGTCCAGGTGATCTGGTCCATCCGGGCGATCCGCAGCGGCCGGATCGGAGCCGTCGCCGGCACCGGACTGCTCGGGCGGCCACCACGGTTCGTCGAAGAGCCAGATGCCAGGTGACCCGTCATGGTTGGTGGAGCCGGTCGGCGGCAGATCGACCGGCACCCGGGGCGGTGGGATGCTCGCCGGCCGGCCGTCGGTCGGCTCGGGTTCGTCCGGTTGGTGCTGGTCGCCTTGCTGCTCCTGCCCGGTCGTGATCCGCCGGGCAGGGGAGGGGTCGTCGGTCAGCCAACCACTGGGCGACCAGAGCGGGTCGTCGGCGTCGCCGTCCGCCGGTTCCCGTTCGATCCAGCCGTGCTGGGTCCACGGCCGGCCGCTGTCCAGCTCAGCCGCCGGGTCGGGCATTGATTGGTCCACCGGCTGGTCCAGCGGGTCGAGCCAGGGCGGGTCGGCTCGGTGCCGTCCGTCCCGATGGCCGTCCGTCTCGTCGTCGCTTGACCGGTCGGTGGTCGGCGTCGCGGACGGCGCGCTCGGTTCCGTCCAGAACGCCGCCGACCAGCGGGGGTCGGCCACCTCAGTGACCGGTGGTTCCGGCTCGATCCAGCCGGGCTCGGCCCAGGCCGGACCGGTGAGCCGGTCGCGCCCGGCGGGATCGGCCGCCGGAGCCGCTGGCCCACTGGCCGGCCTGGTGCCGGGCGGCCAGCCGCTTTGGTCCAGGCCGCCGTCGTGGCCTGGGCCGCCGTTGTCGTCCGGTTGAAGGCTCGGGCCTGGGCCGCCGTTGTCGTCCGGCCGGAGGATCGGGCCCGGGTCGCCGTTGTCGTCCGGACTGCGGTCGGGATCCGGGCCGCCGGTGTCGTCCGGTCCGTCGTCGACCGGCCCCTGCCCGCCACAGCGGTGCGCCGGATCCGCTGACGCCTCGGCCAGCGCGGCGACCTGCCCGACCAGCGGATGGTCGGCCGGCAGGCGGGTGCGGCACAGGTCGATGGCGAGCGACAGGCTGACGTCGGACTCGGCGAGCCGGCCGCAGTCGCGCTGCATCGCGCCGAGCCGGGCCAGCATCTTGATCCCGGCCGGATGCCCCTCGCCGTACACCTCGCGGTGCAGTTCCCAGGCATCCTCCAGACGGTCCCGGGCGATGTCGCACTCGCCGCGGGCGAACTCGACGGTGGCGAGGTCCGCGTGGGCGGCCAGGACCCGGAGCGACTCGGGGCCGTCGATGGCGCAGAGTTCGTCGATCACCTCGCGGTACAGGTGCGCGGCGCGGGCGTCGCTGCCCACCCGGTGCAGTACGGCGGCGAGGGTGGCGGCGGCCCCGATGGTCCGTTCGTCCGCCGTTCCATGCAGCCGCTGGTTCGCCGAGTACGCGTACGCCGCCCACGCCCGAGCCGCCGGTGCCTCGCCGAGCGCGACTGTCACCCGGGCGAGTAGCCCGGCGGCCTCCGCCTGCTCGGTGCTGGCATGTGCGGGACGCGGGTCGGTGTCGGCCAACGCCGTGGCCAGCAAGTCGCGCGCGCCCGGCAGGTCGCCGACGCTGATCAGGCCGTGCGCCTGCGTGGTGATTTCGCCCAGGCCGAGAGACACGTCCCATCGTGCGTGTCCGACGACGGTCTGTACAAGGGTCTGATGTGGGACAGTTCGCTCATGATGGCGGATTGTTACCGGCCAGATGCTTGACTAACGCTTCGCTGATGATCCGCAGTTGATCGACCTGTTCCGGGGTCAACTGGTCGAACAGGTGTCGCCGAACCGCGTCGACGTGGCCGGGCGCGGCGGCGGTGAGGGCAGTGAAGCCGGGTTCGGTGAGCACCGCGAACTGACCGCGCCGGTCGGTCGGACACTCCTCGCGGCGGACCCAGCCGATCTGTTCCAGCCGGGACACGGCGTGCGACAACCGACTACGGGAGGAGTCGGTGGCGTCGGCGAGCTCGCTCATTCGCAGGGTGCGCTGGGGCGCCTCGGAGAGCCGGACCAGGATCTCGTAGTACGCGTGCGGTATTCCCGCGCTGGCCTGCAGTTCGCGGTCCAGGGTCGCGGCCAGCGTCCTGGTGGCGTAGAGGTACGCGCGCCAGGTGCGCTGTTCGTCGTCGTCGAGCCAGCGGGTCATGACCGCCATCATACCGGCAGTTGTTGAGCGTTAAACTAACTCGCGCTAACCTTCACGACATGGGAATCCACCGTCTCAACCACGCCGTGCTGTACATCTCGAGCCTCGACCGGAGCCTGGCCTTCTACCGGGACGTGCTCGGGTTCTCCCTCGTGCCGATGACCCCCGACGGCTTCTCCGGCGCGGCCTTCCTGCAGGCACCCGGCTCCACCAACGATCACGACCTCGGCCTGTTCGAGATCGGTGGGCACGCCGCGCCGTCCGGCGCCGGTCGCGGCACCGTCGGCCTCTACCACCTGGCCTGGGAGGTGGACACGCTCGACGAGCTCGAGGTGCTCGCCACCCGGCTCGCCGCCGCTGGCGCCCTGGTCGGCACCTCCGACCACGGGACCACCAAGAGCCTGTACGGCCGGGATCCGGACGGGCTGGAGTTCGAGGTCGTCTGGCTGGTCCCCGCCGACCGCCTCGACGAGCAGACGCTCGTCGCCCGCAAGCGGATCCGGCCGCTCGACCTGGCCCGCGAGAAGCAGCGGTACGGCGCCCGGACCCGCGGGGGCGTCGGCGTCTCGGTGCCGGGCTGACTCCGTGGACCGCCGGGCCGACAGCGGCCCGCCAACGGGTCGGTCGGCCCCGCCCGTGCGGGCCGTGACCCGGGCCGGTAGAACGGACGGCATGTCAGCCGAGCCGGCGGGCCGGGTCGCGTGCGACCTGTTGCTCCGCCATCTGAGCACCTGGGTTCCCGCCGCGCTGCGCGAGGCCCGTCGCGCCACCTTCGTTCAGGCGTACCAGGGTCCGCCGGGCGCGACCGCGGACGCCGCGCTGCGCGCCGTCGCCGACCACTCGGAGCTGGTCACCGGCCGGCACCTGACGGTTGTCACCGTCACCTCCTCCGGTGCCGAGGCGGACCCGACCGGACTGCCGGCGGCGGTGACGGCCCACCTGCTGCCCGGTGGTCCGGAGCTGCTCCCGGTAGCCGTGACCGCCGCCGCGGCCGCCAACGCGCCGCTGTTGTGCCACCTCGACCTGGCCGGTGGCCCGCTGCCCGAACCCGCCGTGTGGCGTGCGTCGACGGCCGGCCGCCCGGCCGAGCTGCTGGTGGTCGGAGCGGCCTCATCAGCTGAGCTGCGCCCGGCGTTGGCCGCAGCCGGCTTTCCGCTGGTCAGCGTCGTGGAGCTGGTGTCGCCCGGGGTAGCCGGGCAGGTCGACGGAGGTACGCCGTACCCGGTCGCCTTCGCCACCGGGTCCGGCAAACGCATCGAGGCGTTCAAGGAGGCGCTCTGGGAGGTCGGTCCGGCGGGTTGGGCGCTGCGTGCCGCCGACGATCCGCAGACGACGGCCGTCGCCGGGCCGGAGCCGGGCACGGCCGTCCCCGGGCCGGAGCCGGATCACGGGCTCGCCGCGCTGCGTGACCGGCTGCACGCCCATCTCGTCGAGTGCGGTTCTCGGACCGTCGCCGAGCTGCGCAGCTTCACGGTGACCGGGACGGTCCACCGGGCCGCCGACGCCAACCGGGCGCTGGCCGGTCTGCTCGCCGCCGACCAGGTGCGGCGCCGGCCGGCGGACGGACGCCTGGCCGGCGACGTGGAGATCACCCCGACCGCCCCGGCTGCTGGCGGGCGTACTCCGTCCACCGCCTGACCAGCAGCGACGCGCCGGTGGCGAGCACTCCGACGCTGAACACCATCTGGACGCAGACCGCCGCGCGGGCAAGTTGGCCCTCGGCGTGCACGTCGCCGTACCCGACGGTGGTGAGCGTGCCGATCGCGAAATAGAGCGCGTCGGTCTTCGTCGTCATGTTGACGAACTGATCCGGGTCGCTGAACGAGATGACCAGGTCGGCCAGCGCGAACACGACCACTCCGCCGACCAGCGCGATCGCCAGCCGGGTGAGGCGTACGTCGGACGGATCGGCGGTGATCTGGTCGCGGATCTGCTGTAGCACCAGCGCGGCCACCAGAGCCACGCCGACGACGGTGACCACGGCGCGGACCGCGAGATGCATCCCCGTCACCCCCGGCTCCACCGGGACTAGGTAGTAGAGCAGGACCATCAGCAGGCAGATGGCAGTGGTACGCCGTACCTCGGCCCGGCGGGGACTCCGGGTACGGGACAGGGCATCATCTCCAGCTATATCGGACATAAAGTCATTATTCCTACAGAGTAAAGGCCCGGCGGGGTGATCCCGCCGAGCCTTTGACCGTTGTCCTGCGCCGCTCAGCTACGCGACTTGTCCTGCTTCCACGAGAACGGGCCAGGCAGGTCGTACCGGTGCCTCCTGGCTCGCGAGTTCCACGACCATCGGCCGATCCGGATGGTCCAGGACGAGAACCCGTTCTCGGTAAAGTTCAACTGGAGCGGGCCGAACCGCTTCCGCTTGCGGAACATGACGCCCATCGCTTGCGCTCCCTCCATCGGCCGTCAGCAGGTGGGCTGGTCAGTTCCCTGCCGTATCGATCGGCAAACCCCACCGTCCACATGCCTGACTAGCGGGACTCCCAGGCATCCGGCTTCAGCGTCAATTTGCGTACGTGCGCCGGCATCCGGCCGGTGAGTACCTCGGCGAGGCTGACCTCGTCGACCACCTCGCGCAACGCGGCGCGTACCGCGATCCAGAGCCGGGGCAGGTTCTCCGCGGCACCGGCGTACCGGGTCTCCTCCGGACGCAGCCCGCGCACCCCGGCCAGCGGCCCGTCCACCGCCCGCAGGATCATGCCGATGGTGACGTCCCCGGGCGGCTGGCTCAGCGTGTAGCCACCCTCAGCGCCGCGCTGCGCCCGGACCACCCCGCCCCGGCGCAGGTCGGCCAGCACCGCCTCGAGGAATTTGCGCGGCATGTCCTGCTCGGCGGCGATCGCCTGGGTGGACATCAGCGTCGGGTACGCGGCAGCCAGGATCAGCGCTGCTCGTACCGCGTAGTCGCCGCGCGCGGAGATCTGCACGCCACCATCATGCCGGTTGCCGCGACCCGGTCGGTCACCGGTGGGCGTTCCCGCAGGTCGGCGCGGAAGCTACCCGGGCTGCACCCCACCTCGCGCTGAAAGAAACGGCCGAAGTTCGTCGGCTCGGGGAAGCCGAGCCGCGCACCGATCTGGGCCACCGGCAGGTCGGTCGCCGCGAGCAACCGCTTGGCCTGCAGGGCCACCCGGTCGTCGATTACCTGTTTGGCGGTCCGCCCGGCCACGGTCAGACTGGCCCGGGTGAGGGTCCGGACCGCGCAGGACAGCCGTTCGGCGTACTCCTCGACCCGTCGGCTGCGCGCGTGGTCGCGCTCCACCTCGGCCCGGAACCGCCGGAAGGTGTCCCACCTCGACGAGCCGGCCCCGGCGGCCCCGTCCGCCCAGGTGGGATCGTCACCGGGACGGTCATCTGCGGTGGCGGCATCGAGCGCCGGCGGGGAGTTGTACGGCAGCAGGGCGATCCGCAGCAGCAGGACCCGCAGCTCATGGCGGAGGAGTTCGTCGACGAGCGCCGTCCGCCGGGGCCGCTGGCTGTCCACGACGAGTTGGCTGACCTCGTTGATGATGGCGTCGGCGTCCTCACCGGTGAGCTGCCAGTGCGCGCGGGAGGTGGGCCGGTCCGGCATGCCTGGTGCCGCGGTCCAGCGCACCAGGATCGCGTCCAGACCGTGCTGTCCGCCGGCCCGGACCACCTGCCCGGCATGGGCCCACAGCAAGGTGCCGGGTCGGCACGGGTACGCGACGAAGTCGATCTCGTGGCTGCCGTGACCGGCGGTGACCAGTAGCAGCTCGTCGTGGGGGAGTAGCCGTGGTCGGGGTGGCGCGTCAGCAGTCAGGCTGTCACTGAGAGTAGTTGCGCTGATCGCTGGCCCGAGGGGATCCGGGTCGGACATCCGGCGGGCGAGCTGATCGGGCTGAACCATCGTTCTCGACGGTAACCGCAGTACGCCGCAACCGCATCCCGACCACCGGGCGGATCGTCGCGTCGTCCCAGCGCGGAGGTGCCGGGGCGCACCGGCGGCGGCACCAGCGGCGGGAGTACGGCGCATCGCCGTACTCCCGTCACGCGAAACAGCCGCAATCCCCGCCGGGTCGGGCGGAGTCGGGCCGTTCCGATCAGCGCCCGGCCAGCAGCCGGTTCACCGCGGTGTCCACGTCCAGGTGGTCGGACTCGCGGCCTCGGGGCACCACCACGTAGGTGCGGCGCAGAAAGCGGACCAGTACGCTGCGCGGCACCTCGAACAGCGCGTTGCCGTCCGGGGAGCTCAGCGCGAGCGCCACGAAATCGCCCCGGGGAGTCGCCCAGGGCCAGACCCGGACGTCGCCGATCCCGGCCGGTTCGTCGAGACCGGTCACCAGAAGCTCTCGGGCGAACGACCAGCTGACCGCTTCACCGCCGGCCGACTCCGCGTGGAAGAGCACGTGGACCGCGTACGGATCACTCGGTTCGTAACGCAGGCTGGCTCGTACCGGCAGCGCGGTAGCGTCAGGCGCGATGAGCCGTAGTGACGTCTCGACCTCGACGGTCGTTGGTCGGATGACACTCATGGACGTTCTCCCCCCGGCACCGCTGCGGGACGCCCGCCCCGCTTTCCCCATACTCCGGCCTTGCATTTGACTACGCTCCGTCTATCGCTGATCTCACCCAGTAGAGGGAAGCGGTTCCGGGATGCACTAAAAAAGTCCTTTTTAGGTGGCTTGTCCGGCTCTGCTTGGGTACTGGGACGTGCCCGGCGTCGGGTGGTTCAGACGTCGACTCACTCCGGTAACGTCCAGTGGTGCCCTGTGGTGACGGGGCAGGCGACAATGAGGGGCAAAATGGCCATAAAACCCTCCTCCGCCAAGCGGATGACCGAGAATTCAACACCGGGTCATGCGCCGTACGACCCGGCGGATGAGACTGTCGGACACGCCGAGTCGGGGGGAGACCAGGTGGGCAGTGACCCGATCGGACGTCAGGGTGGGCGTGGCGCTCCGGTCGCCGTCACCGATCGTCCCGAACCGGAGGCACCGCGAACGTTGTCCGGGCTGCGCCAACGGATTCGGGTGACCCTCGCCCTGATCCGCTCCAATCCCACTGGCCGGATCGCCTTGAAGGTCGGCGTCGGCCTGCTCGGTGCCTTGATCGTGGTCCTCGGCCTGGTGCTGATCCCGCTACCCGGGCCAGGCTGGCTGATCGTCTTCGGCGGACTGGCGGTCTGGGGCGTGGAGTTCCACTGGGCCAAGCGGCTGCTCGCCTTCGCCCGACGGCACGTCCAGGGATGGACCCGGTGGGTGACCCGGCAGAGCTGGCCGGTGCGGCTCGGCATCGCCGGGGTGGGCCTCGTCTTCGTCGCGGCCGTGGTGATCGTCTCGCTGAAGGTCGGGCTCGGCATCGACGTGATCGCCAGCTTCCTGCGCTACCTCGCCACCACCTGAGCCGACCGCCACCCGGATGTGCGCCCAGGCAGGACGATCGGGTACAGTCATGCGCGCTGAGGGCGATTAGCTCAGCGGGAGAGCGCTTCGTTCACACCGAAGAGGTCACTGGTTCGATCCCAGTATCGCCCACCATCTATAAAGCCAGTAGAGGCACCCCGGAGCGGGGTGCCTCTACTGCTGACTGGCCTACCAGGTTGGTCTGGGGCGGTGTTCAACCGCTATCGGTAGATGTTCGTGCGGTGGTCGATCCGGACGACGTTGACGACCCTGTGCTCCTCGTCAACGGAAAGGACGACACGGTACCCGCCCCGACGTGCTCCTCGGAAACCGTCCAGTTCGTCTCGCAGCGGCTTGGACATACGCCACGGGTCCTCCCGTAGCGGTCCGTCAAGGAGCCCATGCACAGCGAAGGCAGTGGTCTCCGGGAGACCCCGAGGTGGTCCAATCCTCAACGGGCGGGACGCCCCTGGTGACAGCCGTACGTCATAGCGATTGGTCATAACTCGTCAGCCTCGTCGCGGCGCCGAGCCTCAAGCGCCCCCCGAGCATCGGCGAGCGTGTGGTACCGACCCTCCTTGACATCCCTCGCGCCTTCCCTGATGTCCTCGAGCGCGCCAGGTGTCGCGAGGATCTCGCGGGTCATCTGGAGAGACTCGAACTCGTCTACGGAGATCACCATGACGTGGGGCTTGCCGTTCCGGGTCACCACGACTCGATCGTAAGTGGCCGCGACCTCGTCGGCGATCGCGGAGAACCGGGTCTTGACCTCCTTGAGCGGAAAAATCGTCATGACCTGAATTCTGGTTGACCAGAATTTTGACCACAACGCTCCCGGCGCTGCGTTCCCGGTGCCGGAACCCGCCGCCCGGGCGCTGCGGCAGGTGAGGTGCGGCCGGCCCGGACGGGCCGGCCGCACCGATGATCATCAGTGGTCGTCGGTTCAGGTGGCGCAGATCGCGTACGCGCGGGTGTACCAGTTGCCGGGGATGCCGGTCGGGTCCTCCAGCGAGATGTCGACGGCGCTGGTCAGCGCGGCGTCCGGGTAGACGCCGGCGTGGATCGCCTGACCCACCCCGCCGGTGATCTCGGCACCCAACCCGTGCAGTCGCTTGCCGGCCGGGCACGAGGCACCGACCACCTTGTCGGTGGAGTTGGCCGCCGAGGTCGCGGTGACCAGTTGGAGTCCGGGCAGCGGGTTGGCGCAGACGCCGTACGACCAGAGGCTCCAACTGCCGGCGTAGCCGGCCTCGTCCTCGTAGCCGGTGACCGTGGCGCTGGTCAGCGCCGCGTTCGGCCGCAGGTCGTCGATCACCACGTTGCCGGCACCGTTCAGGGTGCGGGCACCGACGCTGATCAACTGCTTTCCGGCAGGGCAGGTCGCCGTCGCGGCCTTGTAGCCGTCGGAGTTGCTGGCCGTCTGGAAGCTGACGTACTGCAGCCCGGCCGGGGCCCGCCCGCAGATGCCGTACGCGTGCACCCGCCAGTTGCCGGCGTAGGCGCCGTTCTCCGCGGCACCGGCGGCGAACCGGTCGCTGCTGCCGAGTGCCTGCAGTCGGGTGAACCCGACCTGCCGGCCGCCGCCGCTGATGTAGCCACCGCCGCCGAGGATCCGGGTACCGGCCGGGCAGGCCGCGAGGGCTTCCTTGCTGCTGGTCGAGTCGAGCGCGCTGACGCCGCTGACGAAGACCAGGCCGGGCACCGCCGACGCCGGAGCGGCCACCGCCACCCCGACCAGGGTGCTTCCCACCGCCACCAGCGCGGCCATCGCCAGGCGTACCAGTCGATTGTTCACTGTGCTCTCCCTACTCGTGGGATCTGACACAGCTGTGAGCACGGCGCTGCCCGGCCACCAACAACTTCCTGCAAGATCCTTTGTGGGTGGCCGAGAACCTGTCGCTGCGACTTGACTACCAGATCAGTATACTGAGTATCATACTCGGTATGAGCATTCGACACGCGCTGTTGGCCCTGCTCAGCGAGGGTCCGAAGTACGGTCTTCAGTTGAGGCAGGAGTTCGAGTCCAGGACCGGTGAGGTGTGGCCGCTCAACGTCGGGCAGGTCTACACCACCCTCCAGCGCCTGGAGCGCGACGGCCTGGTCGAGTCGGAGGACGCCGCCGGCGCGGGTCCCCAGAACGTATTCACGATCACGTCGAACGGCTCCGACGAACTGGACAAGTGGCTGCGCATGCCACCGGACGTCGTTCCGCCGCCGCGCGACGAGCTCGTGATCAAGGTTCTGGTGGCGATGCGGGTACCGGGGGTGGACTTACCCGAACTCCTCCAGGCGCACCGCCGGCACCTGGTGCAGGTGATGCAGGAGTACACCCGTCTGAAGAGCGAGATCACCGAGGGCGAGGTTGAGGTGTCGCTCGTCGTGGATGCGGAGCTGTTCCGGATAGAAGCGATCGTCCGGTGGCTGGACACCACGGACGCCCGGCTCAAGCGTCTGCCGGCGCGCACTGCCGGTACGACCCCCGCAGGTACGGCCCCGATGTCCGCGCCGCGCGTGGGCCGCAGGATCGCCGGGGTACGGCGATGAGTGCGGCGGTCGAACTGCGCCAGGTGTCCAAGGTCTACGGATCAAATAGCACAGAAGTACACGCGTTGCGCGAGGTCGACCTGTCCGTTCGCACCGGCGAGCTGGTGGCGGTGATGGGCCCGAGCGGTTCGGGCAAGAGCACGCTGCTCACGATCGCCGGGACGTTGGAGGAGCCGACCGGCGGCGACATCCTCGTCGCTGGTCAGGAGTTGGCGCGCCTGTCCCGCCAAGACCGGGCGCGGCTGCGGCGGCGGTCCATCGGTTATGTCTTCCAGAACTACAATCTGCTCGCCGGGCTGACCGCTGTCGAGAACGTCGCACTTCCGCTGGAGCTGGACGGGGTGAAGGCCAGGGTCGCCCGGGCGGCCGCGATGGAGGTACTCGCGAATCTCGACCTGACCGAGCGGGCCACCCGCTACCCGGACGAGTTGTCCGGCGGGGAGAGCCAACGGGTGGCGATCGCGCGGGCTGTCGTCGGCGAACGGCGGTTGCTGCTGGCCGACGAACCCACCGGCGCGCTCGACTCGTTGAGCGGTGAGACGGTGATGCGCATGCTCCGCCTGGCCAGCAGCGATGGCGTGGCCTGCGTCGTGGTGACCCACGACGCTCAGATGGCCTCCTGGGCCGACCGCGTGGTGTTTCTACGCGACGGCCGGGTGGTCGACCAGACGCTACCGGGCCCCGGCCCGGACTCCCTCCTGATGCCAGGAGCGAACGCATGAGCCGCAACGGAGGCATGCCTGCCCGGCGGGCAATGGTCCGTTGGGCCTGGCGGCTCCTCCGCCGCGAGTGGCGTCAGCAGATCATGGTGCTGACGCTGCTGAGCGTCGCCGTCACAGCGGCCGTCGTGGGGGTGTCCGCCGGCTACCATTCGACGCCGCCGGGCATCGCCCGGTTCGGCGACGCCAGCCAGTGGTTCACGTTGTACGCCGAAGACGACCGACCGCTGGAACCACGGATCGCCCAGGCACGCGAGTGGTTCGGCACGATCGACGTGGTCGGGCACTGGTACCTGCCGGTCCCGTCCTCGGCGGAGACCATCGAGCTGCGGGCGCAGGATCCACACGGTCCGTACGGCGGGCCGATGCTGCGGCTGCTGGCGGGCCGCTACCCGGCGCCCGGTGAAATGGCGGTCACCGACGAGGTGGCGGCTGACCTGCGGGTAGGAGTCGGCGACGGGTTGACGCTCGGCGACCGTACCTGGACTGTTGTCGGACTGGTCGAGAACCCCGGTGATCTCCGCGCGGAGTTCGCACTCGTCGCGGCGGTACAGCCCGAACCACCGGAGGCGGTCACTGTGCTCACTGCCGCCGACCCGGCCCGGTTCGCCCAGTACCGCGCACGCTACGGCCAGCCGGCGTACGAACTGCGCCCCTCATACGAGTGGGTCGAGGCGGCTGCCGGCGTGTTCAGCGTCTTCGCGGTGAGCATGCTGCTCGTCTGCCTCATCGCGGCCGCCGGATTCGCCGTCATCGCGCACCGCCGGCTGCGTCAGCTCGGTCTGCTCGCTGCGGTCGGGGCGACTGAACGACACCTCCGTCTGGTGCTGCTGGCCCACGGCGCCGCGGTCGGTGTCGCGGCGTCGGCGGTCGGTGCGGTCGCAGGTGTCCTGGTGTGGTTCGCCCTGATCCCCCGGTTCGAGACGGCGGCGGGGCACCGTATCGACCGGCTGGATCTGCCGTGGTGGCAGATCGCCGCCGCCTTGCTGCTGACTGTTCTGGCGTCGACCGCCGCGGCGTGGCGGCCGGCGCGTGCGGCTGCGCGGGTGCCGATAACGCTTGCCCTGTCCTCGCGCCCGCCACGGCCGAAGCGGGCGCGTCGGTCGGCTACGGCTGCGGCCGTGCTCGTCGTACTGGGCGTCGTGGCGCTGCGGCTCGGGCAACACGGCGCGGCGGCTGGTGGCGACGAGTTGGAGCTCGCCGACGTGGCGCTGGTCGTCGGTGGCACGTTGGCGATCGGGTCCGCTCTGCTGTTCGTCGGCCCGCTGGCGATCCGGGTGCTTGCCGCCGTCGGCGCCCGGCTTCCAGTCGCTCCCCGGCTGGCCCTGCGTGACCTCGCCCGCCATCAGGCACGGTCGAGCGCCGCGTTGGCCGCAATCAGCGTGGCACTCGCGATTCCGACCGCGACCGTGGTCGCGGCGAGGGTGCTGGAGCAGACCGCCGACGAGGGAAACCTCTCCGACCGCCAACTTCTCATCTGGATAGATCCCCCAGGCTTGCGCGTTCCCGACCGGACACCGGCCCAGTTCGAGGCGATCGAGGCCCGGCTCCGGCAGTACGCGGCCAGGCTGGCCGACCCGACCGTCATCCCACTCGCGATCGCGATAGATCCAGCCGAGACACCGCGTGCGGATGCCGACGGCGTTCGGGCCGGACGGGTCCCGATCGGTGTCGGCCAGCAGACCGGACCGGGCTCGTTCACCGATCCCCGGACCGTACCGGTCGCCACGCCCGAACTGCTGGGTTACTACGGCGTCGATCCCGCCGACATCGACCAGACAACGGACGTGCTGACCACCCGGCCCGGCTCCGACCTACTGCTGATCGCCGGCTCCGGCGAGGCCGCGCGGTCCTTCCCGCCGTCGACCACCGAGTGGCTGCCGGACCAGCAGTTCGACTCGCTTCCGACGACGGTTCTCACTCCGGCCGCGCTGGAGCGGAACAACTGGGAAGCGGCGCGGACCGGCTGGTTGGTGGAATCCGCCCAGCCGCTGACCGACGAACAACTCACCGGAGCGCGGGAATTCGCGCTCGACGCGGGGCTGGTAGTCGAGGACCGCGACCGGCGCGACGGGCTGCTCACCCTGCGCGTTACCGCGACGGCGGGTGGTGCCCTTCTCGCGCTGGCGATTCTCGCGATGACCGTCGGGCTGATCCGAGCCGAGGCGGCGGGCGATCTGCGCACGTTGACCGCGGTCGGCGCATCGGGTCGTATCCGCCGTACGCTCACGTCGGCAACAGCTGGTGGACTCGCACTGCTGGGCGGGATTCTGGGCATCGGCGCCACGTACACCGTCATCCTGGCCGGCTCGTCCCGCGACCAGTTGACCGAGCTGGCGCGCGTGCCGGTCGTTGATCTCCTGGTGATCGCTGTCGGCGTCCCGTTGGTCGCGGCAGCTCTCGGCTGGCTGCTTTCCGGGCGGGAGCCGCAATCCCTGGTCCGCCTACGGCTGGAGTAGACGGACAACTGCACCGAGCCGGCGGGCGGACCGGCCCGCCGGCTCGGATCGCCCGGTACCGTGCACCGACAGGGCGTCATGACAAGGGCCGGTAGACCTTCTCGGTGGCAGCTGGCCACAGTGGCCACAGCATCTCGCTATGCTGTTCTCCCTGTCACGACCGTGCCACCCTCGGGAGTCTCTTAGTGGATAGGCGAGCCGAAAGTTCCAACGTCGACGAGGTCCAGCACTCAGAGTCCGGGCCCCCGATCGGGGTGGATATGACGGTCCCGAGCGTGGCCCGGGTCTACGACGCGCTGCTGGGCGGCAAGGACAACTTCGCTGTCGACCGGGCCGTCCGCGACAAGCTGATGGAGATCACCCCCGGTGGTGCCGACGTGCCGCTCTACAACCGGGCCGTGCTGGGCAGGGGCGTTCGGTACCTGGCCAGCCAGGGCATCGATCAGTTCATCGACCTCGGCGCCGGCCTGCCGACGGTACAGAACACCCACGAGGTCGCGCAGAGCGTGAATCCGCAGGCCCGGGTCGTCTATGTCGACATCGATCCGATGGTTCTGGCCCACGGCCGCGCGTTGCTGGCCGAGAACCAGAACACTACGGTGATCACAGCCGATTTCTGCGACCCCGACTCGGTGCTGAACCATCCCGATCTGCGGGCCGTGATCGATCTCGACCGACCGGTCGGACTGCTCATGGTGGCCGTGCTCCACCACCTCGATGACTCACAGCACCCCGGCCAGCTGGTCGCGCGTTACCGGGACGCCGTCGTGTCGGGCAGCTACCTGTTCATCACCCATTTCATCGACGGCGGCGATGAGACCGCCGAGATCGAACGGGTGATGCTCACTGACCTGGGAAGCGGACGATTCCGCAGCTTCGACGAGGTCTGCGGCTTCTTCACCGGCATGGAGCTGGTGGAGCCGGGCGTTGTCTACAACCCGCTCTGGCGTCCGGACCCGACCAGCGTCGTGCCGGACCCGATGACCCTCGCCGGGAAGATCATCGGGGCCGGGTTGGGACGTAAGCCTTGACCCAGGACAGATGGCCGGTAGGCGCATCGTCCACGTGACCCCCGGGCGGGCGATCGCCCCGGACCCGGTCGACCCGCTGTGGTTGCACTCGCCCGGCGGCTGATCTAGGGTCTCGCGGAAAGCGCTTGCCGATCCCGCCAGGAGGGCACGTGACAGCCACCGACCAGGTGCTTCACAGTGGCATGTGCTCGGTGACCCTCCGGCGGGAACCGGCGCTCACCGTGCTGGACGTCGCCGCACGGGCCGGCCTGCGTCGCGTCGAATGGGGCAGCGACGTGCACGTGCCGCCCGGCGACACCCGGGCCGCCGCCGACGTGCGCGACGCCGGCCGGGACCGCGGCGTCGAAGTCGCCTCGTACGGCTCCTACTACCGGGCCGGCTCCGACCCGGCCGACGACTTTCCGGCCGTACTAGCCAGCGCGGTCGCGCTCGGCGCACCCCGGATCCGGATCTGGGCCGGCACCCTCGGCTCGGCGCAGGCCAGCGCCGACCAGCGCCGCGCGGTCGTGACCGCCACCCGGGCCGCCGCCGAACAGGCCGCCGATGCCGGCGTCACCCTCGCCTTCGAATACCACTCCGACACGTTGACCGACACCGCCGATTCGGCACTGCGGCTGCTCGCCGACGTCGACCATCCGGCGGTACGCACGTACTGGCAGCCGCCGCTCGACCTGCCCGACGCCGCCGCCGTCGCCGACCTGCGCCAGGTGCTGCCCTGGGTCGACGCGGTGCACGTCTTCTCCTGGTGGCCGCGCTACCAGCGGCTGCCGCTGACCGCCCGCGACCGGCTCTGGCGCGACGTCTTCGCCGAACTGCGCGGTACCGGCCGCGACTTTGACACCCTGTTGGAGTTCGTGGTCGACGACGACCCCGCCCGGGTCGCCACCGAAGCGGCGTCGCTGGCCCAGCTGATCACTGCAGGATCAGCATGACGGCTGTGTTCGGGCCGCCGGCGACGGCCGGGCCTGGGCCGCTCGCCCGCCGGTGGGCGGCACTGGACCCGCACCAGCGGACGGCGGCGCTCGGCCGGGCACGGCAGGCGATCGGGGCCATGACCGGCACCGGTGGGGAGGCTTGGCCGCACGTCGACGATGTCACCGAGCGGGCCATCGTGGCCGCCGCCGAGGCCGACCGGGGTACCGACTGGCCCCGACTGCTGCTGTCCGACTACGCCCGCTACTGGCGCGACGGGGTCCGGACCGCGTACGAGCAGCCCGCCGGTGAGCTGCGGCGGCGTACCGCCACTGCGGCGCTGGCCGCCGCGCTGCACGGCCAGCCCTACCTGGACGAGGCCGCCGACGGGCTGCTGCAGCTGTGCGAGCAGAGCACCTGGTGCTGGGCCGCGCACGAGCGGTTCGCCGCCGAGGCCGGTCGGGTGGTGCCCGACGTCGACCGGCCGTTTCTGGACCTCGGGGCCGCCGAGACGGTCGCCGTGCTGGCCTGGGCCGACCTGATCCTCGGTACGGCGCTCGACGAGCGCACTCCGGGGCTGCGCCAACGGATCCGTCGGGAGACCCGCACCCGGGTGATCGAGCCGTTCCTGGGCAGCCGCGACTGGCACTGGCTCGGCCTGGACGGGCACCTGCACAACTGGAACCCGTGGATCCACGGCCACCTGCTGGCCGCCGCGCTGTTCCTGGTCGACGACGCGGACGTCCGGACCCGAATGGTCGACCTCGTCGTCGACGGACTCGACCGCTACCTCGGCTCGCTGCCCGCCGACGGCGGCTGCGACGAAGGGTACGCGTACTGGTGGAACGGGCCGGCCCGGCTGGCCGAAGCGCTCGACCTGCTCGACCGGGTCCTCGGCGGCCGGCTGGACCCGTGGCGGTGGCCGCCGCTGCCGCAACTGGCCCGCTACCCGCACCGGATGGCCCTCGGCGACGGCTGGTACGTCAACGTCGGTGACGGGCCGGCCCGGCCGAGCGCCGCGCAGGCCTGGCAGGTGCTGCACCGGTGGGGCCGGGCCACCGGCGACCGGCAGGTGATCGACTTCGCGGCCAGCCACCGTACCCCGGGCGAACCGGCCGTGACGGTCGCCGCCGGGCTGGGCCGGGCGGTGCTCGGGCTGACCGATCCACAGTGGACCTCGCAGCCACCGACCGCGCCGCCGTTGCCGGCCACCACCTGGCTGCCCGACCTGCAACTGCTGGTCAGCCGGGAGCGGGCCGGCAGCCCACGCGGGCTGACCGTGGCGGTCAAGGGCGGCCACAACGACGAGAACCACAACCACAACGACGTCGGCTCGTATTTCGTAGCCCTGGACGGGTGCCCGGTGCTGGTCGACCTCGGCCAGCCCACCTACACCGCGATCTCGTTCACCGACCGCCGCTACGAGCAGTGGGTGACCCGCAGCGAATGGCACAACCTGCCGGTCGTCGGCGGCCACGGTCAGGCCGCTGGCCGCGACTTCCGGGCGTCGGCAGTCGCCGTCGACACCGACACCGACACCGACGCGCTGCGCCTCGACCTGGCCGGCGCGTACCCGCCGGAGGCCGGCTGCCGGTCGTGGCTGCGGCAGGTGCGGCTGGACCGCCGCCGGTCGACGGTCACCGTCACCGAGCGGTGGCAGGTCGACGACCCGGCCGACCTGCGGCTGCACCACACCCTCGCCGGTGAACCGCTGACCCACACCGCCGGGCGGCTCGCCGTCCGGACCCTGGCCGGCAGGACCGCCGTGCTGGCCTGGGATCCGCTGCTCGGGGCCGGCCGGCTGGACCGGCAGCCGGTCGACGACCCGCTGCTGCGCGACGTCTGGGGCGACGCCGTGCACCGGCTGGTGCTCAGTCTGCCGGCCCAACGCACCGGTTCCGTCACCGTGACCGTCAACGGAGGCACCGAATGATCGCCGATGAAGAGGTCGCCGATGACCGGCGGCTGTCGCCGTACACCGGCTACACCCGCGCGCACTGGGCGGCGGCCGCCGACCGGATGCTGCTGGCGCTGCGCCGGTACGCCTCACCGGACCATGCCCGCATCGACCTGCCCGGCCGGTCGAGCGCCTACGGGCCGGACAGCGACTCGCTGGAGGCGTTCGCCCGGTCGTTCCTGCTGGCGGCGGTCCGGCTGCGCGGCGAAGCCGGCGCCGACCCGCACGGCCTCACCGACTGGTACGCCGCCGGGCTGCGCGCCGGCACCGACCCGGCCTCGCCGACGGCCTGGCCCCGCCCGGACCGGCTGGACCAGGCCAAGGTCGAAGCCTGCTCGATCGCGCTCGGGCTGCACCTGACCCGGCCCTGGCTGTGGGACCGGCTCGACGAGGCGACCCGGCAGCGGACCGTCGACTGGCTCGCCACCGTCGTGGGGCAACGCTATCCGCCGATCAACTGGGTGTGGTTCCAGATCGTCGTGGAGACGTTCCTGCGCTCGGTCGGCGGGCCGTGGTCGACTGAGGACATCGAGTCCGGGCTGCGGGTGCACGAGTCGCTGTACCGGGCCGACGGCTGGTACTCCGACGGCCCGGAACGCGCCTACGACCACTACGTCGGCTGGGCGTTGCACGTCTACCCGCTGCTCTGGGCAGATCAGGCCGGTGACCTGTGCCCCGACAGGCTGCGTCAGGCGTGGCGTCAGCGGCTGGCGGCGTTCCTCGACGATGCGGTCCGGCTGATCGGGGCCGACGGGTCGCCGCTGATGCAGGGCCGCAGCCTGGCGTACCGGTTCGCGGCGGCCGCACCGCTGTGGGTCGGGGCGATGACCGGTGCGACCGACGTGGCGCCGGGGGTGCTGCGCCGGGCGGCCAGCGGGATGCTGCGCCACTTCCACGACCATGGGGCGCCGGACCGGCGTGGCCTGCTGCCCATCGGCTGGCACCACGAGTGGCCGGCGATGGCCCAGTCGTACTCGGGGCCCGGGTCGCCGTACTGGGCGGCGAAGGGGATGCTGGGGCTGGCCCTGCCGGCCGATCATCCGGTGTGGACGGCGACCGAACAGCCGTTGCCGGTCGAGCGGGCGGACCTGCTGGGCGCGCTGCCGACACCGGGCTGGCTGGTCACCGGCACCCGGCGTGACGGCGTGGTCCGGGTGGTCAACCACGGCACCGACCACTCGGTGCCCGGCGACGAGCGCGCCGACTCGCCGCTGTACGCCCGGCTCGGCTACTCGACGGCGACGATGCCGCCGCTGACCGGGGCCACCGTCGGCGACCCATCGGACAATTCGGTCACCGTCGTCGACGGCGCGGGCCGGCGCAGTCACCGCAACGGGTTCGTGACGGTCGACTGCCGGCTGGTCGACGGGGTCGGCTGGGCGGTGTCGCGGGCCGACACCCACTGGGTCGACACCGCCGACGACACCGGCCCGGACCACGGGTCCGGCCGGCGGGGCCGGCTGCGCCGCGGCCCGGTGGTCACCATGGCCTCGGCGGTGCGCGGCCCGACCGAGGTACGGCTGGCCCGGGTCGACTCCGCCGACGGTCTCGACGGCGGCACCGTGCTGGAGTTCAGCGGCTGGCCGGTCGCCGGTGACGTACCGCCGTCGGCGCGTACCGGCGACGACCCGCCGGTGTCCGTCGTGGCCGGCGCCGCGGTCACCTCCCGGCTGGTCGGCCTGGCCGGCTTCGAGCATGCGCTGGTACGCCGGGAGCGGGGTACCTCGCCGCTGGATGATCAAGTGGCGGTGCCGGTGCTGCGGACCGCCGCCGCGCCGGTGCCCGGCCGGGTGCACGTCGCGGCCGTGACACTGACCGGCACCGGATCCGACCAGGCCGGCGCCGGGGGAGACTCGGCCGGCGCCGGGGGAGACCCGGCGGATGCCGCCGCGCCGGTGGTTGCGGTGACGCCCGGCGGCGCGGGCGACACGATCGACATCCGCTGGCCGGACGGTCACACCTCGACGATGCCGCTGCCGGCCGCGCCGGGGTGAGGTCAGCGCGGTGGCCGGGGGGTGGACGAGTCGCGGATCACCAGTTCGGGGTTGATCAGCACCCGTTGCACAGGGCGGCGTCGGCCCTCGACCAGCCGGGCCACCATCAGCTCGACCGCCACCCGGCCCACCTGGTTCTTCGGCGGGCGGACGGAACTGAGCGCGGGCTCGGCCAGGTGTGCCACCTCGTCGTCGTAGGAGACCAGGGCGAGCTGGTCGGGGATCGGCACGCCCTGCTCGGCGCAGTACTGCGCGACCGACATGGCGTCCGGGTCGCCGTGCACGATCAGCGCGGTGACGCCTTCGCGGCGGCACCGCCGCAGCACGTCGCCGATGATTTCCCGGTGCCCCGGGGCGTCCAACGCGACCGCCTCCCGGATGACCAGGTCGGCGGGCAGGCCGAGGTCCGCGCAGGCCAGCGCCCAGCCCTGGGCGAGGTGGGCGGAGGTGGGACTGCCCTTGGACAGCACCAGGCCGATCCGACGGTGACCGTGCTCGTGCAGGTGCCGTACCGCCATCTCCAGGCCGAGGGCGTGGTCGCTGCGGACCCATTCGAGCTGGCGCAGGGTCGGGGTCCACCGGGGGGCCTGCCGTTCCACCAGGATCGTCGGCACCGGCAGGTTGCCGATCCAGGCGATCATGTCGGCGGCGCCGTCGGTGTCCAGGCTGGGCGCCAGCAGCAGACCCTGCACCTGCTGCGCGTCGATCAGCCGGGTGATCTGCCGGCGGTCCTCGGTCGGGTCGTAGCTCGACCCGCGCAGCTGGATGTGCACGCCGAGCGAGGCGGCGGCACTGCGGGCGCCGGTGACGATCTGCGGCCAGTAGTAGTCCAGTGACGGCACCACCATGCCGATGGTGAACCGGGTCGGCGCCACCCGGGGTCGGCGCGGCGCCGGCCCGAGCTGGGTGGGCAGGGTGGCGCCACCGTGCACCCTGGTCAGCAGGTTGCTCTCGGCCAGGGCGGCGATGTCGCGGCGTACGGTCAGCTCGCTGACCCCGAGCAGCGGGGCCAGGTCGGCCACCCGTACCGATCCGTGCCGGCGTAGCTCCTCCAGCAGCCGCTCCCGGCGTTGCAGGTTGAACATCCGATCCGCCGGCATGGGCACTCCCGTCCATGTTCGTTCGCGAACGTTTCCGACCGAATGAGATCGGCTGGTAGCGAGCATGTTCACCGTAGGTTAACCATGTCACATCGGCGAATCCAGCAGGTCCCCACGACGTCGGACGTCGGCCGGAGATTCGCCACCGAGGAGACACGTTGACGGTGCACACCCCGCCGCAGGCGCTCGTCGTGATGGACCGGGACTCCTACCGGGCCCACTTCGACGAGTCACGGCTGGAGCGCCTCGGCCGTCTCGTCGCCCTGGCCGACCCGGTCTGGGCCGACGAACTCGACTCGCCGGCAGTACGCGCCCGGCTGGCCACGGTCGAGGTGCTGGTGACGTCCTGGGGAGCGCCCCCGCTGACCCGGCAGCGCCTCGACACCGCGCCCGCCCTGCGCGCCGTCTTCCACGCCGCCGGCAGCGTCCGGTCACTGGTGACCGAGGAGGTATGGCGGCGCGGCATCCAGGTCAGCACCGCCGCCGACGCCAACGCCGTGCCGGTCGCCGAGTACACCCTCGCCGCGATCATCTTCGCCGGCAAGAAGGTGCCGTTCATCGCCGCCGACCCCGACCGGGCGTACCGGGGATGGAGCCACCACCACGGGCACGGCGACCTGTCCAACTACCGCCGCACCATCGGCGTCGTCGGCTTCTCCCGGATCGGCCGCCGGGTCGTCGACCTGATCGGCTGCCTCGACTCGGCCCGCTGCCTGGTCGCCGACCCGTACGCCGATCCGGCCGAGGTCACCCTGGCCGGCGGCACCCTGGTCGAGCTGGCCGAGCTGCTGCCGCACAGCGACATCCTCACCCTGCACGCGCCGGAGCTGCCCAGCACGTACCGCATGATCGGCGCGGCCGAACTCGCGCTGCTGCCCGACCACGCGACCGTGATCAACACGGCCCGGGGCAGCCTGGTCGACCCGGCGGCGCTCGCCGCCGAATGCCGCTCCGGCCGGCTGTACGCGATCCTCGACGTCACCGACCCCGAACCGCTACCCGTCGACGCCGCCCTGCGCGGCAGCCCGAACGTCATGGTCAGCCCGCACCTGGCCGGTTCCCTCGGCACCGAGATCCACCGGCTGACCGACCACACCCTCGACGAACTGGCCCGCTGGACCGGCGGGGAACCACTGCACGCCGAAGTCACCCCGGACGCGTTCACGCTGCACGCCTGACCGGCCGGGCTCCGCACCACTACGAAACCCCGCACCCTCCGCAAAAGGAGTCACCTGATGAACCGACACACCGGCAGGATGAACCGACACATCGGCAGGGCGGTGGCCACCGCGACCGCAGTGGTTCTCGTCACCGCCGGCTGCGGTGGTGGCGACGAGCCGGCCGTCGGCGACGACGGTCGCGAGATCCTCACCATCGCGCTGTGGAACTACGACAGCACCCCCGAGTTCGCGGCCCTGATCGACGGGTTCGAGGCCGCGCACCCGGACATCGACGTGCAGCCGGTGGACATCCTCGCCGACGACTACGCCGAGAAGGTCACCACCATGCTCGCCGGCGGCGACCAGACCGACGTGCTCACCATGAAGAACGTCACCGACTACTCCCGGTACGCGCTGCGCGGCCAGTTGGCGTCGGTGGCCGACGAGGCCGCCGACCTCGACCAGAGCAAGTACCTCAGCCTGGAGCCGTTCAACCTCGACGGGGACTACTTCGCGTTGCCGTACCGGCAGGACTTCTGGGTGCTGTACTACAACAAGGCCATGCTCGCCGACACCGGCGCCGACCTGACCAGCCTCACCTGGGCCGAGTACGCCGACCTGGCCAAGCAGCTGACCAGCGGCAGCGGCCAGGACACCGTCTACGGCACCTACCACCACACCTGGCGCTCCATCATCCACTCGACGGCGGCGGCGCAGAGCGGCGGCGACCTGATCGGCGGCGAGTACGGCTTCCTCAAGGACCGCTACGAGATGGTCCTCGACCTGCAGGACGCCGGCGCCACTCTGCCGTGGGCCACCGCGTCGACGCAGAAGGTCCAGTACCACACGATGTTCTCCACCGAGCAGGCCGCGATGCTGCCGATGGGCACCTGGTACGCCGCCCGGCTGATCGAGGAGAAGAAGGCCGGCAGCATCGACGTCGACTGGGGCATCGCCCCGCTGCCGCAGGTCACCGAGGGCGGCCCGGTCACCACCTTCGGCTCGCCGACCGCGTTCGCGGTCAACAACAAGGCCCGCAACTCCGAGGCCGCCCGAACCTTCGTCGCCTGGGCCGCCGGCCCCGAGGGTGCGGCGGCGATCGCCAGCATCGGCGTCTACCCGGCCTACTCCGACGAGACGATCACCGAGACCTACTTCGGCGTCGACGGCATGACCAACGACGAGGTCGCCCAGGCGGCGTTCCAGCCCGACGAGGTGATGCTGGAGATGCCGGTCAGCGAAAAGTCCTCCGACGTGGACGTCATCCTCACCGAGGAGCACGAGCTGATCATGATCGGCGAGCGGGCTGTCGACGACGGGATCGCCGAGATGGGCAAGCGGGTCACCTCCGAGGTCGACTGACCCTCACCATGGCGATCCACACCCCGATCGACACCGTACGCACACCGGTACCCGGCGGTCCGCCGCCGGGTGCCGGTGCGGCACGTCGGCTGCGCCGACGCAACACCCTGGCCGGCTGGAGTTTCATCCTGCCGAACTTCGTCGGCTTCGCCGCCCTGACCCTGGTGCCCGTCGTCGCCGCGCTGGCGCTGGCCTTCATGGAGTGGAACTCCTACAGCACCCCGGAATGGGTCGGGCTGGACAACTTCCGCCGCATGGTGGGCAGCGAGACGTTCTGGACCGCGCTGTACAACACCACCTACTACGCGCTCGGCCACATCCCGTTGACCCTGGTCGCCGCGCTCGGCTTCGCCGTACTGCTCAACCGGGCGCTGCGCGGCGTGCGGTTCTTCCGTACGGCGTTGTTCTTCCCCTACATCACCGCGCTGGTCGCGGTGGCCGTGGTGTGGAACATGCTGTTCAACCCGGACGCCGGGCCGGTCAACCAGCTGCTGCGGGCGATCGGCGTCGACAACCCGCCGGGCTGGACCACCTCGACGACCTGGGCGATGCCGGCGGTGATCATCACCAGCGTCTGGCGGGACATGGGCTACTACATGGTGCTCTACCTGGCCGGGCTGCAGACCATCCCAGCCGAGCTGTACGAGGCGGCCCGCACCGACGGGGCGTCGGCCTGGCAGCGGTTCCGGCACATCACCGTGCCGTCGCTGCGGCCCACCACCTTCTTCGTGCTGATCATGCTGACCATCTCCAGCTTCAAGGTGTTCGATCTGATCCAGGTGATGACCGAGGGCGGTCCGGGCCGCTCCACTCTGGTGCTGTCGCAGCTGATCTTCCGGGAGGGAATCACCCAGGGCCGGTTCGGCTACTCGTCGGCGATCGCCATGGTGCTGTTCGTGGTCGTGCTGGTGATCACGGTGGTCCAGTTCCAGCTGCAACGGAGGGGGGAACGATGAGCCTCGCCGTGCTGCGCCGGGCCGTCCTGCAGGTGCTGCTCACCGTCCTCGGCCTGGCCGTGCTGGTGCCGTTCGCCTGGATGCTGGTCTCCTCGGTCAAGCTGGACTCGCAGGTGCTCACCGTGCCGATCCAGTGGATCCCGCAGGAGTTCCACTTCGACAACTACGTCCGCATCTGGGACCGGATCCCGCTCGGCACCTACCTGTACAACTCGATGTTCCTCAGCGTCACCATCACGTTCCTGCAGGTGCTCACCGGCAGCTTCGCCGCGTACGGCTTCGCGAAAATCAGCTTTCCGGGCCGGGACCTGCTGTTCCTCGCCTACATCGCCACGATCGCCGTGCCCTGGCAGGCGTACATGGTGCCGCAGTACATCATCATGGAGCGGCTCGGCCTGGTGAACACCCACCTGTCGCTGATCCTGCTGCAGGCGTTCGGCGCGTTCGGGGTGTTCCTGATGCGGCAGTACTACCTGACCATCCCCGACGAGCTGACCGAGGCCGCCCGCATCGACGGCCTCAACGAGTACGGCATCTGGGCGCGCATCGTGCTGCCGTTGTCCAAGCCGGCGCTGGCCAGCCTGGCGCTGCTCACCTTCGTCAACACCTGGAACGACTACATGGGACCGTTCATCTACCTGACCAGCAACGACCTCTGGACCGTACAGATCGGGCTGCGGACCTTCATCGGGCTCTACGAGGCCGAGTACGCCATGATCATGACCGGTTCAGTGCTGTCGATCCTGCCGATCCTGGTCGTCTTCCTGTTCGGCCAGCGCTACTTCGTGCAGGGCATCGCCACGAGTGGGTTGAAATGACGGCGGCCGGCATGCACCAACCGGCCCGGCAGCCGCTGCGGCCGCCGCTGACCGCGCGGATCAACGTCGGCGCGGACACCTGGTCGACGATCTGGTCACTGGTGCACCGGGTGCTGGTGGTCAACCTCGGGCTGGCCGTGGCCAACCTGCCGCTGCTGGTCGCGCTGGCCGTCGTCGCCCAGCCGTGGCGCTACCCGGTCTTCTTCGGGCTGCTGGCGGTCAGCGTCGGGCCGGCGGTCGCCGCCGCGTTCGGCTACCTGCGGCAGGCCGAGGACGACGACCGGGCACCGGTACGCGAGTACGTCCGCGCGTACCGGCGGAACTTCGTCGCCGCGCTGGCCCGCTGGTCGGCGGCGACGGTGCTGGTGGCGGTCCTGGTGACCGACATCGTCTGGCTGCACGACGCCGGCACTGCGGCGGTGCTCGTACCGCTGCTGGTGGTGCTGACCGTGCTGGTACTCGCTACGACGGTCCTGCTGCTGGCCCTGGTCGAGCTGGCCCCGGGCCTGGGCGTGCGCGCGGCGGTCCGGGCCGCGGCCTGGTCGGCGGTACGCCGGGCACCGCTGAACCTGCTCAGCCTGGTCGTGCTGCTGGCCGCCCTGCTGTCGGTCAACCAGGCCCCGCTGCTGGCGTTGGCGACGCTGCCCGGCTGCGCGCTGCTGGTCGTCTGGGTTAACAGCCGCGTCGCACTGTCCCCCGCCCTGCCCTTTGAACCGCCTCGCGGGTAATAGCGTCGAGGGCGTGCGGAGTAACGATGAGAGCTACGAGCCGCTGACGGTGGCGGGGCTGGGCGCGCTGCTCGCCGGCGCCGACGAGGCGCGACGGTGGCGGTTGGTGGCAGAGTTCCTTGAGGAGTACCGCTGGGAGCCGGAGCAGGAGCGGGCTGCTCTGCTGGAGCAGGAGCCGGCTGTCACCGGCGACGAGCACTGGGACGTGTTCCTGGCCGCGTTGACGGAACACCTGGCGACCAAGGAGGGTCGCGGGGCACCGGCATGGGTCGAGGCACGATCTCTGCGCCGGTTCTGGTTCCCGTTCAACACGCGGGCCGCGCGGGTCGACGCGGTGGTGCACGCCCCAGCGGCGTTCCGCCGTCGCGGAGTCTACATCTCGCCGCAGGAATTGAACGTCGCGTGAGCGCCGATGATCCGCTGCTGGACCGCGTGGCGATCGAGGACGCCTTCCGCCGGCTCGGAGATCGCCTGCACTGACGACAGCACCTGTTTGGTCATACAGGTGCTCCCGGCAAGTGAATGACGGGTCACATGTCTCCTCGTCACTGCCGAGTTTCGCTACGGGCGAGCACGATGCTGGTCCGGCTCGACGGCGAGCCGAAACGCCTTCCTCCACGGAAACGCGGCTTGCCGGTCGGTGCCGGTGCCTGGTGGGTGTGGTGTCCAGTCGTCGTTCGGGCCGGAGATGACCCGGACGCCTTCGGCCCGCAGGTCGGCGATGGAGCGTTGGAAGGGTGCACGGGCGGCCAGCGCGGCGTTGACGAACGGCACGACGACGGTGGGGACACCGCGTCCGATCAGCTCGGCGGTTGAGGTGAGCGGGTAGGTGTCGGCGACGCCGCAGGCGAGCTTGTTGACTGTGTTGTACGTCGCGGGTGCGATGATCACCGCGTCCACCGGTGGCAAGGTCCGCCGACCGCCGACGTCTGAAGTCTGGTATGAGCTGCGTACGGGGTTGCCGGTCAGCCCGGTGACGGCGGAGGCGTCGATGAAGTCGAGTGCACTGGTGGTTGCGACGACCGTCGTCGCCCACGACTGCTCCTGTGCCGCTTCAACGAGTCGGAGAACATCGGCGGCGGGCCCAGCACCGCACACAACAATCCGGAGGTGCCCTGAGGTCACAGCCGAATCCCTGCATTGGCGGCGAACTCGGTGACGTGGCTTCGTAGGTGCCCGCGTGACAGAGCGGCGAGGTTCTCGACGATGCGGTGCACCGCCGGGCGGGCACAGATCTCCTCCGGCGCGATCCCGAAGGCGGTCCGTAGCGCTGACAGTCCCTGCTCATGACGTCCCCACTGGGCGTACGCCTGTGCGACGTCGACGAACAAGGCTGCTTTGCGTTCCTTGAGGATGATTTTGTCGATCTGTACCTGGCGAGCGTAGGTGATGGCGGTGCCGGCGTCGCCGAGGGCGAGGGCAACGTTGACCCGGTGCTGCAGCACGTTGGTAGGGCCGAAGCCGGTCCACCGGTCGTTGCCGTCGTGCCCCAGCCGGTTGGCGGCCTGAGTCGCCTCGTCCAGCATGGTGGCGGCAACGTCGCGGTCTTCGATCCTTGCAGCGGCGATCGAGCCACGGAGCAGGAGCGCGCCGTAGACGGCGAGGGCGTGTTTGGAGTCGAGCCCGGTGACGTCACTGACGGTAGTGGCGGATACCTGCGCGAAGGTGACAGCTTGTCGGGTGTGGCCGTTGCTCATCAGCGCGTGGGTCATTATCCGTGCACTGGTGCCGATCGCGAGAGGATCGCCGCTGTCGAGTCCGTATCGGGTGCTGCGCTCGGCTGCCACAAGCGCCATCGAGGTGTCGCCGTGCTTCAGCAGCACGCTACCGACGACGTGGTAGAGGTCGGCGGCGAGTGCATCGAGTACGGAACGCTCGCTGGCCTGCTGCGATCTCGCTGCGGTGAAGGCTGGGAGGAGGGTTACGAGCCGGTCGAGGGTGCGCCCGTAGCGGCATGCCTGGTAGTCACCCTTGACCTGAGCGACCTGGGCGGCGAGGTCCTGCACGGAGATGGGCGAACCAGGTCCGGCAGCATCACGGCCGGGAGACAACAGCACGTCGAGCAGGTGCGCTACGGTCGGGATCGCGGCGGCGCCTTTGACAGCCGTATCGGTCAGAAAATCTCTGCGCCGCACGTTCTCATCCTGGTCAAGATCGGGATTGCCTCCGCCGTCAGTATGAGCCAGACAACCGGCGTGGAGTGCGACGAGGGCAGCTGACTGACCCGTGGGTGCACCGCTGGTGCTCGCATCGCAGAGCTGTGCGAAACGCTGACGAGCCTCCGCCGACGCTTGGGCCAGGACGGTGTCCAGCGCCGCCTGCATCTCGGCACGCAACTGGATGTCACGGCCTCGACTGCTCCACTTCGCCACGGTACGTCGCGCTGCCCCGAGATGCTCGGCGAAGTCGGTCACACTCATTCGTAGTGCCTTGCGTAGCGCGTTCGCTTCCCAACCGGTCCAGGCACTCACGGTCGTCATCTGCACGTCCTTTCGACGGGCAAAGCTTAGGTGCGTGCCGCTGATCGTAACCGTACGTAGGTTCACGGACGTGCACCGTCAGTGCACCGTGCGGACATTTCCGCTGAGGGTTCAACCGGCCAACCTGGACATGTGGCCCCGCCGCCGTGCACGCCTTTGAGCTGCGGCGGCGGGTGCCGGGCGGCGGCTCGGGGTTGACGTGGAGAGCCACCTCGGGTCGCCGCCCTTCCAACACTCGTTGAGGGGGGACCGTGTTCGGGAAGTGGTTTCAGCGTGCGGATGTACCGGTGGATGTGGTGTATCCGGTGCCGGGGCGGCGGCGGTTCGTCGATCGGACGGTGCCGCCGCCGGATCGTCGGCCGGCGACGCGGACGGATCGTGCGGAGCGACGGGGTGGTAACGCCGGCCGGCATTACCTGCGGTGAAGAAGCCCCGGGCCGGCGGTGGGCCGGTGCATGAGCCGGTGCGTCCGTCGTGGTGTTGTGCGGTCTGTCCGGAGGGTACGCCGTGGCCGTGTCCGCCGGGCCGGACGCAGTTGGCGGAGGCGTACGTCGGGGAGCCGCTGGCGCTGTCGATCGACGTCGGCGACCTGCTGACGACCGCCGCCGAGGAGGCCGGGATCACCGACCCGGCCGAGTTGTACGAACGCTTCGTGTCGTGGACCTGGATCGACGCGGGTGGCAGGCGATGAGCGTGGCCGTCGGGCGTCGGATCGCGCTGTGGCGGGTACGGCGGCGGATGACCCAGCAGGTGCTCGCCGACCGGGTCGGTCGGTCTAAGAGCTGGGTGGAGAAGGTGGAGCGTGGTGTCCGGACGTTGGACCGGTTTTCGCTGATCCGGCAGGTCGCCGAGGTGCTGCGGGTCGACCCGGCGGAGTTGGTCGGCCCGGACCGGCCGTCGGAGGCCGGTGGGGCGGTCGACGGGGTGGCGGCGGTCCGAGCGGCGCTGGCCAGCTACGAGGTGTTCACCGCCGCCGACAGCGGACCGGCAGGGGAACGCGAGGTCACGCAGCGGGTGGAGCATGCGTGGTCGACGTACCAGCATGGGGATTATCCCCGGTTACTGCGGACGGTGCCGGAGTTGCTGGACGCCGCTCGGCGGCTGCACGCCACCCGGCCTGCGCCTGGGGCGGAGTTGTTGGTGCGCGCGTACCGGATCATCGCGCTCGTGCTGGTCAAGGTCGGCGAACCCGAGCTGGCCTGGTTGGCGGCCGATCGGGCGCTGGCCGTGGCCGGCGGCGATCCGGTGCTGGCCGGGTCGGCGGCGGTGCCGCTCGGGCAGGCGCTGCGCGGGTTGGGCCAGGACCGGTTGGCGATGACGACGACGGTCGCCGCCGCCGACCGCATCGCGGCGGCGTCTGTCGAGCGCGGCACGGTGTACGGGACGTTGCTGCTGCAGGCCGGGTTGGCCGCTGCCGGCTGCGGCGAGACCCGCAGCGTCGACGAGCTGCTCGGCCGGGCCGCTGACGTCGCTGGCCGGATCGGCGACGGGCTGGACTACCGTACGGCGAGCTTCGGCCCGGCGGCCGTCGAGCTGGCGCACGTCGTGGCGGCCGTGGAGTCGGGCGACGCCCGGCAGGCGGTACGCCGACACGAGGCAGCCGCCGGGCGGCAGACGTGGCGCGGGCTGCCGGCGGAGCATCGGGCGGCGTATCTGGTGGACGCCGCGCGGGCGTACCTCGACGTCGGTGACTTCACGGCGGCGGGACGGTGGTTGGTCGAGGCGGACCGCGTCGTACCGGCTGAGATTCGCTGCCGGCCCTCCGCCCGTACGGTCGTGGCTGAGATTGCCCGGTGCGGACCGGACACGGCCGGTGTCGCTCGGCTGGCGACGGCCCTCGGCCTGACGACCGGCGTTCCGTGACGAGGGAACCTGTATGACCCTCAACCCGCCGGTTTCACGACAATGCAGGTTCCCTCGTCGGCGTCAGGCGGGCGGGCTGCGTCACCGCGTTCCTCGGTGAGGTGGAACGCACTGATCCATGCCTCCGTACGCGCGCGTTCGGTCGCCAGCGCGGCATCATCTCCATCGTGCAGTTCGCTGCGGACGTCGTCCCAGTCATGGAAATCGGTCACTGTCTCTCCTGTCAGCGGGTCAAGGGGTAGGCCATCCCGGGCCGGCAAGATGTAAGTATAGTTATAGTAACTACGCTTACATTGGTGCGACGGGGTGGTGCGGGTGGAGAAGCCGGCGGAGATCTTCGACCGTGACGTCGAGTGGGACGAGTTGGTCCGGTTCGCGCGCCTGCCGCAGGGCGGCGCGACGCTGGGAGTAGTCTCCGGCCGTCGCCGTCAGGGTAAGACGTTCCTGCTCGACGCACTGGTACGGGCGGCTGGCGGGTTCATGTTCACGGCCACGGAGTCGTCCGAGGCTGACGCGTTGCGCCAGTACGGCGAGGCGCTCGGCGGCTACCTGGGTGAGGCGACGCCGCTGCGGTTTGAGAACTGGGACGAGGCGGTCATCCGGACGATGACGCTCGCCCCTGCCGGGCCGCTTCCGGTGGTGATCGACGAGTTTCCGTTCCTGGCCCGCGTCAGTCCGGCGCTGCCCTCGATCATCCAGCGGGCGCTCGACCCGGCGGGACAGCGGTCGAACACCCAGGTGCGGCTGCTGTTGTGCGGTTCGGCGTTGTCGTTCATGGGCGGCTTGCTGTCCGGCACCGCGCCGCTGCGGGGGCGGGCCGGCCTGGAGTTGGTGGTCCGCACGCTGGACTACCGGGCCGCGGCCCAGTTCTGGGGGATCGCCGATCCGCGCACCGCCCTGCTGGTCAACGCGATCGTCGGCGGCACCCCTGCCTATCGGCACGAGTTCACGCAGGATGACTCGCCGGCCGGACCGGACGATTTCGACGACTGGGTGGTGCGGGCCGTGTTGAACCCGGCCCGCCCGTTGTTCCGAGAGGCCCGCTACCTGTTGGCGGAGGAGCCCGACATCCGCGACCCAGCGTTGTACCACTCGGTGCTGGCGGCGATCGCGGACGGTCGTACCCGCCGAGGTGAGATCGCGAACTTTCTGGGCCGGCAGCCGTCCGACCTGGCCCACCCGTTGGGTGTGCTGGAGGACGTCGGCCTGGTAGTGCGGGAGGAGGACGCGTTCACCAGCAACCGGGGCGTCTACCGGATCGCCGAGCCGCTGCTCGTCTTCTACCACGCCGTGATGCGGCCGGCCTGGGGCGATCTGGAACGTACCGGCCGGTCGCGGCAGGTCTGGCCCCGGCTGCAGCGCACGTTCCTGAGTAAGGTCGTCGGCCCGCGCTTCGAGGCGATCTGCCGCGAATGGACCCGCTGGGAAGCCGATCCGGACGCTCTCGGCGGTTTTCCGACCCGGGTCGCTGCCGGTGTGGTCAACGACCCCGCCGCCCGCACGCGGCATGAGGTGGACGTGGCGGTATTCGGCCGCGACGAGCAGGGCCATGAGGAACTCCTCGCGATCGGCGAGGCCAAGTGGCAGGAGGCCGTCGGGACCGGTCACCTGCGACGCCTGGCACACATCCGTAGCCTGTTGGCCGGTCGCGACGGGGTCCGGGCCGACCGGTGCCGGCTGCTGCTGTTCAGCGGCGGTGGCTTCGCCGACGACCTTCGCGCCGTGGCGGCCACGGACCCCGGCATCCAGCTCGTCGACCTGGACCGCTTGTACGCGGCGAACCTACCCTGAGCGGCGGCCTGCACCGAGCACCCTCGTAGGACCGCCGGCAGGACCCCTTTTATCCGTGCGTGAAGACGGCGTCGGGGTCGTAGCGGGTCACGATCCGACGAAGCCGGTCGAGGTTGGTGCCGTGGTAGGCCGGGTCCAGTGGGGACCGGTCGGGCTCCGGATAGTTCGGGTAGATCAGGCCCGACCCCCACGAGTGGGCGATCGTCCGGGACCGGTCCACCCAGCGGAGGGTGTCCCGCCGGACGGCGTCGGTGGTGCGGCGGACCGCGTAGCCGGTGTGCCGGAGGATGAACCGGGCCCGGCGGTGCACGAACGCCGTCGCGTGCGGGGCGACCCGCCCGTAGGCGCCACCCCACGGAATGAACTCCAGCTCGCGGGACTGACCGGCGGTCCGACCGGCCACCAGGTGCTCGACCAGCGCCGCGACCGCCTCCGGCGGAAGAGACCGGTCAAAGAACTCCGAGCGGACCAACCGCCGGCCCGCCGAGGTGCCCCACGGCGGCCCGGTCACCTCCAGATCGTCGGGGCTCTCCGGGTAGCTCACCGCCGCCGCTGCCGCCGCCGGCAGCTCACGGATCTCGACGTGCCCCGGGTCCGGGGCGAACCGGTCCAGAAAGCCGGTGCCGGCGCCGACGCTCACCCCGAACAGCGCCACGTACGGCTCGTCGGCCGTGTCGTGCGGGCCGACCAGGACGCACTCACAGTTGATCTCGTCGGGTGCCTCCGGTGCCCAGCCCAGCCAGGTGCCGATGACGTCCGCGGCGTGCCGCACCGGCCAGCGGCATTCGAAGAACGTCGCCGGCACCGTCGGCCGGGCGCGCAGCACGAACGTGGTGACCACACCGAGCAGGCCGCCGCCAGCGCCGCGCAACGCCCAGAACAGCTCCGGTTCGCGGTCGGCGTCGCACCACACGGTACGGCCGTCGGCGAGCACCACCTCGGCGGCGACCAGATGGTCGCTGCCCAGGCCGTACAGCCGGCTGAGGCTGCCGTACCCGCCGCCGAGCACGGCACCGCCGAGGCCCACGTCCGGGCACCAGCCGGCCGAGACGGTCCGCCTGTCGGTGGCCAGCCGCCGCCGAAGCTCGCGCATCCGCAGCCCGGGACCGGCGGTGACCAGGTCGCCGTCGCGCCGCAGCTGCCGCAGCCCGCCGAGGTCCAGCAGCAGCCCGTCGGTGCTGCACCGGTCGGCGAAGCTGTGCCCGCCGCTGCGTACCGCCACGTCGAGCCGGTGGGCGCGGGCGAACGCCAGCCCGGCCCGGACGTCGGCGGCGGTGGCCGCCCGCACCACGACCTGCGGCAGCCGCTCGTCGAGGCGGGCGAGGAACGGCAGCCGGCAGTCGACGTACTCCGGATCCTCCGGTGTCGACAGGGTGCCGGACAGCTCGTCGGTGAGCCGGCTCAGCGGGGCTGCAGCGACAGCCATGGGTCCTCCGCCATCCGGGCCTGCAGGGTGGACAGTTCGGCGTACCGGCCGCCCGACGCGATCAGCTCCTGATGGCTGCCCTGTTCGACGATCTCGCCGTCGTGCATCAGGTAGATCCGGTCACAGTTGCGCACGCTGGCCAACCGGTGGGTGATCAGCACGACGGTGCGGCCGGCGGCGAGCCGGCGCAGCGCCTCGTAGACGGCGTACTCGGCGCGGGCGTCCAGCGGCGCGGTCGGCTCGTCCCAGATCAGCACCGGTGCGTCGCGGAACAGCCCCCGGGCCACCGCGAGCCGCTGCCACTGCCCGCCGGACAGGTCGACGCCGCCGGTGAACGCGGTGGTCAGCAGCGTGTCCCAGCCCTGTGGCAGCGGGTCGACCACCTCGTCGGCGAGCGCCTCGCGGGCGGCCCGGCGCAGCGCCTCGTCGTGCGGGTCGGCCCGGTCGAACCGACCCATCTGGACGTTGAGCCGGGCCGAGTCGGGCCAGCGGACCGGGTCCTGCAGCACCATCATCACCCGGTCGGCGACGGTGGCCGGGTGCAGCGTGGCCAGGTCGGTGCCGTCCCAGGTCACCGACCCGGCGGTCGGCCGGTACAGCCCGGCGATGATCTTCGCGAGGGTGGTCTTGCCGGAGCCGTTCTCGCCGACCAGCGCCACCGTCTGTCCGGAGTGCAGGGTCAGGTCCACCCCGTGCAGCACCGGCGCCGAGCCGGGGTAGTGGAAGCCGACGTCGCGCAACTCGATCCGCTGCGGTGCGGCCGGTGCCGCCGGCCCGGCCGACGCCCGGGTACGGGTGACCGCGTCGGCGAGGAACGCGTGGAAGTCGGCCACGTAGAGGCCCTGCTCGAACAGCTGGTCGGCGGTGCGGACCAGCCGGGCCAGCGCCGCGACGGCGGTCCGGGTGGCGATCAGCGCCGTGCCGGCGACCGCGAGCGGGATCCATCCGGCGTCGAGCAGCAGCCACAACGCCACGAACACGCCGCCGAGGGCGACACCGGCCAGGGCCCGTCCCCGGGCCCGCGCCCGTACCTGCGCCGACGCGACCGCGATCTCCTCGTCGCGAACCAGGTCGGCCGCCTGCCGGTAGCGACTCAGCACACTGTCCTGGGCCTGGGTGGCCCGCACCTCGGCGGCCGGTTCGCGTTCGGTCGCCAGGTCGGTCACCATCGACACCCGTCGGTTCAGCGCGACCAGCCGGGCGTTGCCCGCGTAACCGAGCCGGGCCGCCCGCAGCGCCGCCCACCCGTCCGGCAGTACGGTGACCAGCAGGATCGGCAGCAGCACCGGGTGCAGCACGGTCAGGCTGACCGCCGCCGCCGTGACGGCCAGCAGCGCGCCGATCGCCTCGACCAGGTTGTCGACGATCCGCTGCAGGTAGAGCAGGCCCCGGTCGCGGGCCCGGAACATCCGGTCGAGGAACCGTGGATCGTCGAACGCGGTCAGCTCCACCGACAACCCGGCCGCGACGAGCCGTTCGTCGGCGAGGCGGCGCACCGCCGGGGCGATCCGCGCCTGGGCCAGGGTGGCCGCGATCTCCAGGCCGGCGCGGGTGGCGAAGGCCAGCACCACGAGGGCGAGCGCGGGTGCGGCCGCCGCCAGCCGGGTCCCGGTCGGCCCGGCCGCGAACAGCCGTTCCAGCACCCCGGCCGTGGCGACCAGGCCGTACGTGGTCGCGACCCCGGCGACGAGGTGCAGGACCAGAACGGTCACGGCCGCGCGCGGGGCCGCCTGCCGGATCAGCCGCAGGGCGGGGCCCAGCGCGGCCGGTAGCCCCCGGATGACCTGCCACGGACCCAGCTCGTCGGTCGGGGTCTCCAACCGCCAGTACGGTGCGGTCACGTCGGACATCGCGGCGTGCCCGCCCTACGCCAACCGGCCCGGCGGACCGGGATCGGGCAGCAGCACCGACGGCAGCGGGCACTGTGGATGCATCCGCAGCAGCTGGTAGCCGATGCCGGCGATGCCATGCAGCAGACCGGGCCGGAACGCGTCCCGGTTGGGGCCGGCGACCGCCCCGAAGTCCTCGATTCCGGTCAGCACCCGGGCGTCGAGCTCGTCGGCGTCGACCTGGGGTGGGGCCACACCGACGGCCATCGCCGCGCGCAGCAGCTCCCAGGTGCCGAGTTCGCCGTGGCAGAGGGTGTGGTTCGCACCCATGCCCGCCGGCCAGCTCGCCGCCGCGGCCCGGCGCAGCGCGTCGGTCCACCGGTCGCGGGTCGGCGCGTCGGGGGCGCGGCGTAGCTGGTCGGCGGCGACGATGCCGATGCCGACCGATCCGTGGCACCACGCCGCGGCGTCGGTCGGCCGCTCCGGCTTGCGCATGTCCAGCCAGCCGGGCAGACCAGGGTCGTAGAGCGACTCCTCGTAGCGGAACGCCGCTGCCGCCAGCTCGTGGCAGTCGTCGAGGTGCGACAGCGCCCAGCCGATGCCGGTGGCGCCGTGCGACACCCCGCCCAGGCCGTCGGTGGCGAACGGACCCGGCCACCAAGCCGCCGCCGTTGCCGGTGCGCCGCCGGCGGTCGGGCCGGCTGGGCGGGCGGCGGCCCGCAGGTGTTCGCCGATCGTGCCGGCGATGCCGACCCAGCGGGCGTCGCCGTCGAGCTCGGCCAGCCGCAGCAGCGGCACGATCGCCCCGGCCGGCCCGCGCAGCAGGTCGTACGCGTCGGCGGCCGACACGGCGGCCGGCACCAGCGCGGCGACCGCCTGCGCTCGGCGCAGCGCCTCGTCGGCCAGCGGCTCACCAGCTGTGGATCGGCCGGCTGCCGCACCGGCCGGCACCGACCCGTCGCCGAGGAGCTGACGAAGCAGCAGCCAGGCCCAGATCCGGGCACCGAGCCCGACGTAGCCGCCGGCCGGGTCGGGCCGGATCGGGATGCCGGTGGACCGGTCGGCCTCAGCCTGGTCCTCGGCGGCCCGCATGCTGGCCAGTACGGCGTCGAGCAGCTCGGCTGCCCCGTCGACCGGATCGGCGCGCCCCGCCGACACCTCGTTCCGGTACGCGGCGAGCAGCACCGCGATCCCGGCGGTGCCTAGATACATGTCGGTGGGCAGCGGCTGCACCGCCCAGCCGGCATTGGCCACGATCACCGGCGCGATCCAGGTTGCCGTCCGGTCCGTGCCCCGGACGGCGGTGTCGAGCAGGATGCGGACGACGTCGGCGGCGAGCGCCCGCCGCCGTCGGTCCAGATCGTTCCGGCGCACCAGCCGGGGGACCAGCGGCGGACCGGGCGGCGCGGGCGGCGTCTCGCTCAGATAGGCGCTGATCAGCGCGGACCGCAGCACCTGGCGGTCCAGCTCCTGGTCGGCCTCGCGCCAGCGGCGCAGCGCGTCGCCGATGAGGTCCGGGCTCGCCGGCATGGTGAACATCGGGATATCCCCGACGAGCAGGTCGGCCACCTCGCCAGCGACGACGTCGGGGTCGTCGGGTGCGGCGGCGGCGCGCTGCCCGTGCCGGGTCAGCAGATCGGCGACCGTGGCCCGGGCCGCCGGTTCGTCGTGCAGCGAGGTCGGGTGCCACAGCATCCGGGCCAGTTCGGCGTACGTTTCGGTGTCGCGGCGGACGAACCGCACCTCGCCGCCGACGAACCTGGTGAGCAACGGGTCGAGCCGGCCGCGCCGGTCCAGCTCGCGCAGCCGGTCGGTCAGCTCGTCGAAGGCGTCGCAGACGTCACCCCAGAACCGGGCCAGGATCGGCTCGGCGCTCGGCTGATTGGCGGCCTCGGGAGGGTCGAATTCGGCGTACGCGAGGCGGACCTGGTCGGTGCCCTCGTCGACCAGCACCGGTATGGACACGGTCGGCTGCTCGCCTTTGAGACCGCCGGCTCCGGACGGGTCCAGCCCGCGCCAGGCCAGGGCGACACCGCGGCCGGGTAGCAGCCCGGTGCCCAGCACCGAGGAGCTGAGCGCGCGGGCGGCCCGGTCGGTGGCCAGCCCGTACCCCGACGGAAGCAGCGGCGGCTGCGGGGTGAACAGGGTCTCGCAGTCGACGACCACCGGCACCGGTCCGGCCGCGATCAGGTTCTCCGCGTGCAGGTCGCTGCCGCCGAGCATCCGCATGATCGCGGTCCACTGCCCGAGCCCTCGGTAGAACGTGTGCAGCTCGTCGTCGTCGGCGCAGTAGCGGTGGGCGACGTGGACGGCCCAGCCGTACCCGTCGCGGGCCAGGACCGTCGGCACCCGGATCCGGGTGGCCGCCGGCTCGTCGGGCAGCAGCCGGGCGACGAGCTCGGCCAGTGCCGCGTCGACGTGCAGGGAGCGCGGCTTGTAGACGACCGGGCCGGCGGCGCAGCGCACCAGCGCGACGCTCTGCCCGCCACGGTGCGTGTCGCCGGAGCCGAACTCGACCCCGAGCAGCGTGGCGTCGCCCGGCGGCAGCACCGTGGACGACAGGTCGGCCCGGTCGGCCGTGAACCGGTACGCGAACGCGGTCACCGCCCGGCGGGCGTTGGTCAGCACCGTGCCGACCCGGTGCCGCAGCGTCGGGAAGCGGACGTCCAGCGACGGCCAGAACCCGTCGGCGGTGGCCAGCTTCAGCCAGTGCTCCCAGCGGGTACGCGGGTCCGGTCCAGCCAGCCGGCCGCTGATCCGTGCGGCGTGCACATCCAGCACCAGTGCCCGGGTCACTTTCGGCCGTACCGTTTCGCGCCACGCCCGGATGGCGGCGGCGACGATCGCCGCCTGCTCGCCGGAGCTCAGGTCGGGGATCTCCCTGAGCTGGACCGCCAGGCGCTCGGCTTCGGGCTCGATCAGGCGGTCCAGCACAGGATCGAAACTTGCTGTCAGCTGGCCCGGTACCACCGCTGCCGGCGGTCCGACCGGGCGGTCCGGCCTCGCCGTCGTGCGGACGGACTCGCTCGCCGCCGTCGGCGCCGTGGTATCGGTCATCGTCGGATCAGCAGCAGGCGACAGGCCGGGAGCCGGTGCAGGAGCTGCAGTTGGTGCCGCAACCGCCGGTGGTCATGGTGATGTCCTGCACGGCGTACTCGCCGCTGGTGAACAGCTGACCGGCGGGGTTGTCCCAGCCGTCGACCGGGGTTCCGGTCAGCCAACGGGTGATGATCTCCTCGGCCAGCGCCGGGTCGAGATCGTGCTGTGTGGAAGTCGGCATGATTGCCCTCCCTCGGTGATCGACATGTACGTCTGATTGTTCGGGGGTGCCCTTGCCGGCTGCTTCCGCAGAGCTTCCCGAACGCTTCCCGCATGGTTCCCGTGCTCATGCCGGGCAACTACCGTGGGTGTCGGGGTCCTATACCACCGGGAGTTGGCTTGGAAGTTCGGGTCCTGGGGCCGGTCGAGGTCCTCTTCGGAGGCTCGGCGGTCCGTCTCGCCAAGCACCAGCACCGGCTGATCCTGGGGATTCTCGGCATCGAGGTCAACCGCGACGTCTCAAGTGCACGGCTGATCGAGCTGTTGTGGCCGGCCCGGCCGCCGGCGCGGCCCCGGGCGGTCCTGCACAGCCGGCTGTCGGAGCTGCGGGCGCTGCTGCGAGCGGCCGGCGACGACCCGGGCGATCAGCCGATCGTCACCGGCGACGACGGGTACGCGCTGCGAATACCCGCACGGACGGTCGACGCCCATCGGTTCCGGGAGCTGGTCAGCGAAGCCCGAAGCGCCGGCCCCGGGCTGCGGGCACGCGACGTGCTGCGGGAGGCACTCGGACTGTGGCGAGGACCGGTCCTCGGCGGTTGGTCGCCTGGCGGACCGGCGGGTGCGTTGGTGAGCAGCCTTGAGGCGGTCCGGTTGACCGCGGTCGAGGACCTTTACGAGGCGGAGCTGTGGTTGGGCAATCACCGGGCGGTCGCCGACGAGCTGGTGGCGTTGTCGGCGGCACATCCGACCCGGGACCGGCTGACGGCGGCGGTGATGCTCGCGCTGCACCGGGCCGGGCGTAGCGCCGAGGCGGTCAGCGTCTACCACCAGCGTCGGGTCTGGCTCTCCACCGAGCTGGGTGTCGACCCGGCGCCGGCGCTGCAGCACCTCCACGTCGCCGTGCTGCGCCACGATCCGGCCTTGGCGCAGATGTCACGCCCGGGTCAGCTCGACCGGCCGGCCTGACGCAGCACCCGGAGCAGGTCCTCGACCAGGTCCTCGGCGCTGGCCCGGCCCTTCCCGTCGGCCGCCAGGTGGCCGCTGATGGACAGGTCGGCGGCGCCGTGCGCCAGCGCGCGGACCAGCGCGGCGGCCCGTTCCGGGTCGCCGGCGGGCAGGGCCCCGGCTGCCTGGGCTTCGGCGGTCAGCTCGACGAGTCGCCGCCAGGTGGCACCGGCCCGCTCGTGCAGGTCCGCGGAGGCGTTCATCGACCACCCGTAGACCAGCGCGAACCGACGCGGGTGCCGCTGCGCCCAGCGTACGTAGTCGAGCATGACGCGCCGCAGCAGCGCGGCGGCCTCGGCCCGTGGCGTCGGTGTCGCTGTCATGACCCGTTCGAGCCGGTCGAACTCCTGGATGGCGACGGCCTCCAACAGGGCCTGCTTGTCGGTGAAGTGCTTGTACGGCGCGTTGTGCGACACACCGGCACGACGGCCGACCTCCCGCAGGGTGACCCGCTCCGGGCCGCCCTCGTCGAGCAGTGCGGTCGCCGCTGCGACCAGGTCGTCCCGGGTGCTCATTGCCCGATCCTAGATCAGGTTGACGTTGTCAACCTGGACGACGTAGAGTCAGGTTGACAACGTCAACCTGTCGAAGGGTGCACACCGATGAGAACCGTCGTCATCACCGGGGCCACCACCGGCCTCGGGCTGCGCGTCGCCGCGCGGCTCGCCGCCCAGGGCTGGCACGTCGTGCTCGGCCATCGGTCAGAGAGCCGGGGAGAGGCAGCGGCCCGGCAGATCCGTCGCCGGACACCCGCAGCGAGCCTCGAACTGCTCCGGATCGACCTGGCCGACCTGAAATCGGTGGCCGACGCGGCCGGAGCACTGCGCCAGCCCGGGCAGCGTCCGCCGCTGCACGCCATCGTCGGCAACGCCGGCATCCAGGTCATCGACGGGGTGCGCCGGTCCGCTGACGGCTACGAGCTCACCTTCGCCACCAACCACCTCGGTCACCACCTGCTCGTCACCGGGCTGCTGGACGACCTGCCCGCCGGGGCCCGGATCGCGATCGTCAGCAGCGGCACCCACTGGCGGGAGAAGGGCATGGGCTTTCCGGAGCCGCGCTGGACGAGCGCCCGCGAGCTCGCCGACCCGCCGCCGGATGCCGACCCGACCTCGACGGCGGGGCGGGTCCGCTACTCCACCTCGAAGCTGGCGAACATCTACTTCGTCTACGAGCTCGCCCGCCGACTGGACGGACGGCCGATCAGCGTCAACGCGTACGACCCGGGGCTGATGCCCGACACCAGCCTGTCCCGCGACTACCCGGCGCTCGCCCGGGCCGGCTACCGGATGGCCGCACCACTGATCAGCGCGCTGCTGCCCGGCGCGCGCAGCTCCCGGGCCTCCGCCCGGCACCTGGCCGACCTGGTCAGCGACGCCCGGTTCGACGGCACCACCGGCGCCTACCTGGAGGGTCCGAAGATCGCCCCGTCCTCACCCGAGTCGTACGACGTCGCTCGGGCCCAGCAGCTCTGGGTCGACAGCGAGCAACTGATCGACCAGGCGCTCGCCCGCCGCTGAGCTGAGTGGGGCCGCTGCGGATCGCGTCACCAGCAGCCGTGTTACCGTTGACGTTCGGGAAGTCCTGAACGTTCGTGATACTGGCGTTCTTCGATGGTGGCGTTCCTCATGGTGGGGCGTTCTCAGCGGCGAAGGAGATGTGCGTGGACCCGGACGCCGGGCGGCGGTACGCCGAAGAGGTCGGTGTCGCCCTCGCTCAGATGGGCACCACCCCGGCGTTCGGCAAGCTGCTCGGCTGGCTGCTGATCTGCGACCCGCCGGGCCAGACCACCGCGCAACTGTGCCAGGCGGTCGGGCTGTCCAAGGCCTCCGTCTCGGCCGGGATGCGGGCGCTGGAGCAGTCCGGCATGGTGCGTCGGGTGCCGACCAGCGGCCGGGGCCACGCGTACGAGATGCACCCGGACGCCTTCGCCCGGGCGATCGACCCCACCGACAAGATGCGCACCTTCATCGACCTGATGCAGCGCGGCATCGATCTCGTCGGCGACGCGGACGCTCCGGAGGCGGACCGGCTCCGGCACACCCGCGACTTCTACACGTTCATGATCGAACGGACGCCCGCGCTGATGGAGGAGTTCCGGCGGCAGACCAAACGGGACGTGTGACGGTGCGGGTCCTGGTGGTCACCGTCGGGTCTCGCGGCGACGTCCAGCCGTACCTGGCGCTCGGCACCGGGCTGCGGGCGGCCGGCCACGACGTCACCCTGGCCACCTGCGCCAGGTTCCGGTCCTTCGTCACCGACCACGGACTGACGTACGGCCACCTCGGCGACGAGATCCTGCAACTGCTCGACTCGGCGGCGGGCCGCGCCGCGATGGAGGACACCACCGGGCTTCTCGGCTCGATCCGGACCAACATCAGGCTGGCCCGGCAGGCGAACCCGATCAACCGGGGGCTGCTGGCCGACGTCTGGCAGGCGGCCCGCCAGGCCGACCCGGAGGTGATCGTCTACCACCCCAAGGCGCTGGCCGGCCCGCACGTCGCCGAGAAACTCGGCGTGCCGGCAGTGCAGGCGGTGCCCGTACCGATGTCCGTGGCGACCGGCGACTTCCCGATGATCGGCATGCCCGCGTTGCCGCTCGGCCGCCCGTACAACCGGCTCACCTACCGTCTCGCCGGTGCCGGCTACCGGATGTACGACGGCATGGTCAACACCTTCCGGCAGGAGACGTTGGGGCTGGCCAGGACCAGCGGCGCGGCCCTGGCAACCCGGCTGCCCGACGGGCGGCCGATCCCGGTGCTGCACGCGATCAGCGGCCACGTCCTGCCCCGCCCCGCCGACTGGCCCGGCCACGCCCAGCTCACCGGATACTGGTTCCTCGACGGCGCCACCGGTTGGCAGCCGCCGGCCGAGCTGGTCGACTTCCTCGACGCCGGCGAACCGCCCGTGTACGTCGGCTTCGGCAGCATGGCCGGGCGCGACCCGCAGCGCCTCACCCGCGCCGTCGGCGAAGCGTTGCGCCTGGCCGGCGTACGCGGCATCGTCGCCACCGGCTGGGGCGGACTGGACGCGGCGGACCTGCCGGACAATGTCCTGCCCATCACCCAGGCGCCGCACGACTGGTTGTTTCCCCGGGTGTCCGCCGTGGTGCACCACGGCGGGGCCGGCACCACCGCCGCCGCGCTGCGCGCCGGCCGACCGTCGGTGATCTGCCCGTTCATCCTGGACCAGTTCTTCTGGGGTCGGCGGGTCGCCGTGCTCGGCGCGGGCAGCGCCCCGGTGCCGCAGTCCACACTCACCGCACAGCGGCTCGCCGCCGCGATCCGCCAGGTCACCACCGACGCCGACGTCCGGGACGCGGCGGCCGGGTTGGGGCGGCGCATCACGGCCGAAGACGGCGTCGCGAGCGCGGTCGCGCGGATCGAAGCGGCCGTGGCGTGACCGCTCTCAGGTCGCCGACGTTCATGGTCCCGAGTCGGGCTTGGGGCGCACGATGAACCAGATCGCGTGCACGTCCCGGTCGCTGCGGTTCTCCAGCAGGTGCGGGCGGGACGAGTCGAACACCATGCTGTCCCCGGTGCCGAGCACGACCTCCTGGAAGCCGACCTGGCAGGTCAGCTCACCCTCCATGATGTAGGCATGCTCGTGGCCGGTGTGCCGCTGGAACCGGCCGGACACACTGGACTTCGCACCGGGCGGGTAGGTGACCCGCAGAAACTCGGTGCCGGACCCGGTCGCCGGGCCGAGCTGCTCCCAGACGACGCCGCTGTCCATCTCGATCCGTCGACCCTGGTCGCGACGCACGATTGCCACCTCGGTGTCCAGCCGGGCCTCGATGGTGGCGGCGGGGACCGGTGCGGAGCCGTTCGGCGACGGCGGGGTGTCGAACAGGTCGACCATCGACATGTCGAGGGCTTCGACGATCGCGTACAGCGTGCTCACCGAGGAGCGGGACCGGCCGGTCTCCACCAGTGAGAGCATGCTCGCGGAGACGCCGACCTTCTTGGCCAGCGCCCGCAGCGACATACCGCGTGCCTGGCGGGCGGCGCGGATCCGCCCACCCAGGTCTTCCGCCTCAGACAATGTCAAGCCACCCCAAACAGCCCAATCAGTCGATCTCTGTGAATCTACCCGATCGCGCCCGGTGTCGGCTAGCTGATACCGGGGTTTCGGTGAGTGCTGTTGAACGAAGTGTTGACTGAGGCTTGACACCGGCGTGGTGTGCGTCTCATTCTGGGCAGACACATTTCCTGGACGAGTCACCTGAGTTTCAAGACGTTCACGTAGTTCGACGAAGGGACGGCACCGATGACAGGCAACGTCCTGCTCGCGGGAGGAATAGTTGTCACGTGCGCCGGGCCAGACGAGGTGCTCTGGCCGGCGGACGTACTGATCGACAACGGGGTGATCACGGCCATCGGCCGTGACCTGCCCGCCGGCGACGCGCAGCGGGTGGACGTGTCCGGGCGCATCGTCATGCCCGGTCTGGTCGACACCCACCGGCACACCTGGCAGGCGGTGGTCCGCAACATCGCCTCGGACTGGACCCTGGACCAGTACCTGGTCGGCCTGCACGTCGGGCTGAGCCGCTACTTCCGGCCCGAGGACACCTACGCCGGAACGCTGATCGGCGCGCTGGAAGCGCTCGACGCCGGCGTCACCACGCTGCTCGACTGGTCACACAACCTGTTCACCCCCGACCACGCCGACGCCGCCGTCGACGCCCTCACCGACGCCGGACTCCGCGCGGTGTTCGCCCACGGCGGGGGCGCACAGCAGTGGGGCGGGGAGATGCCCTCACCGGTGCCGCACCCCGAGGCCGACGTACGTCGGCTGCGCGCCGGCCGGTTCGCCGACAACACCGGCCTGGTCACCATGGGGCTGGCGCTGCGCGGGCCGCAGTTCAGCACCCTGGAGGTCACCAAGGGCGACTTCCAGCTCGCCCGCGAACTCGGCCTGCGGGTGTCGGTGCACGTCGGCGACGGACACTGGGGCAAGATCAAACCGATTCACCAGATGAACGGCGAGGGCCTGCTCAGCGACCAGGTCACCTACGTGCACTGCAACACGCTCGCCGACGACGAGCTGCGGCTGATCGCCGACACCGGCGGAACCGCGTCGATCGCCCCCGACGTGGAGATGCAGATGGGGCACGGCTGGCCGGCCACCGGGCGGCTGCTCGACCTCGGCGTACGGCCGTCACTGTCGGTCGACGTGTGCAGCTCGATCGGCGGCGACATGTTCACCACCATGCGTACCGCCCTCGCCGTGCAGCGGGCCACCGACAACAGCGCCGCGGTCGCGGCCGGCGAGGCCCCCGAGCGGGTCCGGCTGTCCTGCGCCGACGTGCTGCGCTTCGCCACCATCGAGGGCGCGCGGGCCAACGGGCTGGACGCGGTCACCGGCTCGCTGGAGGTCGGCAAGGCGGCGGACATCGTCATCCTGGCCGGCGACTCACTCGCCACGATGCCGATGAACAACCCGGTCGCCTCCATCGTCTACGCCGCCCACCCCGGAATGGTCCGCGACGTGCTGGTGGCCGGCCGGTTCGTCAAGCGCGACGGCAAGCTCGTCGGGGTGGACCTCGACCGGCTGCGTGGCCTCGCCGAAGCCTCCCGCGACCACGTCATCTCCTCGCTCGACGGCGCGGCGATCGGCGGCGGCTGGCAGCCAGACCCGAAGCTGCTGCTGGCATGAGCACCCAGACCGTGGCGGGCGCACCGCCGACACCGACGACACCGGCCGTGCGGCTGGCCGACCCGCTGCGGGTGCAACTCGCCGGCTGGCCCGCCAGCCGCGCCCTGGCCGCGGTCGTGGTGCTCTTCGCCGCCAGCGCGATCATCTCGCCGGCCAGTGTCGGCAGCACGGCGCTGCTGGCCATGCTGCCGTTCGCCGCGCTGACCATGGTGGTCTCGCTCGGCCAGACCCTGGTTGTGCAGCAGGCCGGCCTTGACCTGTCGGTGGCCGGTGGCATCGCCCTCGGCGCGCTCGTCGTCGCCCGCTACGGCGGCGCGGACGCTCTCGGGCTCGCGCCGGCGATCGGGCTGGCGCTGCTCGTCGCGGCGGTCGCCGGACTGGCCAGCGGGCTTGTGGTGACCTACCTGGGGCTGCCCGCCCTGGTCGTCACCCTCGCGATGAACGCGGTACTGCTCGGCTTCGTGCAGTACCTGTCCGGCGGCTACAGCGCCCAGGTCACCGAGTCGTTCGCCGGCTTCGCGGTGGGCCGTACCCTCGGCCTGCCCAACCTGCTCTACCTGGCGGTGGCGCTGGTCGTCGTCGCCCAACTCGTCCTCAAGACCACCGTGGTCGGCCGCCGGTTCGAGCTGGTCGGCGCGAACCGGCGGGCCGCGCACGCGGCCGGCATCAACACCCGGCGCTACACGGTCGCCGCCTACCTGCTGTCCGGGCTGCTCGCCGGGGCCACCGGGGTGCTGCTAGCAGGCTTCCTGCGCACCACCACGCTCAGCGCGGGGGACAGCTACCTGCTGCCGTCGGTGGCCGCCGTCGTGCTCGGCGGTACCGCACTCACCGGCGGCCGGGGAAGCCTCGTCGGCACCGCCCTGGGTGCACTGTTCCTCGGCCAGCTCAACCAGCTGGTGCAGACGTACAGCCAGACCGCCGCGATCCAGAACATCGTCCAGGCCGTGATCATCGGCGTGGGCGTGGTGGTTCAACTCAGCCTCGCGGCGCGACTGCGCCAACGGGCGATCAGACGTACCAGCGGATAGCCAGACCGGACCAACGGACAGCACGCCCGGACCGGAGAACGCGACCGGACCAACGGACAAGACCAGCCCTTGACGAACCGACCCCGTCGGCGGAGACCTCCGACGGCTGGCCCACTGCGGCCATATTCAGATGAATTTTCACTCTATTTCATGATCCTGATCCATTACCAAGTCAGGAGAATCCGATGACCCGAACAACCAACCTGCGCCGCCACCGGCGGTCCGCAGCCGTCGCCCTGTTCGCCACCGCCTGCCTCACCGTCACCGCCTGCTCATCGACCGCCGCCCCGAACGAGGACACCGGCACCGACGGCGGCACCGTCGCCATCGGCAACACCGGCCCGCTGTCCGACCTGATCGACATGAGCGAGGTCTGCGGCGACGAGCCGGTCACCGTCGGCCTGGTCGACGGTTTCGGCACCAACTCGTGGTCGCGGATCCTGCGCGCCGAGGTCGAGGACGAGGCACAGAAGTGCCCGGCGATCGAGGGCGTCGAGTACGCCGCCGGCCGCGGCGACCTGCAGGCCACCCTGTCGGCGATCACCGGCATGACCGCCAAGGGCGTCGACATCCTGCTCGTCGTCCCGTCCGCCGGACCGGGCGCGTCGCATCTGCCGGCGATCCAGGCCGCCCACGCCGCCGGTGTGGTCGTCGTCCCGATCGCTGCCGACCCCACCGGTACGCCCGGCACCGACTACTTCGACTACGTCGACTGGGACACCCGGCACGACGGCGTGCTGTGGGCACAGTGGATGGTCGACCGGCTCGGCGCCGAGGGCGGCAACGTCGTCCTGCTCGGCGGCCCGGCCGGCAACGCGGTCAGCCAGCAGGAACTCGAAGGCATCAACGAGGTCTTCGCTACCGCCCCGCAGATCAACGTACTGACCCCGGAACCGGTCACCACCAACTGGGACCCGGCCATGACCCAGCAGGCGATGGCCGGGCTGCTCGCCAGGTACCCGCAGATCGACGGCGTGATCAGCGACTACGGCACCGCCACGATGGGCGCCATCCGGGCGTTCCAGAGCGCCGGCCGGCCGCTGGTGCCGATCGCCACCACCGACGACAACGAACTGAGCTGCCTGTTCGACGACGCCAAGGCCGACAACCCGGCCTTCGAACTGGCCACCGTGTCGGCCCGTACCTGGATCGGCCGGGTCGGGCTGCGCAAGGCGCTCGCGCAGATCAACGGCCTGGACAACCCGGAGCCGTCGCTGATCCAGCTCAGCCTCTACGAGGACTCCACCGGAGCCGCCGACGGCGCGGTCACCCCCGCCGACGCCTGCCAGCCGGCGCTGCCGCCGGGCGCCTCACCCTCGTCGCAGCTGTCCGCCGACGACCTCGCCGCGTTGTTCGAGGGCTGACCGCGATGACGACGTCGGTCCGCCACGACACCGTGTTGACCCTGCGCGGGATCGTCAAGACCTATCCGGGCGTCCGCGCCCTCGACGGGGTCGACCTGACCGTGCGGGCCGGCGAGGTGCACGCCGTCCTCGGTGAGAACGGGGCCGGAAAGTCCACCCTGGTCGGGGTCGCCGCCGGCGCGGTGGCCCCCGACTCGGGCACCATCACCCTGCTCGGGCGGGAGCACCGGCGGCTGACCCCGGCGCTGGCCCGTGCCGACGGCCTGGCGCTGGTCTACCAGACGCCGGTGCTCGTCGGCAGCCTCACCGTCGCCGAGTCGATGCTGATGCTGCTGCCCGAGCGGGTCCGGCCCGGCATCGACCAGGTGGCCGCCTGGACCCGCCGCCACCTCGACGAACTCGGTCTGCCCATCGACGCCGCCACCCTGGTCGCCGACCTCACCCCACGCCAGGCGCACCTGGTCGAGATCGCCGCCGCGCTCGGCAGCGAACCGCAGGTGCTCGTCCTCGACGAGCCCACCGAGGCACTCGGGCCGGACGAGACCGAATGGCTGTTCGAACAGGTCCGCCGGCTGGTCGCGGCCGGCGGGGCCGTCGTCTACATCACCCACCGGATCCCGGAGATCCGCCAGATCGCGCAGCGGCTCACCGTGCTGCGCGACGGCCGGGTGGTCGACAGCGGCGACGTCGGGACGCAGACCGACGAGGAGATCGTCGAGCTGATCGTCGGGCGCTCGTTGGAGACCACCTTCCCACCAAAGGCCGATCTGCCCACAGCCGCGCCGACCACAGCCGGGCGGGCCGCCGCCGACCTGCCTGCAGCCGGGCAGGCCGACCCCGGCCTGCCGCTGCTGACCTTCGACGGTCTCACCGGCACCGGGTTCCGGGGCGTCGACGGCGGGGTACGCCGCGGCGAGATTCTCGGCCTCGCCGGGGTGGAAGGCAACGGGCAGCGGCAGTTCCTGCGGGCGCTCGCCGGCCTGGTGCCGGCTAGCGGCCGGGTGGCGGTCGACGGCCGGCCGGTACGGCTGACCGGGCCGGCCGCCGCCGCCCGCCACGGCATCGTCTTCCTCTCCGGCGAGCGGCTCGCCGAAGCGATGTTCGGCCAGCTCAGCGTCCGGGAGAACGTGGCCGCGACGCACCTGCCGACGGTGTCGATCGGCAAGGTGCTGCCCCGGCGGGGCGCGGAGCGGCAGACCGTGGCCGGCGCGGTGACGTCGCTGCGGGTCAAGACGGCCACCCTGGACAGCCCGGTCGGCGCGCTGTCCGGCGGCAACCAGCAGAAGGCGCTGCTGGCCCGGGCGGCGCTCGGCGAGCCCGCCGTACTGCTGGTCGAGGACCCCACCCAGGGTGTCGACGCCGGCGCCCGGGTGGAGATCTACCGGGTGCTGCGCGAGCTGGCCGCGCGCGGCACCGCCGTGGTGGTGCTGTCCACCGACGCGGTCGAGCTGGAAGGGCTCTGCGACCGGGTGCTGGTCTTCTCCCGGGGTCGGGTGCAGGCCGAACTGGCCGCCGACACCCTTTCCGAACGGCACGTCACCGGCGCCGCCGTACTCGCCACCGAAGCGGCGGTCGAGCACGGTGCCAACCCGACCCGTACGCCCCGGCGGCGGCTGTTCGGCGGCGAGACACAGACCCTGGCGGTGCTGGCGATGACCGTCGTGGGCGGCGCGGTCACCGCCGCGTCGTCGCCGGCCTTCCTGAGCCTGATCAGCCTGCAGCAGCTGCTGGTCGCCGCGGCGTCGCTGGCCCTGGTCGGGCTGGCTCAACTGGTCGTCGTCCTCACCGGCGGGATCGACCTGTCGGTCGGTTCGACGGTGGCGGTCGCGGTGGTCGTCGTGTCGTTCTTCGCCGACGGCGCACCCGCCGCCTTCGCCGTCGGGATCGTCGCGGCTGTCGGCGCCGGCATCCTGGTCGGTCTGATAAACGGGACCCTGGTGACCGCCGTGGGGCTGCCCCCGGTGGTGGCCACACTGATCACCGGGATCGGCGTACTCGGGGTGGCGCAGCTGCTGCGGCCGCTGCCCGGCGGGGCGGCCAGCGGCGCGCTGCGGACCCTGCTCGGCACCACGATCGCCGGCGTACCGCTGACCTTCCTGGTGGCGGTCGCCGCCGGCGTCGCCGGGCATCTGCTGCTGCGCCGCTCGCGCCTCGGCCGGGCGCTGCGGGCCACCGGCTCCGACGTGGTGCGGGCCGCGCGGATGGGCGTCGACACCACCCGGACCAAACTCACCGGGTACGCCACCGCCGGCGCGCTGGCCGCGCTCGGCGGAGTGGTGCTGTACGCACAGACCGGGGTCGGCAACGCCGCCGTCGGCCAGGCGCTCACCCTCGCCTCCGTGGCGGCGGTGGTGCTCGGCGGGGCGAGCATCTTCGGCGGCTCCGGATCGGCGCTGGCCACCGTCGCCGCCGCCCTGTTCCTGCAGACCGTCACCAGCGCGATCAGTTTCCTGTCGTTCAGCCTCGCCTGGCAGTTCTGGATCCAGGGCGTCCTGGTGGTGGCCGCCGCGTCGTTGCCGCTGCTGCGCAACCGGCGGCGTCGGCGGGCCGTCGTCGCACTCGCCGCCGACTGAGGCCGGCCGGCCCGACCGGGGCCGGCAGGCCCGCGTACGAAGAAGGGGGATCAGCACATGTACGGGGATCAGCACTTGTACCACGTGACCCGGATGGACGACGAGCGGGCGGTCACGCCGCCCGGCTACGCCGAGCACAGCACCGGCTTCCGACGCCAGGACCTGATCGGTCGGGAAACCGGCTCGCACCACATGACCATGAGCACCGGCATCCTCGACCCGGGCGGCGCCGTCGCGGCCACCGTCCACTCGTACGAGAAGAGTCTGTGGATCTGGTCCGGTGAACTGACCCTGACCATGCTCGGCCAGCGGCTGACCCTGCGGGCCGACGACTGCGCGTTGGTGCCGGTGGCGGTGGCGCACCAGCTCACCGCCGGGCGCGCCGGTGCCCGGTGGTTGGAGACGTCCGCGCCGGTGCGGCTGCTGCCCGGCGACCACCGCCGCGACACCTTCTTCGTCCCCGGTGAGCTCACGGGCGGCGGCGATCTCGGCGGGGTCGACCTGCGCGATCCCCGCAACCGGCACTTCTTCCGCTTCGACAGCGGCTCGATGGACCTGCGCCGGCTGGCCCGGGGCAGCGACCCGAACGCCCCGGAGGTGTCCGCCAGCATGGCCACCGCGCTGCTCGCGTACAGCGGCATCGGTATCCGGATGCTCGCCGACCAGCGGGTCGGCGCGCAACTGCACACCATGTTCATGGTCGAGTACCAGCCGACCGCAGTCGCCCACCCGCACGACCACCCGTTCGAGGAGGCGTACGTGTTCACCGAGGGGCGCACCGAGGCGGTGGTGGCCGGCGGCGTCGAACTCAGCCTCGAACCCGGCGACGTGCTGTGGACCGGTTCCGGCTGCGACCACGCCTTCTACAACCGCACCGACAGGCGGACCCGGTGGATCGAGACCCAGTCCCCGCAGCCGCCCGCCCAGCACTCCTACCGGTTCAACCGAGACTGGGAGTACCTCGACCGGAAACTCTGCGCCGGAGTCCGGGTCGACCCGCGGTCGGCCGGGGCCGGATCGGACGACACCGGGACGGCACCGCGATGAAGGTCGGCCAACTGGGCACCGGGCGGATGGGTACCGCGATCGCGCGGCGGCTGATCGACGCCGGCCACCAGGTCACCGTCTGGAACCGCACCGTGGCCAAGGCCGGCCCGCTCGTCGAGCAGGGAGCGGTACGCGTGGCGACGCTCGCCGACCTGGCCGCCTGCCCGGTGGTGTTCGTGTCGGTCTCCTCCTCCGAGGACCTGCTCGCCGTGCTCGACCCCGGCGACGGGTTGCTGTCCGCAGCCGACACAGGACTGCGGACCGTGGTGGACTGCTCCACCGTCGCGGTCGACGCCTCCGCCGCCGCCCGCGAACTCTGCGCGCGGGCCGGCGTGGCGTTCCTCGCCGCGCCGATCAGCGGCAACCCGGAGGTGGTCGGCTCCGGCCGGGCCTGTCTGGTCGCCTCCGGGCCGGCGGACACCTTCACCGATGTCGAGCCGCTGCTGCGGGCCGTCGGCCGGATCGTCGTGCACGCCGGGGAGCAGGAGCAGGCCCGGCTGGTGAAGCTGGCCCACAACCTCTACCTGGGCGCGCTCGCGCAGGCGCTGGTGGAGGTCACCACCCTGGTCGAGAAGGCCGGCACCGACCGTCGGGCGTTCCTCGACTTCCTCGGCAACGCCGTCGTCGGCTCCGAATGGGTGCGCCAGCGTACCCCCGATCTGGCCGACCGGGACTGGACGCCCACCTTCACCGGCGTACTGCTGCGCAAGGACCTCGACCTGGGCCTGGCCGCCGCCCGCGACCACGAGGTGCCGATGCCGGTGGTGTCCATGGTGCACCAGTTGGTGCAGCAGGCCGTCGGCCACGGCTACGGCGAGCAGGACCTGCTCGCCCTCTACGAGATCCAGGCCGCCGCCGCCGGCCTGACCGACCACCAGATGCAGGAAAGGAGTGCCCGATGAGCACCGCCACCTTCGGGTTGAACGTCGTCGACTGGGAGGCCCGGGTCGACCCGGCCCGGCTGCGCCGCGAGCGGCTGGCGCGGCTGCGCCGCCAACTCGACGCGTCGTCGGTCGGGGCACTGCTGACCTTCGACTTCCACAACATCCGCTACATGACCGCCACCCACATCGGCACCTGGGCGATGGACAAGCTGATCCGGTTCGCGCTGCTGCCGCGCGGCGGGGAACCCGTGCTGTGGGACTTCGGCTCCGCCGCCCGCCACCACGAGCTGTACGCGCCGTGGCTGGACTACCGGGGCGCGACCGACGGCGAGGGCCGGCCGATCGCCGCCGCCGCGCAGGGCACCAGCGGCTCCCGGGCCGGCATCTCGGTGCTGCGCGGCGCCTTCCACCCCGACGCCGGCGTCGCCGAGGCGGTCGCGGACAAGATCTACGCCGAACTCGACCGGTACGGGCTGACCGACGCCCCGCTCGGCGTCGACATGCTCGAACTGCCCATCCTGACCGCGTTGCGGGCCAGAGGCATCGAGGTCGTCGACGGCCAGCAGGTCTTCCTGGAAGCCCGGCGGATCAAGACCCCCGACGAGATCGCGCTGCTGACCACGGCCGCGTCGATGGTCGACGCCGCCTACGACGACCTGTACGCGTTCCTGCGCCCCGGCGTACGGGAGAACGAAACCGTCGGGCTGGTCGCCAAGAAGCTCTACGACCTCGGCTCCGAACACGTCGAAGGAGTCAACGCGATCTCCGGGGAACGCTGCTCGCCGCACCCGCACGTGTTCAGCGACCGGCTCATCCGCCCCGGCGACCCGGCGTTCTTCGACATCCTGCACAGCTTCATGGGCTACCGCACCTGCTACTACCGCACCTTCGCGGTGGGCAGTGCCTCCCGGGCGCAGGTCGACGCCTACCAGCGCTGCCGTGACTACATGGACCAGGCGATCGAGCTGGTCAAGCCGGGCGCGACCACCGCCGACATCGTCTCGGTGTGGCCGACCGCGCAGGAGTTCGGCTTCGCCGACGAGGAGGCCGCGTTCGGCCTGCAGTACGGCCACGGTGTCGGACTGTCCATCTGGGAGAAGCCGATCTTCAGTCGGCTCGTCTCACTGGAGCACCCGGAGTTGATCGAGGAGGGCATGGTCTTCGCGCTGGAGACCTACTGGCCGGCCGCCGACGGCTGGGGCGCCGCCCGGATCGAGGAGGAGCTGGTCGTCACCGCCGACGGAGCCGAGGTGATCACCAAGTTCCCGGCCGAGCAGCTGCTCGTCGCCGGTCAGCGCTACTTCACCACCGGCGGCGCGCTGCCGCTGCAGCGGCACAGCCAGTCGCACATCAACAACCGGCCCGGTGCGGACGGAGTGGACCGATGACCCTGCCGCTGCAACACCACCCGTACGGCGAGCACGACGCCGTTCTGCCGCCGGGCGACGTGACCCGGCACGACAGCGCGCCGATCGACCTGGACACCCGGCTGCACCTGTACCGGCGTCAGCAGGAGATGCGCCAGTTCGAGAAGCGGGCGTACGACCTGTTCATGCAGCAGCTGGTGAAGGGCACCAGCCACCTGTCGCTGGGGATGGAGGCGATCGCCGCCGGGTTCGGTGTGGCGATGCGCGCCGACGACTACAGCTTCGCCACCTACCGGGGTCACGCGCACACCCTGGCCCGGGGTGTCGGGATGACCCCGGTGCTGGCCGAACTGCTCGGCCGGGCCAACGGCCTGCTCGGCGGCAAGGGCGGCTCGATGCACCTGACCAGCGTCGAGCACGGCATGCTGGGCTCGTACGCGATCATCGGCGCGCATCTGACGATCGCCAACGGCGCGGCCTGGTCCGCCCAGTACCGGGGCTCCGGGCAGGTCGCGGTCTGCTTCTTCGGCGACGGCACCACCAACATCGGGGCGTTCCACGAAGCGCTCAACTATGCCGCCGTCTACCGGCTGCCGGTGGTGTTCGTCTGCGAGAACAACCTGTACATGGAGTACACGGTGACCAGCGACATCACCGCGGTGCGCCGGCCGGCCGCCGACCGGGCGGCGGCGTACGGGATGACACCGATCGAGATCGACGGCAACGACGCCGACGAGGTCTACCAGACGGCGGTGGCCGCCCTGGCCCGGGCCCGGTCCGGAGCGGGACCGTCGCTGGTCGAGGCGGTCACCTACCGTCACGGCGGGCACTCCCGCGCCGACCCGGGCAAGTACCGGCCGGCGGCCGAGGTGGCGGCCTGGCAGGCGTACGACCCGGTGGCGATCTACCGGGGCCGGCTGCGGCGTCTCGGCGTCGACCCGGCACAGCTGGACCGGATCGACAAGGAGGTGGCCGACGCGGTCGACGAGGCGACCGAGCAGGCCAGCGCCGGTGAGCTGCCCCCACCGGGCAGCGCGATGACCGAGCTGTGGGCGGATGGAGGATCGTCATGGCGCAACTGAGCTACCGCGAGGCGGTCGCCCGGGGCATCGCCCAGGAGATGGACCGCGACGAGCGGGTGGTGCTGGTCGGCGAGGACGTTGCCGGTGCCGGCGGGGTGTTCAAGACGACCGCCGGGCTGCTCGACCGGTTCGGGCCGCGCCGGGTCGTCGACACCCCGATCTCCGAGCAGGCCATCCTCGGCGCGGCGATGGGTGCGGCGATGACCGGGCTGCGTCCGGTCGCCGAGATCATGTTCTCCGACTTCTTCGCGGTCTGCTGGGACATCGTGGTCAACCAGATCGCCAAGACCCGGTACATGACCAACGGCCAGGTCAGCCTGCCGCTCGTGATCAAGTCCGGCAACGGCGGCAGCCTGCGGTTCGGCGCCCAGCATTCGCAGTCGGTGGAGAACTGGGCGATGGCCGTGCCCGGTCTGAAGGTGGTCAGCCCGTCCACCCCGACCGACGTGGTCGGCCTGATGGCCGCCGCCGTCCGCAGCGACGACCCGGTGCTGTTCTTCGAACACAAGGGACTGTACTCGGGTCGGGCCGAGGTGCCCGACGGGGAGATCGTCGACACCCTCGGCACCGCGAAGATCCGCCGGCCGGGCCGGGACGCCACCGTCGTCGCCCTCGGCCTGATGGTGCCCCGGGCGCTGCGGGCCGCCGACGAACTCGCCGGCCGGGGCATCGACGTCGAGGTCATCGACGTCCGGTCACTGGTGCCGCTGGACGTGACCACCATCCTGGACTCGGTGCACCGCACCGGGCGGCTGTTCACCGTCGAGGAGAACCCGCGGCTGCTCGGCTGGGGCGCGGAGATCGCCTCGATCGCCGTCGACGAGGCGTTCTGGGACCTGGACGGGCCGGTCCAGCGGATCACCACCCCGCACATTCCGCTGCCGTCCGCCGATTCGCTGGAGGACCTGGTCATCCCGTCGGTGGAGAGCATCGGGCAGACCATCGAGAAGGCGCTGCAGTCGTGACCCGCCAGCAGCACAGCCCCCGGGTGCGACGGCTCGCCGGCGAACACGGTGTCGACCTGGCCGGTCTGCGCGGGAGTGGCCCGGCCGGTCGGGTACGCCCCGCCGACGTGCTCGCCGCCGCCGGCCAGCCAGCCACCCCGTCGGCCGCCGTGGCCGCCGCCGTACCGGCCGCCGCCGTCGTGCCGGCGGCCGGCTCCGGCCGTACGGTGGCAGCCGCGCTGGTCGAAGCCCAGCTCGGCGCCGCCGACGACCGTCCGGTCGGGCCGCTCGCCGCCGTCGCACTGCTGCGGGCGCTGCGGCGCACCCCGCTGGCCGACGCCGACGGGCGGCACCTGGCGGTGCTCGTCGACGGCGCGGACGGCAGACGCGGCGTACGGGTGCTGCGCGACGCCGGGGACCTCAACCCGGCGGCCGTCGCCCGCCGCCTCACCGACCCGGACGGCCTCGCCGAGGAAGCGTCCGCCGCCGGCGACGGACCGGCGTCCGCTGTCGCGCTGTGCGACAGCGCCGCCGCCGGCCTGCTGCACGAGGTCCCGCAGCTGCCGGCCGGGCTGGCGGCGGTGGTCAGCGTCGGAGCACCCGTCGAGCGACCCACCGTGGTGCACCACGACGGTCAACCGATGCTGGCCATCGGCGCGGTCAGCACCGTCGGCATCGTCCACGACCCGGCGCGGATCACCCCGGCCGCCGCCCACGCGCTGCTCGGTGCCGTACGCGCCGAACTGGAAACCCTCCGCTCGACGACGAACCCGACGACGAACAGGAACCGTTGACCATGCCCATCGCCACCGTGAACCCGGCCACCGGCGAGACCGTACGGACGTACCCGTCGATGAGCGACGACGAGATCGAGCAGGCCCTCGCGGCGGCGGCGGCCGCCCGGCCACCGATGCGGGCCGCCAGCTTCGCCCAGCGGGCGTCCTGGCTGCGGGCCGCCGCCGACCTGCTCGACGCCGACGCCGCCGACCTGGCCGCCACCATGACCCTGGAGATGGGCAAACCCATCGGCGCGGCGCTGGCCGAGGTGCGCAAGTCGGCGGCCGGCTGCCGGTTCTACGCCGACCAGGCCGAACGGATGCTCGCCGACGAGCCGGTCGACCCGGCGGCGGTCGGCGCGCGCAGCGCGTACGTGCGTTACGAACCGCTCGGCGTGGTGCTGGCCGTGATGCCGTGGAACTTCCCGCTCTGGCAGGCGCTGCGGTTCGCCGCACCGGCGTTGATGGCCGGCAACGTCGGCCTGCTCAAGCATGCCTCCAACGTGCCGCAGACCGCGATCTACCTGGGGGATCTGTTCACCCGGGCCGGGTTCCCGGCCGGGGCGTTCCAGAGCCTGCTGATCGGCGCGTCGGCAGTGGACCGGGTGATCCGCGACACCCGGGTGGCGGCGGTGACCCTCACCGGTAGTGAGGCGGCCGGGCGGGCGGTGGCCGCCGCCGCCGGGCAGGCGCTGAAGAAGACGGTGCTTGAGCTGGGCGGCTCGGACCCGTTCGTCGTGCTGCCGTCGGCGGACGTGACTCAGGCGGCGGCGGTCGCCGCGCGGGCCCGCTGCCAGAACAACGGGCAGTCGTGCATCGCGGCGAAACGGTTCATCGTGCACCGGGCGGTGCTCGACGAGTTCACCGGCGAGTTCGTGGCCCGGATGGCCGCGCTGGTGGTCGGTGACCCGGCCGATCCGGCGACCGAGGTCGGGCCGCTGGCCACCGCGCAGACCCGGCAGGACGTGGCCGACCTGGTCGACGACGCGGTGGCCCGGGGAGCGACGGTGCTGACCGGCGCGAAACTGCCGGACGGGCCGGGCTGGTTCTACCCGCCGACGGTGCTCACCGGCGTCGACCCGACCATGCGGCTGTACGCCGAGGAGGCGTTCGGCCCGGTCGCGGTGATCTACCCGGTCGACTCACTCGACGAGGCGATCGAGGTGGCCAACGGCACCGCGTTCGGGCTCGGCTCGGTCGTGTGGACCGACGACCCGGCCGAGCAGCGCCGCTGCGTCGACGAGCTGGCGGCCGGCAGCGTCACGGTCAACGGGATGACCGTGTCCTACCCGGAGCTGCCGTTCGGCGGCATCAAGACCAGCGGGTACGGCCGGGAGCTGTCGGTGCACGGCATCCGCGAGTTCTGCAACGTCAAGGCCGTCTGGCAGGGCTGACTCCATCGCGCCAGCGGTGTCGTGTTCACCCTTACCGGGCGTTTCACCGCCCGGCGGTCTGTTTTCTGTGGCGCTGTCCCGACGGATCGCCCCGGGTTGCCGTTAGCAACCACCCTGCCCTGTGGAGTCCGGACGTTCCTCGCCAACAGGGGACGCATCCCCGCTGACGCGCCTACCCGGTCGACTCATCCGTCCGAGGATCAATCGTACGCAGCCCGCGATCATTCCCGCCCGCAGGCCCGGCAGGCCACCACGACCAGCCCAGAACAGTGATCTAGAAGGATTATGGTCGATATACCGGCCAAATCCTTCTAGATCCACCGCACGACCTACGCCCACAGCCAGGCAACAGCCAGGCGGCTCAGGTCGGCAACTCCACCGGCGGCTGGCCTCGCTCGCCCGGCGGCAGATGGCCGATCTCGTTGAAGATGGCCAGGGTCGGCGGAGCGTCGCTGCGCCACTGCACGATCGTCACCCGCAGTTGAACTGGTTCAACCCGAGCCACCGACAGTACGGCGCATTTAGCGCGTGCCGAACCGCCCAGCCGATCACGAAGTCGTGCGTCACCACCAGTTCGTGCCGGTCGACGTCGCCGGCCCGCCCCCAGTTGTTCGCCGCTGCCTGTGCCCGTACCGCGCCGGCCGCGAACCGACACTCGTGCACTGCGACCCGGGCAGGAAGGCGACGATCTCCTCGGCGGTCTGCACGGCCCGCGTCGCCGGACGTGGTGTGGTGGACGGCATTCCGGCCGCCGTCGCCGTCAGCGGGCTCTGGGCGCACGAGTTGGTGCACGAGTTGAAGGTCAGCGACCTCGCAAGCGGCAGATAGGGTATCTGGCCTTCAACTCGAGCGCGGAGGCCAACCCCAGCGTGGATGGAACCGGCAGGACGGCGGTCGGCGCAGGGCGCGGGTCAGCGCAGGGCGCGGACCAGCAGCAGGTCGCCGGTACCGACGCCGAGGAGGCCGATGTCGACGCCAGCGGAGCATCGGGCGGCGTACCTGGTGGACGCGGTGCGGGCACACCTCGACGTCGGTGACTTCAAAGCGGCGGGTCGGTGGGCGGTCGAGGCGGACCGCTGAGATCCGCGCTCGGGCTGACGACCGGTGTCTGACGACGAGGGAACCTGTATGACCCTTAAACCGGCGGCTTGAGGGTCATAGCGGTTCCCTCGGTGGCGTCGGCCGGGCCGAGTACGCGGATCTGGTCGCCGGGCCGGATGACGCCACCGACCACGACACGGGCGTAGAGGCCACGCAGCCGGGCCTGGCGACCCTGCTCACTCCAGACCAGCTTGTGCGCGTCCCGCCCGTAGCGGTTGGCGAACTTCGCACACCCGTTGTGCGGCTCGGCCGTCACCTCGATGACCGCCTCGTCGCCGACCGCCAGCCGGGTGCCGGCGGGCAGTGCGTCGGTGTGCAGGTCGAGATCGGCGAAGAGCTGGTCGCCGGCCAGCCCCCAGTGCTGCGGGTCGTCACCGGCGACCAGCCGGACGAACCGGGAGTTCATCACGGTGAGCTGCCGGTCCGGGTGCGCCGAACCGTCGCCGGTGGCCGAGCTGCCGCGCTGCGCCCAGCCGTCGCCGACCAGCCCGTCGGTGATGTCGAGCGTCCCTTCGGCGAGCAGTTCCCGTTCGTCGACGGCCGGCCGGCGGACGATGAGGTCCAACGTGCCGGAGCCGCGTGGGGAGCGGGCCACCTCGGTGAGCCCGGCGGTGAGCTCGGCGGTGGGCAGGTGACGGGGCGCCGTGGTGTTCATCGGGGGGTGGTCCATGTCCGGAGTGTGGCAGAGCGTACGTGTGCAGTCGATAGGATTCACCGCACGCCGGTGCCGCATCGCGGGATCGAACACGTCAGGTCAGCCCGGCCTCCTTGACGAGGATCGCGGCCTGCACCCGCGAGGCGCAACCGAGCTTGGCCAGCACCCGCGAGACGTGGGTCTTCGCGGTCGCCTCGGTGATCGCCAACGATGCCGCGATGTCGGCGTTGGACAGCCCGCGGCCGAGCGCGGCGAGCACGTCGCGTTCCCGGCTGGTGAGCGCGTCGAACGAGGGACGCGTCGATGACACCTCAGGTACGGCGGCGGAGACGAAGGCAGTGAGGAGCCGACGGGTCACCTCGGGCGCAATCACCCCGTCGCCAGCCGCGACCCGGCGGACCGCGTCCACCAGAGCCACGGGCTCGACCGACTTCAGCAGGAAACCGGCCGCTCCCGCCCGGAGTGCTCCGAACAGGTACTCGTCGATGTCGAAGGAGGTCAGGACGAGCACGTCGGCCACTCCCGCCGAGGTGATCGCCCGCGTCGCGGCGATGCCGTCGGTGCCGGGCATCCGGATGTCCATGACCACGACGTCGGGGCGCAGCGCGCCCGCCTGCCGGATCGCCACTGTACCGTCGGCGGCCTCGCCGACGACGGCGATATCGGCGGCCTGCTCCAGCATCAGCCGTAGTCCGGCGCGGATCGCGGCGTGGTCGTCGGCGAGGACGACGCGGATCCGGGCCGCCGTCACCGTAGCCCTCCGGCCGGCCGCGCCACCGGCACCTCGACCGTCGGGTGCCGGGGCAGTGTCGCCCGGACCCGCCAGTGGTCGCCGTCACGGCCCGCGCTCAGGGCACCGCCCAGCAGGGCGGCGCGCTCACGCATCGACGCCAGACCGGTGCCGGAGCTCAGCGTGGGATGGCCGAGGTCGACGGCCCGGATCAGGGTGTTGGTGACCGTCACGGTGACATGATCCGCCGCCTCGGCCACCTCGACCCGTACCTGGGATCCCGGCGCGTGTTTGCCAGCGTTCGTCAACGCCTCACGAACGATCCGGTAGGCGGCGTGCCCCACCAGCGCGGGGACCTGCGGTACGGCGGCCATGCTCAGGTCGACCCGCAGGCCGCCCGCCTCAGCCGCATCCGCCAGCTCCGGCAGGCGGTCCAGGCCGCCGGGTGCGGTGGCGTCGGCGGCCGGGAAACCGTCCGCCCGCAGTAGGAAGATCATCGACCGCATCTCATCCAGCGCGGTGAGGCTGCTGGTGCGCACCGCCCGCAGCGCCGCCCGATCGTGTTCGGCGTCCGGCGGTCGCGCGAGTGCCGCGCCGGAGTGGATCGCCGTTGTGGACAGGTGGGCGGCGATGACGTCGTGCAGGTCCCGGGCCACCGCGGCACGTTCGGCGAGCACTGCCTCCCGGGCGGTCCGCTCGGCGGTGAGTACGCCCAGCATGCGCTGCTGGCGGAGGTTCGCCGACCACCACAACGGCACGAACAGCAGTGTGGTCAGCTGCAGACCGATGAAGACCGCGGCCCGGAACTCGCCGATGGCCAGGCCGCCGACGACGCTCGCCGTGCCGATCAGCACGAACACGACGGTCGTCACCGCGGCACGGGCGCGGGCGGACGCGAACTGCCCTGCCGAGAAGAGCAGGTCGAACAGGACCAGAACGATCGCGATACTGCCGCCGAGGATGGCATCGGCGGCGACCACGCCGGCACCGACGCCCAACGCACGCATCGGACGCCGGCGTTTGCCCAGCATCGCGAGGCAGCCGACGGCCAGCAGGACCGACTGCCACCACCCCTGCGTCGGACCGGCAAGGTGCCCGTCCAGCACGTCGAGGTCGTGCCAGACGTCGGTCAGCCCGACCAGGTTCAGCACCACACCGACGGCGAAGGTGGTCACGGCGGTGAGGTTGTCCTGCAGCTGGGTGCTGCCCCGCCAGCGTTCGGCCAGCCGTTGCCGCAGTCCTGCCTCCGTCACGCGGTCCATCCCATCACGGCCGGTGCGATGCCGCGTCCGTCGAAGGATGTACGCGGGCCGGGGCCGGACAACTTTCGGCCGACGCGCCGACCTGACCGCAGCCGGCACCGTACGGCAATGGACTTTGCGCTTCTGGGGTCACTGGTCGTTCTCGCGTTGATCGACTCCACCAGTTTCGGCACGCTGCTCATCCCGATCTGGCTGCTGCTGCACCCGGGGCGGATCCGTGCCGGTCGGATCCTGGTCTTCCTCGGCACCGTCGCAGCCTTCTACTTCCTGATCGGCGTCGCCGTCGCCTCGGGCGCCGAAGCGTTCCTGCCGCAGGTCAGCCGCCTACTCGACGCCCGGCCGGTGAGGTGGACGCAACTGGTCGTCGGCGTCGCGCTGTTCTTCTGGAGCTTCCGGCTGGACCGCAAGAACAAGCCAGCTGCTCGGGTAGGCCGATTGCAGCGCTGGCGGCAGCGGGCGCTGACCGCCGGCGTGTCCGGGCTGGTCGGCTTGGCGCTCGCCGCCGCAGCGGTCGAGGTGACCACGATGCTGCCGTATCTGGCCGCCATCGGGCTGCTGACCACGGCGGGGCTCCCGCCGGGACAGTTGGCGCTGGTGATGGCCGGCTACTGCCTGCTGATGATCATTCCGGCGGTGGGGCTGCTGGTGCTGCGTGCCGCCGGTGGCCGCCGCCTGACACCACTGCTGGGCCGGATCAGTGACTGGATGGCCAGCAACAACGCCCTATCGTGGATCGTCGGGATCGTCGGGTTCCTGCTTGCCCGCGACGCGCTGGTCCGTCTCGACGTTCTCGACTGAGCGCCGACCGGGCACCGGGACCGGTCACGCCGGGAGCGTCTCACCGACCGAGCGCCGCGTCGAGGTCGTCGAGGTGACGGGCGACCGGGCCGACGGTGAGCATGCCGCTGCCGGCCCCGGCCAGCTCGCCGACGGCCGGTGCGAGTGCGGTTCGGGCGCGGCGCATCGCTGTACGGTCGTCGAGGGCGATCGCGGCCCGCGCGGTGAGGCACCACAGCGCCTCGGTCAGCAGGTCGCGCGGTGGGTCCGGGGTCTGCCGCAGCGCCGTCGCGGCCTCGGCCGGCCGGTCCCGCACCAGCAGCAGGAGCGGGCGCGCCCAGTGCCGGTAGGGACCCCAGTCGGTGTCGTCGTCGAAGCGGATCGCCTCGCCGTGCCAGACCCGCAGGCACAGCAGCGCCAGCGGGAGCAGGCCCTGCTCGACGCCGGGCATGCCGGCGGTGGCGAGCCGCGCCGCCGCGTCGCGGTAGGCGGCCTCGGCGGCGGCCGACGGCGACCCGGTCGCGGCCAGCCGCAGCGCCCGGTACCACCCGGTGAACACCCCGACCAGCGGTCTGTCGTGCCGCTGCCCGAGCCGGTCCGCGGCGGCGGCGTGCCGGTCGGCGGCGGCGAAGTCGGCAAGCCCGCTGCGGGCCTGCAACCGGACGAGATGACCGAGGATCTCGTACGTCGCCAGACCGTGCCGGGAGCAGAGCGCGACCAGTTCGGCGCCGATCTCGTCCCGCTCGGCGGCCAGACCGGTCCGGTGGAAGGTCTGCATGAACACGCCGTTGAGCGCGAAGGCCAGCAGGGTCGGGTCGCCCAGCCGGCGCGCGATCCGCTCCGCCTCCCGGGCCGCCTCGGGTCCGCGTGCCGCATGCGTGCCGCGTGACTCCACCGCGACCGTGGCCAGCAGCCGGGCCCGGGTGGCGTCAGACAGGCCGGGACCAGCGGCGGCCAGGGCCCGTTCGGCGGCCGCGACGATCTGCGCCGCCTGCGCCGGGTCGTCGGGCCGGGTCCAGATCGCGGGTACGTCGTACCCGCCGATCACCCGGGCGGCGAGCTCGGGGTCGGCCAACTGCTCGGCCACGGTGATGGCCGTGATCCGCTGTTCCCGTGCCGCTTCGAGACCGCTCGCCCCGGTCACGGCGAGACTGCGCAGCAGACCGACCGTCGACTCCAGCCGGGCTCCGGAAGCGGACGGCACGCTCCGGTCGTACGCCGCCGTGGCCTCCGCCCAGAGCCGTTCCGGCGCGGCCGGCCCCGGACCGTTGTCGAGCCGTTCGGTCTGGCGCAGGATGTCGGCCTCCAGGTGCCGCAGTCGCGGGCCCGGATCGATGCCCAGCTCGTCGAGCAGCAGCCGGCGGGCCCGGCGCAGGACGGCGAGCGCATCGCCTTGGCGGCCGGCCCGGTACAGCGCGAGTGCCAGCAGCCGCCACGCCTCCTCCCGCCACGGATGCCCGGCCACGTGGGCGTCGAGATCCGGTACGGCGTCGGCGGCCCGCCCGAGGCCCAGCAGCGCCTCGGCCCGCTGCTCGACGGCGTTGAGCCGGAGCTGATCGAGACGGGAACGCTCGACCTGCGCCCACGGCTCGTCGTCGAATCCGGCGTACGCGGGCCCGCGCCACCAGCTCAGCGCACGATCGAGCTGGTCGAGCGCCGGGTGTGGGGCAGCCGAGGGCGTGGCAGCGACCGTGTCCTCGAACCGCCAGGCGTCGACCGTCTCCGGCGCCGGCCGCAGCGCGTACCCCGGGCCCTCGGTGACCAGCAACCGGGCCGGCGATCGCGGCGGACGCTGCGGCTCCAGCGCGCGCCGCAACGCCGCGACGAAGGTTCGTACGGCGCTCACCGCGCCCGGGGCGGGCTCCGGCCACAGGTCTTCGACGAGACGGTCGACCGGGACGACCCGGCCCCGGGCGACGACGAGCCGGGCGAGCACCGCCCGGTGCTTCGGCCCTTTCAGGTCGATCGGCGCGCCGACGTCGTCCCAGGCGACGACCGGGCCGAGGACACCGAAGCTGACCTGCACTGACCGGACCGCCCTTCTGCGCCTGCGCTCAACGTATCGCGCTCATCGGTTGCTCATCCGGGCCCGGCACGCTGGATTCCGGCACCGACCAGAAGAAAGGGTACGATCATGACATTTGCCATCCCCGGCTTCGACTACCGGCGGGTCGCGGTCGACGGCGACGTGGCACTGAACGTGGCGGTCAGCGGTACGGGCCGCCCGATCGTGCTGCTGCACGGCTTTCCGCAGACCCACGCCATGTGGCGGCACGTCGCCGCTGACCTGGCCGCCGACCACACGGTGATCGTGCCGGACCTGCGCGGCTACGGCGCGAGTGACAAACCCGAGGCGGTCGACCGGGACACGTACTCGAAGCGGACCATGGCCGCCGACATCGTCGCGCTCGCCGGCGAGCTCGGCCACGAACGCTTCGCCCTGGCCGGCCACGACCGCGGCGCCCTGGTCGCCATCCGCGCCGGCCTGGACCATCCCACCCGGATCAGCCACCTGGCCTCGCTCGACGTGCTGCCGACCCTGGACATGTGGGATGTCCTGCACGGCGCCACCGCCGCGGTCGCGTTCCACCTGTACCTGATGGCCCAGCCACCCGGCCTGCCCGAGCAGATGATCGGCGCCAGCGCGGACGCCTTCTTCGGTTACTTCCTCGACCTGTGGACCCGCGACCCGCAGGCCATCCCCGCCGACGCACGGGCGGAGTACCTGCGGGCCTCGCGCGAGGCGGTCACCTCGATCGTCGCCGACTACCGGGCCTCGGCCGACATCGACATCGAACACGACCGGGCCGACCGGGCGGCCGGTAACCGGCTGGTCATGCCGGTCACCGTCGTGCAGCAGGACTGGGGTGCCGCACTCGGGTTCGACGCCGCCACGCTGTGGCGTACCTGGGCCGACGACCTGGAGCACCGCACCACCTCGGCCGGACACTTCATGGCCGAGGAGGCACCGGAGGAGATCATCAAGGTGCTGCGTTCGCTGCTTGACCGCTAGCGCCGCTCATGCGCCGGCGGACGGACCGCTGGCCCGGCCCCGGGACGGGTCGGGGCCGGGCCAGCGGTGGTTCAGTTCGCGGTGCAGGTGGGGGTCATGCCGGTTCCGCTGCCGTTGCCCTGGAAGCCGAATTCGGTGACCTGGCCGGGGTTGAGCCGGCCGTTGTAACTGACGTTGGTGAACCGGACGGTGCCGGTGCTCCCGCTGGCGCTGGCGTTCCAGGTGTTGGTGACGCTGGCCCCGCCGGGCAGGGTCATGGTGACGGTCCACCCGTTGGTGCCGGCGGAGCCGGCGGTGATGCGGATGGTGGCGACAAAGCCGCCGGTCCAGGAGTTCAGCGAGACGGTCGCGGTGCAGCCACCGTTGCCCGGCGGCGGCGTGGTCGGGCCCGGCGGCGGCGTGGTGGGGCCGGGCGGCGGCGTGGTCGGGCCGGGCGGCGGCGTGGTCGGGTTCGGTTGGCCGCCCTGGAACTGGGAGAAGAACTGCCAGATCTCGCCCTTGGTCCAGGTGTTGACGCCGCTCTCGGTGTAGGTGCCGTCGACCGGGCCGGGGGTGTGCCCGTTGTCGTACGCGGCCCACTGCACCGGGTATCCGGAGCGGCAGCCCTGGTAGGCGGTGGTGATGTGTGCCCGGCTGCCCTGCGCGGGCTCCCGGGGGCTCTGCTGCGTGCAGCCGTTGTTGCGGACGAACGTGTCGCGCAGTGACCGTCCCATGGAGATCGGCAGGACGTTGTCAGTGATGCCGTGCAGTCCGAAGTACGCGACCGGCTGGGTGCCACCGCTGCACCCGCTGATCAGCCCACCGGAGATGACCGCCACGGCCCGGATCTCGTTCGGCCGGGCGCAGGCGAGCGCATAGCTCATCCCGCCGCCCCAGCTGAAGCCGAGGGCGAAGCGCTGGGTGGTGTCCACGCAGAGGTCGCTCTCGATCCGCCGGATCATGTCGTCGAAGAAGGTGACGTCCTGGCCACCGGGGTTCGCCCAGCCGTTGTCGATCCCCTGCGGAGCGACCAGGATCGCGCTGTTGTTCGACAGTTGCTGCTGGCCGTAGTAGGCCCAGGCGGCGCCGCTGCTGCCACCTGAGTTGACGTCGTTGGCGGTGCCGCCGCGCCAGTGGTACGCGATGATCAGCCGATACTGACGGGTGTTGTCGTAGTTGGCGGGCAGTCGCAGGATGAAGCTGCGGCTGCGGCCGCTGCTCTGGACCGTGTGGGTGCCGTTGCCCAGTGTCGGTGTCCGGCCGCATCCGGCGCTCGCCGTGGCAGCGCCGACGTCCGTGGCGGACACCGCGCCGGTGCCCACTGTCGTGCTGGTGCTGTCGAGATCTGCGCTGTCGAAGCCGCGGCCGAGTGTCGTGCCGGCCGCAGCCACCGCGACCAACGCCGCGAGCAGGAGAGGTCCGGGAAAGAATCGAGTTCCTGACATTGCCACTTCCTTGGATTCATGGCACAGGTGGGATGCGCACGCTGGCACATGCGATCGACGTATCGGTTGGTCGTCTCCGCCGGCTCGGGCGTTGGCCGGATCCCGGCTCGGCGCTCGGCATGCCCTGGCGGACGACCCGATCTGGGGGTTCGACCAGCGGCCCGCCCGGTGAGTCGCAGGTGTCACCCAAGGCATCGATTGTGATCGATAACAAGGTGGTCGTCAAGTCGTGTCGGCCGAGATCGGCCCAAGAGGGTCGGGAGCTCGCCGGCCGTCCGCCCGATCGGGTCGGTCCGTCGAGCGGGGGCGTTGTGAGCGGTAACAGCGACCGCCCCGGGCGCAGCGCCGTGGCAAACTGCCTAGAGTTCTAGAACAGGTCGTGATAGTTATAGAGCTGCCGAGGATGACTCGGACGGCTGACAGACGGAGAGGTGTGGCATCGTGACCGACGTACTGCAAAGGTCCAGGACTGCCGGGATGGGTGACCCCGGTCCGACCGGACGGTTCGGCCACTACGGCGGCGGGTACGTGCCGGAGTCGCTGGTCGAGACCTGCCGGCAGGTGGCGGAGGCGTTCCGGCAGGCATGGTCGGACCCGGAGTTCCGGGACAGCCTCACCGGCCTGCTGGCGGTGCACGTCGGCCGTCCGACGCCGCTCACGCCGGCGCTACGCCTGTCAGCGGAACTCGGCGTCCACCTGATGCTCAAGCGGGAGGACCTGACCCACACCGGTTCCCACAAGATCAACAACGTGCTCGGCCAGGCACTGCTCGCCCGCCGGATGGGCCGGTCGCACCTGATCGCCGAGACCGGCGCCGGGCAGCACGGCGTCGCCACCGCCACCGCAGCGGCGCTGCTGGGCCTGCGCGCCACCGTCTTCATGGGCGAGCGGGACATTGAACGGCAGGCGCTCAACGTGTTCCGGATGCAACTGCTCGGTGCCGAGGTGGTCCCGGTCGGCACCGGCAGCCGCACTCTCTCCGACGCCACCAGCGAGGCCATGCGCCACTGGGTCGGGCGTACCGACGAGGCGCACTACTGCGCCGGCTCGGTGATCGGTCCGCACCCGTATCCGTGGATGGTGCGGACCTTCCAACGGGTCATCGGCGACGAGGCACGCGGCCAGTGCGCCCGCGAGTTGGCCACTGCGGTGCCGGACTACGTCGTGGCCTGCGTCGGCGGCGGCTCCAACGCCGCCGGCACCTTCGCCGGTTTCGTCGACACGTCCGCCCGGCTGGTCGGGGTGGAGGCGGCCGGTGGCGCCGGTGCGACGCTCGGTCGGGTCGGCGTCCTGCATGGATGCCGCTCCCGGTTCCTGCAGGACGACGCCGGGCAGATCGTCGAGGCGCACTCCATCGCCGCCGGACTCGACTACCCGGGCGTCGGGCCCGAGCACGCCCACCTGCGTGACCTTGGTCGGGCCCGGTACGAGACGGTGACCGACGACGAAGCGGCCGCCGCCGTGGTCCGATTGGCCCGTACTGAGGGAATCGTCCCGGCTCTGGAATCGGCGCACGCGCTCGCCTGGGTGGTCCGCGCGGCCGGCGCCGGTGAACTGCCGCCCGGCGCGACCGTCCTGCTCACCCTCTCCGGGCGCGGCGACAAGGACGTCTCGACGCTCAAGGACGTCTCGACCAGCAAGGGCACGCCGACCCCCGGTGACCCGGCATGACGCTCGAAGACCGGCTGCGGCGGCGCCGGGCAGCCGGGCGCAAACTGCTGATGCCGTACGTCACCGGTGGGATCACCACGACCTGGCTCGACCAGCTGCGGGCCTTCGTCGAGGCCGGAGCCGACCTGGTCGAGGTCGGTCTGCCGTTCTCCGACCCCACCCTGGACGGTGCCACCATCCAGGAGGCGACCCACCGGGCGCTGGCGCGCGGGGCGACGACCCGGGGCATCCTCGACGACCTCGCCGGTGCCGCGACCGACGTGCCGCTGGTTGCCAGCACCTACTACAACCTGATCCTGCACGCCGGCCCTCAGCGGTTCTGTGCCGCGCTGCGCGAGGCCGGAGTCAGCGGCCTGATCGTGCCGGACCTGCCGCTCGGCGAGGCCGACGAGTTGGCTGGCTCGGCCGCCTCCGCCGGCATCGACCTGGTCCTGCTGGCCGCCCCGACGACCCCGCCGCCCCGGCTGGCACAGATCGCCGAGCGCAGCCGGGGCTTCGTCTACGCCGTGTCGGTGATGGGCACCACCGGTGAGCGGACCACGGTCGCCGCCTCCGCCGGGGCACTTGTCGACCGGCTACGGCCCACCACGGACCGGCCGGTCCTGGTGGGATTCGGCATCTCCACTCCGGAGCAGGCCGCGCACGTCGCCCGCACCGCCGACGGTGTCGTCGTGGGAGCCGCGCTGATGCGTCGGGTGCTGGACGGAGCCAGCCCGTACGATGTCGGCAGCTACCTCGCCCGGATGCGCCGTGCCCTCGACCAGGACCTGCCTCCGGGCGGTGGGCAGTGGACCAGAGCGTGACCGAGCAGGAGCGAGACGACCGTGACCGCGAGCCCTGGACCCGCCCCGAGGTACCAGGCCATCGCCGCCGACCTCGCGGCGAAGATCCGGGGCGGCGAGTACACCGCCGGCGATGCGCTGCCCCCACAACGCGAGCTGAGCGCGGCCTACGGCGTCACCCTGATGACCCTGCGCCAGGCCCTGCGCCGGCTCAGCGACGACGGGCTGATCGTGCAACAGCCCGGCCGGGGCACCTTCGTCGCCCCGCCGCACCTGGCGTACGAACTCGGCTCGCTGCACAGTTTCGCCGACGACCTGGTCAGACAGGGCCACGCGGTACGCACGACCGTGCTCGCCCGGTCGGTGCGGCGCGCGTCGGCTCGCGCCGCCACCCAGTTGCGGATCGCGCCGGGTGAGCACGCGCTGCGGCTGGAGCGACTGCGTGAGTTCGCCGGCCGCCCCGCGATCCACCAGGTCTCCTGGGTACGCCAACCGCACGCCGACCGGCTTCGCGGCCGGGACTTCACCGCCGAGTCGCTGTACGGCGCTCTCGCCGACATCGGCATCTCGGTCGCCAGGGCGACCGAGACAGTTCACCCCGGTCTGCTCGACTCCGTCGTCGCGCCCCTGCTGAAGGAACCGGCCGGCAGCGCCGTGTTCGTCAGCGACCGGATCACCTACGCCGTCGACACGACCGCCGTTGTCGTCGACCGGGCCACCATCCTCGGCAGCATGATGGAGATCCGTACCGAGCGGGCGGTCACCGGTCTGTCGCTGCGCTGGGGCGCGACCGGTTGAGTCGACCTCGGCTAAGGTCGATGGTCGTCGCGGCGGGCGAGGGCGAGGCACCGTAGTCGCTCGGCCGCCCCGGTGGCCCGGGTGAGCGCGGTCCTGACCTCGGCCGCCCCACGCCCACACTTGATCATGTAGAAGAGGAAGAGGTTGATCGACGCCACGGACAGGGCGTACACGTACACGTCCTGCAGCGCGCCCTGGTAGACCGCGAGGCCGATCGTCCAGACGATCCCCGCGTAGAACAGCGAGGTCGGCGTCCACTCCGCGAACGACGCGAGCCCGGTGACCTTCGCATCGCTCGACGGCACGGTGCTCAACCCCCGTCGACGCGCATCCGTGAGGGCACGCCGGGCGAACAGAAGCGTCGCGCTGTTCGTGAACAGTGACAGGCTCTGGCCGATGGCGCTGTTGATCGGCCAGAGCCGAGGGTCGTAGAGCACGATCGGCAGCACCAGCGCGGCACCGGTGACCGTCTGTATCCGGATGGCGAACTGGGCGAGGGCGGCTCGGATGGTGAGTCCGCCGGCCAGCCAGCCGGCGGCCAGCGGATTCATGCCGGCGAAGATGTTGTGGTAGTACTTCGCGGACACCATCGCATACGTCAGACCGACCAGCAGGGCGGGCGCGTTCGCCTCGATGTCCGGCATCGAGTATCCGGGAGCGCGCAGCGAGTCGAGGACCGGGAAACGGTCCTCCGAGCCACCGACCATCTGTTGCAGCGCCTCCACCAACCGGTTGCCCCAGGACCAGTCGAGCTGCCGGACGATCCAGATCAGGGTGATGGAGAACGTCACCGCCCAGGCCACCGAGGAGAGCCAGGACCAGGCCAGCAACCGGGCCGCCGCGAGGGCTGACGAGCGACTGGCGGCACCCGGCTCACCCCGGCGGGTCCGGTAGATGCGGCGCAACTGGCCGGGGGCTCCGGCGAGCGGCCGGAACAGTCCGAGGGTCAGCCGGGTCTGGAACAGCTCCCAGGTGCCACGGACCAGGTGGCCGTCCGTCGGCGGCGTCCGGGCCGCCTCGGCGTCGAGTTCGGCGGTGAAGGCGGCGTGGAGTCGGGCGTACCGGGAGATCTCCGGTGCCGGTCGCCGTTCCTGGTCGCTTGCGGCGTGCTGCCCGGTGGGTGCGGCGTCCGGAGAGAACAGCAGCAGCCGGTGGTCCGGGTGGGTGTCGATGAGGTCCTCGATGAACCGGGCCAGCAGCGGCGCGTGGGCGTAGAACTCGTCCGGAACGACATCGCCCGGTTCCCCGCCACCGAACATGGTCAGCAACTTGCCCAGCGAGTAGACGTCGGACTTGTCACCGGCCGTCCCATCGGCCTTGACCTCGGGAGCGACGAACTGTCCGTCCGGGCCTTCGAGCGCGCCGAAGGCGTACGTGTACAGGTAGTTCGCGCCGATGTCGATCAACCGGAAAACGGGCCGGCCGTCCCGGTAGGTCACCATGATGTTCGATGGAGCGAGGTCGCCGTGCCCCCGCCGGGTCGGCTCGGCGGGGTGGTTGTCGGCGTTGAGGAACCGGTCGAGCTCCGCGAGCGCCAGGAAGGCAGCCGTGCCGTAGTCCCGCAGGTCCGCCAGGAGCACGAACCGGTCGACCGAGGCTTCACCGAGGCCCTGATCGTCGCCGGGAGTCGCCCGCCGTCCGGGCCGCACGCGTCGAGCGGTACGGCGTCGCGCGGTGCGCTCCCGCCACACCTCGTGCAGCCCACGCCCGGCGACGAAGTCCATCAGGATCCAGCTGTGCGAGCTGGCCCAGACCGCGACCAGGTGTTCCGCCTGGACACCGGCGAGATCGTAGAGCCCGGCGTATGCCCTGGTCGTGCTCGCGATGCGCGGGATCCGCAGGTACGGGTAGAGGATCAACTTGAGAGCGAACGGTCGACGCAGCCCGCCCCGTCGGGTGCCGGACCCGCGCAGGATCATCGAGGTGGTGCCGTGTTCGTGGAACTCGAGGGTGTCGAAGTCGATCCCGTCGGCCCACTCGGACTCTGCGATGGCGTCCTGACCGCCCTCGTCCGGCAGCGGTCCGGCGACCGGTCGGTACAGTTCGCGGATCGTCTCCCGTACCGGCCGCTGTCGGACGAGGCGCCCGCACACGCCGGGACAGTCGTGACCGGGCGGGGGCGCGTCGCCGTCGACGGCACCCGCCCGGGCCGGTGCGGTGGCGGTCCGGCGGTCACTCGACTCGGCCAGGCCGGTCAGGGTGATCAGCAGCAGGGCCAGAAATCCGACCGTCTGCCGACGCGGTACCGGAAGGTCGGCGGCACCGTCGGCGAGCCGGTCGCAGTGCCGCGCCAGACCGTCGAGGACTGCGGTCCAGCTGCCCGGGCGGAACCGGTCGTCGAAGGACCGCCGGTCGAACGGAACGTCCCGCAGCAGCGCCCGCCAGGAGGCCAGGTCGTCGGCCGTGGGTCGGTTCGTCGCAGTCGTCCGCCGTGCGCCCGCCGTCTCTCCGGCGGCCGTCGCACCGCTGGCCGGCAGCAGCAGCTTCGCCAACCGGTCGAGGTCCGGCCCAGCCGGGCCGGGCGGTCGGGAGAGCTCCTCGACCAACTGATCGAGGGTCGGCCGGGCGGCCATCAGCGCTGGTCCACGACCATCAGGCGGGGCACCGCGTGCAGCCGCCCCGACCGGAGCAGATCCGCCGGCCGTCCCTCGACCGCGCAGTACATCAGGGAGTACGCCCGGCGCGCCGCGCTGATCAGCAGGTGCGAGCGCAGTTCGTGCCGCTTGACCTCGGTGTCCTCTGGCAACGGGGCGAGGTCGAGGACGTACGGCGCCAGGCGGCTCGCGACGTCGCGCCGGGCGGTGAGGTCGACCTGGTCGCGGAGTCGTTGCCGGACCGACGCCAGGTAGGCGGTGCCCAGCCCTTTCTTGATCTTCTCCAGGTAGCGGTGGGTGTACCGGTGCTGCAGGCCGAGCCCGCCGTTTCCGCTGCGCATGGGACGGGTGCTCAGGGAGAGTACGTGGGTGCATCCGTCGCGCAGCGCAAGCCGGAACGGTAGGGCGGTGACCACGCCACCGTCGAGGGCCCGCCAGCCCCGGAACTGCGCCGTTCCCCGTACGGCGATCGGCAGCCAGGCGGAGGCGAGCAGCGCGGCCTTGAGGTCGGTGCGGTCGGTGAAGTCGGATATCAACCGGGTACGAATGGCATCGACATCGGTAATAGCCACATGAAGTGGGGTATCGGCCGCCAGAACACGATCATAGGCGAGCGGCTTGATGATCTCCACGACCTCGCCGAACGCGTAGTCGAGATCGAGGACGTTCCCGCCACGGAGGCCGCGGGCGAAGTCGATGAATCGGCGGCTGGTCAGATCGTCGTAGTAGATCGAGACGGGGTACCAGGTCCCGCCGGCGAGGAAATAGGCGCTGTTCACCGCGCCGGACGAGCATCCGTACACCGCGTCGAACGCGTCGCTGAAACCCTGGTCCTCCAGTGCCGCGAGCATCGAGGCGGAGACGACTCCCCGCATCCCGCCACCCTCGACGGCGAGGCCGACCTTCGCCGTGTCACCGTGATCGCGGGCACCGGGCCGGCTGCCGGAGGCGCGCCGCTTCCGGATGATCTCCAGTACCGGGTGTTCGGCGTCCCAGGGCTGGGTGGCGATGGCGTCCGGCGACCCGCCCATCTCTCAGCCGACCTTCTCGGCGAGGCGGGGAGCGGCGGGCGACACCATCGACGATGGACTCACTCTGTCGATGTTGCCAGTCGATGGATCTGTTCGGCAAACGCGAATATTCGCAGATGCCGGACACGAGGCGAGACCCCCGGGGAATTGATCTTCGAATTCGGCGTCTTTCTCGTGAAAAATACTCAGGCAGAGGTATGCCACAGGTGCATGATGATGCATCTCTGGCATCAAGCTCAGCGGGCACCCCGACCCGGGAGGTGATGCCGCGTCCCGGCAGACAGCTGCCGGCCGCAGTTAGGGCTGTTGGCGGTGAGCGGCGACGTACGCCGCCACGATGTCAGCGGGGATGCGTCCCCGGACGCCGACCGCCATGCCGCGGCGTCGTAGCAGGCTGGACGTACTCGATCAGCTCAGCGAAGACATCAGGATGCACGATCCGGGTGCCGAGCCGCCGGGCGGCCGCCGACTTGTTGGTCGACGGGGCCGAACCGTCGGTGACCAGGATCGCGGTCTTGCCCGACACGGATCCGGTGACCCGCAGGCCGACGGCCCGGGCGCGGCCTTCGAGACGGGCGCGGACCAGATCGTCACATCCAGTGAACGCGACGCCGTCGCCGAGGCGTAGTGGTTCTCCATGCGGCCAGCCCGGCGGGAGCGGGCGACAGAGCCGTCCGCGTTGATCGTCGAGCGCGGACCTGGCGTCGTCCAGCACGGTCTTCACGACTTTTTCCGGCAACCCGAGGTGCCCGGCGGTGGCAATCAGCTCCCGCCGTTCGTCGCGGGTGACTGTGCCGTCGGCGACCGCCCGGTGCGCCAGGGCGAGCAGGAAGCCCTGGTGCGCGGCCTCGACCTGGGTCCGGGTGAGTGAGTAGGCGCCGGCGAGGTCGGCCAGGGCAGCGGCCTCGTCCTCGGTGAGCACGCCGTCCTCCAGCACCTGGGCGAGCAGTTCCAGGTAGGCCGTCGTGTTCGTGGCAGCGCCCGCCTCGGCAGCCGACGACATCGGAAGGTCGTCGAGCAGGGCAGCGAGCGCGCCGGGTGGGGCCGGCACGGGGGCAGGGCCGGTCGCACGCCGGTGGGCCACCTCGACCGGCAGTCGTGGAATCTGCGGCCACTCGACGTGAACGGCACTGGCGGGCACCCGGATGTGGCCAGGCCGCCCGGAGTGGCCGGCGTCGCTGGCAAGGTACGACCGCAGCAGCGCGGCGCTTGCCCGGGCATCCGCCAGCGCGCAGTGTGCGTCGGTGAGCGGTACGCCGATCTGCTCGCAGCAGTCGGCCAGCCTGCGACGGTGCAACTCGGGGAGGTAGGCCCAGCTCGTTTCCAGAGTGCACAGATGTGGGCAGGCGGGCATCGTCCAACCTGCCCTTTCGTACTCGCTGGCGAGGAAGGCAAGGTCGAACCGCGCGTTGTGGGCAACCAGGGCGCGGCCTGCGAACCGGGCGTTCAGTTCCCCGATGATCTCGCCGAACCGTGGCGCTCGCCTGACCTCCGCAGCGGTGATGCCGTGAATCCGGGTGGCGCCGACCGGTCCCTGCGGGTCGACCAGCGTCGTCCACTCGTCGACGATCTGCCCGGACAGGTCAGTGGCGACGACGGCCACCTCGACCACCCGGTCCCGCGACGTGGACAGGCCGGTCGTCTCGACATCGACCACAGCGAAACCGACAGCGGACGGTGCGGAGCGCGGCCGGGGAACCAGAGCGGTCGCGTTGGGCCCGAGTCGACGTCCGTCCGGCGCCGGGTCGTTCCCGCTGACACGTCGCCAGATCTTGTTCAGTACCTCCACTGCGACTCCTTCCGGTCGGAGAAGGGCCGCATGTTTCCGGTGAACTCGAGGTGACCGCAACCCGACGCGCGGGGGTCGGTGCGATTCCCGACGAACGGGGTGACCGGGCTACCCGTCCGCCTACCTCGGGCCGGCGGACGGGTGGCCGATGAGGACAGAAGTCCACCGGCAGCCGGTACGGGCGCTTCGTTGAGCCCGTACCGGCTGCCGGTCCGCCGCCAGGTCAACGGCGGCCGTCGGTGACCCGCGATGCCGGCGCGGGTGCGGCGTCAGCGCCGGTCCACCGCGCCGGCGGGGGAGAGGTGCCGGGCGTACGCCTCGGTGGTGAAGAACGCCGGCAGGTCCTCGCCGAGCGCCGTCTCCTCGACGATCCGGGCCGCCCCCTCGGCGCGGTCGCGGTCCGGACCGTCCCGCCCGTCGACCAGGTCGGCCAGCTCCTCGGCGAGCAGCGACCGGACCAGGTCCTCGGTCACGCACCCGCCGTCGGCCAACGGGGTGCCGTGGTGCAGCCACTGCCAGACCTGACAGCGGGCGATTTCGGCGGTCGCCGCGTCCTCCATCAGGTTCCACAGCGCCACCGCACCGGCACCGCCCAGCCAGGCGTCGACGTACCGCAACGCCACCGCGACGTTCGCGCGCACCCCGGCCACCGTCACCTGGCCGGGCGTCTTGTCCACCGCCAGCAGCTCGGTCGCGGTCACCGCCACCTCCTCGCGCAACCGGTCGACCTGGTGCGGACGCTCGCCGAGCACCGCGTCGAAGACCTCCCGGCAGGTCGGCACCAGGCCCGGGTGGGCCACCCAGGAACCGTCGAAGCCGTCGCCGGCCTCGCGTTGCTTGTCCGCCCGCACCTTGCCCAGCGCGGCCTCGTTGACCTGCGGGTCCCGGCTGGGGATGAAGGCCGCCATCCCGCCGATGGCGTGCGCGCCGCGTCGGTGGCAGGTCCGCACCAGCAGTTCGGTGTACGCCCGCATGAACGGCACCGTCATGGTCACCTCGGCACGGTCCGGCAGCACGAAGTCCGGCCACTGCCCGAAGTTCTTGATCACGCTGAAGATGTAGTCCCACCGGCCGGCGTTCAACCCGGCCGAGTGCTCCCGCAGCTCGTACAGGATCTCCTCCATCTCGAACGCGGCGGTGATCGTCTCGATCAGCGTGGTCGCCCGGATGGTGCCCTGTGGCAGGCCGAGCCGGCGCTGGGCGAGGACGAACACGTCGTTCCACAGCCGCGCCTCGCGGTGGCTCTCCAACTTCGGCAGGTAGAAGTACGGCCCGGCACCGGCGTCGAGCTGTCGGCGGGCGCAGTGGAAGAAGTACAGCCCGAAGTCGACCAGGCTGGCCGAGATCGGCCGACCGTCCACCACGATGCCCTTCTCCACCAGGTGCCAGCCGCGCGGACGGACCACGATCGTCGCGAGGTCGTCGCCCAGCGCGTACCGCTTGCCGCGCTCGTCGGTGAAGTCGATCCGCCGGTCCAGGGCGTCCATCAGGTTCAGCTGCCCGCCGATCACATTGCGCCAGGTCGGGCTGGTGGCGTCCTCGAAGTCGGCCAGCCACACCTTGGCGCCCGAGTTCAGCGCGTTGACGGTCATCTTCCGGTCGGTCGGTCCGGTGATCTCCACCCGCCGGTCGAGCAGCCCGGGTGCGGGCGGGGCGACCCGCCACGTCGGGTCGGTGCGGATGTGTTCGGTCTCCGGCAGGAAGTCGGGCAGCTGGCCGGAGGCGTACCGGGCCCGCCGGGCGCGGCGGGTGTCCAGCAGCGCCACCCGCCGGGCGGCGAACTCGCCGTCCAGGGCGATCAGGAACTCCAGCGCCTCGGCGGTGAGCACCTCGTCGAACCGGTCGGCCATCGGGCCGAGAATCTCGTACCTCACGCGAACTGCTCCTCCTCGGTCGAGCCGCGCAGCGCGGTGGTCTCGCCGGCCGGGTTGAGCACCGTCGAGATCAGGTCGAAGTAGCCGGTACCCACTTCCCGCTGGTGTTTCACCGCCGTGTAGCCGGCCGGTTCGGCGGCGAACTCGCGCTCCTGCAGCGACACGTAGGCGCTCATCCCGTCACTGGCGTAGCCGCGGGCCAGGTCGAACATCGAGTAGTTCAGCGCGTGGAAGCCGGCCAGGGTGATGAACTGGAACTTGTACCCCATGTGGCCCAGCTCCCGCTGGAACTTGCCGATGGTCGCGTCGTCGAGGTGCTTGCGCCAGTTGAACGACGGCGAGCAGTTGTACGCCAGCAGCTGGTCCGGGTACTCGCGCTTGATCGCCTCCGCGTACCGGCGGGCGATCTCCAGGTCCGGGGTGCTGGTCTCCATCCACAGCAGGTCGGCGTGCGGCGCGTAGGCCAGGCCCCGGGCGATGCACGGCTCGATGCCGTTGCGCACCCGGTAGAAGCCCTCGGCGGTGCGCTCACCGGTGACGAACGGCCGGTCCCGTTCGTCGATGTCGGTGGTGAGCAGGGTGGCGGCCTGCGCGTCGGTGCGGGCGATGACCACGCTCGGCACGCCGGCCACGTCGGCGGCCAGCCGGGCGGCTTCGAGGGTACGGATGTGCGCGCCGGTCGGGACCAGCACCTTGCCGCCGAGGTGGCCGCACTTCTTCTCGGCGGCCAGCTGGTCCTCCCAGTGCACCCCGGCCGCGCCGGCCGCGATCATCGCGGTCATCAGCTCGTACGCGTTGAGCACCCCGCCGAAGCCGGCCTCGGCGTCGGCGACGATCGGGGCCAGCCAGTCGGTGGCCGGGCCGCCCGCGCCGCCCGGCCCGGCGCTGTCGGGTCCGGCGCCGTCCGCGCCGCTCTCGGCGGTGCTGATCTGCGCGGCCCGCAGCAGCGCGTTGTTGATCCGGCGGACCACCGCCGGCACCGAGTTCGCCGGGTAGAGGCTCTGGTCGGGGTAGGTGTGCCCGGCAAGGTTGGCGTCGGCGGCCACCTGCCAGCCGGACAGGTAGATCGCCTTCAGCCCGGCCCGGACCATCTGCACCGCCTGGTTGCCGGTGAGCGCGCCGAGGGCGTGGACGTAGTCCTCGCTGTGCAGCAGCTGCCACAGCCGCCGGGCCCCGTGCCGGGCCAGGGTGTGTTCCTCGGTGATGGCGCCGCGCAGCCGCACCACGTCGGCGGGGCGGTAGCTGCGCCGCACCCCGTGCCAGCGCGGGTCGGTGTCCCATTCGTGTCGCAACTGATCCACTGCGCCCGGCACAGTCTCCACTGCGGTGTGCATCGTCGTCTCCTTCGGGTGGCGTGCGACCAACGGTCACATGCCGTCGTCGACTGGTCGAGAGACGGAAGAAGCCAATTATTGAAAAGTCGTCGGCCCATTTTGCCAACTTGCGAAAGCACCTCTTCGCAGCCCTGCTAATGCTGGCCTGGTGCGTGTTAACGTGGGCGGATCGCAGCGGAGACGAGCGTGGAGGTGAGGGCGATCGCCAAGACCTTCGCCGGTGCCAGACTGCGCCGGATGCGCGAGGACCGGGGAATCAGTCAGACCGAGTTGGCCCGGCAGCTCAACATATCAGCGAGCTATCTCAACCAGATCGAACACGATTCCCGGCCGTTGACCGTCGCGGTGCTGATGCGGATCACCGAGGTCTTCGGTGTCGACCCGACCAGCTTCGCCCCACACGACACCCCGCGACTCGTCGCCGGGCTGCGTGAGGCGCTCGGCTCCCGCACCGGCATCGGCGACCTGACCGAGTTCGCTTCCCGGCTGCCCGAGGTGGCCGAGGCCGTGCTCGACCTGCACCGTCGCTACCAGCAGGCCGACGAGCAGCTCTCCGAGCTCGTCGGCGACCGGGAGCGGATCGGCCACAGCCCGCACGACCAGGTGACCGAGTTCTTCTACCGGCGGCAGAACTACGTCCCGGCGGTCGACGAGGCCGCCGAGCGGCTGTCCGACCAGATCGGCATCCGCCGGGGCGAGGCGCGGGCGGCGCTGCAGGACCGGCTGGCGCAGCGGCACGGCGTACGGATCTCCCGCGACGACGCCGACTCCCTCGGCGGCGAGCTGCACCGCTACCGGCCGCAGACCCGCACCCTGCACCTGTCCACCTCGCTGCGACCCGGGCAGGAGGCGATCCGGATGGCCGCGCAGATCGCCCTGCTGGAGTACGCCGACGTGATCGACGAGATCATCGAGGAGGAAGGGTTCGGCGACATCCAGACGCAGATCCTCACCCGGGTCGGCCTGGCGAACTACTTCGCCGCCGCGCTGATCCTGCCGTACGAGCGGTTCCTCACCGCCGCCGAGACCCGCCGCTACGACATCGACCTGCTCACCGAGCACTTCGCGATGGGCTGGGAGACGGTCTGCCACCGGTTGAGCACCCTGCAGCGGCCCCGCTCGCGCGGGGTGCCGTTCTCGTTCGTCCGGGTCGACCGGGCCGGCAACATGTCCAAGCGTCAGTCGGCGACCGGGTTCCCGTTCTCCCGTACCGGCGGCACCTGCCCGCTGTGGAACGTCTACGAGGCGTTCGGCTCGCCGGGCCGGGTGGTCACCCAGGTCGCCGCGATGCCGGACGGCCAGCGCTACCTGTGGATCGCCCGGACCGTCATCCGCCACCACGGTGGCTACGGTCAACCCGGCAAGGTGTACGCGATCGGCCTGGGCTGCGAGACCCGCCACGCCGGTCGGCTGGTCTACTCGGCCGGGATGGACCTGCAGGCCGCCGACGCCGCCACCCCGATCGGCCCCGGCTGCAAGACCTGCGAACGGATGACCTGCCCGCAGCGGGCCGCGCCACCGATCAGCCGGCGGCTCGACGTCGACGAGAACCGCAGCACCTTCATCCCGTACCCGCTGCGGGACTGACCCGTACCTGCTGCGGGGACCGACCCGTACCGTGCGGGACCGGGCGGCGGTGCCACGCCGCCCGGTCCCGCACCTGGCCGGCACCGGTCTCAGGAGACTCCGACCCGCTGCCACTGCTGGTTGCCGCCGGTGCCGCAGGTGTACTGAATCACCCGGGCGCTGTCGGCGGTGGAGTACCCGGCGACGTCGAGGCACTTGCCGCTGTGCCGGGCCACGATCCGCTGGTAGCCGGAGCCGGCGTCGACCAGTTGCCACTGCTGGTCGGTGCGGCCTGCCTGGCAGGCGTACTGGGCGACGGCGGTGTGGTCGGCGGTGGCGCCGTTCGACACGGTCAGGCAGCGGTCGCTGTGCCGGGCCACCAGCTGGTGGTAGCCGGTGCCCAGGTCACGCAGTTGCCAGTGCTGGTTGCCGCCGTTGTGGCAGCCGTACTGGGCGACGCCGGCACCGTCCGTAGTAGACTCGTTGAGCACGTCGAGGCACTTGCCGCTGTGCCGGGCCCGCAGCGTCTCGTAGGCGTACCCGCCGCCGATGCCGGTGACCTGCCCGGTGGCGGTGTCGACGCTGACCTGCGGATGCCAGCTCATGCTCAGCGACGTGTTCGACGGAAAGGTCAGCGGCAGCCAGACGTAACGGGACTCGTTGACCCGGCCACCCCAGGCGCTGGCCCAGCGGTCACCGAGGTACAGGTACGAGGTCGTGGCGGTGCCCTGCACCGGCAGCACGTAGGCCGGCTGGGAGCCATAGGTGATGCTGTCGCCGAACGCGGTCGGCGCGGTCCAGGTGCCGGTGACGCTGGCAGCGGTGGCGTACCGGGCCTGGTTCGGCTGCCAGCCGGTGGCGCCGGAGGTGACCAGGAAGTAGACCCCGTTGCGTTTGAACATGGCCGGCGCCTCCCGGTAGTTGCCGGGCCACAGGGTCTGCACCAGGGCGACGACGCCGGTGTAGTCGGCGGTCAGCCGGTAGATGTTCAGGTCCGCGTTGACCCGGGTCGAGGAGATCAGGTACGCGGTGCCGTCGTCATCGCGGAACACGGTCATGTCCCGTGAGTCGTAGCCGAGCGGCCGGAAACTGCCCAGGTACGTGTAGTTGCCGTCGACGGTGTCTGAGGTGGCCACCGCCACCCGGGCCTGGCCGTAGTCGACGCCGTTCTCCCAGTGCATCCAAAGCACGTACTTGCCGGTGGCCGGGTTGTAGAGGATCTTGGGTCGTTCGATGTTGGCGACGGCGAGCTCCGGGCTGCTGGACTGCCGCAGCACGTGGTTGCGCAACTCCCAGGTGCGCAGGTCGGTTGACCGGTAGACGGAGACGTACCGAAAGGTGTGGTCGTCGTGGCGGTTCTCACCGAACCAGTAGTAGTACCCGCCCACCTTGATCATGCCGCCGCCGTGGGCGTGGACGCCGGCGCCGGTGGTGTCGGTGAACTGGGTGGCATTGGTGACGGTGACCGGTGCGGCGGCGGCCGGTGGGGCGGCCAGCGCGAGCGCGGCGACCAGCATGAGCGGGACGGACAGGGCGGCGCAGGCGGTGCGGACCAGGCGCCGCCGCCAACGGCGGGGGTGTTCCCCGGGGCGGGGTGCGGCAGGCATCGGCTGCCTCCTTCGGGGTGGCCGGGTGTGGCGTCGCGGACGTACGGCACCACGTGTGTCGATCCAGACTAGGCGTAAAAGCGACATGAATCGATGCAATGGTTCGCCGGTCACCTGTGGATCGTCGTACGGTCGTACCGACCGCCGACCGCCGACCGCCGATCCTCGACACTTGACTCTCGACCTCGACCTCGATCCTGACAGGAGCACCTGGTGTCCGACGCCCCGAAGACCGCGACCACGGCCGAGCCACTGCACCCGCTACTCGCCGACCGGTGGAGCCCGCGCGCCTTCGACCCCGAGCACCGGCTCACCGACCGGCAGCTGACCGCGCTGCTGGAAGCCGCCCGCTGGGCACCCAGCTGCGGAAACAGTCAACCCTGGCGGTTCGGCGTGGTCCGCCGTGGCGACGCCGCCCACGCCAGCCTGCTCGCCGCTCTCGACCCGGGGAACCGGGTCTGGGCGCACGCCGCCGCCGCGTTGATCGTGGTGGCCGCGCAGACCGTCGCCGACAGTGGCGCGAGCCGCCCGTGGGCCGCCTACGACACCGGACAGGCGGTCGCGCACCTGTCGATCCAGGCCCAGCACGAAGGGCTCGCCGTGCACCAGCTCGCCGGCTTCGACGCCGACCGGGTCGCCGCGCTGCTGCCCACGGCGGCGCTCACCCCGCTGGTCGTCGTCGCAGTCGGCCGCCGGGCGGTCACCATCGAGCTCGACGAGCCGCTCGCCACGAGAGAACGCGCCGCCCGGCACCGGCTGCCCGTCGCCGACCTGCTGCTGTCGGTACGCCCGGCGTCGGTGCCCGACCCGGCGTAGCCGTCACCCGGGTTGACCTGGGTGGCTAGCATTTCGCGGGACCGGCGCGCCGAGCTGGCCGAGCCGGGCGCCGACTGAGATCTGCGGAAGGGGAACCGTGTCACGGGTCCAACAAGGTATACGCAACGCCGCCTACGCGATAGCTGAAGGTAACGATCCTCGCCAGATGGCCATGGCCGAACTGCGCCGCCGTGGCGGTGCCGTGACCGGTGGGGCTGGCGGGGCGGGCGGCGGTCAGCCGGCCGAGGACGGGATGGATCCGGTCGACTTCCCGGCGGCCCGCGACCTCGGTGGCAGCATCGACACCGTGATGGAGCAGCGCCGGGTGCCGCTGGACGACGCGGGCGAGGTGCTCAACCGCAGTGAGCAGCGGCGCGGCGAGGGAGGGGCGGCGCACGTCATCTGCCCGATGGTGATCCCGCGCGGTCGTTCACTGGTCACCATGCTGCCGGTGTCGCTGCTGCTGGTGCTCGGCGTGCTCGGCTCTGCGGTCGTCTCGGTCGCCGGCGGCAACCTGTTGCTCAACCCGCTGTTCGGTATCCACTACTGGTTGCTGTCGCTGTTCGCCGTCGGTTTCGTCTGGTGGCGCCAGGGCATGGTGATGGTGCCGGACGGCTGCGCCGCGCTGATCACCCGGTTCGGCAAACTGGAGCAGGTCGTCGGCCCCGGCCGGGTGATCCTGCTGAACCCGTGGAAGCGGGTGTCGTACATCGTCAACACCACCCGCGAATACCCGTTCAACGCCCCCGTGCGCGAGGCCCCGACCAAGGGCGGGGTGAAGGCGTCCATCGACCTGTTCATCCAGTTCCGGATCAGCGACCCGGTGGAGTTCGTCTACACCCTCGGCGCGGTCCGCGGCTTCGAGGAGAAGCTCAGCAACGCGGTCAGCGAGACCATCCGCAGCCTGATCTACGAACAGCAGGCCGCCGACATCTACAACATGGTCGGCGAGGACACCGGCCGCCTGCTGGAACAGCTGAACCAGCAGTTCCTTCCGGCGGTCGAGCTGACCAACGCCAACATCACCCACGCCGAGCCGTCCGACCGGGAGTACCGGATGGACCTCGCCGCGCCCGAGATGGTGCGCGTCGCCAAGGACGCCTACACCCACCAGTACGCGCTGCAGCTGCGCAAGGAGCAGGACGAGGGCGACCTGACCAAGGAGCTGGCCACCCTGCACGAGACCCTGTCCGGCATCCAGGCCGAGATCGCCCAGTACCAGGCGCAGATGGACACCGCGGTGGAGCGGGAGACCAACCGCGCCGAGGCGCTGGCCCGCCAACGGTACGTGCTGGCCGAGTCCGAGGCACGGGCCAACGCCGCCCTGCTGGAGGCGCAGGCCCTGGACATCCGGGCGGTCACCGCCGCCGAAGCGCCGGAGATCCTCGACTACCGCTACCAGCGGGAGGTGCTGGACACCCTGGAGGAGGTCGCCGACCACCTGCCCCGGCTGGTGCGCATCGGCGGCTCCACCGACCCGAACGGCGCGGTCGGGGTGGACCTGCTGAAGCTGGCCCGTGAGCTGGTCGGTGAGCGGGGTGCCGACCTGTTCAGCGAGACCGACATGGCCGCGATGCGCACCCGGCTGGCCGAGGTCGCCGCCCGGATCGCCGAACGTGAGCCGGAGATCGCCGCGCTCCGTGCGGCCGACCAGCCGACCGTGCCGGGCACCGACGCCGGCATTTCCCCGGCCCCCGGTGCGCCGGAGCCGACCGACGACGACCCGGAGGCACAGCGGTGATGAGCAAACTCAGCGGCGGCAGGTCGGTCATCTCCGAGGCGGTGGCGCCGTGGAGCGAACTCGCCCAGCTGCTGCGCGGCGGTGACGCGGGCAGCCTCGTACCGGTGGTGATCCCCAAGCACCGGCGGCGGCTGGGGTGGATGGTGCCGCTCTGGCTCGGTCTGCTCGCCCTGTTGTCCGGCGTGATGTTCACCCTGAACGGTGCCGACGGGCTGATCGGCGCCGCGTACGGTGCCCTCGCCACGGCCAGCTACCTCGCCGGCGTCGTGCTGCTGCTGCTCGGCGCGCTCTGGTGGTGGCGGTCATCCATTGTGGAGATCGAACAGGGCACTCACGGGGTGCTGACCCGCTACGGGGCGGTCGTGCGCACCCTGGAACCGGGCCGGCACTACCTGTGGCATCCGTGGTCACGGGTCGACTTCGTCGTCGACGTGGCCACCGAAATCCCGTACTCGGCGCCGGTGATGGCCTGCCCGACCCGGGAGAACGTGCCGCTGCGCTCCATTGAGTTCTTCATGAAGCTGCGGATCACCGACGCGGTGCTGTTCGTCCGGACCATCGGCGCCGGCAACTTCGACCTGGTGCTGTCCAGCGCCGTACAGGACGCCATCCGGCAGCGGGCCCGCCAGGTGCAGACCGAACGGGCGTACGACCTGCGCGGCTCCGACGTCGCCGACATGCAGGAACTGCTCAACCGGCAGCTGTCCCGCTACGGCGTGCGGATCACCGGCTGCAACATCCCCGACGTGCAGCTGCCCACCCAGTACCAGCAGCACCTGGCCACCCGGGAGCGGGTCGCCAAGGAGCACGCCGCGTACGAGCAGGAGTGGGGGCTGACCCGTAAACGGCGTATCGACAGCCTGCAGATGGACATCGAGCGGGCCAAGAAGGTGCGCGACGCCCGGTTCGTCGAGGTCAAGGCGGCTCTGAACAAGGCCCGCGAGCAGGTCGCGCAGCTGCTGGAGGAGCAGGAAACCAACGCGCAGCGGGTCCGGTTCGAGATCGAGACCCGGGGCCGCAGCGGGCTGATCGCCGCCGAGAACGAGGCCAAGGCACAGCGCCGGCTGGCCCAGGCGTACCGGGACAACCGGGCGGTGCTGCAGTACGAGCTGGCGTTGCGCCGGCTCGAAGTGGGCGCCGCGCTCGCCGGCAAGGCCCCCCAGCCGGTGGTGGTCCGCACCGACGGCGCTGGCGGCGGTGACACCTCGGCACTGTCCACCCTGCTCACCGCGCAGTTGCTGCCGCGTACCGTGGCGCTGCCGGCCCGCGGTGCCACCGCGAGCGGGGACGACGACGGCTGACCCGGCCCGGGTCCGACCCCGGTCCGGGTACGGTGCATCCACCGCACACCGGACCGGGGAGGCCGACATGACAGTGGACGGATGGATCGACGGCGGGTTCACCAACCCGGTGCTGCCCGGCTTCCATCCGGACCCGAGTGTCTGCCGGGTCGGCGACGACTACTACCTCGCCTGCTCCAGCTTCGAGTACTTCCCCGGCGTACCGATCTTCCACAGCCGCGACCTGGTCAACTGGGCCCAGATCGGCAACGTGCTGGACCGTCCCGGGCAGCTGGCCATCCCCGCGTCGACCCTGTCGTCCGGCGGGGTGTACGCACCCACCCTGCGCCACCACGACGGCCGGTTCTGGCTGATCACCACCAACGTGGCCGACGGCGGCGGCAACCTGCTGGTCACCGCCGTCGACCCGGCCGGGCCGTGGTCCGACCCGGTGCCGCTGGCCGGCGTGGCCGGCATCGACCCCGACCTGGCCTGGGACGACGACGGCAACTGCTGGTGCACGACCGCCGGCGTCGGGCAGGTACGCATCGACCCGCGGACCGGTGCCACGCTCGGGCCGACCCGCCGGTTGTGGACCGGCACCCCCGGCGCCCAGGCTCCGGAGGCCCCGCACCTGTACCGGATCGGTGCCTACTGGTACCTGCTGATCGCCGAGGGCGGCACCGAACGCGGCCACGGCATCTCCGTCGCCCGGGGCCCGGCGCCGGGCGGCCCGTTCGAGCCGTGCCCGGCCAACCCGATCCTCACCCACCGCAGCACCGACCGGCCGATCCAGAACACCGGCCACGGCGACCTGGTCCAGGCACCGGACGGCTCCTGGTGGCTGGTGCTGCTCGGGGTCCGGCCACGCGGCGGCACCCCCGGCTGGCACGTGCTCGGCCGGGAGACGTTCCTCGCCCCGGTCGACTGGGTCGACGACTGGCCGGTCGTCGGCGCGCTCACCGAGCGGATGACCGCGCCGGGCTGGCCGGCGGTGCCGGTGACGCCACCACCGACGCGGGACGACTTCGACGCGGAGCGGCTGCACCCACGGTGGCTGTCGGTGCGGTCCCGGCCTGACGACGTGTGGTCAACGACCCAGCCGCCGGGCTGGCTGACCCTGCAGGCGCGCGGCCTGTCGCTCGACGCCGCCGACGTCACCTTCGTCGGCCGCCGCCAGCAGCACCTGTCCTGCCAGGTACGGGCCCTGATCGACCCCGGTGACGGCCGGGGCGGGCTGGCGGTACGGATGGACGAGACCCACCACTACGCGGTCGAGGTCGGCGGCGGCGAGGTGTACGCCTCGGCCCGGATCGGCCCGCTGCGGCCGGTACTGGAGCGCCGGCCGGTGCCGCCCGGGCCAGTGGTGCTGCGGGCCGACGTCGTCGCGGTGCCGACCGGGCATCCCCGGCAGGGGCCGGACGTGGTTCGGCTCGGCTTCGAAAACGCCGACGGCGGGTTCACCGTACTGGCCGAGCTCGACGGCCGTTACCTGTCGACCGAGGTCGCCGGAGGCTTCACCGGCCGGGTGATCGGCATGTACGCCGCCGCCGGTACAGTCCGCTTCGACTGGTTCGACTACCTCCCGGACCAGGGCTGCCAGGTGTGACGGCTACCGCCATCGTCGCTGGTGACAGCCGGGGCGGCAGGTGTGACCGGCGTCCTTGGTGCCGATGATCACCGGTGGCTAGCGTGGCCGGATGGTCTCACCCGGCACGGTCCCCGTCGACAGGCCGGCCGGGGTCCCGCGGCCGCAGATCCCGCTGCTGCTCGGGGCGGTCTTCCTGGTCTTCCTCGGCCAGATGTCGATGAACCCGATCATCGCCCCGTTGGCCCGCGAGATCGGCCTCGCCGAGTGGCAGGTCGGGGTGACCATCAGCATCTCCGCGTTGATGGTGGTGGTCACCAGTCAACTGTGGGGCCGCCGGTCCCAGTCGTGGGGCCGCAAGCCGGTGCTGATCGCCGCGTTCGCCCTGGCCACCCTGACGATGGCGCTGTTCGCCCTGCTCGCCGACCTCGGCATGCGGGGCGTCGTCACCGGCACCACGCTGTTCCTGCTGTTCGTGGTGTTCCGGGGCGTCGGGTTCGGCGCCGCGATGGCCGCTGTGCCACCGACCGCGCAGGCGTACATCGCCGATGTCACGGTCGACCAGTCCGCCCGGGTCAGAGGGATGGCCGGGATCGGGGCCGTGCAGGGCGGGGCGATGGTCGCCGGTGCGCTGGTCGGCGGGCTGCTCGCCGGTTTCGGGCTGATGGCTCCGCTGGTGGTGGTGCCGGTGCTGCTCGCGGTCGGCCTGGCCGTCGTCGCGGTGCGGCTGCGCAGGGAGAGCCGTACCGAGCTGATCGAGAAGCCGGTCCGGGTCAGCCCGTTCGACGCCCGGGTGTGGCCGTACCTGCTCGCCGGGTTCGGCATGTTCACCGCGCTCGGCTTCGTCCAGGTGGTCAGCGGGTTCCTGATCCAGGACCGGTTCGGCCTGGACGCGGAGGCCACCGGTCTGATCACCGGTGCGGCGCTGCTCGCCGCCGGTGTCGGGATGGCGTTCGCGCAGACCGTCGTGGTGCCGCGCAGCGGCTGGCGGCCGGCGACGCTGCTGCGAGTCGGCGGGGCCGTCGGGCTGGTCGGGTTCGTTCTGCTGGTGCCCGACACCTACGTCGGGTTCCTGGTCGCCGCGATGGCCATGATCGGGCTGGGTCTCGGCATCGCGATGCCCGGCTACGTCGCCGGTCCGACGTTGGCGGTACGCCGCGACGAGCAGGGCGGGCTGGCCGGGGTGATCGGTGCCACCAACGGGCTCACCTTCGTGCTCGCGCCGACCGCCAGCACAGCGCTGTACGCCGTCTGGGCCCCGCTGCCGGTACTGATCGGCGCCGCGGTGATGGCGTCGGTCACGGCCTTCGTCCTGGCCCATCCCACGTTCCGTCGGCGCGTCCGAGGCGGCGGTGGACGAGGGTACGCCGCCGCCGGCCGGGCCGGGTGACCCTACGGCGCGAGCATCGACGCGCCGATGTCGGTGTCGCTGGTGAGAAACGTCGTCTCCGGTAGCCGTCCGTCGGGCCGGCGCGGGCCCTGGGCACTGGCCGGGTCGATGGACCGGAACGACTCCACCGACCAGGATCCGCCGTCCCAGGTGTTGCCCTGCGACCGGCCGCCGCGCAGCTGCACGTCGCCGTTGTCGCCGTCCGTGCCGTTGCCGACGGCGGCGTTGTCGACCAGGGTCGCCTGCGGGACCGGCAGGTGGAATCCGGCACCGCCGTTGCGGAACGCCGTGTTGCCGGTCAGGTCGAGGGCGCCGGCGTTGCCGCCGTCGGCGAACCCGTGACCGGTGTTGTCCCAGGCGGCGTTGTCCCGCAACAGGTGCCCGGCGGCCGGTGCCGGGCTGCCGCCACCGAGCCGGAAACCGTCGGCCGCGCCGTGCCAGTCGGCCACCGCCCAGCGGTTGACTCCGTTGCCGTACGCCCAGTTGGCCTCCAGCAGCACCGGGTCGGCGAAGTGGCCGACGTCGAAGCCGTCGCTGGCGTTGCCGAACGCGCGGCAGCCGCGAACGACGTTGCCGGTGCCGTCGCCGAACTTGACCGCCAGCCCGACGCCGGCGCCGCCGGCCTCCGCCGGGTCGTAGTTGGTGTGGAAGTCGCTGTCCAGCACCTGGTTCCCGGTGGTGCCCTCGTCACGCAGGGTCAGTCCGGACCGGGCGTTGTGGTGCATCGACAGTCGCCGGAAGATGTTGTCGCGGCAGGAGACACAGACGTACGCGTGGCTGCCCGAGTTCATCACCTCCAGCCCCTGCACGGTCCAGAAACTGCCCCGGTGGGTGACCATCCACTTGTCCGCCGGGACCCCGCTCGCGTCGATGACCGGCCGCTCCCCGGCGTAGTTACTGAGCGTGATCCGGCGTTCCGGTGCACCGTTGACGTCGATCACCACGGGATCGCTCGGACGGTACGTACCCCCGCGCAGCGCGATGGTCTGGCCCGGCTCGACGACCGACACCGCCTTGTCGAGGGTGGCGTACGGCCGCTGCCGGCTGCCGTCGCCGTCGTCCGAGCCGTCCGGCGCGACGTACACGTCGGCGCTGGTCACCCCGTCGGCCGGGGACACGGCCGGTGGCGACGTCGGTACCGCCGTAGCGGATGCCGGCGGTGAGCTCGCCACCGGCGCCGGGACGGCCGGGACCGCCGCCCGGCGGGCTGCGGTCGGGCTGGCGACCGCGCTCGCGTCACCGCCGCCGGGCAGCGGCTTCTCCTGCACGGCGTAGACGAACCCGCCGCCGGCGGCGACGGCCACGGCCGTGGCCACCGCCGCCGCCTTCTGCTGGAACAACCCGTTCAGCTGGGTCAGGACCAGTTGCCCGATCGACTGCCCGCCGGCCGCAGCCGGTGTCAGCGTCGCTGGTGCGGCGGCTTCACAGGCGATCCGTACGCCTTCCAGCAGCGCCAGCGGCAACGGCAGGGGCGCGACGCTGGGCAGTAGCTCCTCGGGCGCGACCAGGCCGACTCGGTGGATGCCGCACCGGTCGCAGGTCCGGCAGTGCCGGATCAGTCGTTTCCGCCAACGACCGTCGGTGCTGCCGTCCCAGCCGTGCAGCAGGTCGCGCAGCCCGGTGCAGCGGGGGGCGGCCCGCAGTACGCGGACCACCGTCCGGGTGGCGTCGAGCCGGTCGCGCAGGCGTTGCAGCCGTACCGCGGCGTGTGGCGGTGGGACGCCGAGCGCGGCGGCCAGTTCACTGCGGGTCAACTCGCCGCTGACCTCCTGCCACCAGAGGGCGAGCAGCCGGCGGTCGTCTGGTTCGAGCCATCGAACCGCTTCCGCGAGTTCGTGTCGTTGCCCGGTCAGCATCAGTTCACCGACGGTGCGTTCGGCGACGTCGTCGGGGTCGGCCAGCTCGGCGGGGGTGGCGTCGTCCCGGACGCGGAGCAGCGCACGCTTGCGCTCCCGCAGGTACTGCTGGATCTGCCGGTAGGTCACCGACACCGCCCAGGCGCGGAACCGGCCCGGCTCCCGCAGCGACGGTAGCCCGCGGATCAGCCTGAGCGCGGTCTCCTGCACGAGATCGTCCACATCGGCGTGTCCGTGCAGAGCCCGACCGACGATGTTGTAGATCAACGGCAGGTGTCCGGCGATGAGCTCGTTGAGTGCCTGTTGGTCGCCGGCCTGGGCGTCGAGCACCAGGGCGGGCAGTCCCAACTCAGCCTCGGCGCTACTGTGCGTCATCCGTGCACCATTGCCTCGCTGGTCGACATCTTACCTGAACCGATCGTTGCATAGCGATGCCTGTCTGTAAAGAAGGTCAACTTGCGCTACAAACTCCCTGCTGGTGGTGGATGTATCGAAGTTCTTCGCCGGTTTCTGTTATCCCCGAGTTAGTTGTGACGTCTACCTAAAAGCCGCACCCGTCCAGGGCGGCATGTGCGTTGCGTGACCGCCTGCTGCTTCGTCCGGCAGCTCGCGCGGCCCGCATCGAGGAGGAAGGAAGACCGTGCAGAGACTCAGGAACCGAGGTGGGCCCGCCCGTCGGTGGGCGGCCGTGGCGGTGGTCGCGGTGGCGTTGCCGGTGGCGGTGGTGTCGACGGTGGCGGTGTCGGTGTCGCCGTCGTACGCGGCGACGATCGACACGGGTGCGTACTACGTGTTGACGTCGCGGCACAGTGGTAAGGCGGTGGATCTGTTCGAGTGGGCGACGCATGATGGTGCGCCGATCGTGCAGTGGGCGCGTAATGATCTTGCGGTGCAGCAGTGGCAGTTCGTGCCGGTGGGTAACGGCTACTACCAGGTGCGGTCGCGGCATTCGGGCAAGGTGTTGCAGGTGGCGAATGCGCAGGATGGTGCGGAGTTGACGCAGCAGGTTGCGGGTTCGGACACGCGGCAGCATTTCGGTGTGGTGGATTCGGACAGTGGTTTTGTGCGGTTGATCAATCGGCACAGTGGTAAGGCGTTGGATGTGTGGGAGTGGTCCACTGCGGATGGTGGGCGGATCTCGCAGTACACGGACACCAACGGCTGGAACCAGCAGTGGCAACTGCACAAGATCGGATCCGACGTGCCGCCGGGTGCCATCGTCGTCGCCGCCGACGGCAGCGGCCAGCACACCACCGTCCAGGCGGCGGTGAACGCCGCGCCGAGCAACAGCGGGGCCCAGGTCACCATCGCGATCAGGCCAGGCAGCTACCGGGGGGTGGTGTCGATACCGTCGAACAAGACCAATCTGCACCTGCAGGGGCTCGGTACCGGGCCGTCCGAGGTGGTCATCGTCGAGAACCACTCGGCCGGGACGACCCGGCCGGACGGCGGTACCTACGGCACCGTCGGCAGCGCCACGATGACCGTGGCCGGCAGCGGGTTCACCGCGACGAACCTGACCATCGCCAACGACTTCGACGAGGCGGCCAACGCCAGTCAGCCGGGTCATCAGGCCGTCGCGCTGCATCTCAACGCGGACCGGTCCGTGCTTCGCGACGTCCGGCTTCTCGGCGACCAGGACACCTTCCTGGTCGGCGGCAACGCACGGTCGTACGTGCGCAACTCCTACGTCGAGGGCACCGTCGACTTCATCTTCGGCGACGGTGTCGCCGTGATGCACAGTTCGCAGATCCACGAGAAGCGGGCCACGGGTGGCCCGATTACCGCGGCGCGTACGCCCGCGTCGCGACAGTACGGATTCCTGTTCTACCGCTGCAACCTGACGAGCTCGGCGGCGGCTGGATCGAGCAGTCTGGGCCGGCCGTGGGGTCCGGACGCACAGGTGCTCTACCGGGAGTCGACCCTCGGGGCTCATATCGACACTGGTCAGCCGTGGACGAACATGTCCAGCAACACCTGGCAGAACGCCCGGTTCCGGGAGTACCGCAACAACGGGCCGGGATCGGGTTCCGGCGGCAACCGTCCGCAGCTCACCGACGCCCAGGCCGCCGACTACACGCCGCAGCGCTACCTGGCTGGCACCGACGGCTGGAATCCGGTCGGCTGAATTGTCTTCGTCCGTTTCGTAGAAAGGGTCCTTCCATGTTGAGAACTCTCAGCCGTCGTACGCGTCGGTGGGCTGCCGTGGCGGTGGTCGCGGTGGCGTTGCCGGTGGCGGTGGTGTCGACGGTGGTGGTGTCGGTGTCGCCGTCGTACGCGGCGACGATCGACACGGGTGCGTACTACGTGTTGACGTCGCGGCACAGTGGTAAGGCGGTGGATCTGTTCGAGTGGGCGACGCATGATGGTGCGCCGATCGTGCAGTGGGCGCGTAATGATCTTGCGGTGCAGCAGTGGCAGTTCGTGCCGGTGGGTAACGGCTACTACCAGGTGCGGTCGCGGCATTCGGGCAAGGTGTTGCAGGTGGCGAATGCGCAGGATGGTGCGGAGTTGACGCAGCAGGTTGCGGGTTCGGACACGCGGCAGCATTTCGGTGTGGTGGATTCGGACAGTGGTTTTGTGCGGTTGATCAATCGGCACAGTGGTAAGGCGTTGGATGTGTGGGAGTGGTCCACTGCGGATGGTGGGCGGATCTCGCAGTACACGGACACCAACGGCTGGAACCAGCAGTGGCAACTGCACCGGATCGGCGGCGGGGACCCGGGGGCGCCGTACGGCAACACCCCGGACGGGTTCGCCCAGGGCACGACCGGCGGTGCCAGCGGTCAGACCGTCACCGTCACCAACCAGGCCGACCTCAACCGGTACGTGACGGCCAGCGAGCCGTACGTCATCCGGGTCGCCGGGGCGATCACCATCAGCCCGCGGGGCACCGAGCTGCGGGTGGCGTCGAACAAGACGATCGTCGGGGTGGGCACCGGCGGCGAGATCGTCAGCGGCGGCTTCTTCATCGGTACGGGCGTGAGCAACGTGATCATCCGGAACCTGACCATCCGGGACACTCTGATGCCGGACGACGACCCGGGTGACGACGCCTACGACTACGACGCCATCCAGATCGACACCGCCTCGAACATCTGGATCGACCACAACCGGCTCACCCGGATGAACGACGGTCTGTTGGACAGCCGCAAGGACGCGACGAACATCACCGTGTCGTGGAACCAGTTCCTCGACAACAACAAGACGTTCGGCATCGGCTGGACCGACAACGTGACCGCCCGGATGACCATCCACCACAACTGGTTCCGGGGCACCAACTCGCGGAACCCGAGTGCGGACAACCTGGCGTACCTGCACATGTACAACAACTACCTGCAGAACGTCACCGGGTACGGCAACTATGTGCGCGGCTACACCAAGGCGGTCATCGAGAACAGCTACTACGACAACGTCCGCGACCCGTACTACGTCGAGGCGGGCGAGCTCGTCCAGCGGGGCAACATCACCGTGAACAGCAGTTGGCGCAGTGGTCGGGTGACGTCGCGGGGCAGCGCGTTCAACCCGGGCAGCTTCTACTCCTACACGCTGCACCCGGCGTCGGACGTGCCGAGCCTGGTGTCGACCTACTCCGGCCCGCAGGCCGCCATCGGCGGCTGACCGGCGTCGCCGGGTCGCCCGGTCGGCTCGACCCGGCCGGACGACCCCCGACCGGACATTGACGAAATTGAAACCTATCAATACGATGTCTGGAAAGCGCTTTCATGCACGTGGACGCGGGGCCACGTGACCCGTCCCAGGAGGTAACGCACCATGAGTCAACCCGTGGATGCCGGCGTCGGCGGCCGCCGACGCCGGCATCGCATGGCGATCCTGGCCGGCGCCACCGCCGCCATCGCCACCGCCGCCATCGGCGCGATCGGCGTCACCACCGCGTCGGCCGCCACCGTCGACACCAACGCCACCTACGTCTTCGTCAACCGCCACAGCAACAAAGCCATGGATGTCTACAACTGGGCCACCAACGACGGCGCACCCATCGTCCAGTGGGCCCGCAACGACCTCGCCGTCCAGCAGTGGCGGTTCGTCGACGCCGGCAGCGGCTACTACAAGATCCGCTCCGTGCACAGTGGCAAGTACCTCGAACTACCCGACGCCAACGACGGCACCCG